>Ga0307505_10002488_pt1 | contig 12718 bp, 14 predicted proteins | sample 23_S_MG_FD_202183 | JGI IMG/M metagenome (GOLD analysis project Ga0307505, IMG submission 202183) | Soil microbial communities from Populus trichocarpa stands in riparian zone in the Pacific Northwest, United States - 23_S | ecosystem: Environmental > Terrestrial > Soil > Riparian zone > Trees...
CGATCACTTCCACTACGATCGCGGTTTCCTTTCGCGGTGTAAGTAGCGCCCGCGCTACCGATTCAAGTCCGAGACGATGCGAACGGGGGTCTCCTCACCGAGGCGGGCGCGGTACATCTGCACATTCGAGAGGACCTTCTTGACGTACTCGCGGGTCTCTTCGAAGGGGATCATCTCGATCCAGTCGATCGGGTCGGTGTCGGGCTTGCGCGGATCGCCAAACCGGCGCATCCACTGGCGCGCGCGCCCCGGCCCGGCGTTGTAGCCGGCAAGCGTCAGCACGTAGCTCCCCGAAAACTCCGCCTTGCGGTCGCCGACGTAGGCACTGGCGATCATCGCATTGTAGCTCGTATCGGTGAGCAGCCGCGGGATGTCGCACTTGATCTTGTGGTCGCGACAGATGTGGCGCGCGGTGATCGGCATGACCTGCAGGAGCCCGCGCGCGCCCGCGTGCGAGACGATCTCGGGATTGAATTCGCTCTCCTGGCGCGCAATGGCGAGGAGGAGCGCGCGCTCCGGCGACTGGCGCAGCGGCTTGTACTCGGGGAAGGGATGGACGGGGTAGGAATAGACGATGAGCCGCATTCCGCGTGCGACGCCGGTCTTGCCGACGCGCACCGCCATCTGGTGGTCGCCAAGCGCGTTCGCGAGATGGGCCAGCAGCGCGACTGCGGGCTCGCTCTCGAGACGCGAGCGCAGGTGCGCGACGATGGTGCGCGCGATGGCGCGTCCGACATCGCCGCGGTGTGCCAGAATGGCCGCGCGCAGCATCGGGTTCGCGTTGAAGCTCTCGGCCACGCTCGCCGATGGCATGGCGGGGAGCGGGATCGGCGCACGCTGCGGGCCCGGGTTGAGTTTTTGGTGGGCGAGCGCGCCGTGGAAGGTGTCGATCCGCGCGGCAGCCTCCTCGTAGTACCGCGTTGCCTCCTTCTTGGCGCCGAGCGCCTCGTGGGCGCGGGCGAGCCAGTAGTTGCCGCGTGCCGCACTGAGGGGCCCGTCGGCGTTCTTCTGCGATGCCTCGAGGTGCGGGATGGCGCCTTTGGTGTCCTTGAGGTGGCGCAGCGCGATCCAGCCGGCGAGGAACGTCGCGTCCTTGATGGGATTGACGCTGAGCGGGCCCGGCGTCCGCGCGATTTCATGTGCTTCCTTGAACCGTTGCGCGCCGAGGAACTCGTAGATGGCCCAGCGCCGATGCAGCCACCAGGCATCGGGATCGACGAGCGCGTCGGCCTCTGCCGGCGCGTGGCCGAGGAGGCGCGCCACTTCGTCCTCCTTGCCCTGCGAACGCGCGAGCTGGATGCGCTGGAAGAGCAGACCCCAGTCCGATTTCGGTTCCTTGGCGGCCGCGGGCAGGCCGGCCATGAGCTTGGCCGCATTGCCCGCGCGGGCGTAGATGGCGATGCGTGCTTCAGCCTTCTTGCGCTGGGCCGCCGAGAGCTTGGGCAGCAGACGGCGCGCGGCGGCGATGCGCGGTGTGCGCTGCGCCGCAAAACGTCCCTCGTCGATGAGCAGCCCGTCGAGCCGGCGCCGATGATCGGCGGCGTCGAGGAATTTCTCGAAGCGGGCGAGGAAGCCAGTCTCCGAGCTCGCAGGAATCTCATGCTCGCGCCATGCTTTCACTGCGAGCGCCTTGGCGCGGCCCTCGTCGCCGAGAGCCAGATGTGCCGAGGCGAGTGCAATCGTACCCGCGCCTGAAACCGGCGGACTGCTGGCGAAATAGGCGAGGATGTCCTTGGCCGGCCCGCCGGATGAGAGGAGTTGCTGCTCGGCGCGGCGCCTGAGCAGGTCCGCTTCCGGCCAAGCCGGGTTCTCGGCGAGGAACTTCGTGTACTCGCTGACAGTGCCGATGCCGCTGCGGAGCGCGTACCAGGTGACGAGCGTGCGTGCGGCGGGCTCGCTGATCCTGGCTGCGTGCTCGTGAGCCTCGGCGGGGTCAATCCTGTCGACAGCTGCGAGCGCGTCCTTCAGGCGCTTGATGTCTTCGGCCGAGGGCTTGCTGTCACGCAGCGGTGCGATCAGCTTGTCCATGGCGGCGAAGTATTCGGCTTCCGGCGTGTCCGGCAGCGCCGGCGGCACGGCCGTGGCGACTTTGGCGGCGTCCTGACCCGGTGCCGATGCGGCAGGCGCGTCCGCGCCGCGCGCGGGGCTGGGGTCCGGGAGTGGGGGCGCTTTGGCCGTCGATTTGGCCTTGGCCTTTGCAGCAGGCTTCGCTTTTCCGGCAGGCTTTTTGTCCTGCGCGCCGGCGATGTCCGTAGCACCGGTCGTGGCCAGGAGCATCGCCGTGAGTACGGCAAGCATGGCCCTGAACGTCCACCACCAGCGGGGCCGGGCGCCGGCGCGCGGCTTGGTCTGGCGGGGCTCTGTCGCTAGGTCGGGCATTCCGCGTCTCCCCCCGGATCGGGCCGTCGAATCGAGTTTCCTGAGCATTGTTTCAGAGTAGCTGCGAAACGTGCAGGCTTTCGGGCAAAGGTGAAATGTGAGATAGAGAAACCACGTCAGCGTGTGCCGAACCCGCCGATCCTTAGAGGCCCGGCGGGCGCTGCCTTTGGCCAATGAGCCATGGGCGCGCGGAAGCGGGGGCGTGAAACAGCAGCAACGAGCGGAGGAAAACCATGTTCAAAGGTTCGTTCACAGCGCTGGTCACGCCGTTCAAAAATGGCAAGGTCGACGACCAGAGCTTCCAGCGCTACGTCGACTGGCAGATTGCTCAGGGTTCGCACGGCCTGGTTCCGGTCGGTACCACCGGCGAGACACCGACGCTCAGCCACGATGAGCACATGCACGTCGTCGATCTGTGCATCCGCACGGCGAGGAAGCGGGTGCCCGTGATCGCGGGTGCCGGCTCCAATTCGACCGAGGAAGCCATCGAGCTCACACAGTTCGCCAAGAAGGCGGGCGCCGACGCGGCCCTGCACTCGACCGGCTACTACAACAAGCCGACGCAGGAGGGGCTCTTCCTGCACTTCAAGGCGATCAACGACGCCGTGGACCTGCCCTTCATCGTCTACAACGTGCCGCCGCGCACGGTCGTCGACATCTCGGCGGCGACCATGGCGCGGATCTCGGAGTTGAAAAACTTCGCCGGCGTCAAGGACGCCACTGCGAACATGGAGCGCCAGTCGCAGCATCGCATGCTGATCCGCAAGCCGTTCGCGGCGCTTTCGGGCGAGGATGCGACCTGTCTCGGCTACATGGCGCACGGCGGATCGGGGTGCATCTCGGTCACGGCGAACGTCGCGCCGAAGCTCTGCGCGGAGTTCCAGAATGCCTGCCTCGCCGGCAACTTCCGCCGGGCGCTGGAGATCCAGGACATCCTGATGCCGCTGCACGGCGCGCTGTTCTGCGAGACCAATCCCGCGCCCGCGAAGTATGCGGCGTGGCGATTGGGCGTGATCGAGAGCCCGGACTGCCGCCTGCCGCTGGCCCCGCTCATGGATGCAAGCAAAAAAACCATCGATGCCGCGCTCGCGCTCGCCGGCCTGCTCGAGGTCAAGGCCGCCGAATAGTTCGCGCGCTGCACCCTGGTGTCCAATCCCTCGGGCTGCCCCTATATATTGCGGGCAGCCCGAACTCTTTCGGCCGGTGCATGAGAAGAATGAACCATGTCGAAGAAGGATGATGACGGCCGCAAAGTGGTCGCCGAGAACCGGCGCGCCCGCTTCGAGTATTTCATCGAGGACACCTGGGAGGCGGGCCTTTCGCTGACAGGGACCGAGGTGAAATCGCTGCGCAAGGGCCAGGCCAACATCACCGAGAGCTATGCCGCCGCCGAGGATGGCGGACTCGTGCTCGTCAACGCCCATATCCCCGAATACCAGCTCGCCGGCAGCTTCTTCCAGCACGCGCCACGCCGGCCGCGCAAGCTCCTGCTCCATCGCCGCGAGATCGACAAGCTCTCGCAGGCCGTGCAGCGCGAAGGCATGACGCTGATCCCGCTCGAGATCTATTTCAATGCGCGTGGACGGGCGAAGCTCAAGATCGGGCTCGCCAAGGGCAAGAAGCTGCACGACAAGCGCGAGACGTCGGCCAAGCGCGACTGGCAGCGCCAGAAGGCGCGGCTCATGCGGGACAAGGGTTGAAGCAGGTCCGGGAATAAGCGCGGGGGCAGCGAATAAGGTGGGTGCAACGCCTTCAATGTCGGATCGCGAGCGGCTCATCGGGATCGAGCGGGCGGCCGTGCGCGCGTGGCCCGCGAGTGAGACGCGCGATGTCGACGGCTGGCTGTGGCGCTACTCGGGCGGCGGCTCGCAGCGCGCCAATTCCGTGTCCGCGCTCCACTATCGGGGCGCGGACGTCGAGCGGACGATCGACGAGATCGAGCGGCTTTACGGTGAGGTGGGCGCGCCCGTGCGATTTCAGGTCGGTTTTCCCCTCTCCGAGCCGGGCGATCTCGACCAGCGGCTCGCGGCACGCGGCTACGTGATCCACGACCCGGTGACGACACTCGTCAAGCCCGTCGCGCCGGTCGAGCTGCCGGCGCATGTCACGCTGAGCGAGGTGCCGTCGCAGGGCTGGATGGCCGTGTATCTGAGCAACGTCACGCCGGACCGCCGGCCGTTCGCCGCGGACATCCTCGCGCGGGTTCCGGCGCCGCGTGTATTCGCCGAAGCGCGGCGCGACGGCGAGGCGATCGCGACGGCGCTCGGCGTGCTCTGCGAGGACGCGGTGATCGCCGAGTGCGTCGGCACCTCGGCAGCCGCGCGCCGGCAGGGGGCGGCCTCGGCCGTCATGCAGGCGCTCGAGTGCTGGGGTGCGCGGCACGGTGCCCGCACGATCGGCCTTCAGGCCGTGGCGACCAACCTGCCCGCGCAGGGTCTCTACGCTGCCCTCGGCTACAGCGCGGCCGGCACATATCACTATCGCACTCTCGCGGAGGGCGCCGGACGATGACGTGGCCGTTTCCGGCGCCAGTTGACGATGGTGACCAGCGCCGCGCCAAAAGAAAACGGCGCCGGCTGATGTGCCCGGCGCCGCGTTCGCAGCTCCCACGCGAGAAGTCGCGCTTACATGTCGATCGGGTCGTCGTGGCCGTGGCCGCCCGAGCCCACACCTTCGCGGTCACGCTGGGCGCGGAACTGGGCGAGGCGCGTCTCGCGCGCTTCCCGCGGCACGCGCTGGCTCGGGTCGCGGCAGATGTCCTTCTCCAGGTCGGCGATGTCGATGAACTGGTCGGCCTGGCGGCGCAGTTCGTCGGCAACCATCGGCGGCTGGGTCTGCAAGGTCGAGACGACGCTGACACGCAGGCCCTTGGCCTGGAGGGCCGCAACGAGGCTGCGGAAATCTCCGTCACCGGAAAAGAGCACGACGTGATCGAGCTTCGACGCCAACTCCATGGCATCGACCGTCAGCTCGATGTCCATGTTCCCCTTGATCTTGCGCCGGCCCGATGCGTCGGTGAACTCCTTGGTCGGCTTGGTCACCATCGTATAGCCGTTGTAATCCAGCCAGTCGATCAGTGGGCGGATGGAGGAGTACTCCTGGTCCTCGACGAGCGCCGTATAGTAAAGGGCGCGAACCAGATAGCCTTTGCTCCTGAAGACCCCGAGCAGGTTCTTGTAGTCAATGTCGAAGCCGAGCGCTTTGGCTGTGGCGTAAAGGTTCGACCCATCGATGAACAGCGCGATGCGCTCCGTGGGGTAGAAAAACATCGTCGACTTGCCTTTTCATTGTTGGCCGGACCTCACGGCCCGGCATGATATGAACTTGGCGTCGCGCGGGGAGAGACCCTCACACTGATCACGCTGATCGAAACGCCAATGGTTATGCACTCGTATATAGATTAAAACGCACGAGATGAAGGGCCGATTACCAAGTGTTAATGTTCTCCCAGGATAGGACAAGTGCGCGTTTCGGATATCAACGGTCACGATTCGCATAGCGTGGCCAATGAATTAGCGACTGGATGCTGTTTAATTTCGCTCGGAGCGAACACGCCGGGCTGGTGGGGTCGTCCGTCCGCTACACTTTGCCGCTCACGCGGCTTTCTTCTGCAGAATGGAATATCTATTGTTGCTTGCTCGCCAATTTACCGCACGCGCCCACATTCCGGGGCGGGACTTATGCCCGATTTCTACAATCTCGTAGTTCTCGCGCGAACAAAGCTTTCTACGGGGGGCTTGCTCCGCCGCCTGAAGAGCATCGAGCGCAGTGCCGGTCGGCGGGTCCTGCCCCGCTGGAGTGCCCGGCCGCTCGACCTCGATCTTCTCGACCATGGCGGCCGGATCTTGAACTGGCCGGCCCTCACCCGCCCAGGCGGGCCACTGGTGCTGCCCCATCCTCTCATGCATCAGCGCGGTTTCGTGCTGGTGCCGCTGGCCGATATGGCTCCCCATTGGCGCCATCCGGTCCTGGGCGTGACGGCGGCGGCCCTGCTCAAGCGCCATCCGGGACTACGTCGCGGCATCGCGCCCGCTTGATTCAGTGCGACAATCGTGGCAAGTACCGCCCAGAGTGGGCAAAAGGCCCTGGGGCGCCGAGGTTGCGTCCGTATCCTTAACTGACATCAGACGATCGAGGGTCCAACAGCGATGGCGCGTGTCACAGTTGAAGATTGTGTGGACAAGGTCCCCAATCGGTTCGAACTGGTGCTTCTTGCGGCGCATCGCGCACGCGCGATTGCCTCGGGTTCCCACCTGACGGTCGAGCCCGACAACGACAAGAATCCGGTCATTGCGCTGCGTGAGGTTGCCGAGCGCACCGTGCCGGCCGACGACCTGCGCGAGAGCCTCATCCATTCGATCCAGAAGAACGTCGAGATCGACGAGCCGGAAGCCGGCGCCGCGCCCCTCATCGGTGCCGACCGGCGCAGCGTGCCGCTCGGCCGCGACGACCAGAACGCCGATACGGCGATCGACCAGATCATCATGTCGGAGGAGCAGCTTCTGCGGGCCATGGAGAGCATGGCGCCGATCGAGCCATCCTCCAATGGCGGCGGCAACGGCGGCACGCGGGGGCGTTGAGGCGGCCTCCGTCTTCCTCGATTTACCTGTAGCATTGTTCCTGGCGCCGGCCCTGCGGCTAGCGGCGACCAAGACTCATGCTTATGTTCCCGAGTACAGGGAGCGACGCGACACGCTGCGCGCGACTGTGGCCACGCTGAATGCCGAGGCTTGAAGCGCCATGATGCGTCAGTACGAGCTGGTCGAGCGTGTCCTTCGCTACGACCCCAAGGCCGACGAGACGCTGCTCAACCGCGCCTACGTCTATGCCATGCGCGCGCACGGCCACCAGACGCGCGCGTCCGGTGATCCCTACTTCTCCCATCCCCTCGAAGTCGCGGCCATCCTGACCGACCTCAAGCTCGACGATGCGACGATCGCGACGGCGCTGCTGCACGATGTGATCGAGGACACGGAGGCGACGCGCGCCGAAATCGATCAGCTCTTCGGCCCCGAGATCGGCGTACTGGTCGACGGCCTCACCAAGATCAAGCGCCTCGACCTCGTTTCCAAGAAGGCCGAGCAGGCGGAGAACTTCCGCAAGCTGCTGGTGGCCATCTCGACCGATATCCGCGTCCTGCTCGTCAAGCTCGCCGACCGGCTTCACAACATGCGCACCCTCGAGCACATGTCGCCCGAGAGCCGCCGGCGCAACAGCGAGGAGACGCTGGAGATCTATGCCCCCCTCGCCGGCCGCATGGGCATGCAGGCCATGCGCGAGGAACTCGAGGATCTCGCCTTCCGCTGGCTGCACCCCGAGGCCTACCGGACGGTGCGCGATCGGCTCGACCAATTGACCGCTAACAACCAGGGGCTTGTCGAGGAGATCCGCCGGAGCCTCGTCGAAAAACTGGCCGAAGCCGGGTATTCGGCCGACGTCGCCGGTCGCGAGAAGAAGCCCTACTCGATCTGGCGCAAAATGCAGAACCGCCAGATCTCGCTCGAGCAGCTCTCCGACCTCTACGGATTCCGCGTGATCTGCGGCAGCATCGAGGACTGCTATCGCGCGCTGGGTCTCGTTCATACGGCGTGGCGCGCCGTTCCCGGCCGTTTCAAGGACTACATTTCGACGCCGAAGCAGAACGGCTATCGCTCCATCCACACGACCATTGTCGGGCCCCGCCATCAGCGTGTCGAGCTGCAGCTCCGTACGGCGCCGATGCACGTGACCGCCGAGTACGGTGTTGCCGCCCATACCGTCTACAAGGATCTGTCCCTCCTCAATGGCAAGATCGCTTCGCCCGACGCGACACGCGACATGGGGCCTTATCTCTGGCTGCGCCGGCTGGTCGAGACACTGCTCGAAGGCGACAACTCCGAGGAGTTCCTGGAGCACACCAAGCTCGAGCTGTTCCACGATCAGGTGTTCTGCTTCACGCCCAAGGGGCGGCTCATCGCGCTGCCGCAGGGTGCGACCCCGATCGATTTTGCCTATGCCGTTCACACCGATGTCGGCAACTCGTGTGTCGGTGCCAACATCAACGGCCGCCAGATGCCGCTCTCGACGGTACTGCGTAATGGCGACGAGGTGCACATCCTCACGTCCGCAAGCCGCACGCCGCCCGCTGCCTGGGAGCGCATCGCGGTGACGGGCAAGGCGCGCAGCGCCATCCGCCGTGCGGCACGCGATTCGCTACGCCGCCAGTACGCCGAGCTCGGTCGCCGCCTCATCAGCTCGGCCTTCGCCAAGATCGGCCAGGACTACTCGGACGACAAGCTGCGGCGTGCGCTTTCGCGGCTGACCCACAAGACCGTCGACGACGTTCACGCGGCCGTCGGGCGCAGCGAGCTGCCCATTGCCGACGTCATTCGCGCCATCGCGCCCGAGGCGGCGAAGCTGGCGCCGGCACCCTCGCGTGCGCGCCCGCGCAATCGCTACGAGAACAACGAGGGCGGCGATGAAGGCTGGTTCAACCTCTCCAAGGTGATGGGCCTCAAGTTTCGCTGGCCGACGAGCAGCGGCGCCGGCGGGAGTGGCGCCGGCCAGGGCATCGTGATTCGCGGCATTCGCAATGATGTGCCGGTATCCTTCGAGCCGGGCGGCGCGGTGCCGGGCGACCGGATCGTTGGCGTCTTGACGCCAGGAGAGGGAATCCGCATCTTCCAGATCCACTCTCCGCGTCTCAGTGACTTCGAGCATGAGCGATGGATCGACGTCACCTGGGACATCAGCCAGGAGGCGCCGGAGCGTTTTCCTGCACGGCTCGCGGTGACGGTGCTGAACGAGCCGGGTACGCTCGCTCAGATCGCGCAGGTGATTGGCGAGGCGGATGGTAATATCGACAACCTCCGGATGCTGTACCGTGGTGCGGACTTCACGGAGATGATGATCGAAGTGGAAGTATTTGATCTGGCCCATATCAACCGCATCATCAATGGGTTGAAGGCCAAGTCGGTCGTCAGCAAGGTCGAGCGCGTTTTTGCCTGAGACCGTGTCCCGCGTACATGCGTTGCGTCACAAGGGGGCCGCAAAGGGCTCCCATGTTGCTGCTACCTTCCAAAGCGAGTGCGGCGCCATGCTCAAGCGGACACATCGGCCTGCCGGGATGCTCGAAACGTCGGGCCTGCGCGGAGGTAACAGCCGAAGGGGATGGCGCCAAGCCTGGACGTCGGTAGCGGGTTTCGAGACGACACCCCATGCTGTCGGCCTCGGTCTCGCAACGGGGGTATTCGTCGCCTTCCTGCCGGTGCTTGGCATTCAGATGCTCGTTGCCGTGGCCATCGCCTGGGCCGGGCGCGCCAATGTCGGCGCCGCCGTGCTCGGCACCTGGGCCGGCAACCCACTCACTTGGCCGGCCATGTGGGTTGGTTCGTACCTGCTCGGGCTGATGCTGCTGGGCGAGACGGGCCCGATGACCATCGAGGAGCTGCAGCGCGCGCTCGCACGCCTAGCGGAGACGCCGGCCTCCCGTTTCGATCCGTTCGCCACGTTCGATGCGGCCGGCAAGCTGCTCTGGCCGATCCTTAAACCACTTCTGGTCGGCAGCCTGGTCCTGGGGTTGATTTCCGGCTCTGCTCTCTATTTCATAGGCCGCCGGGCGGTCGAGGTCTTCCATACGCGCCGCCAGCATCAGGCTTGACGCTCGTGTGATGATCGAGAAATTCGCCAGATCCTGCGGCAAAGTGCCGAGCGAATTTCTCGATCTGAATCACACGAGCAGGGCTATGATCATAGTGTCCCTTGAAGTTCCGAAGTTCGCTCGGGACTTCAGGATCGAGGTCTGGCGAACTTCGGAACTGGGACACTAGGCCGAGACGGCCGCGCCGGCTGCGAGAGGCGAGCGTGCTACCATGTCCGAAGCCGGATCCCTGCCGACGGCGCTGCGCCTCGGCGTGAACGTCGATCATGTTGCGACGCTGAGGAATGCGCGCGGCGGGCGCCATCCCGACCCTGTGCGCGCGGCGCATCTCGCGATCGAGGCGGGCGCCGACGGGATCACGGCGCATCTGCGCGAAGATCGCCGCCACATCCGAGATGACGACATCGTCCGGCTGAAGGCCGAGATCACACGTCCACTCAATTTCGAGATGGCGGCGACGCCGGAAATGCTGGCGCTCGCGCTGAAGACAGTGCCGCATGCCTGCTGCCTCGTTCCCGAGAAGCGCGAGGAGCGCACAACCGAGGGCGGCCTCGATGTGGTCGGTGCCGGGAGCTATCTCTCGCGCTGCATCGGGGAGCTCAAGGCGGCGGGTATCCGCGTCTCGCTCTTCATCGAGCCGGACCGCGCACCCATCGAAGCCGCGGCGAAACTCGGTGCGGACATCGTCGAGCTGCACACCGGCACCTATTGCGAGCACGCGCTCGCGAACAACTGGCAGCGGGTCGAGCAGGAAGTTCAGCGGCTCGCCACGGCGGCACGTCAGGCACATGCGGCCGGCCTCGAGGTGCACGCCGGGCACGGCCTGACCTACAATACCGTGGGCGAAGTGGCGCGCCTTCCCGAGATCGTCGAGCTCAACATCGGCCACTTCCTGATGGGCGAAGCCGTCATGATCGGACTGCGCCCGGCCATCGAGCGGATGATCCGGCTGATGCAGGAGGCGCGCAGGCCATGATTCTCGGCCTCGGCAACGACATCATCGACATCCGCCGCATCGAGCGCGCGATCGAGGTCTACGGCGAGCGCTTTCTCAACCGGATTTTCACCGAGACCGAGCGCCGACGGTCTGACCGGCGCCATGCGCGCGCCGCTTCCTACGCCAAGCGCTTCGCCGCCAAGGAGGCCTGTTCCAAGGCGCTCGGCACGGGTTTGCGCAAGGGCGTCTATTGGCGCGACATGGGTGTCGTCAACCTGCCCTCGGGCCGTCCGACACTGAAGCTGACGGGTGGTGCCGCGGTGCAGCTCGCCGAACTCACCCCGCCGGGGTATGAGGCGCGAATCGACTTGACGATTACCGACGAATTTCCGATGGCGCAGGCGATCGTCATTATCTCGGCGCTTCCCACCGGCGAGCCGCGCCGCTGAAGCCCCTCCGCGCCACACGCTGTGCACGTTTGACACGGAAATCCCGTGAGTGCGGCGCAAGACTTTCATCGAGATTGACGTGCGGGCGGCGCGGCACTTAAGTTTCGATTGGCGGCAGTATCGAATGCGGCGCATGGGCGCCACTGTCCGCGGACCGGAAGGTTTCGAGATGAGTGAGCGCGGCGGCGGCAAATCGCGCAAGTCACCTTCTTCCAAGGCAGCTCCATCGAAGTCATCCGCTTCCAAGACTGCGGCGAAGAAGGCCGCAGCACCGGCGCACAAGCCTCGCGGTGCGGCCGCTGGCAAGAAACGCGCGCCCGCACGGCGCACGGCGAGCGAAAACGGCTCGGCGCTTGAAGCACCGGCCTTGCTGGCGCGCGTCGTCAAGCTCGAAGGCGAGCGCGATCGCCTGCGCGCCGAGCTCGAGAAGGCCGAGAGCCGAATTCGCGCGCTCGAGGAGGGGCGCGATCAGGTTCTGAACCGGATCGACTGGGTGATCGACTCGCTCCGCAATCTCATAGATGGCGGACAATAGCGGGAAGGGAGCCTCCCCGCGGTCGAGAGCGGCAGCAGGATGCGGACATGGGGCAGGCGACGATCACTATCAACGGCCGGACTTATCGTCTCAAGTGCGGTGATGGCGAGGAGCCGCGGCTGCTGCGGCTCTCCGACGTCGTGCGCCAGCGTGTCGACAGCCTGGCCGGCGAATTCTCTGCCGCCGGTGACGATCGTCTCCTGCTGATGGCGGCGCTCATGCTGGCGGATGAATTGCTCGACGCCCGGGCACGCCTCAAGTCGCTCGAGGCCTGAACACCGAGGGAATTCATGCTCGACCGCGCCCAGTTCATTCGCCCGATTGCCCATCGTGGCCTGCACGACCGCATTCAGGGCGTGATCGAGAATACGGGGCCGGCCTTCCAGGCGGCGATCGCAGGCGGCTATGGCATCGAGTGCGACCTTCAGCCGGCGTCGGACGGCACGCCGATGGTCTTCCACGACCGCGCCCTCAAGCGTCTTGTCGACGCCGAGGGCCTGATCGACGAGCGGACACCGGCGGAACTCGCAAAGCTGCGCTATCGCGGGCAGGACACGCCCATTCTCACCTATGCCGATTTCCTGGCCCATGCCGGCGGTCGAGCGCCGTTGCTCGTCGAAATCAAGAGCGACTGGGAGCCGCCGAAGCCGGGTTTTCTCGAGGCGATCGCCGCCGCCAGCACAGGCTATAAAGGGCCGATTGCGCTGATGTCGTTCGACCCCGGCATCATGGCGCAGTGCAGGGATCTCGCGCCGAAGGTGCCGCGCGGTATCATCGCC
>Ga0307505_10002489_pt1 | contig 12717 bp, 8 predicted proteins | sample 23_S_MG_FD_202183 | JGI IMG/M metagenome (GOLD analysis project Ga0307505, IMG submission 202183) | Soil microbial communities from Populus trichocarpa stands in riparian zone in the Pacific Northwest, United States - 23_S | ecosystem: Environmental > Terrestrial > Soil > Riparian zone > Trees...
GCCGACAAGTTCAAAGCGAAGGAGAATATCGACCTTCGCACCGACCGCCTGGCCCTGCAGCGTCTCAAGGAAGCCGCCGAGAAGGCGAAGATCGAGCTGTCGTCGGCGGCGACGACCGAGATCAACCAGCCGTTCATCACCGCCCGCATGGAAGGCGGCGCGACCACCCCGCTCCACTTGGTCGAGACGATCACCCGCGCCGACCTCGAGAAACTGGTGCAGCCGCTGATCGATCGCACGCTCGCCCCCTGCAAGAAGGCGCTCAAGGACGCCGGCCTCGACGCCAAGGACATTGCCGATGTCGTGCTGGTTGGCGGCATGACCCGGATGCCGCGCGTGCGCGAAGTGGTGAAGGAATTCTTCGGCCGCGAGCCGCACACCGGCGTCAACCCGGACGAAGTCGTCGCCATGGGCGCCGCCATCCAAGCCGGCGTGCTGCAGGGCGACGTCAAGGACGTGCTGTTGCTCGACGTCACGCCGCTCAGCCTCGGTATCGAAACCCTTGGCGGCGTCTTCACCCGGATGATCGACCGCAATACGACCATCCCGACCAAGAAGAGCCAGACCTTCTCGACCGCCGACGACAACCAGAATGCGGTCACCATCCGCGTCTTCCAGGGCGAGCGGGAAATGGCGTCGGACAACAAGATGCTCGGTCAGTTCGACCTGGTTGGCATCCCGCCGGCACCGCGGGGCGTCCCGCAGATCGAGGTCACGTTCGACATCGACGCCAACGGCATCGTCAACGTCAGCGCCAAGGACAAAGGAACCGGCAAGGAGCAGCAGATCCGCATCCAGGCCTCGGGCGGCCTCAGCGACGCCGACATCGACAAGATGGTCAGCGAAGCCGAGCAATTCGCCGAAGATGACAAGAAGCGCCGCGCCGCCGCCGAGGCGAAAAACCAGGCCGAAAGCCTGATCCATTCGACCGAGCAGCAGCTGAAGGAACATGGCGACAAGGTCTCGGCCGAGGTGAGGACCGAGATCGAGACGGCGCTCGCCGAGGCCAGGACTGCCGTCGAGGGCGGCGATCCGGAGGCAATGACCGAAAAGACTAACGCGCTCGCGCAGTCGGCGATGAAGCTCGGTCAGGCGATGTACGAGCAGCAGCAGGCCCAGGCCCAGCCCGACGCAGGCGGCGCCGCCGAGGCGGAAGCCGAAGCCACGCCGGCCGATGAGGACGTGGTCGATGCCGAATTCTCGGAAGTCGACGAAGAGAATAAGGGATAAGGCCGTGACCCGTCATTCCAGGTCTGCTGGGGTGACGGGCCGGGCCGGGGGACTGTTGGCGTGACCGAGGGTGATTATTACCAGCTGCTGGGCGTGCCGCGCTCCGCCGACGAGCGGACGATCAAGGCCGCCTATCGCAAGCTGGCAATGGAATGCCATCCCGACCGCCATAACGGCTGCGCCGACAAGGAGGCGCATTTCAAGGCCATCAGCGAGGCCTATGACGTGCTCAAGGACCCGCAGAAGCGCGCCGCCTACGATCGTTTCGGCAAGGCCGCCTTCAACGGCGGCGCCGGCGGCAATCCGTTCGGCGCCGGCGGCGGCTTCGACGGCTTCTCCGACATCTTCTCGACCATATTCGGCGAGTTCATGGACCCGCGCGGCCAGCGGCAGAATGCGACGCGCGGCGCCGACCTTCGCTACGACCTTGAACTGACACTCGAGGAGGCGTTCGCCGGCGCCGCCAAGTCGATCACCATCGAAGCGCTGGCCAGGTGCGAGGGCTGCGAAGGCCGCGGCTCGCGCGGCGACAGCCGGGCCGCCCGCTGCGGCGCCTGCGGCGGGTCCGGCAAGGTCCGTGCCCAGCAGGGCTTCTTCGTCGTCGAGCGCGGCTGCCCGACCTGCCTGGGTTCGGGCGAGACCATCGCCGATCCTTGTCCCGCGTGCGACGGCGAGGGACGGGCGCTGAAGCGCCGCAAGCTCAGCGTCGACATCCCCGCCGGTGTCGACGAGGGCACCCGCATCCGCGTTTCCGGCGAAGGCGAATGCGGAGTCCGCGGCGCCGCCAACGGCGATCTCTACATCTTCGTCCACATGAAGCGGCACTCGATCTTCCAGCGCGAGGGCACGACCCTGGTCGCCGAATGCCCGGTGAGCTTCACGACCGCCGCACTCGGCGGGGCGATCGCAGTGCCGGGAGTCGATGGCGAGCGCATCGAGATCAAGATCCCGCCCGGGGTCCAGTCGGGCGAAACCTTGCGGCACCGCGGCGCCGGCATGAGCATTCTCAACGGGCGCGGGCGCGGCGATCTTGTCACCCGCATCCTGGTCGAAACGCCGATGAAGCTATCCGCAAAGCAGAAGGAGCTGCTGTGCGCCTTCCGCGAGACCGAGACCGGCGAGGAATGCCCAGCGACGCGCAGCTTCTTCCAGCGCATCAAGGGTAAATTGGGCGCCTAGCGCGCGCGAAGCTCGAGAAGCTCGGCGCGCATTGCGAGCATTTCCCCGAAAAGTTCGGCGGCCGCGATTCGATCGAGCGCGGGACGCCGCGCCGTCCGGCTGCGGGCGACGGCCATGCCCCACTCACTGCCGGCCGACCGCAGCGGAAAGGCGAGTACGGCTTTGGCATCATCGCGGTCGATGGAGTCGCGCTCGGCCTGGTCCGGGCAGCGCAGCAATGCGCGGCTGAACAAATCGGCGTCGCACGGGGGCTCGACCAGGGCCGGGGCGTGTGCTGCGTCGGCAACCACGCGCAAGCCAGGTGGTCGGCAATGCTGCGCCGGGCCGAGCGGGCCGCGCGAATCGTGCGCCACCAGCTGACCCCCCTTGAATAGAGTCGCGCAGTCGAAGCCGGTGAGGGCACGAATGATCCGCGCGCCCCGCTCCAGCAATTGAGCAGTCGTGGCACATTCGTCGAGTTGGGCGGACATTTGGCGGACGGTGCCGGCCGGGTCGCCCGCATCAGTGTGGGCGGACGGCAGCAGCTCGATGATGATGCTGCTGCTGGCCAAATGCATGGCGGCGTCGAACGGTTTGGGCACGTTTGCCAGGAACAGGGAGAATAACCGGGCCGATCCGGACGGATCGCGCAGCAGGGCGAGCCGATTGCGGAGTGAATGCACCGCCGCGGCGCCGAAATGCTCGGCGAGCGGCTGGCCGACCATGAATGGCCCGCAGTCCGCGAAATGATCGGCGATGCTGTCCGAAACGCCCGTGACGCGCCAATCCTCGCCGAGCACGACCGCGAAGCCGCACGGCTGGACCTCGGCAAGAGCCTTGCCGCTTGAGTTGCCCGTCCCCACGGCCAGCCTCATAGCGCAGCCCGGCGGCCGCGGCGACATAACCCTTGTTAAGTGCCGAAAACTCGCCGGAAAATCGTGTCGACGTGCTTGAAATGATAGTCGAGGTCGAAGCTTTGATCGAGTGCGTCGGCGTCGATGCGGCTGGAGACATCCGGATCGGCCTTGAGCAGTTCCAGCAGTGACAAGGCGCCGTCGGATTCCCAGACCTTCATCGCGTTGCGCTGGACGATGACATAGGCATCCTCGCGGCTGAGCCCCGCCTGGGTCAGCGCCAGCAGGACGCGCTGCGAATGAACGAGGCCGCCCATGCGGTCGAGGTTCTTCTGCATGCGCTCCGGATAAACGAGCAATTTGTCGATCACCTGGGTCAGGCGAGCGAGGGCGAAATCGAGCGTGATGGTGGCATCGGGGCCGATGAACCGCTCGACCGAGGAATGGCTGATGTCGCGCTCGTGCCACAAAGCGACATTCTCCATCGCCGGCGTGGCTGCCGAACGCACAAGCCGCGCGAGCCCGGTCAGGTTTTCGGTCAGCACCGGGTTGCGCTTGTGCGGCATTGCCGACGAGCCTTTCTGGCCCGGCGCGAAATATTCCTCGGCCTCCAGCACCTCGGTGCGCTGGAGGTGGCGGATCTCGGTCGCCAGCCGCTCGATCGACGAAGCGATGACGCCAAGAGTGGCGAAGAACATCGCATGGCGGTCGCGCGGGATGACCTGCGTCGAGGCGGGCTCCGGCTTGAGGCCAAGCGCGTTGGCGACATGTTCCTCGACCGCCGGATCGATGTTGGCGAAGGTACCGACCGCGCCGGAGATGGCGCAGGTGGCGATCTCCTCGCGCGCCGCTTCCAGCCGCACCTTGTTGCGGGCGAACTCGGCATAGGCCTGGGCGAGCTTGAGGCCGAAGGTCACCGGCTCGGCATGGATGCCGTGGCTGCGGCCGATGGTCGGCGTCAGCTTGTGCTCCTCGGCACGCCGCTTCAGCACCGCCAGGAGCGCGTCGAGGTCGGCGATGAGGATGTCGGCGGCCTGCTTCAATTGCACCGCCAGCGCCGTGTCGAGCACGTCGCTGCTAGTCATCCCCTGATGCAGCCAGCGGCGCTCGGGCCCCAGCTTCTCACCGGTCCAGGTCAGGAAGGCGATGACGTCATGCCTGGTCACCGCCTCGATGGCGTCGATCGCCGCGACGTCGATGTCGCCCAGCGCATTGTTGTCATAAGCCTTGCGGATGGTCGCCGCGTCTTCGGCCGGGATCATGCCGACCTTGCCCATCGCCTCCGCGGCGAACACCTCGATCTGCCACCAGATCCGGAAGCGGTTCTCGGCCGACCAGATGGCGGTCATTTCGGGGCGGGAATAGCGTGGGACCATGTCGCGGCGCCTAGCAAGCGTGCGCCGGAGGGGCAAATCGGCCGGTCAGGCGGCGGCCTTCTCCAGTTGCTCGCTGACTTCCAGCCAGCGGGCCTCGGCGGCCTCCAGCTCGGCGGCGATGGCCGCGCGGCGCTGCGCCAGCTCGCCGATCGGCAGGGCCGCTAGCGACGGTTCGGCGCCTTCGGGATCGAACATGGCGCGGTCGATCGCGGAGCATAAAGCCGCCAGTCTGGCGCTGGCCGCCTCCGCCTCCGCGGCCTGTTTCTTCAGCGCGCGCGCCGCTTCGCGTGAGCGAGCATCGGCCTTGGCCGGCCTTGCGGGTTTGGCGGCGGCCTTCGGCTGGTTCCGGCCAAGCACGAAGTCGATGTAATCGTCGATGCTGCCGGGATAATCCTTCGCTCCGCCGTCATCGACCAGCACCAGGCGGTCGGCGGTCAGTTCGACCATGTGGCGGTCGTGGCTGACCAGGATGACGGCACCGTTGTAATCGTTGAGCGCCTGGACCAGCGCCTCGCGGCTGTCGACGTCGAGGTGGTTGGTCGGCTCGTCGAGTATCAGCAGATGCGGCGCGTCGCGCGTGATCAAAGCGAGCGCCAGCCGGGCGCGCTCGCCGCCCGACAATTTGTCGACGCGAGTCGTCGCCTTGTCGCCGGAAAAGCCGAAGCGGCCCAGCTGGGCGCGGACGGCGCCCGGCGTCTTGCCGGCCATGGCGCGCGTCATGTGCTGCAGCGGCGTGTCCTCGCCGTGCAGTTCCTCGACCTGGTATTGGGTGAAATAACCGACCCGCATCTTGCCCGAGGCATGCATTTCGCCGGCCATCGGCGCCAGCTGCGCCGCAAGCAGGCGGGCAAGCGTCGTCTTGCCGTTACCGTTGCGGCCGAGCAGGGCGATACGGTCGTCGGGGTCGATGCGCAGGTTCAGGCGCTGCAGGACCGGCTTGTCGGCCGCATAGCCGACCGCGGCCATGTCGAGCGTGATCAGGGGCGGTTTCAGCTCGCTTGGGCTGGGGAAGTCGAAGCTCAGGCTGGGGTCGTCGGCAAGCGCGGCGATCGGCTGCATCTTGGCCAGCATCTTGGCGCGCGACTGGGCCTGCTTGGCGGTCGAGGCGCGGGCGCTGTTGCGGGCGATATAGTCTTGCAGACGGGCGCGCTGGGCATCCTGCGAGGCACGGGCGGCAGCGATCTGCGCGGCGCGCTCGGCGCGCTGGCGTTCGAAATCGTCATAGCCGCCGGTGTAGAGCGTCACCTTGCCCCCCTCGAGGTGAAGGATGGTGTCGACGACATTGTTGAGCAGGTCCCGCTCGTGGCTGATGACGATGAGCGTGCCGCGGTAATTCTTCAGGAAATTCTCCAGCCACAGCGTCGCTTCGAGGTCGAGGTGGTTCGACGGCTCGTCGAGCAGCAGTACGTCCGGCTCGGAGAAGAGCAGGGCGGCGAGGGCGACGCGCATCTTCCACCCGCCAGAGTAGCTGTCGAGGGGAAGGCCCTGCATGGCCTCGTCGAAGCCGAGCCCGAGGAGGATGCGGGCCGCCTTGGCCGGCGCGGCCCAGGCGTCGATCGCCAGCAGGCGCTCGTGAAGGTCGCCGAGGCGGTCGGCATCGCTGCAATGCTCGGCCTCGTCCATCAGCCGCGCCCGCTCGGTGTCGGCGGCAAGTACCGTCTCGAACGGCGTCGCGGTGCCGCTTGGCGTTTCCTGCGCGATATAGCCGAGCCGCGTCTTGCGGGGCACGTCGATGGAGCCGCCGTCGTGGTCGATTTGGCCGATGATGGCCTTCATCAACGTCGACTTGCCCGCCCCATTGCGGCCGATCAGGCCGACGCGGCTGCCCGGCGGAATCGCCGCCGTTGCCCGGTCGAGGATCGTCCGCCCGCCAAGGCGCACCGTGACTTCACTAATATTGAGCATGGGCTGGCGGCTAGCAGAGGGGCGGCAAGGCGGCAAATCGGGCCGCCTGCGCCGCTCAGCTCGCGCTGCCCCTACGCATCGTATTTTACCGAGCAGCCGAAAGGCCGGCTCGTCGCCACCGACACGGGCTGTCCGGCTTTCAGTTCGGATAGCGCCGCCAGTACGTGGTTGCGAACCGGCACACCTTGCTTGTCCGAGCCCTCGGTGTCGTCGATCGCGCCGGCGTAGACGAGGCTCCCGGCGCGGTTGATGACGAACATGTGCGGCGTCGTCCGGGCGCCGTAGGTCCGGCCAACCTGGCCTTGCGGATCGAGCAGATAGGCGGCCGGGCGAGCGCCCTTGTCCGCCAGGAACTCCCTGGCTTCCTCAGCGTCCATATCGCCCTGCTTGCCGGGTGCGCTTGAATTCACGGTCAACCAGACCACGCCCTGACCGGCAGCGGCCGCCTGGGCCTTCTGCATGGCTCCGCTGTCGTACTGCTTCTTCACGAACGGGCAGCCTGGGTTATTCCATTCGAGCACAACCGTCTTGCCCTTGAAATCGGCGAGATGGACCGGCTTGCCGTTCGCGTCGGGCAGCGTGAAAGCCGGTGCCGGCCGGCCGACCACCAGGTCCACCAGCTGAATATCCGGGTCTTCGAAGTAATTCATGGTGTAGAAACCGCCGACTGCGCCGATCGCGGCAAGGGCAGCCAGGCCAACAAGCACCTTCTTCATGGTGAATTTCCTATCTCATGGAAGCATCGGCATGCGCGACTGCTGGGGTCAGCTGTCGGAATATTTGACTGAGCAGCCGTAGGGGCGGCTGGTCGCCACCGACACCGCGTTGCCCGCCTTGATCTCCGACAGGGCCGCAAGCACATGGTTGCGGGCGCCATTGATGTCCGCCGGACGGGGCGTCGGCTTGTCGTCGATGCCGCCGGCATAGACGAGCGTGCCGGCCTTGTTGACGATGTACATGTGCGGCGTGGTCTTGGCGTCGTAGGCCTTGCCGACCACGCCGCCTGGATCGAGCAAATAATGGGTCGGCCGTGCCCCAGACTGGGCCAGATGAGCCTTGGCCTCGGTGCCGCTCATGTACCCCTGCTTGCCCGGCGCGCCGGAATTGATCGTCAGCCAGACGACGCCGTCTTTTGCCGCGGCGGCCTGTGCTTTCTGCATATTGCCGCTGCCGTAATGCTTCTTCACGAACGGGCACTCGGGGTTGTTCCATTCAATGACGACAGTCTTGCCGCGAAAGTCGGCAAGGCTGACCGCTTTGCCGTTGACGTCGGCGGCCTTGAACAAGGGCGCCGGCTTACCGACTACAGCGGCTCCGTAGGCAGGGGCGGCGATGACGGCGAGAGCGGTAAAAGCGACAAGCATCTGTTTCATCTTCGTCTTCCTTTTCAGCTGACCATCGACACGAGCCGCGATGGCGTCAGGACCTGCGGCAGGACTTCGACCGGTTTGCCCGGTTCGTAATAGAGGTAGAGCGGCACGCCGGAGCGGCCGTGTTTCTCCAGGAAGCGGCCGATCGCGGCATCCCCGCGAGTCCAATCGCCAACCAGCACGGCGACCTTTCTGTCGGCGAATGCCTTGGCGACCTGGTCGCGCTCGAGCGCGCCTTTCTCGTTAACCTTGCACGTGACGCACCAGTCCGCCGTGAAATAAGCGAACACCGGGCGGCCCTCCTGCTGGAGCGCGGCGAGGCGCGCTTCGGTGAACGGTTCGGCGTTGAGCAGGTTTTGCTCAGCGGTGACCGTGGGTTCCGCGGCGGCGCTGGGGATAAAATACATTGCCGCGACTGCGGCAGCCACAGCCGGCGCCAGGGGCAGCCACGCGCCAGTCTGGCCCTGCCGCCGGCCCACCCACCACAAGGCCAGGGCCAACAGCATCGCCGCGGCCAGGCCCAGCGCCATGCCGTCAACTCCGGCCTGCCGGCCGAGAATCCACGCGAGCGCAAGTGCGGTCAGGAACATCGGCAGCGACATGATTCGGCGGAACCGTGCCATCCACGCCCCCGGCTTGGGCAAACGGCGGCGCAGGGCCGGCACGAAGCCGAGCAGCAGGAAGGGCAGGGCAAGACCAAAGCCCAGGCCCGCGAATACGGCGAGCGCCACCGGAGTCGGCAGCACCAAAGCGGCGCCTAGCGCAGCGCCCATGAACGGGCCGGTGCACGGTGTCGCGACGAAAGCGGCGAGGGCGCCGGTCCAGAATGCGCCGCTGAGCCCGCGCCGCTCGGCAAGCCGGCCGCCGGCGGTGACCGCGGGAAGCTCAAACAGGCCGGCCAGGTTCAACGCGATGGCGGTGATCAACAGCAGCAGCGACAGGATCACCCGCGGATCCTGCAGCTGGAACGCCCAGCCGGCGACGACCCCACCTGCACGCAGCGCCAGCAAGACTGCGCCAAGCGCCAGGCAGATCAGCACCGCGCCGGCCGTGTAGGCGATGGCTTCGCGCCTCGCGGCGCGTTCGCCGCCGCCCACCTTGGCGAGGCTGAGCGCCTTCAAACTGAGGATCGGGAACACGCAAGGCATGATGTTGAGCAACAGCCCGCCGAGGATCGCGCCGAACAAGGCGGCGAAGATCGCCGTTGTGCTGAATTGGGAGGCCTGCGCCGCAAGCGGCGTGCCGGCGGCAGGGACGACCCCGGGCACCGCCTTGAGCGACAGCCCGTTGCCGTCGCTCAGCTTGAGGACGCCCTCGACGGCACTGAGACTTGTGCCGTTCAATGGCGCCTCGGTCTCGACGATCAACATGTCGCCGGCGCGCGAAAAAATCTGCGTGGCGGCATAGGCCAGGGCGCCGTCAGTCAGGGGATAGAAATAGGGCTCGGCAAGCTCCAGCCCGGCAGGAACCGGAATCGCCATCCGGAAGCGGTTGCCGGACCGCTCGAAGCGCGCTTCGCTGCCAAGCGGCTTCGGCAGCGCCTGGCGGAAGCGGTCGAACATGGCGCGGTTGGTCTGCGTGGGCCGGGTTGCCCCCGCCTGAAGGTCGACCGCGACGTTGGCCGACTCCGGGACGCAAACCTCATCGGTGCAGGCAAGATAATCGACCGTGGCGCGGATCGGCAGCCGCGTGCCCGGCGCCACGTTGGCTGCCACCTTGATGTCGATGAGCTGCGCGTAATCGCCTTCGTACACATAGTTCATCAGGCCGGCGATGATCAGCTGCTCAGGCACCGGATACTGGAGAGGTCCGGCGCTTAGCCCGCCGGGCAGGTCCCAGGCGATCTGGGTCTCGACGCCGCTGTCGCCGGGATTCTTCCAATAGCCGTGCCAACCTTTGGCGGGCTTCATCACGAGTGCGAGGGTCGTGGTTTCCCCGGGGACGACGACAACGGATTCAGGGACCAGGCTGGCGGCAATGGCGTTCTTGCCGGGCTGCGGGAGCTGGGCATGGGCCGCCGCCGAGCCGAGCAAGATCGCCGCTAGCCCTGCCAACAGCCAGGAAACCAAGTCTCGAACGCGCACTGCCATTGGCTTATGCTGCCACGCCAGCCGCCGCCTTACCATATGGCGACGGACACGTTTCGACGGGCCGACAAACGGCGGAAAGGCCCAGGAGCGCTCTTCCCGGCCTCAGATCAGCCCCAGCGCCTTCATGCTGCTCCGTCCCGCCGCACCCACGATGACGTGGTCGTGGACGGTGACCTTCATGTGACGGCCGGCCTCGATGAGGTCGCGGGTGAGGCGGATGTCCTGCTGCGACGGTGAGGGGTCGCCCGATGGGTGGTTGTGGACGATGATAATGGCCGTGGCGCCGAGTGCGATGGCGCGGCTGATGACCTCACGGACGTGGACCGAGGCTTCGTCGACCGAGCCGCGCCACATGGCTTCGTTGGCAAGCAGCATGTTCTTGGCGTTGAGGAACAGAACCCGGACTTCCTCGACGCTGCTGTGGGCCATCGCCGCCTGGAGATAGTCGCCCAGCGCCTCCCAGCTCGACAGAAGGGGGCGGCCTTCGACGCGGGTTTCGAGGAGGCGCAGGGCGGTTGCGCGGGCGATCAGGAGCGCGCCGATGACGCCGTCGCTGAGACCCTCCTTGCGCAAGGTCTCGGGACCGGCCTCGAGCAGAGGACCGATGCCGCCGTAGCGGGCGATCAGCGTCCGGGCCTGCGCCTTGGTGTCGCGGCGGGGAATGGCGAGGGCGAGGAGGTATTCGACCAGTTCATGGTCGAGCAGGGCCTTGGGACCCGCCTCGAACAGGCGCTTTCGCAGGCGCGCCCTGTGGCCGGATGCGGAGCTCGGCTGGTCGGCCACGCGATTCTCCCTTCGCATGTCGTCGCCCGAGCAGTCGTCAGGCTAGGCAAAGCCGGTGCGCCGTGCAACGCAAGTTCGTCGCGGATACGGAACGGTCGCGGCGGCGAGAGGTTTTGAAGCGGGATGAGCGCCGGCGAAAAAGACGGACTGCTGGGCGACGCCGGGCAGGCGATGGAGAAAGGCGGCCTGGCCGAGCCGGTGACGGTCCACGACCATAGCGGCTGGCGCCGCGTCCGTCGCATCTCGCGGTTTGGGCTGATCATCCTGCTGATCCTCGGAGCCGTTGCCCTGGCCGCCTTGTGGCTGGCGCGCGAGCCGATCGCCGATACGTTCATCCAGCGCGAGCTCGAGAAGAGGGGGGTGCGCGCCACCTACACGCTCGACCGGATCGGCCTGCATAACCAGCGGATCAGCAATCTCGTCATTGGCGATCCCGACGACCCCGACCTGGTCGCTCGATCGGCGCTCGTCCAAATGCGGTTTGGGTGGGATGGCTCGGTCGAGGTCTACCGGATTGCCGCCCGCGGTGTCCGCCTCAAGGGGACTTTGCTGAAAAGCGGGCGGGTCAGCTGGGGACAGATCGACAAGTTGCTGCCGCCGCCTAGCGGCAAGCCGTTCAGCCTGCCGGATATCGTCCTTGACCTCGCCGACACCCGTATCCGGTTCGATACGCCATACGGGCGCCTGGGATTTGCTGTCGCCGGGGAGGGCAATCTGACCGGCGGGTTCAAGGGCCGGCTGGCGACCTCGAGCCGCGGGCTGGACGTCGGCGCCTGCCGGATTTCGGACCTGCGCAGCAATGTCGCCATCGCCGTCGTCGCCCGCCGGCCGCAGGTGCGCGGGCCGCTGTCTGCGAGCGCCTTCAATTGCCCCGCGAGCCACATGGCGATGGTGACCCCGCAGCTGGAGGTCGAAAGCAGCTTCAGCGAAGCGTTCGAGAGCTTCGACGGCAAGGGCCGCATGGCCGTTGCCAGTTTTGCCGCCGGCGACAATGGCTTGGCGAACATTGTTGCCAACATTGGCTTCAAGGGCACGCCTACGGATGCCCGTGGACGTTTTGACCTGGCCGCCCAGCGGGCACGGCTTGCCGCTATTTTCGCCGACCGGACGCGGTTGTCGGGCGCCTATCGCCTGCAGTCGGACAAGGGGCGTCTGTTCGTCGTTGCTGACTATGGCGCCAACAACGCCAGCCTCGCCGGGCCGATGCTGGCCCAGCTCACTGCGCCGCTCGATTCCGCGTCCGGAACGCCGCTCGGGCCGATCGCCAAGGCGATTGCAGCGGCAATCCGGCGCACCGCGGGCAATTTCGACGCGACCGGCGAACTGGTGCTGGCCAATTTCCCGGGTGGCGGCGGAGTCCGGGTCTTGTCTGCCGACGCGCGCGGGCCTGGCGGCGCCCGCGTCCAGGTCGGCGGCCGCGACGGCATCAATTATTATTGGCCGACGGGACGCATCCGCATCGACAGCGACATATCCATGGGCGGCGGCGGCCTGCCACGGGCCGAAGTGTCGCTCAGCCAGCCGCGCAATGGCGGCCCGATGAGCGGCGAGGCGCGCATCGCGCCTTATTCGGCCGGCGGCGCCCGGCTGGCTTTGGCGCCCGTTACCTTCCGCGCCGCGCGCGACGGATCGACCGAGGTCAACACCATCGCGCTGCTCGACGGGCCGTTCTCCGGCGGCCGGGTGCAGGGCCTGAGAATCCCGATCAGCGGTCGGATCGGCGGCCCGGCCGGTGGTTTCGCCTTCGGTCGCGGCTGCATCGAGGCACGGTTCCGCTCGCTCCAGGCCGGCTCGCTGCGCCTCGGCGCTACTCGGCTGCCGATCTGCCCGACGGGGCCGGCGATACTCTACCAGCGCGCCGATGGAACGCTCGGGGTCGGCGCCGAGGCTCGCAACTTGCGACTTGCCGGACGCCTTGGCCAATCACCCTTTACTCTTAACGCCGGCAGTG
>Ga0307505_10002490_pt1 | contig 12715 bp, 15 predicted proteins | sample 23_S_MG_FD_202183 | JGI IMG/M metagenome (GOLD analysis project Ga0307505, IMG submission 202183) | Soil microbial communities from Populus trichocarpa stands in riparian zone in the Pacific Northwest, United States - 23_S | ecosystem: Environmental > Terrestrial > Soil > Riparian zone > Trees...
CACGGCCAATTCGACTGGCTTCGTCGTGTAATGGGAGAAATCCATTTGACTCGTTACGGATGAGGGTATACTGTAATGAGTGTAAGCGGTAACGTGTCTTACCGCAACGAGCTACCGCAATGAGCTTTGACAAGAGGTTTAGCCATGTATGACCTGGCAAAGACAATTCAAGAAGACCGCCGGCACAAAGCCGACATCCACAGAGTCGTTTCAAACCTGCCCAAGGAGCGCTCCGTGTCGGTGGGCCGTTACCGGGTGACCGTCACCAAACGATCCGGTACGGCCCTGCCGGCGGCCTAATCCAGACCGCTAGATCTCGGGAACGGCCGGTAGGGTCCTTCCTCCATGCCTACCGGCCCACCCGACTTCTATCAGCAGGAGCCTGGCGAAGCGGAAACCACCGCCGATCGGATCATCCGCGAGGCGATGGATGCCGGTGAGTTCGACGAACTACCCGGGCTGGGCAAGCCCATCCCTGGTGCGGGGTTCGTGGACGACGAGGGGTGGTGGATCCGCTCCTGGGTCGAGCGTAACCGCGACCCTGAGGGGGGACGACCCCCCTCAAACCCCCCGACGCGACCCTGAGGGGGGACGACCCTAAGAAAAATCTGCCAGAAGCTCCGAATAAATCTGGTGGTTGTCCTCGCCGAAGCACACGAACACGATCTCGTCGATTCCGGACCCCTCTACGACCCAGTCACGGACCGCAGTCGTCGCTGTCTCCGCCGCTTCTCGCTTGGGGAAGCCGAAGGCCCCGGTTGAGATGCTGGGGAAAGCGACCCGGGCGCAGTCGTTCTCGGCTGCCAAGTACAGACTCCGCTGATAGCAGGAGGCCAACAAGGAGCGGGCGGTCTCTTCGTCATGCTGGTCCCAGATCGGTCCGACGGTGTGGATCACGAGACGAGCCGGGAGTTCGCCCCCGCCGGTCACCATCGCCTCTCCGGTTGAGAGCGGTCCATGATGCTGGACCCACTGCCGACACTCCTCGAGGATGGCGGGCCCGCCGGCTCTATGGATCGCGCCGTCGACGCCACCACCACCGGCGAGACGGGAGTTGGCTGCGTTGACCACGGCATCACCGCCGAATGTGGTGATGTCTCCTCTGGTGGTCGAGATCGAAGTCATATCGAGCGGCGGGCCTGTTACCCCCAAGTCCAGGCCCTCCGCTCAAATCTAGCCGAGCGCTAGTGCACCGGTTCCTCGGTGCGTTCTACATCACGCTCGAATTGGCTGCGCTGGGCGTTCCCCGACAACCCATCCAAGCCCCGGAACGAGATATGACCGCATGACTCGCACACGGTTCGCTCGATCCCACTGTTGCGGACTGTGACATTGCTCGGATGGCTGCACTGACCGCGCGCCAGCTTCCGCTTTTTCGTACTCATCTCTCGAAAGCCTCCCATGGCCGTAAGACAACCCCATTGTGTCTCACTTCCCCATGCAGGACATGAGTCGGGAGACTCACTCTCCGTGGCCACGTGGCATCTATTATGAAAGGCCGGGCGGCGGCTGGAATACCTTTTCCATCTGGTTCCATCTGGTTCTGGAAGTGGGAGGATTGCCGGGCTAGTTTGTGGCCAGGAAGACCTAAATGGAGGGGAACCTGTTGGGAGGCAGGCTTGAAACAGAGGCGGAATTTCGGGATCTGTACACACAGATCCACTATCACCACGATCACGGCGGGGCTGGCTCGAGAAGTCTGTGAGACCTGCGCACATGTCACGTTGCGTTACGTGGAGCAAGCCGTGCAATTGCGGCCGGACCTGGAGCCGACGCTCGTCGAGCTCGACGACATCAAGATCTTCGAGGCCAGCATCACATTCGAGGACACGAGCCGCTACCGGCAGTGCCATCTCTGTGCTCAGCCGGCCGTGTTCATGATTCCAGACGGGATGGTGTGCGACGAGCACGCCTGGCAGGCGGCGGCACGTCTCGACTGGGAAGACACCGACCCTTGGGTTCCGATCCGGATCGATAGGTCCACGGCCTGAGGCTTTCCTCGAGAGCGGTCAGGCGAAGGTGAGCCAGCCGGCCAGGATGGCGCCGGCAAAGGTGATGGGGGCGAAGAGCATGCGCTCCCAACGCGTCCCCCAGAATACGACATAGACGAAGTAGACACCGAGGAACGCCATGACCGCGAAAGTGGCGGACTGCATGTACCTCTCGTCGATCAAACCCGTGTCGAGGACACCTGTGGCTTCCGCGAGGACGAAGCCCGAAATCAGCAACAACAACGCGGAGAGTGCTGATCGAACCCGGAGCTCGGGAGCGAGAAGTCTTGGTTGGCGCCCCGACCACACCAGGTCCCCCCGACGGACGCCGACGGCGAGAGCCAGGTGGACGAGCGCTATCCAGCCGAGAAGCACGGCTGTGGCGAGGGCGGCGATCTCGATCGTCATGCTCAGAACGTACACGGCTGTGGTCGCTGTGGTTCGAGGCCAGATCCCGATCCCATTAGGTTTGTGGCGATGAAGCAGATAAGCCACTGGATCTCGGGTGACTGGGTCACCGGCACCGGCCGGAGCGCACCTGTGTTCGATCCTGCTACCGGCCAGCAGACCGGCGAGGTCGCCCTCGCATCATCAGAAGTCGTCGACACCGCCGTCGCCGCTGCTCGTGATGCCTTCGAGACTTGGAGATTCTCATCGTTGACCCAGCGGCAAAACATCATGTTCGCCTTCCGCGAGTTGGTGGCTGCCCGGCGGCTGGAGGTCGCCGAGACGCTCACCTCGGAGCATGGCAAGACGATCGATGACGCCATGGGTGAGGTCCAGCGCGGGCTCGAGGTGGTGGAGTTTGCCTGCAACATCGCCCATCTCCTCAAGGGTGACTTCTCCGAGCAGGTATCCACGGGGGTCGACACCTACACCATCCGCCAGCCCCTCGGGGTGGTGGTCGGGATCACACCTTTCAATTTCCCGGCGATGGTCCCGATGTGGATGTACCCGATCGCCATCGCCTGCGGCAACACTTTCGTCCTCAAGCCTTCCGAGAAGGACCCCTCGGTGTCACAACTCGTCGCCGGGATGCTGGCCGAGGCAGGTCTACCCGACGGCGTGTTCAACGTCGTCCACGGTGACAAGGAGGCGGTCGACGCCTTGATCACCCATCCCGACGTGGCCGCTGTCTCTTTCGTGGGCTCGACACCCATCGCCAGGCACATCTACGAGAACGGCACCAAGCATGGGAAGCGGGTCCAGGCGCTCGGAGGGGCCAAGAACCACATGATCGTCCTACCCGACGCCGACTTCGATCTCGCCGCCGACGCCGCGGTCAGTGCTGGTTACGGTTCGGCGGGCGAGAGGTGCATGGCGATATCGGCGGTCGTTGCCGTCGGCGAGGCCGGAGACCGGCTCATCGAAGGGATGCAGAGCCGGATCGAGAAGCTGGTCGTCGGACCTGGTGACCAGCCCGGAGTCGAGATGGGACCGCTCGTCACCAGCCAGCACCTCGCGAAAGTGCGTGGCTATGTAGACGCCGGCGAGTCGGAGGGGGCATCCCTCGTCGCCGATGGTCGTGGCCTGGTGGTCGACGGCCACGAGAGGGGCTTCTTCATGGGGCCGACTCTGTTCGACAACGTGACCCCCGACATGTCGATCTACACCGACGAGATCTTCGGCCCGGTCCTTTCCACCGTGCGGATGGAGCACTTCCAGGAGGCCATCGACTTGATCAACGCCAACCCGTACGGGAACGGGACGGCCGTGTTCACCAACGATGGGGGAGCCGCACGTAAGTTCCAACACGAGATCGAGGTTGGCATGGTCGGGATCAACGTGCCGATTCCGGTGCCACTCTCCTTCTACAGCTTCGGAGGCTGGAAGGACTCCATCTTCGGCTCCCACGCCATATACGGCCCGGAGGGCGTCCACTTCTACACACGCCAGAAAGTGGTCATCTCCCGCTGGGCCGACCCGATCCATCGTGGCGTCGATCTCGGGTTCCCGACACACGGCTGAGCGCCACCGACACGGGGGAGATAACGTCGGCGTCCGATGGGAGACGTGACCAGGCCGCCCGGACGTTGGGAGCTCCTCGCCCCACGCCGCCGACGTGTCTTCTCGGTGGCCGGTGTGATTCTGGCCCTGATCCTCTTCTGGGAGACGTACAAGCTGGTTTGGGGCTCCCTGGGTTGGGACTGGCCGATCCGGCCCGACGACGTCGTCATGCCCCACGTGTGGGACATGTTCATCGAACTGTTCCGTCCGGTCCGCCGTGGGGGAAACCTGCTCATACTCGATCTCGGGGTGCGGGCCTTTTGGACCTTGAGAGAGGCCCTGCTCGGGTTCGTGATCGGCGGGCTGTTCGGATTCGGGATCGGAGTCTGGTTCGTCCGATCGCGTCTGGCTGAGCGCGCCTTCATGCCGTATGTGGTGGCCAGCCAGACCGTCCCGTTCCTGGCCATCGCCCCCATGGTGGTGGTGTGGGGTCTCGCCAACGGGATACCGGGTTGGATCTCGGTGGCGATCATCGCCGCGTATCTCACCTTCTTCCCTGTGGCCATCAACACACTTCGCGGCCTGCGATCACCCGAACCCGGCAGCCTCGAGCTCATGCAGTCCTACGCCGCGTCACCTCGTGACGTGCTCTGGAAGATCCGGGTGCCCGCGGCCTTGCCCTACATCTTCACCGCACTCAAGGTGACCGCCACGGCCAGCGTCGTCGGCGCCCTGGTCGGCGAGCTCCCCGTGGGCTTCCAGAACGGCTTGGGTCGAGCGCTGCTCACCTTCTCCCAGCAGTTCGCAGTCCAGTCCAAGAAGCTCTACGGGACGGTGATCATCTGCGCCGTCGTCGGGATGCTGGTCGTGGGCCTCGTGTCGTACGTCGAGCGACGTGTGGTGCCGCAACGCCCTCGGGAGCTGGGATCCGGGCCATCGTGAGCCGTCTCGTCGTGGACGCGCGTGGCGTCGGCAAGGTCTTCGGCGACGACGACGACCGAGTGGAGGCGCTGCGGGGCATCGACCTGCAAATCGAGCCGGGAGAGTTCATCTCCCTCATCGGTCCCTCCGGTTGCGGTAAATCCACCCTGCTCCGCCTCATCGGGGACCTCACCGCCCCCACCAATGGCGATCTGATGGTCAACGGGAAGCCACCCCCCAAAGCTCGGGTCGACCGCGACTACGGGATCGTCTTCCAGAAGGCCACTCTCCTCGACTGGCGCACGGTGGCCCGCAATGTCGAGCTTCCCCTGGAGGTCATGGGAATCGAGGCACGTTCGGAGAGGTCCAGGCAGATGCTCGAACTGGTCCAGCTGGCGGAGTTCGCCGGGCACTACCCGTGGCAACTCTCCGGAGGCATGCAGCAAAGGGTGGCCATCGCCCGTGCTCTCGCCTTCAACCCATCACTGCTCCTCATGGACGAGCCGTTCGGTGCCCTCGACGAAATGACCAGGGAGCTGATGCAGCAGGAGGTGCTGCGGATATGGGCCGAGACCGAAACCACCGTGGTTTTCGTGACTCATTCCATCCCCGAGGCTGTGTTCTTGTCGACACGGGTGGTCGTCATGTCGCCACGGCCGGGCCGGATCAGCGACATCATCGTCACCGGTCTCGATCAGCCCCGTGACGAGGACACCAGGGAGGCTCATGCCTTCTTCGACAAGGTCACCGAGGTGCGCGAGGCGTTGCGTCGTCAGGATCGAGGGTGACCACACCGCACCACCAGGAGGTGGTCGCCGCGTTCGAAGACGACCTTCCGGTCGGCTCGGGCACGGCTCGAACGTTCGGCGATCGTGTCCGCGCGTACCTTCCGGCCGCCGTGGCTTTCGTCGCCGTCATGGCCTTGTGGGAAGGTGCCATCCGTCTCTTCGACGTGCAGGCTTTCGTTCTCCCCGCGCCCACTGTGATCGTCCGCCGATTCTTCGACACTGCGCCAGTCATCTGGACAGCCGGGTTCAACACCTTGATCGAGGCAGTCGGTGGTCTCGTGGGCGGAACCGTGCTCGCAGTTTCTGTCGCATTTGCCACGGTGCGTTGGGTCCCGATCCGCGAGGGCCTCATGCCCTTCGCGATCGCGGCCAATTCGATCCCGATCATCGCCCTCGCTCCGATCGCCAACGGCATGTTCCCCATCACCAGCCAGGTCCCCAAGATGGCCGTGGTCGGCGTGGTGGTGTTCTTCCCGGTCATGATCAACACCTCCAGAGGGCTCCTCGAAGTCGATCCCGACGAGCTCGAGTTGATGCGCTCGTACGCCGCTACCCCAAAGGAGGTGATGTGGCAGGTTCGGGTGCCCCACGCCCTTCCCTACTTCTTCTCGGCCATGAAAGTGGTGGCAGTGCTCTCGATCGTCTTCGCCATCGTGGCCGAGTACTTCGGGGGATCACAGGAGGTTCTCGGTCAGTACATCCTGGGCAAGGCGAGTCTCTTCGTCTATCCGGACGCCTGGGCGGGCATCCTGGTCGCGTCGATCCTCGGAGTTACGTTGTACGCGGTGGTGGTGATCACCGAACGGCTCGTGATGCCATGGCACGTCTCGTTCCGGGCCGATACGCCGTGAAGCCACGAGATTCGATCGGTAGGCTCGCGGCCGTCGTCGAAGAAGGAGAACAATCATGAGAAGAGGACATCGATGGTTGGCGATGCTGGTCGCCGGCGTCATGATTCTCGCCGCGTGTGGCGATGACACGGGCAGTGGTGACGGCGGCGGAGATGACGGGACGAGTGTGGCCGCCGGGGAGTGTGAGACGGTCGATGAGGTGAGGCTGCAGCTGCAATGGGTGGCACAGGCACAGTTCGCCGGCTACTTCGTAGCGAAGGATCTCGGCTTCTACGACGCGCAGTGTCTCGACGTCGAGATCCTCGAAGGCGCGGTCGAGATCGTCCCCCAAACGGTGCTCGCCTCTGGTGGGGCTGAGTTCGGTCTCGCTTGGGTGCCGAAAGCCCTGGTCTCGAGAGAGCAGGGAGCGGACATCGTCAACATCGCCCAGGTGTTCGAGCGCTCGGGGACGTTGATGGTGTCCTTCGCCGATGCGGGCATCGAGTCACCTGCCGATTGGGCAGGCCGAACCGTGGGCAACTGGGGCTTCGGCAACGAATTCGAGCTGACCGCTGCAATCGAGAAGTTCGGGGTACAGGACGTCGAGTTGGTCGCCCAGCAATTCGACATGCTCGCCCTGCTCAACGGGGACCTCGACTCGGCCGAGGCGATGAACTACAACGAATACGCCCAGGTGCTGGAGGCGATCAACCCGGACACCGGCGAGCTGTACCAGCCGGAGGATCTCACGGTCATCGACTTCAACGACCCTGACGTGGGGACGGCGATGCTCCAGGACGCCGTCTGGGTCAATGCCGAATGGATCGCCGCGGAAGGGAACGAGGACATCGCCACCCGCTTCCTCACAGCATCGTTCCAGGGATGGATCCACTGCATCGACAACTTCGACGAGTGTGTCGAAGTCGTCCTCGACAACGGCTCCACTCTCGGTGAGAGCCACCAGCAGTGGCAACTGAACGAGGTTCTCGGTCTGATCTTCCCTGCGACCAACGGCATCGGCGTGATGAACCAAGACCTGTGGGACCAGACGGTCGATGTGGCTACGAGTCAGATCCCGGAGCTGCAGGGAGTGGAAATCTCTCCCGATTCGTTCCGGAGCGACCTGGCCGAAGCGGCCGTGGCCAACCTGGGCGACCTGGACACCGCGGGGGACGACTTCGCGCTTCGTGAGATCGAGCTTCGCCAGGGCGGCGAGTGACCATCACCGGAAATGGCCTTCGGGCCCCAGCGATTAGGTTGGGGCCCATAGGATTTCTTTCGAGGAGGTAGCAGTGGCCAACACCGTGCGTGCCGCGATCGTGCAGACGACCTGGACCGGTGACAAGGAGTCGATGGTCGAGAAGAACGTGAAGTACGCCAGGGACGCCGCCGAGCAAGGCGCCCAGGTGATGTGCTTCCAGGAGATGTTCAACGCCCCGTACTTCTGTCAGGTGCAGGACGACGTTCACAAAGACACCGCAGAGCCGATCCCCGATGGGCCCACCACCCAGCGGATGATCGAGTTGGCCAGGGAAACCGGCATGGTTCTCGTGGTGCCCATCTACGAGAAGGAGGACGACGGGTTCCTCTACAACACGGCAGCCGTGATCGACGCCGACGGCACTTATTTGGGGAAGTACCGCAAGACCCATATCCCTCATGTCAGCGGGTTCTGGGAGAAGTTCTACTTCCGACCCGGCAACATGGGCTATCCGATCTTCGACACCGCCGTAGGTCGGATCGGGGTCTACATCTGTTACGACCGCCACTTCCCGGAGGGATGGCGCGCACTCGGTCTCGCCGGCGCCAAGATCGTCTTCAACCCTTCGGCGACCAGCAGGGGTCTCTCGATGTACCTGTGGAACCTCGAGCAACCTGCGGCGGCAGTGGCCAACGAGTACTTCGTCGGGGCGATCAACCGGGTGGGCAAGGAGGAGTTCGGTGAGAACGACTTCTACGGCTCGTCGTACTTCGTCGACCCCCGCGGCCAGTTGGTCGGTGACGCCGCATCGGACACCGATGAGGAGGTCGTCGTCCGGGACCTGGACATGGACTTGATCGACGAGGTGCGCAAGGTGTGGGCGTTCTACCGGGATCGCAGACCTGACGCCTACGACAGTCTGGTGGCCCCCTGAGTGGTGGCATGAGCAGTGAATCCACGTTCAGCCGTGGGCGGGCCACCAATGGATAGGCATTCCGAACTGCTTGCCCGGCACCGTGAGGTGCTGCCGTCGTGGATGGTGCTCTACTACGACGAGCCCATCGCTCTCGTCGATGGGGAAGGGCGTCGTGTCGTCGATGCCGAGGGCAACGAGTACCTCGACTTCTTCGGTGGGATCCTGACCACCATGTCCGGCTACAAGGTGCCGGAGGTGGTCGAGGCGATCAAGGCCCAGGCCGAGCGGATGCTCCACACCTCGACCCTCTATCTGATCGAGTCACAGATCGAGCTGGCAGAGAAGATCGCCGAGCTGAGCGGGATTCCCGACGCCAAAGTGTTCTTCACCAATTCGGGGACGGAGGCCAACGACGCTGCCCTCATGCTGGCCACCCAATACCGGAAGTCGAACCAGATACTGGCGATCAGGGGCAGCTACCACGGCAAGTCTCACTCCACCGTGGCGATCACCGGGCAGAAGGCGTGGTCGGCGACGAGTCTCTCTCCGTTCTCGGTCACCTACGTCCACGGGGGCTACAAGCTGCGCAGCCCTTTCGGCCATCTCCCCGACGACGATTTCACCAAGGCATGTGTTGACGATCTGCGCGACCTGCTCGGGGTCGCCACGGCCGGGGATGTCGCCGCCATGATCGCAGAGCCAATCCAGGGTGTCGGCGGCTTCGCCACACCACCCGATGGGTTCTTCGGTGAGATGAAGATGGTGCTCGACGAGCAGGGGATCCTCTTCATCAGCGATGAAGTGCAGACCGGATGGGGCAGGACCGGTGAGCACTTCTGGGGCTATCAGGCTCACGGCATCACACCCGACATGCTGACCTTCGCCAAGGGCCTCGGCAACGGTTTGGCGATGGCTGGGGTGGTGGCTCGCGCCGAGGTCATGGACTGCCTCCAGGCCAACTCGATCTCAACGTTCGGCGGGAATCCGCTGGCGACCGTGGGTGCCCTCGCCAACCTGAACTACGTGTTGGAGCACGACCTGCAAACCAATGCCCTCAAGGTCGGCAACCAACTCAAGAATGGCATTCATCGCCTGGCCGACGATGTGCCCGAGATCCTCGAGGTCAGGGGCAAAGGGCTGATGATCGGCGTCGAATTTGCCAAGGCGGACGGCTCGCCGGACACGGGTTTGACCGGTGGCATCATGGAGGCCGCCAAAGCCGAGGGCCTCCTCGTCGGCAAGGGCGGGCTCTTCGGGAACACCCTTCGTATCGCCCCGCCGATGTCGCTCACCGAGGAAGAGGCCGAGGAAGGTCTCGAGAAGCTGACCCGGGCTATCGACCGGGCACGAGGGACATGACGCAGCGGCCACCGCTTTCCGCGCGTCGGAGAGCCGGTATACCGGCTCCGCAGCATTAGGAAAGGATCGAGGTATGTCGAAGACGCTCATCAAAGGCGGCACTGTGGTCACCGCCATCGATCAGATGGAAGCCGACGTCTTGATCGATGGGGGCAAGGTCGTCGCTTTGTTGGGTCGGGAGCACAGCGTCGAGCCCGACGAGGTGATCGACGCCACCGGCAAGTTGGTGCTGCCCGGCGGCATCGACGTCCACACCCACATGGAGCTGCCCTTTGGGGGGACTTTCGCCGCCGACACCTTCGAGACCGGCACCCGGGCGGCGGCCTGGGGCGGTACGACGACCATCGTCGACTTCGCCGTGCAGACAGTCGGCGAGTCTGCCTTGGAAGGATGGGAGAAGTGGATGGCCAAGGCGGAGGGCAACTGCGCCATCGACTACGGCTTCCACATGATCACCGGCGACATCAACGATCAGACGCTCAAGGACATGGAGCTGTTGGTCAGGGAGGGGGTCACCAGTTTCAAGATGTTCATGGCCTACCCAGGCGTCTTCTATTCGGACGACGGCCAGATCCTGCGAGCCATGCAGAAGGCGGCCGAGGACGGCGCCACCATCTGCATGCACGCCGAGAACGGGATCGCCATCGACGTGCTGGTAGCCCAGGCCCTCGACCGTGGGGAGACCGGCCCGATCAACCACGGCCTGGTGCGCAAGTCGATCCTGGAGGGTGAGGCCACCCATCGCGCCATTCGGCTCGCAGAGGTGGCCGGGGCCCAGCTCTACATCGTCCACCTCACCGCCCTCGAGGCCCTCGACGAGGTGATCGCGGCGAGAGACCGCGGGCTCAACGTGTTCGCCGAGACCTGTCCTCAGTATCTCTTTTTGTCGCTGGAGAACCTGGGCAACGGGTTCGATGGGGCCAAGTACGTGTGCTCCCCACCGCTTCGCGACGCCGGTGAGGGTCATCAGGAAAGGCTGTGGCAGGGTCTGCGCACCAACGACCTCCAGGTGGTCTCCACCGACCATTGCCCGTTCTGCATGGGTGACCACCACACGTTTGGCACCCAGAAACAGCTCGGGCAGGGCGACTTCTCCAAGATCCCCAACGGGGTGCCCGGCGTGGAACCACGCATGATCTTGATGTACAACGGGGGAGTGGTCGAGGGAAGGATCGGGCTCAACCGCTTCGTCGAGGTCACCGCGACGGCCCCGGCCAAGATGTTCGGGATGTACCCCAAGAAGGGGACGATCGCCGTCGGGTCCGACGCCGACATCGTCGTCTTCGATCCCAACGGCTCTCATGTGATCTCGGTGGACACCCATCACATGGATGTCGATTACTCGGCCTACGAGGGTTGGGAGATGAAGGGCAAGGTCGACACCGTGCTGTCGAAGGGAGAGCTAATCATCGCCGATGACCGGTACCTGGGCTCCCCGGGAGACGGTGAGTACATCGCCCGAGGCACCAGCCAGTACATGAGCTAGGAGGCGTTGCTATAGCAAGAGGTCGTGGTTTCCGAGACCTCACGCTATAGCAACGCCTCGACCCCGACAGGTTCGACCGGCTGGCTAACTTGGCTCTATGGATTTCGGTGTCGTGCTGCAGACCGACCCCCCGGCAAGCCGGGTGGTGGAACTGGCTCGGATGGCCGAAGGTCTCGGCTTCTCTCACGGCTGGACGTTCGATAGCCACGTGCTCTGGCAGGAGCCCTTCGTCATCTACTCACAGATGCTGGCCGCCACTCAGACGATGACCGTAGGCCCGATGGTCACCAACCCCGGGACCCGGGACTGGACCGTGCTGGCATCCCTGTTCGCCACGCTCAACGACATGTTCGGCCCTCGCACGATCTGCGGGATGGGGCGTGGCGACTCGGCGCTCCGCTACATCGGGAAACAGCCGAAGACCCTCGAGACGATGGTGGAGTCGATGGAGGTCATCAAGGGTCTCGTTGCAGGTCGTGAGGTGGATTACAACGGACAGAGGATCGCGATCCCTTGGATCGAACAGGGTTGGGACCTTCCGATGTGGGTGGCCGGTTACGGACCCAAGGCCCTGGCGACGATCGGACGCCACGCCGACGGCTACATCCTCCAGTTGGCCGATCCCCAGGTGCTGGAGTGGACGGTGGCCGCAGTGCGCGCCGCGGCGTCTGAAGCTGGCCGCGCTCCCGAGGACGTCGCCATCTGCGTTGTTGCACCGGCCTATGTGGGCGACGACATCGCCCACCAACGCGACCAGCTGCGCTGGTTCGGGGGGATGGTGGGCAACCACGTCGCCGACATGGTGAAACGGTACGGCGACGACAGCTCGAAGGTGCCCGAGGTTCTCTCCGACTACATCAAGGCCAGGGAAGGCTACGACTACGACCACCATGGCAGGGCCGACAACCCTTCGACGGAGTTCGTCCCGGACGAGATCGTCGATCGTTTCTGTGTCCTGGGAACTGTCGAACAGCACGTCGAGAAGCTGGTGTTGCTCGAGGACTTGGGTGTCGATCACTTCGGCATATACCTGATGCACGATGACCAGGAGAACACCCTGCGCGCCTACGGGGAGAGCATCATCCCTTCAGTCAACAATTGAAGAACACCATTCGAGCAGTGACGTAGGCTTTATCGATGCAACGCCGCTTCCGACTCGTCGACGTGTTCGGAGAACGTCCACTCACCGGCAACCCGCTGGCCGTTGTCGTCGACTCCGACGGTTTGTCCACCGAGGACATGCTCGAGCTGACCCGCTGGCTCGGATTCTCTGAGA
>Ga0307505_10002491_pt1 | contig 12704 bp, 13 predicted proteins | sample 23_S_MG_FD_202183 | JGI IMG/M metagenome (GOLD analysis project Ga0307505, IMG submission 202183) | Soil microbial communities from Populus trichocarpa stands in riparian zone in the Pacific Northwest, United States - 23_S | ecosystem: Environmental > Terrestrial > Soil > Riparian zone > Trees...
AAGATGGGTTGCACCGTTGAAAAGCATCACCACGAAGTGGCCTCGGCGCAGCATGAACTCGGCTTGAAGTTCGGCCCGCTTGTCCGCATGGCCGACCAGATGCAGATCTACAAATACGCGATTCACCAGGTCGCCAACATTTACGGCAAGACGGCAACCTTCATGCCGAAGCCGGTCTATGGCGACAACGGTTCGGGCATGCATTGCCATCAGTCGATCTGGAAGGGCTCGACCCCGGTGTTCGCGGGCAACAAATACGCCGACCTGTCGGAAACGTGCCTTCAGTATATTGCCGGCATCATCAAGCACGCGAAGGCGATCAACGCCTTCACCAACCCGTCGACCAACTCCTACAAGCGGCTCGTGCCGGGCTTCGAGGCCCCTGTCCTCCTCGCCTACTCGGCCCGTAACCGCTCGGCATCCTGCCGCATCCCGCTTGCAAGCTCGCCGAAAGCCAAGCGTGTCGAAGTCCGCTTCCCGGACCCGACCGCCAATCCATATCTCGGCTTCGCGGCGATGCTGATGGCCGGCCTCGACGGCATCATGAACAAGCTCGATCCCGGCTCGGCCATCGACAAGGATCTCTACGATCTGCCGCCGAAGGAACTGAAGAAGATTCCGACCGTTTGCGGCTCGCTGCGCGAAGCGCTCTCGAGCCTCGACAAGGACCGCGACTTCCTCAAGAAGGGCGGCGTGTTCGATGACGACTTCATCGACTCCTATATCGACCTCAAGATGACGGAAGTGATCCGCTTCGAGCACACGCCGCATCCAATCGAGTACGACATGTACTACTCGGCCTGATCCTCCCGATCGCTCGGCCAAAACAAACGGGGCGCCGCAAGGCGCCCCGTTTTGTGTTCCGGCACCGGATGCAGATCAGATCAGTATGAGCAGCGCCACCAGCAACGTGGTGCCGATCGCAAATCCGACCGGACGCGGCCGCGGATGAAGGGCGAAATACCGCTCAATCATCGCCCGGTGGAGTTCGTCGGACGACTGGTGGGCACAGACCATCGCACACCCGGCACGCGCGGCGTCTTCATCGAGCCGGGCCAAGTCGCTGTACGAGTTGCCGCTGATCTGCATCGCCATGATGCAAGACTAGAATCGGAATGGTTAATGAACCCTAACCGCCCTCAGGTGCGGCGATGCAATACGGCGTTGACGTCTCCAAGTGCGGCCGACTGGCCCGATTGTGGGACGACGCTCGGACTTGCAATCGCTACCCCAACCATTGGTATCTCCGTGCCCTGCCGATTGTCATCGCGCATCTCACGTCCGCTCAGGCCGGTTCGCCTGGCCCGGTATCCGTCCGCCACCTCGACGCGATTCCGTCCGCGCGCCTTGGCGACATAGAGCGCCTCGTCGGCCTTGAGCATCAGCGTTTCGACCTCGACCTGCTCGTCCGCTGGCACCGACGCCACGCCGACACTGACACTCACATTCTTCGCGCCGATTCCGTCGCGCGCGTAGCTCTCCTCGAAGGCCGCCCGGATGCGTTCGGCGGTGGCCGCCGCACTCGCCGCCTCGGCACCGAAGAGCAACGCGCCGAACTCTTCCCCGCCCAGCCGCCCGAGCAAATCCGTCGAACGCAATTCCGTCACCGCAATGTCCGTGAAGGCCCGCAATACGCGGTCGCCAATCGCGTGACCGTACTGGTCGTTGATCGACTTGAAGCGGTCGAGGTCGAACAGCAACGCCGATACCGGCTGCGGCGTGCGCGTCCGCTGCTTCAGGCTGCGCGTCGCCGTTTCGAGGAACGCACGCCGGTTCGCGATACCGGTGAGCGGGTCGGTGGTCGCCGCAACCCTGTGCTCGAGCTCAAGCCGCTCCTTGGCCATCGCAAGGAAAATGAAGGCGGTCGCGATCATATAGAGCAGCGACTCGAGCGCCAGCACGCCGAACCACGCGCTGGAAAAGAGTGCGTCGCCCTTGCCGGCCGGCATCATGAACGACAGCGGCACGCGCACAAGATAGAGCGCGCCGTGCATGGAGAGCATCACGACGAGCGGCAGCCGCGAAGCGAGGCCTTCGTGCCGCCCGCGCCAGATTTCAATCGCCGCACCGAACGAATAGGCAGCGATGATCATGGAGCTGAAATGCGCGGCGGTCTGCGGCATCGCCGTGAAATTGGTGCCAAACGTGGCGAGCAACCAAACCGCAGCGCCGCCGAAAATCCCGACCAGCGACACCTTGTTGCCGTCGAACAGGCGCGCGCCCATCCAGGTCATGCCGGCGGCTACCAGGAGAAGTGCGTTCGCGATCTCGATGGACCAGAAATCCGATAACTCGCCGCGCTGGCTGATCAGCCACACGGCGCAGCACGCGACGAAATGCGCCCCGCCCCACCAGGCAAGAGACGACACCCGGCGCTGCTGGAACCAGGCGTAAAACAGCAGAAACCCGAGGACGGCGGCGACGGCAATCGTCACCACAAACATCGTCTTGACGTCGAGGTCCATGAAGTCCGCCTGGCGCGCCGCGAGAGCGGCCGATCTCGACGAGGTTAAGAGCGGGCCGCTACGATTCCGCTCATCCGATCCTTAAAATGCAATCGGTTGCCGGCCCCGCGCGGGTTCACGACGCCTTGGTTCGCCCGGGCTGGCGCGACGAGACCAGAACGGGCTTCAGCGGCGGCGCTTCCGTTACCACCATCACGTCTTCTTCGTCGGCCGGCTCAGCCGCTCGCACGCAATTCCGCCCGGCCGCCTTTGCCTGATAAAGGGCAAGGTCCGCATAGCCGACCATCTGCTGCAAGCTGTACGCCGCGGGAGACACGACCGCCACACCCGCACTGACCGTTGGCGAAACCCGTCCGCCAGCCACTACTGCGCCATCCGCTTCAAATGCGGACCGGACGCGCTCGGCCACTGCTCGCCCGGTTTCAAGATTGGCGTCGTCGAGCAGTACGGCAAATTCCTCGCCGCCCACGCGGCCGATGATATCCGTGGCCTTCAGCGAATGAGTCAGAATATCCGCGAAAACCATCAGCACCCGGTCGCCCACCCCGTGACCGAAGCGGTCATTGATCCTCTTGAAGTGATCGAGATCGAACAGCAAGACCGCCGCCGTGCTCGCGGCGGGACGCCGCGCGCGCAGCCGCCGGAGCGCCTGGCGATAGAAGCCGCGGCGGTTCGGCAACCCGGTCAACGCGTCGGTCATCGCCTCGACACGCTGATGCAGTTCGAGCCGCTCCTTCGCCATCGCCAGCACGATAAAGCCGAGCGCGACTTTTCCAAGAACGGTAATGAGAATGACTGTCGCAAACCACGGACCGGGCAACAGCGGACCCGCATATGCGCTCGGCATGAAGCCGACGAGTGGAATCCACGACAGGTATCCGGCCCCCGACACGAGCAGCAGGACGATCGCGGGCCACCGCGACACCAGCGGCTCCGACCGGCCGCGCCAGAACTCGAACGCGATCAGCAGGCAGTAACCGCCGCTAATCAGGCTGTAGAGCATGAAGTAGTGCAGCGGCGTCTTCGAGAATTCCGACGCCGCCACGACGGCCCAGACGACGGCGCCGGCCGAAGCGACCAGCGGATGCAACCGGCGGCCGTCGAAGCGCCGTACGCCGAGCCACATCAGGCCGTATGACCCGAGCAGCAACGTCACGGCGAATTTCACGGCGGCGATCGAGTAGCTGGCGTCGGCGGTGACAAGCACCACGAGCCCGCCCCCCTGACAGAGATGTGCGGCACCCCACCAGCCCAATGCTTCGCTCGAGCGGCTTTGCAGCCACGCGAACATCAACATGAGCCCAAGTACCACCGTCACGGAAATGTCCGCGACGAACATGGTGTGAAGGTCGAGCAAGGTTGGCAGCACGGAATTCGCCGCTCACTGATGGGACGGTGAAATCCTACGTGCGCACGCTTATCGAAGCCGTCCGCAAGCCGCTAAAATTGTAAAGGACGCTACGCCGCGCAGACCTTCTTCAGGCCGCAGGCTGCAAAGTGGCTCGCGCGGCAGAAATCGCGGTCGACAGTTCGTTTGGCGCGACCGTTGCGGTCCCGCGCCCCCCGGCTTTCGTCGGCGCGCTTTGCGATGCCTTCACCGCAACGGCCTGGTCCTCCGAGGAACCCGAAAGCACGAACCTGTTCCGCCCGCTCGCTTTCGCCGCGTAGAGCGCATGATCCGCGAGCACAAGCAACGCATCCATGTCGGAGTCCGGATTGTCGGTGGCTGCCGCACCGATGCTCACGGTCCCGCCAACCGGCAGACCGTCGATCTCCTTCGCAGCGACCTCAAAAGCTTCGCGCACGCGTTCGGCCGCAACGGCAGCCGCCTGAAGGTTGGTAGCCGGCAAGATCGCCGCGAATTCCTCACCGCCAAGCCGTCCAACGATGTCGGTCGCGCGCAATTTGGCCGCCGCCGTCCGCGCGAAAGTCTGCAGCGCACGGTCGCCCACAGCGTGGCCGAAGCGGTCATTGATCTTCTTGAAGTGGTCGAGGTCGAACATCAGCACCGACACGGGCTCTTTGTCCCACGCCATGCGGCCCAGCACGCGACGTCCGGCGTCCATCAATGCGCGGCGATTGAAAATCTCGGTCAGCGGATCGATGGTCGCCGCAGTCCGGTGGATCTTTTCGCTGCGCTCCTTCGCCATGGTGAGAATAATGAAGGCCGTGGCGATGGCGTAAAGCAGCGTCTCAAGCGCGAAGATGCCGAACCACGCGCCCGCGAACTCCGCGAGCGTACCGTCGGCCGGCGCCAGCAGCACGATCGGAACGGGCGAGAGGAAAACGATGCCTTGCAGCAGAAGGACCGCGAAGGCCGGCCAGCGCGACAGCAACCGCTCGCGGCGGCCGCCCCAGATCTCATACGCCGTCATGATGGTGTAGGCCGAAATCGCGACCGACGAGAGGATGATCCGGCCAGTCGCCGACGCGGCAAAGCCGGGCACGGTCAGCGCGACGAGCCACACCATCGCGCCCGCGAACATGCCGATTGGCCGCACTTCGCGCCCGTGGAAAAGCCGGGCACCGCTCCAGATGACGCCGCAAGCCACGAACAGAAGCGCATTACCGATCGCCATCGAAAGCGCATTCGAGAGCGTGTCCTGAATCGTGTAGATCGCGACCGAGATGCCGCCGAGCAGGTAGGCCGCGCCCCACCAGGCAAGCGCGCGGATACTGCGGTCCTGCACCCACGCGAACAGCAGGAACAGCCCGAGAATCGTTGTTACGAAGATGGAGACAACGAAGAGTGTAGGAACATCGAGCGTCATTGGGCAGCCGTTTTGCGGAACTCACGCGCAGGAAACGGTGCAAACTTGCTATCGGCGTCTTGCGAAGGTCTTTCTCGAATTGTTGCAATGTTAGCGATCGCCCTTTCGCCACCATCTCGTTGCGCGGAGCCTTTGCGGCGCCTTGCGGCGGCGATTCCAAATCGCGGCGAAATCTCCGGCGAATTCAATTCAAACAAGCAAAAAGAGCGCGGCTTTCGCCGCGCTCTCTGAGCATTCGCTTGTATAAAACTTAGCGCTTCGAGAACTGGAAGCTGCGGCGCGCTTTCTTGCGGCCGTACTTCTTGCGCTCGACCACGCGCGAGTCGCGGGTCATAAAGCCGCCCTTCTTGAGGGGAGTGCGCAGATCCGGCTCGAAATAGGTGAGCGCCTTGGAAATGCCGTGCCGCAGCGCGCCGGCTTGGCCCGAAAGCCCGCCGCCGGAGACCGTGCAGGTCACATCGTACTGACCGGCGCGGTTGGCGATCTGAAACGGCTGCTGGATCAGCATCCGCAACACCGGCCGCGCGAAGTACGTCTCGACGGTCCTCGTGTTGACGATGATCTTGCCGGAGCCCGGCTTGATCCAGACGCGCGCGACGGCATTCTTGCGCTTGCCGGTCGCATAGGCGCGGCCCTGCTTGTCGAGCTTCTGCACATGCTTCGGCGCTTCGGGCGCGGACGGCTTCAGCGCAGCGAGGCCTTCCAACGACTGAACGGTGTCGGCCATTAGGCGCTCCTCTTGTTCTTGCGGTTCAGCGAAGCGATGTCGATCGACTGGGGCTGCTGCGCTTCGTGCGGATGATTGCCGCCCTTGTAGACGCGGAGATTGCTGAACTGTTGGCGCGCGAGCGGACCCTCATCGAGCATCCGCTCGACGGCCTTCTCAAGTACGCGCTCGGGGAAGCGACCCTCAAGAATAAAGCGCGCCTTGCGCTCCTTGATGCCGCCCGGATAGCCGGTGTGGTGCCGGTAAATCTTCCTGTCGAGCTTGCGGCCCGTGAGGACCACCTTCTCGGCGTTGATGACAACGACGTTGTCGCCGCAGTCGACGTGCGGCGTGTAGTTCGGGCGGTGCTTGCCGCGCAGGCGCATGGCGATGATCGTCGCGAGCCGTCCGACAACGAGGCCGGAGGCGTCGATCAGCACCCATTTCTTTTCGATCTCGGCGGGCTTCGCCGTAAAGGTCTTCATGGCGGATCCGATCTGGGCTGAAGAAGGCGCGGTTTTAGAGTCGGCCGGGCGCAGCGTCAACGGGCTTGCGCCGAATATAGCCATTGTAATTCAATGGCTTATAAATATGGTATTTTGATACCTGCGCGTAACCTATCTGTCTGGCGGGATTGAATAAGTCGCCACGCAATGCGCCACGAGATCGTCTTCTCCCGCCGAGCGAATGGCCACCTCACCCACCGCGAGCCGCTTCCCGAGCTTGAGCAACTTGCAGTCGGCGATCAGGTCGCCCGGCGACGGCTTCTTGAGGAAGTTGATCGACAAGTTCGTCGTGACGGCGAGCGCCACCGGCCCGATTGCGGCGAGAATCGCGACGTACATCGTACCGTCGCACAGCGCCATCATCGCCGGCCCCGAGACGGTACCGCCTGGCCGCAAATGCTTTTCGTCCGCTTTCAGCCGCAACCGCGCCGTTCCCGGTCCGACCGCCTCGATGACGGTGGGTCGGCCCGGCCCGAACGCCTGCGGAAATTCCTTGGCGAGAAAGGCTTCCAGTTCGACGACGTTCATCTTCGTTATGGCGGCCATACTCGCTCCCCGCAGTTCCCTCGCACCTACCCGCCAATCCGATAGTATGGCGGCATTGAAACGCAAAGGCTGAAATGTCCCACGCCGCCCTGTCCTCCTCCGACGAGCCGATCCTGCTGCGGGAAGACCGCGGCGGCATCGCGCTCCTGACGCTCAACCGGCCCGATACGCGCAACGCACTTTCCGCATCGTTGATCGAGACGCTCGCCACGACGCTCTCGGCAATCGGTACCGAGCGCAATGTCCGCGCGGTCGTACTTACCGGAAGCGGTCCGGCCTTCTGTGCCGGCCATGATCTTCGGGAGATGGCGTCGCGCCGTGCCGACCCTGACCGCGGCCGCGCCTTCTACCGGCAGACATTCGACCAATGCGCCGACATGATGCAATCCGTCGTGAATCTGCCGCAGCCGGTGATTGCTGCGGTGAACGGCGCGGCCGCGGCCGCGGGTTGCCAGCTCGCCGCGTCCTGCGATCTCGTGATCGCCGCCGACAACGCTTCGTTTGCAACGCCCGGCGTCAACATCGGCCTTTTCTGCTCGGCGCCGATGGTCGCATTGTCGCGCAAGGTCGCGGCCAACCATGCGCTCGAAATGCTGTTGACGGGCGAACCGGTCAGCGCGGCGCGCGCGCATGAAATAGGTCTCGTGAACCAGGTTTGCGCAAACGGCGATGCGGTCAACGTGGCCGTGACAATGGCCCACAAGATCGCCGCCAAATCGTCACATGTGCAGAAGATCGGCAAGGAAGCCTTCTATCATCAGCTCACAATGAACCTCGCCGACGCCTACGGCTATACAAGCAAGGTCATGGCGGACAACATGATGGCGCGCGACGCGGAGGAAGGCATTTCCGCCTTTGTCGAAAAGCGAACGCCGACCTGGGAAGACCGTTGACTCACGACTCTTACGACGACGCATTCATCCGCGGCATCCTCGACCAAGTGAAGTCGGTCGCTATCGTTGGCGCAAGCCAGGGCGACGACAAGCCGTCGATGTTCGTCGTGAAATATCTGAGCGAGCGCGGCTATCGCGTCTTCCCGATCAATCCCGGCCGCGCCGGTCAACTCGTGGCGGGCGTGGAGGCCTATGCGCGCCTGGCCGATGTGCCGGAGCCGATCGACATGGTCGATGTCTTCCGCCGCGCCGACGCCGTGCCGCAGGTTCTCGACGAAGTGCTGGCGCTCTCAAAGCTCCCGAAAATTTTCTGGATGCAACTCGGCGTGCGCAACGACGAAGCCGCCGCGCGCGCCGAAGCCGCCGGCATGACCGTCATCATGAACCGATGCCCCAAGATCGAATACGGCCGCCTTTCGCGCGAGATCGGATGGGTCGGCGTGAACACGCGCACGCTCAGTTCGAAAAAGCCGCAACGGTTCGGCGGCGGCGTGCAGCGGCTCCAGCTCGGCCCGGGCCTCAGGAAGCCCCGTTGACCGCCTGACGGCTCGGGCGTAAATAACACGCCGTTTTCGATTTTATCGGCAAATCACAATCAAAAGGTGTGCAATGGACCAAGAGAGCAAGTCCGCGCAACGCGCTCCCGGCTTCTCAACACTTTCCGTCCATGCTGGCGCGCAACCGGACCCCACCACCGGCGCCCGCGCCACACCGATTTATCAGACGACGTCCTTCGTCTTCGACGACGTCGAGCATGCGGCCCAACTGTTCGGCCTGCAGACCTTCGGCAACATCTACACCCGCATCGGCAACCCGACCTGCAACGTGCTCGAAGAGCGCGTCGCGGCGCTTGAAGGCGGCACCGCCGCCCTCTCCGTGGCGTCGGGCCACGCCGCGCAGGTCAACGTCTTTCATCTGCTGATGACGCCGGGCGACGAGTTCGTTGCCGCGAAGAAGCTCTATGGCGGTTCGATCAACCAGTTCAATCATTCCTTCAAGGCGTTTGGCTGGAACGTGCGCTGGGCCGACCCCGATGATATTTCCAGTTTTGAGAAAGCGATCACGCCGAAGACGAAGCTGATCTTTATTGAGTCGATCGCCAATCCGGGCGGCATCGTCACCGACATCGAGGCGATCGCGAAGATCGCGCAGAAGGCCAATATCCCGCTCGTCGTCGATAATACGCTGGCCACCCCCTATCTCTGCCGTCCGTTCGAGCATGGCGCAGACATTATCGTGCACTCGGCGACGAAATTCCTCGGCGGCCACGGCAACTCGATTGGCGGCGTGCTCGTTGATGGCGGCAAGTTCAACTGGGCCGGCGACGACCGCTACCCGATGATCTCAAAGCCGCGGCCCGAATATCAGGGCATCGTGATGGCCGAGACTTTTGGTAACTTCGCCTTCGCGATTGCGGCGCGCACGCTCACGCTGCGCGATCTCGGCGCAGCACTTTCGCCCTTCAATGCCTTCCTTATTATCACCGGCATCGAGACACTGCCGCTGCGCATGCAAAAGCACTGCGACAACACGCTCTCGGTCGCGAAATATCTGAGCGGCCATCAGGCGGTGAAGTGGGTCAGCTACGCCGGCCTGCCGAACGATCCGACGCACAAGCTCGCGCAGAAGTACTGCCCGAAGGGCGCGGGCTCGGTGCTGACGTTTGGCCTCAAAGGCGGGTTTGAGGCGGGCGTGAAGCTCGTTTCGGATGTGCAGCTCTTCTCGCACCTCGCCAATATCGGCGACACGCGCTCGCTCATCATCCATCCGGCCTCCACGACACACCGTCAGCTCAACGACGAGCAGAAGGTCGCGGCCGGCGCGGGACCGGACGTCGTGCGGCTGTCGGTCGGCATCGAAGACGTCGAAGATCTGATCGCCGATCTCGATCAGGGCCTCGCCTGAGGCATCATCCGCGCGAGATGCACGGTTGCCATACCGAGCACGGCGACCGCACCCGCCTGATGCGCGAGCGAGAGCGACAGCGGCGACACATGCAGCAGCGTGACGATGCCGAGCAGCGCCTGCAGCACGACCAGTAGCAGCAGCACGGCCGCACGAACCAGCGCCGGTGACCGCTCGCCACGCCACAGATCGATGGCGTGGAAGAGCGCGACCGCGAAAATCGCGTAGGCGGTCATGCGATGCGTGAACTGGATCGTCATGACGTTCTCGAACAGATTGAGCCAGCGCGGCATCATCGGGAAGAGTTGCTCAAACGGCGGGATGAAATGCCCGTCCATGAGCGGCCATGTGTTGACCGTGAGCCCCGCCCCGGTCTTGGCGACCAGCGCACCGATAAAAATCTGAACGAGCACAAGGACGACAGCGGTCCACGCCGTCATGCGCACGGGCTTCCGCACCGGCTCTGCATCGCGCCCGCGTAGCCGGACCGCCAGCATGATGAGCCCGACAAAGATCAGGCAAGCGAGCGTTAGGTGAACCCCCAGCCGGTACTGGCTCACATCATTGCGCGCCGCCAGGCCCGAACTCACCATCCACCAGCCGATCACGCCTTGCAGCCCGCCAAGCGCGAACAGGACGGCAAGCTGCCAGAACATCCGCCGCCCGATCAGCCCGCGCCAGACGAACACAACGAACGGGATTGCGAAGGCGATACCGATCAATCGCGCCAACGCCCGGTGCGTCCATTCCCACCAGTAGATGAATTTGAATCCTGCGAGCGTTATGTCTGGATTGACCTGCAGGAACTGAGGAATTTGTCGGTATTTATCGAACTCGAGCAACCAGTCCGTGGTCGACAAGGGCGGAATGACGCCAGTGATCGGCCGCCATTCGGTGATCGAGAGGCCCGAGCCGGTCAGGCGCGTGGCGCCGCCGACGATGAGCGTGGCTGCGACCAACGCTGCCAGCACCCACAGCCAGATGCGCACCGGCTTCATCTTGTCCGCGGTGACCGCCTGCGACATCGTCCCTCGCACGTCCTGCATATGCCGGTTATAGAGCAGTCGGAGCACGGGCAACTGGACCCGTCGCCGCAACCAGCCGGGAGACAGGATTGCGCTCCAGAACTCGCAAGCTGATCGGCGCGACCGCCCTCGTGGCACTTGCGGTCTTCTGGCCGCTCCTCACGATCGGACTCGGCCACTCCAACCTCGCGCGCGATTTCGCGTTGGCGCAGGTCGCCTTTATCCTGATCTTCGGACTGGTCTGGATTCTGCCCGCCGCCTGGCTGATCCGCTGGATGCAACAGCCGGATCGCGACGCCGGCTGACGCTAGGCCGCTTCGGCGACGCCGACCGCGCGCCGAAACGCGAACGGCAAGCCGGACAACAGCACGTCCACATAGCGCATCGTCTGGAACGCGCCGTTGACGGAAATGCGCGGCAACGCGGTCAGCGTATCGTGGTTGCGCGGTTGAAGCACGGAAGGATTTGTCGTCACCGCGGTCTTGAAGCCAAGTTCAGCGGCGATCTTGTATTCGCGGGGACCGGCGGAATGAACTTCACCGTAGGGATACGCGAAATGCTCGGGCTTCTCGCCGAGCGCCGCTTCGATAATTTCCACGCTGCGCACCATTTCGTTGCGCGCCGCGTCAGCCGAGACCTTGCTCAGGAAAACATGGTTGATGGTGTGCGCGCCAATCGTACAGAGCGGATCTTCCGCCATGCGCCCGATCTGCGCCCAGTCCATGCAAAGCTCATTGCACGGTCCTTTGATGTCGACGCCGTATCGCGCGCACATATCGCGGATGGCATTCCGCAGCTCGGTCTCGTTGGTCATCGACCGCAGCCACCAATAGATATCTTCAAATGCCTTGCGCTTGGCGCTCGTCCCCGCGCAAGAAATGAAGCGCGTCGTGCCGTTCATCTCGATTGCGATACGGTCCACTTTCGTTACGACGCGTTCGAGCGCCACCCACCACAATTCGCCCAACCGATCGGGGAAGCTCGTCGCGATGTAAAGCGCGAACGGTACCTCGTTCCGCTGCAAGACCGGCCATGCGTGTTCGAGATTGTCGATGTAGCCGTCGTCGAACGTGAACGCGACGAACTTGCGTGAAAAATCCTGCTCAGTCAGGCGGCGATGCACTTCGTCCATGCTGATCAATTCGAGCCCTTGGCCGCGCAGATGTCGGACCAGCCGGTCGAGAAAGTCCGCCTCGACTTCGAGAATTTCATTCGGCCGGAACGCCGCACCGCTCGAAGGTTGCACGCGGTGAAAGGTCAGGATCGCGCCGACGCCGCCGAAAATCGGACGCAAAATGCGATGCGCACCGGAGAAATATATGCTCTCCAGCGCCGTCCGATACGCTGCATATCTCAAATTCGACATCGCCTTCCCGCAATCACAACGTACCGCAATGTATCCGCTGGCGGCTTAAGAATGGTTTGTCACCGGTGATGGCGGGCAAAATATGTCGTCAGGCCGCGGCGCGATCCGCAGCCCCGCTCGGCGGAACGGGCTCGGGCGCGACCGTAACCACTGCCACATTGGAAAAACCGCGCGCCGCCAGCGCGTCGGACGCCGCCGACCCAGCGTCCTCCCGGCCCTCGGGCGCGACGAGGATCGCTCCGCGAGAGAAGCGTGCAAGTCTTTCCGTCTTGGCAAGCTGCGTCAGCGCCGGGGCCGACGCGACGATGTAGTCGTAGGTTTGCGATAGAGCGCCCAGCACGATCGCGAGCCGCTCGCCGCCGAGGATCGCCGCTGAGTCCCGAATCCCGCGTCCCACCGGAATGAAATGCGCGCGCGATACCGGGTCGCGCTGAATCACTTCGCCGAAATGAGCGACCCCGAACAACAGGTCCGCGAGCCCCGGCCTTTTCGGATCAACACTAAGATTGGACATCGCGTTT
>Ga0307505_10002492_pt1 | contig 12696 bp, 12 predicted proteins | sample 23_S_MG_FD_202183 | JGI IMG/M metagenome (GOLD analysis project Ga0307505, IMG submission 202183) | Soil microbial communities from Populus trichocarpa stands in riparian zone in the Pacific Northwest, United States - 23_S | ecosystem: Environmental > Terrestrial > Soil > Riparian zone > Trees...
GCGGGCCGACGAGCCACGCGATACCGAAATATCTCCGCGCATCAGTAACCATGCAAAGGATCGAATCGATCCCACAACCGAAATTCCGCACTCCGCATTCCGCACTCCGCACTCCCAAGACTGGATCTCCGACCTCCTCGACGAACTCTCCGCCTTCCCCAACGGCACCCACGACGACCAGATAGACGCCATCTCCCTCGCCGTCCACATGGCCGCCAAACGCGAATTCATCTCCCGCGGCTACCTGGTCAAATAATCGTATTTCGCTCTTGACTTAATTAAGTCTATACTTTATTATGATCCACATGGACGCATTCACGGCACTGGCTGAACCGACCCGGCGGAACATCATGGAAATGCTCGCAGCGAGCGGAAGCCTCTCTGCCACAGACATTTACAAGAACTTTAAATCGTCGCCGCCGGCCATATCACAGCACCTGAAAGTCCTGAAAACCGCAAACCTCGTCCGCGTCGAAAAGCGGGCACAGCAGCGTATCTATTACATAAACCCCGAACCTATGAAAGAACTAGAAAAGTGGATCCAGATCTTCACTCAGCAGATGCAGGACAGCCACGACCGCCTCGAAGCCCTCCTTCAGAAACAGATTTCCGGGCAAGAGTGACGGCTTTAGCCGTTTCCGGAAGAACGCCTAAAGGCGTCACTCGTACGCACTAATAAGGAGAAATAAAATGGCAAACAAAACAGTCGTAACCGCCGAACCCGGCAGACAGGAACTCTTCATCACCCGCGAATTTGACGCTCCGCGCGAACTCGTCTTCAAAGCGCACATCGATCCGGAGATCTACGTCCAGTGGGTGGGCCCGAAGGATCTCGAAATGACCGTCCAAAGGCTCGACGCATTCGACGGAGGATCGTTCGAATTCACCCATACCCGCGGCGGCCACAGCTATCGCTTCTTCGGCGTCAATCATGAGGTCGCCGAGAACGAACGCATCATCGGCACATTCGAATTCGACGGCCTGCCCGAACGTGGCCACGTCATCATGGGCAAGACCACGTTCGAAGAACTGCCCAACAATCGATGTCGTCTGACACACCAATCCGTCTTCTTCTCCGTCAACGACCGCGACGGAATGGTCCAGTCCGGCATGGAACGCGGCGTCCGCGAAGGCTACGAAAAACTCGACGAACTCCTTGCCAACGAAACCGGAGCCTCAGCCTCCGCCGCATAAAACGCTCGAAAAATGAAACATTGGCCCTTTGGATGCGTCTAATCCGTTTAAGTTAGATACATACACTAAGGGCCAATATTCGACACCAAAGGTGCATATTGGTCAGACACCGCAAACAATTTCATCGACCAGGGAGACAATAACGATGCACCGTTTTCTCACGTTCGCACTTCTATTCATTCTTTCGATACAGCCCGTTCTTGCCTCCGGAGTGAACCGTGCTCCCACGCCCAACCTTAAGTCATCCGTCGAGGCATATCTGAACAATGCCGAGGCGTTCGGCTTTTCGGGCTCGGTCTTGCTCGTGGTCGACGGCAAGATGCTCGTCCACAAGGGCTACGGCATCGCGGACCGGACTCGCGGCGTGCCCGTAAAGGCGGACGATGTTTTCGACATTGGCTCGGTCACCAAACAGTTCACAGCGGCCGCGATCATGAAACTCGAGATGCAGGGAAAGCTGAAGACCGAAGAACTCATCAGCAAATATCTCGACGGCGTGCCCGCCGACAAAGCCGGCATCACTCTGCACCAGACTCTTACGCACACCGCCGGATTTGTTAATTACTCGGGCGGCGATTACGACGTCGCCGAACGCGACGAGACGATCGCCCGTATCCTTAAGGCCCCGCTGACACATCAGCCAGGCGCTCAGATGCGGTACTCGAACTCCGCCTACAGCATCCTAGCAGCGATCATCGAGAAAGTGTCCGGGCAAGGATATGAAACATTCCTGGCCGAACAGTTTTTCAAACCCGCCGGGATGAGCAGCACTGGATATGTGCTTCCGAAATTCGACAAGGCAAAACTCCCGCGTGCATACGAAGCCGGCAAAGATCTCGGCACCGCGCTCGATCACAAATGGTCGCCCAACGGGCCCTACTGGAACCTGTTCGGAAACGGCGGGATCTTTTCCACGACCGGCGACCTGTACAAATGGTATTTGGCTCTTCGCGGCGACAAGGTGTTGTCGGCAGCCGTCAAGACAAAACTGTTCACGCCGGCCCTAAATAACTATGCGTACGGCTGGGATGTCAGCAAGACTCCTATGGGCCTACTTATCACACATAACGGTGCGAGCGACAACGGCTTTAACGCCGATTTCGGTTTCTTTCCGGAGAAGAACACTGTTGGGATCGTGCTCTCGAATGCGGGCAGCTTTATGGATACCCGCATTCATTCCAGCATCATTTTGGATACCCTCGGCCGCATGCTCGCCGGCGAAACTGTGATTAAGCCGACGAAGTCTAAATTCGCAAAGCTTGACGCCGCTGCGTTGACCAAGCTCAGCGGAAAGTATCGGCTGGAAAACGGCGACGAGTTTCGAGTATCGACCTTCGACGGGCGGTTGGCCATCGAACCGTCCGGACAATCTGCCATTCTCGCGCTCGGCCAATTCCCCGCCGAAGACCCCGCGCTATCCTCCGCAAACGAGAAAGCAAAGCCCGTCGCAGGAGCGATCGTAAAGAAGGATTTCTCGGTATTTAAGGAGAACCTGGCTGACCCCGCGTCTTTCGATCGATTGAAGGGAGCCGTCGAACAACGCATCGCCGAGTGGGAAAAGACCGACGGCGCGTACAAGTCGTTCTCGATCGAGGGAACCGGAATGTCCTGGTGGTCCGGAGCGCCTCAACCGGCCACATTTGTAAAGATTCAGTTTGAAAAACAGAGCCGGCTCTTCAGGCTTCACTGGAAGGACGGCAAGATCGTCAACATCGGCGGTGCGGCCGTACCCGCGCCGATCACCATTCCGCTCCAGCCGACGTCCCCAACGGAATTTGTCGGCTGGCATCTTATCACTACCCGTCCGATCGATGTGCAGTTCTCCGCCGACGGATCGAAACTGACCGTGACGGCCAACGGCGCTACCTCAACCGCGACTCGAGTCGGATGAGCATCGGCGGCACTTGCTTCAAATGATGTGTGAAAGTATTCTTCTGGGTGGCGTACAGGACGCCGCCCGTCCGCGGAGAGGACCGAGTCCACCTGTGAAAAAAGCTAAACTCAGGTTCCACGCGAACCTCCTTTTCGCCCGAACTAGCGGACACCGGGACAGCACACGAAGGAGGCTCGTAATGTCAATCTATTCTCGTCAGGACCGTCATCTCCCTGTCCGCCCCGATCTCGATCAACTAAAGCATCAGGCCAAAGATCTGCTCAAGGCAGTCCGCAATGGTGAGCCCGAGGCGATCGAGGAATTCAACGAACACCATCCCGATCCGCCCGCACCGGTCGAGGCCCAACTCGCCGACGCCCAACTCGCACTGGCCCGCGCCTATGAGGCTCCGAACTGGGCACGACTTGTTCAAGCCTGCGAACTCGTCGCCGCGATCTGGCGTGACGACATCGACGCGGTTCGAGGCCTCGTCGTGAAACATCCGAACCTGATCCACGAGGACGCGCTGGTTCGCAAAAGTAACTGGGGCCCGCCGATGAGCTACGCGGCGAACCTCGGCCGCAACGAGATCATCAAGCTGCTCGCCGATCTCGGGGCGACCGATTTCGAACATGCGCTCGACCGGGCCGTACTGCAAAGCAAGATCGACACGGCTGAGCTGCTTCACGGATATTTGGGTTCGCCGCCGCCGCCCGATGGGGCGCTCGCCGGCCCCGCCTACACCCTCAGCGTTTCAGGCACGGCATTCGCTCTTCGCGTCGGCGCGCGCGTTGTGGACGCGAACGGAAAGAACATTTCGCCCGCAGACGTCGTGCTGGAGACGGACAGCCGCAAGCCGGACGCAAAACACGGAATTCTCGAAATGTACACAGCCCACGGCGTGGTGTTCCCCGACACGCCGATCTGGGCATTTCACCGCGGCCGCATTGACCTGCTCGAAGAACACCTCCGCCGAGATCCCGACCTTCTTTCATACAGGTTTTCACATGAAGAAATATTCCCGCCCGAGATCGGCTGCCACGACGAGGTTCTCGCCACACAGGGCACACCGCTCGGCGGCTCGACGCTGCTGCACATGGCGATCGAGTTTGACGAGGACGAGATCTTCGACTGGCTGATCACGAACGGAGCCGACATCAACGCTCGCTCGGCGATCGGCGAGAACGGGTTTGGCGGGTACACTCCGCTCTTCAGCACCGTTATGTCACAGCCAAACTTCTGGCTGAACTACTCCGGCGGCCGCGGCTCAACGCGATTCACCGAACGGCTTCTCGAACTCGGCGCCGACACATCTATCCGCGGTTCCATACGCAAGAAACTCCATCCCGGCTACGCACCCAGATACGACACCGAGAACTGGCATGAATATCGCGAGGTCACCGCCCTCGAATTCGGCGAACAATTCCACGCAAAGGTCTTCGTCAGTGAACCTTCGCTGGAACTCATCCGAGCACGCACAGAACGACAAAATGTCCAGAACATCGATCATTGAACTTGCAACCCAATGTCTATACACTTCCTAGCGTTGAGTCGGTGCCCGAAAGTCAACAGGCAAATGGAGGAAAATAATGAATAAGTTACTACTCGGAGCATTACTCACGTTTCTTTGCACTGCGGTTACTCCCGGCCAATCTTCAAGCTCTGATTGGTCGGGCTTCTACGCAGGCGGGAGCATTGGCCCATCGAGCGACAAAGTGGAGTCGAGCGAAGTGCTCCAGATCAATCAAGTAAGCGTGGTGAACGTCCCTGGCAGAGGACTCGTCGTCGTCCCCGCCACTACCCGCGACTTTACTGCGTCCCGCCGCGAAACCAATTGGACCGGCAGCGGACACGCGGGATACAACTGGCAAGCTGGCAAGTTCGTCTTTGGTCCCGAAGTCGACTTTAGTCCGTTTCGACGCACGGTTAGGATCTTCCAGACCTTCGAGCTCCCCCCAACAGTCCTCACGCCCGTAACGACGGTGGAAGCTAACCGCGATATCAGGGTCGACGCGGAATTCTCTTTCCGTGCACGGGCCGGTGCCGCATTCGGTAAAACTTTGATCTACGGTACGGGCGGATATGGGCTCGCGAGAGTTAGAGTTTCGGCAAACGACTCCTTTACAAGTCCGGGCGGCCCGGGGGCTCCCTGCTCACCCACACCTTGCGTGACCGCCGACGTCGGACCCGTTGGACCGGTTGTTACGACAGCAGAGGAAAGGCAGTACATCGGCGGCTGGGTAGTTGGGGGTGGCGTAGAGCGGAAATTAGGTGATCATGTAAGCATCGGTTTCGAATATCGGCATACCGACTTCCCTGCTAAGACATTCACGCTTAGTGATCAAACGACGACAAATACAGGTCCGGATCCGATCGGGGGCGGAGCCGGATCGCATGGCGGCGTTGTTCCAGGCCCGACACGGGTTTCTCTATCGAGCGACTCGTTCGTGGCCAGGTTTAGTTTTCATTTCTAAGTACAAGTTGGAATATGTTCATCTATTCAAGTAAATTCTGCATGTTTCTGGGTGCGATCGCCGGCGCAATTGTCCTATCGACGGTGATCGCAGCTCAGACACCGCGCGTCGAGATCCCGACCGTTCCTGTCGACCCAAAAGACGTCGCCTCGATCGACTCGATCATCAAGGCTTTCTACGAGGCCATCTCCGGCCCCGCCGGCCAGCCGCGGCAATGGGGACGTGATAAAACGCTCTACATCGATGGCGTGAAATTCGTTTCGATGAGCGAGCAGAACGGAAAGGTCGCCATGCGCGTCCGAGATCACCAGCAGTTCGTAGATTCGAGCAACGCCGGGCTGGTCCGCGACGGATTCTATGAAACCGAGATCCGACGGATCGAACGCCGGTTCGGAAATACGGCGCACGTTCTCTCGTCTTACGAGTTCCGCTCCAAACTCGACGGCCCTGTCCTCGGTCGCGGCGTGAACAGCATTCACCTCGTTTTCGACGGCACCCGATGGTGGATCACCCACGCCATCTGGGACGACGAACGTCCGAACAACCCGATCCCGGCCGATCTACTGCCGGCGAAGAAATAAGGAGACGGAAGAACCAAGAAGACACGACCGCTTTGCTCTTTGCTCCTTACAATTTTTGCAGATCGCACAACAGGCTTTTGAGTGCGACGCCCGCCGTAGCGGCGAATCAAGCTGCACAGTCGGTCCATGAAGACGACGGAGCGAGGTGTCACCCCAGGAATAACAAATGAAAAATATCACACGGTCTCTGGCTTTTCGCCTTGGATTTTTCAGCACTGTTTGCGCTTTTGCTATTGCAAACTTTTGGAGCTACCCGATGTCCTATAGCATTCGTCTATCTCCAAAGATCGGGTTACTGGATGATGGACACGCCTTCGGAATACCCTTTGCATCTTATTTCGTTTGGCCCGGGGTACCCCGCCAAACCGTATTTGTTTGGCCGGAAGCTCTGTTGAATTTGTTGATAGCGTTTCTATGCAGCGCTCTAGTCGGCGTTGTTCTTCGAAAATTTATCCGTTCGAGAACAGCAAATAATTAGGATGGCACTCTCCCTTACATCTCCGAATCCATTGCGTCCCATACCTGCAATGTTGTACCATACTAATCCGATGAAGAACGGCAATGCGATCGGCATTTTAGACTGCAACAACTTCTTCGTCTCGTGCGAGCGGGCGGTGAATCCTGCATTGAACGAACGTCCGGTCGTGGTGCTCTCGCACAACGACGGCTGCGTTATCTCTCGGAGCGACGAAGTAAAAGCGATGGGCGTGAAGATGGCACAGCCGCTCTTTCAGGTCCGCAAAATGCTCGAGCAGCACAACACGGCGATCATCTCCAGCAACCATTCCCTCTACCGCCAATACGCCGAGCAGATCCACGACCTGCTGATCGAGGACCTTGGGAAACAGGTCGTCGAGCTTTATTCGATCGACGAGGCGTTCCTCGACCTAGGGCCGCCCGACAAGCTCGTAATGCTTGGGAAGCATTTGAAGAAGATCATTTTTGACGCGACGAACATCCCCGTTTCCGTCGGCCTCGCGGAGACAAAAACGCTTGCCAAGGTGGCGAATCATATCGCCAAGACTTCGGCCAAAACTCAAGGCGTTCTCGATCTGTACGGCTCGCGTTTCACCGACCTCGCGCTCAGACAAACGCCGATCGGCGACGTCTGGGGAGTCGGGCCGAGGTCGGCGGTAAAGCTGAAAGCCAAGGGTTTGAACACCGCCCTCGACCTGAAGCAGACGAAGCCAGATACGGTCCGCGGCGATATGACGATCTTCGGTTCGCGAACCGTGCTCGAACTGAACGGTATTAAATGTATGCCGCTCGAACTGAGCGAACGTCTGAGCAAATCGATCGCCCATACCCGCACGTTCGGTAAGCCGATACGAAGCTATGAGGAAGTTAGGAAGGCGATCATCTTTTTCACAACCCGCGTTCTCGAAAAGATGCGATGGAACGACCTGCAGACGCGGACCGTCACCGTATTTCTGAATACCGATCGCTTTCGCCCCGACTTTTACTCGAGAGCTCATTCATACCGATCGGTGTACCACTCGGACGTGACGAGCGAGATCTACGGTTGGGTGGATCTTTGTCTGGATGAAACGTTCGTCGACGGAATGGAATTCAAGAAGGCCGGCGTGATCTTGAGCGACCTTCAGCGGTCGTCGGTGGTTGCCCCGCGGCTTTTCGACGGGCGTGGATTCGATCGCCAGCATCACTTGATGAGATCGATGGACGAACTGAATATGCGATACGGCCGCGACGTTGTTCACTTCGCCGCGTTGAACGTCGAAGGCAAATGGCAGGGTCAGACTGAACATCGCCTCAACGATGAGAATCACAACGTCGGCCGCGACGCGATCGGCAAAGGGCAAATGTTCCGCCGGTCGATCAGGTTTATGTAAGATGCCCCGCGAAATGCGAGACATTTACCGGCTCTTTGAAAACTGAATTATCCTTTTGCCTTCTTGATCTCTTCGATCATAACAGGAACGGCCTCGAAGAGATCTCCGACGATTCCGTAGTCGGCGATGTCGAAGATCGGCGCTCCCGAATCCTTGTTGACGGCGACGATCGTGCCGGCGTTCTTCATCCCGACGATGTGTTGGATCGCTCCGGAGATGCCGAGCGCGATGTACAGTTTCGGAGCGACGGTCTGACCGGACGAACCGATCTGCCGGTCGATCGGCAGCCACTCGCTGTCGCAGATCGGACGCGAAGCGGCGAGGTCGGCACCGAGTGCATCGGCAAGCTGCTGGGCGACGGCGATGTTCTCCTGCGATTTGATCCCGCGGCCGATCGCGACGATGATCTCGCTCTTCGTCAGATCGACCGAAGCCTTCGCTTCCTGGAACGGCTCTTCGGGGGTCATGCGGATGTCGCCGACGCTGACGTCCATTGTCTCGATGGCGGCGGACCCTTTCGCGGCGTTGTCGCCACGGAACGATCCGGACTGAAACGTCACGAAGTACGGCGCATCACCGCCGATGGTGACGTCAGCATCGAGCTTGCCTAGGAAAATCCGGCGGGTCAGGACTAGCCTTCCGCCATCGGCCTTATATCGGATGCAGTCGCCGACGACCTCCCTGCCGAGCCGAGCCGCAACCTTTGGAGCGAAATCGCGAACCTGATACGTATGCGACATCACCACGTACTGCGGGCTCGTCGCCGCAATCACCTGCTCCCACGCGTCGGCGTAAGCGTCCGGCGTATAGATGCCAAGCTTGTCGCTCTTCGCGACGATGACCTTTTCGAGATCGTATCCGGCGATCTCCTGAGCCAATGCACAATCCTTGTCGCAAGGAAGTACGGCGGACACCTTCAGCCCGAGGTCCTTCCCGATCGATTGTGCCGCGGTAATTGCCTCAAGCGAGGTCTTATTGAGAACGCAATTCTTATGTTCTATGAAAACGAGGATCATATTACACGCACCTCCGATCGCAACTTCTCGACCAGTTCGACCGCTCCGGCTTTCGCGTCGCCGTTGCCGAGGATCTGGGTCTGCTTGGTCTTCAGAGGCATGTAGACTTTCTCGATCGTCTGTGCTCCCGCGAATGCTTCGATCGACGGGGTCACCTCTTTGATCTCTTTCTTTTTCGCCGCCATGATGCCCTTCAGCGATGCATACCGGATCTGCGAAATGCCGGATTGGATCGTCATCAGTGCCGGCAGTTTATAGGTGAACCATTGATACCAACCGCTCTCCAATTCCCGTTTGACCCGCAACGTTTCGCCAACCGAACCGCGATCCACCTCGATCACGATCGTCGCGTGCGGAATGCCGAGAAGTTCGGCCAAAACAACACCGGTTTGGCCATAGCTCGCGTCGTCGGATTGAAGGCCGGTGAAGACGAGATCGGCATTCTCGTCGCGGATCGCATCGGCAATGGCCTTCGCGATCTGATACGGCGAGAGTTTATTGGGGGTATCGTGGACCACGTGGATAGCTCGGTCTGCGCCGCGAGCAAGTGCATCCTTAATAACTGTCTTCGCCGATTGAGCTCCGAGCGTACAGACGATCACTTCGCCTTCGCCCTTCGCTTCCTTCACGCGAAGCGCTTCCTCAAGGGCGTAACCGTCAGACTCGTTAGTCTGCTGCGAAATATCGGCCTCGTTGATCCATTTTTCATCAGGCCCGATGCGAAGAACGGCGTCCTTGTTCGCGACCTGTTTCATCAAAACTATGATCTTCATACAGGAATTATTAAGAATGAATGACTATTCATTCATAGAATACAGAAAGAGCGTTCCAACCGCCAATCGGCCGAAACGCTCTGTGTTATTCAGAGTAACGCTTAAAGATCAGCGATGCGTTGGTACCGCCGAAACCAAAGCTGTTCGACAATGCATACTCGACTTCCGCTTCGCGAGCTTCGTTCGGGATGTAGTCGAGATCGCACTCCGGATCGGGTACTTGATAGTTGATCGTCGGCGGCAGTTTGTTTTCGCGGATCGCCTTGACGGAGAAGACAGCTTCGATACCGCCGGCCGCTCCGAGGGCGTGTCCGGTCATCGATTTGGTCGAGCTCACGGCCAACCCATTCTTGGCATGATCGCCGAACACTTTCTTGATCGCCAGCGATTCGAACTTGTCGTTGTAAGGAGTCGAGGTACCGTGAGCGTTAACGTACCCGATCTGCGAAGGATCGATACCGGCATCTTTGATCGCTCGCTGCATTACGCGGATCGCTCCAGAACCTGTTTCGTCAGGCATGGTCACGTGAAACGCGTCGCCGCTCATTCCGTAACCGACGATCTCAGCGAGGATGTTCGCACCGCGAGCCTTAGCGAACTCGAGTTCTTCAAGGATCATGATGCCCGCACCTTCACCGATCACGAACCCGTCGCGTTCGGCGTCGAACGGCCGCGACGCACGCTTCGGATCGTCGTTGCGAGTTGAAAGCGCTCGCATCGAAGCGAATCCGGCGACCGACATCGGTGTGATCGCACTTTCGGCGCCGCCGCATATCATCGCATCGGCATCGCCGCGTTCGATCAGCCTGAAACTGTCGCCTATCGCGTGAGCCCCAGCCGAACAAGCAGTCGCAGTAGCCGAATTCGGCCCCTTGGCACCATGCCTGATCGAAACGTTACCCGCTGCGAGATTGACGATCGCCGAAACGATAAAGAACGGCGAAACGCGATCGGGACCGTGATTGAGAAGCTTATCGTGCTCCCGCTCGATCGCCCAGAAATCGCCGATCCCGGAACTGATATATGTTCCGACCATCTCCGCGTTCGACTCGTCGACCACCAAGCCGCTGTGCTTCATCGCCTCGTCCGAAGCGGCGAGGGCGAAGTGGGTAAAGGCTCCCATCCGTCGGGCTTCCTTCTTATCGAGGAAACTCAAAGGATCGAAATCCTTCACTTCACAGGCAAACTTCACGGAGAACTTCTCCGTGTCGAATTTCTTGATATAGTCGGCGCCGTTGGCACCGGCCATCAATCCATTCCACGTCGTCGGCAGGTCGTTTCCGATGGCCGTGACCGTTCCGAGCCCTGTAACTACTACACGTCTTCTCATAAGTTTAGAGTGCGGGCTTTAGCCCGTAAATACATACGCGATAAATCGCGCACTCTGAACACTAGCCCTTATGCTGTTCGACGTATGCGTATGCATCGCGAACCGCCTGGATCTTTTCAGCGTCTTCGTCGGGGATCTCGATATCGAACTCTTCCTCGAACCGCATCACGAGTTCGACGAGGTCGAGCGAATCCGCACCGAGGTCTTCGATGAAGCGTGCATTCTCGGTAACTTCCGCTTCGTCTACACCCAATTCATCAACGATGATCTGTTTGATCTTATCCTGAACTTCTGACATATGTTTTCCTCTCTTTATAGCGTGTCCAAAGTATTCCTTAAGCTCTGTGAATTTTCGACGTTCAAGCAACGAACATCGCGATCGATCTGTCTAACCAAACCTGATAGAACCTTGCCTGTTCCGACTTCGATCACCGTATCGACTCCTTCGCCGACTAGAGTTTCCACACTCTGTAGCCATCTGACGGGCGACGAAACCTGTCGGGTCAACGCATCGCGGACCTTGGCGGAGTCCGAGTTCACCGCGGCGTCAATATTGTGCACGATTGGAAAATCCAACGAGCCGTATGACAGGGCATTCAGATCTTCCGCGAGTCGCTCTTGCGCCGGCATCATCAACGCACAATGGAACGGTGCTGAAACGTTCAGTTTGATCGCTCGTTTTGCACCTCGTTCTTTCAATAACTCACACGCCCGATCGACGGCATCGGAATCACCGGCAATCACAACCTGCGATGGCGAATTGATGTTCGCCGGGCTGCAAACTTTGCCTTCCGCGGCATCTGCACAGGCCTGTTCGATCGTCGCGAGATCGGCCCCGAGGATTGCGGCCATCGCTCCGACACCGACCGGAACCGCTTCCTGCATATACGTGCCGCGCTTGCGAACGGTGCGAACAGCGTCTGCAAAGTCGAGTACGCCGGCGGCCACCAGAGCCGAATATTCACCCAGGCTGTGGCCCGCAACGAAATCCGGGTCCGCAAAACCCTCGAACTTCATCGTCCTGAAGGCTGCGACGGATGTTGTCAAGATCGCCGGTTGTGTATTCGCTGTCAGAGCAAGCTCCACTTCGCTGCCGCCGAAACACATCTCGGAAAGCGAGAGGCCCAGTGCCTCATCAGCCTGCTCGAATACCTCGCGAGCCGAAGCAAAATTATCAAACAGGTCTTTACCCATTCCCACGGCCTGAGAACCCTGGCCTGGAAATAAATATGCGATCTTACCCATCAAAATTGAATCACAGTGCCGCCCCAGGTAACCCCGCCGCCGAACGCGGTCAGAAGTACCGTCGACCCTTCCTTGATCCGGCCCGATTGGATGCATTCATCCATCGCGATTGGGATCGAGGCGGACGACGTATTTCCATGTTCGGCAATATTCGAATAAACCTTTTCCTCGGGAACACCGAGACGCGAAGCAACGGCATCGGTGATCCGCTGATTGGCTTGATGCGGGATGACAATATCGACGTCATCAACGGTCAGACCCGCCTTGGCAAGCATTTCAGCGGATATTTCTGCCATCGAGCGCACCGCAACCTTGAAAAGTTCATTGCCCTTCATCTTAAAGAAGTGCATCCCGTTTTCA
>Ga0307505_10002493_pt1 | contig 12695 bp, 15 predicted proteins | sample 23_S_MG_FD_202183 | JGI IMG/M metagenome (GOLD analysis project Ga0307505, IMG submission 202183) | Soil microbial communities from Populus trichocarpa stands in riparian zone in the Pacific Northwest, United States - 23_S | ecosystem: Environmental > Terrestrial > Soil > Riparian zone > Trees...
GTCCGAGGGCGGCAAGTACCACGCCTGGGAGGACGTCTCCTTCCGCTGGGGCATGAGCTGGTTCATCTTCTCCGAGGTGATGTTCTTCGCCGCCTTCTTCGGGGCCCTGTTCTACATCCGCGTCCTGTCGGTGCCGGACCTCGCCAGCCTGGACCACCGCGAAACGCTGTGGCCGGACTTCAAGGCCGCCTGGCCCTCCGCCGGACCGGGGTTCGAGGAAAAGTTCTCGCCGATGGGCGCCTGGGGGCTGCCGGCGATCAACACCGCCCTGCTGCTCACTTCCGGGGTCACCGTGACCATCGCGCACTGGGCGTTGAAGGAAGGCAGGCGCGCGATCCTCAACTGGTTCCTGTTCCTCACCATCGCGCTCGGCGCGATCTTCCTCGGCGTGCAGGCCTACGAATACAGCCATGCCTACGCCGACCTGAACCTGAAGCTCACCACCGGCGCCTACGGCTCGACCTTCTTCATGCTGACCGGCTTCCACGGCTTCCACGTCACGGTGGGCGCGATCATGCTGTCGGTGATCTACGCGCGCTGCCTGAAGGGCCACTTCAAGCCCGACCATCATTTCGCCTTCGAGGGCGTGGCCTGGTACTGGCACTTCGTGGACGTGGTGTGGCTGGGGCTGTTCATCTTCGTGTACTGGCTGTAGCGGAGGAAGAATCGGGCTCCGTTCCCGATTTTTCCTACAGCCTGCCGGGGATCAGCCCGAAGTAGTAGGCGGCCATCAGGAACAGGAACAGCCCCACCGACAGGCCGACGCGCACCGCCAGGGCTTTCACCGCGCGCTTGGAATCGCTGCGGTCGCGGAACATGTAGAACAGTCCCGAGGCCAGGCTGAGGATGATGAGCGCGAACACCGCCAGCACCACATAACGCATGATCCGAGGATACTCCTTCCGTCCACGCGGCTGGGCCCTGGCGCTGGGCGCGGCAGCCTGCATGGCCGGCATCGCGCTTGGCCAATGGCAGAGCGGGCGCGCCGCGGAGAAACGCGCCGCCGCGGCGCAGGAGCGGCGCCTGGAACTGCGCGGCGAGTTCCTCGAGCGTTACACGGTGCTCATCGACAACAAGCAGAACCGCGGGCGGCCGGGCTACCACGTGGTGCAGCCGCTGCGCCTCGCCGACGGGCGCCACGTGCTGGTGAACCGCGGCTGGGTGGCGGCACCGCTGCACCGCGAGCAGCTGCCGCAACTGCGCACGCCGCCCGGGCAGCAGCTCGTCGAGGGCCGCGTGCTGGAGCATTTCCCGCGCGCCTACGCGCCCTCGGGCGCCAAGCCGGAAGGCCGCGTCTGGCAGAACGTCGAGGTGACCACCTTCTCGGTCTGGTCGGGGCTCAAGCTCGAGCCCTACGTGCTCGAGCAGCACTCGCCGCTCGCCGACGGCCTGGCGCGCAACTGGCCGGCGCCGGACACGGGCGTGGCCAAGCACGAGAGCTACGCGCTGCAGTGGTACTCGCTCGCCGCGCTGGCGGTGGTGATGACCCTCGCGCTGGGTTTCCGCCGTGAACGCACCGCCCGCTGACCCGGTGAAGCGCGGGCGCGCCAAGCTCGCGGCGCTCGGGCTGTTCTTCTGCGCCCCGTTCGCGCTCGCCTGGCTGGCCTGGTGGCTGGACTGGGCGCCGGGCGGCGCCGCCAACTACGGCGAGCTGGTGGCGCCGCCGCGCCCGCTCTCCGCGGCGCCGTTGCAGGCGCTGCGCGGCAAATGGGTGCTGGTCACCTTCGATGCCGCGGCCTGCGACGCCTACTGCGAGAAGAAGCTCTACTACCTGCGCCAGGTGCGCCGCGCGCAGGGCAAGAACCAGGGCCGCGTCGAGCGGCTGTGGGTGATCACCGAGGGCGCGCATCCGCGCGCCGCGCTGCAGGAGGCGATCGAGGGCACGCGGCTCGCGCGGGACGCGGGCCTCGCCGCGCGCTTTCCCGCGGCCGGCGCGGTGCGCGACCACATCTACCTCGTCGATCCGCTCGGCAACCTGATGATGCGCTTTCCGCGCGACCCGGATCCGTCGCTGATCCTGAAGGACCTGCGGCGCCTGCTGCGGGTGTCGCAGATCGGGTGAACCGCCGCGTGCTAACATCGCTTTCCTTCACACAGTTGCGCTCGCAACGCGCGTGAATATCCAGGCCCTTCCCGTCAGCTTCCCGCAACGCCTGCGCGCGTTCTACGCGCTCACCAAGCCGCGCGTGGTGTCGCTGATCGTGTTCACCGCGGTGATCGGCATGTTCCTCGCCACGCCGGGCATGGTGCCGCCGCGCATCCTGCTCGCCGGCACGCTCGGCATCGCGCTGGTGGCGGGCGCGGCGGCGGCGATCAACTGCCTGGTCGAGCAGAACGTGGACGCGCTGATGCTGCGCACGCGCTGGCGGCCGCTGCCGAGCGGCGAGCTCACCAGCCTGCAGACCCTGGTGTTCGCCGGCGTGGTCGGCGGCCTCGGCCTGTGGCTGCTGGGCCACTACGTGAATGCGCTCACGATGTGGCTGACGCTGGCCACCTTCGTCGGCTACGCCATCGTCTACACGGTGATCCTCAAGCCGCTCACGCCGCAGAACATCGTCATCGGCGGCGCCTCCGGGGCGATGCCGCCGGTGCTGGGCTGGGCAGCGGTGACCGGCGAAGTGACCACCGAGGCGATGCTGCTGTTCCTCATCATCTTCGCCTGGACGCCGCCGCATTTCTGGGCGCTCGCCCTGTACCGCACCGAGGACTACGCCCGCGCGGGGCTGCCGATGCTCCCGGTCACGCACGGGGCGCGCTACACCCGCCTGCAGGTGCTGCTCTACACGCTGATCCTGTTCGGGGTGTCGCTGCTGCCGTTCGCCATCCGCATGAGCGGGTGGATCTACCTCGCCGCGGCGCTGGCGCTGGGCTTCACGTTCATCGGCTACGCGTTGCGCCTGCACCTTGCCTACAGCGACCGGCTGGCGCGGCGCGCGTTCCGCTACTCGATCCTCTACCTCGCCGCGCTGTTCGCGGCGCTGCTCGTTGACCACTACCTGCCGCTTTAGCCTCGCGGCGCTGTGCGCGCTGGCCCTGGCGGCTTGCGACGGCGCCGCGCCGAAGTTCAAGAGCACCGACATCACCGGCGCCGACTACGGCAAGAGCCTGGAGCTGACGGACCACCACGGCAAGCTGCGCCGCCTGGAGGATTTCCGCGGCAAGGCCGTGGTGGTGTTCTTCGGTTTCACGCGCTGCCCCGACGTCTGCCCGACCACGCTCGCCGACGCCGCGCAGGCCATGCGGCAACTGGGGCCGGACGCCGAGCGCGTGCAGGTGCTGCTGGTCACCGTGGATCCCGAGCGCGACACGCAGGAAGCACTGGCGAAGTACGTGCCGGCCTTCGATGCGCGGTTCCTCGGCCTGCGCGGCGACCTGGAGGCCACGCGCCGCGCCGCGAAGGAATTCAAGGTGTATTTCGAGAAGCGGCCGGGAAAGAACCCGCAGGACTACTCGATCGACCACAGCGCCCAGAGCTACGTCCTCGATCCGCAGGGGCGCCTGCGCCTGTTCGTGCGGCACGACCGCATCGCCGAGGACCTGGCCCCGGACCTGCGCCAGCTGCTGCAGTAGGGCTCAGGCCGCCGCGGGCGCGGACAGGGCGCGCGGCGCATGCTGCGCCAGCATCGCCTGCTTCATCTTCTGCATCGCCTTGGTTTCGATCTGCCGGATGCGCTCGGCGGACACCTTGAACTCGGCGGCCAGGTCGTGCAGCGTCAGGGAATCCTTCTCCCGCAGCCAGCGCGCCTCGACGATGCGCCGGCTGCGCGCGTCCAGGCTCGCCAGCGCGCGCCGCAGTCCTTCGGCCCCCACGTTCTCTTCTTCCCGCTCCTGCAGTACGGTCGAAGGCTCCGCCTCCGGGTCCGCCGCCAGGTAGTGCACCGGCGCGTAGGCTTCCTCGTCGCTGTCTTCCGCTTCGAAGGCGACGTCGCGGCCGGCCAGCCGCATCTCCATCTCGGTCACTTCCTCGGGCTTGACCTTCAGCTCGGCGGCGACGCGCCGGACCTCGGCGGCGCTCAGCGGGGCGAGCCCCTGGCGCATCGAGCGCAGGTTGAAAAAGAGCTTCCTCTGCGCCTTGGTGGTGGCGATCTTCACCAGGCGCCAGTTGCGCAGGACGTACTCGTGGATTTCGGCCCGCACCCAGTGGATCGCGAAGGACACCAGGCGCACGCCGCGCGCGGGGTCGAAGCGCTTCACCGCCTTCATCAGGCCGATGTTGCCTTCCTGGATCAGGTCGGCGTGCGGCAGGCCGTAGCCGAGGTAGCCCCGGGCCACCGCGACCACCAGCCGCAGGTGCGACAGCACCAGCTGGCGCGCCGCCTCGACATCGCCGTCCTGGCGGTAGCGCCGCGCGTACTCCTGCTCCTGCTCGGCGCTCAGCAGCGGGAACCGCTTGACCGTCTGGATGTAGGTTTCGAGACTGCCCGCGGCCATCGGCAGGGGCAGCGCCATCGGCAGGGCTTGCGTGGTATTCGTCATGTCGCCTCCACGAGGAAATTTTAGCACTCCGGGTATTGGAGTGCTAAGAGGCGCTTAGGTTCCTTTGGAGTCTTTGATAACTACTATATTAAAAGGTCGTTTTAGCGTAAGTATTTACTCACTGATAGTAGTGCGCCGAGCCACCCCAGGATCCCCGAAAAGGCCACCAGCGCGAGCGCGTCGGCGCTGCGGAGGAATTCCAGCTGGAAGGCCGACCCATAGGTCTGCGCCAGCTCGCGCACCCCTGGATTGAGCGCCGCCAGGCTCGCTCCCAGGATGGCCAGCGCCACCAGGCCGCCCGCCAGACCCTGCGCGAGGCCGAGGTAGAAGAACGGCCGGCGCACGTAGGCGTCGGTGGCGCCGAGCAGCTGGGAGACCTCGATCTCTTCCCGCTGCGTGAGGATCTGCAGGCGGATGGTATTGAAGGTGACGGCGACCAGGCCCGTGGCGAGCAGCAGGGCGAGCACGGCGAGCGTGAGCCGCCCGATGCGCGCCAGGGCGGCCAGGCGCTGCGCCCACGCCGAATCCACCTGGACCAGGGCCACGCCCGGCAGCGCGCGCAGCTCGCCGGCCAGCGCCTCGAGGGCGGCGGGGTCGGGCCGCGCGGCGCGCAGGACGAACGCATCGGGCAGGGGATTGTGTTCCAGCGCCGCCACCACGTCGGCGAGGCCTTCGGCGGTGCGCAGCTCCTTGAGCGCGTCCTCGCGCGAGACGAAGCGCAGCTGCGCGACGCGGGCGTCGGCGCGCAGCCGGGCTTCGAGCTCGACGCGCTTGGCCCCGGCTTTCAGGAACAGCGACAGCTGCGGCTCGAAGCTGAAGCGCTGCGCCACGCCCTGCAGGTTGGCGAGCAGCGCGTAGCCGCCCGCGGGCAGCGACAGCGCCACGCCGATCGCCAGGGCGTTGAGCAGGCTCGCGGCGCGCTGCGCGGCGAGCTTGCGCAGGGCGCCGGCGCAGGCCTGGCGGTGCTGGCGCAGCCAGGCGATCACGCGGCCAGCGTCCCTTCGGCCAGGCGCAGCACGCGCTTGCCGTAGCGCTCGATGAGCGCCTGGTCGTGCGTGGCGATGAGCAGCGTGACGCCGACCTGGTGGAAGGCGACGAAGATGTCGATGATGCGCGCCGCCGATTCCGCGTCGAGGTTGGCGGTGGGCTCGTCGGCCACCAGCAGCGCCGGCCGGTTGACCACCGCGCGCGCGATCGCCAGGCGCTGCTGCTCGCCGCCGGAGAGCTGCACCGGGTTGGCGCGCTCGCGCGCGAGCAGCCCCACCTTGTCGAGCGCCGCGCGCACCCGGCGCGCCGCTTCGCGGGGCGGCTGGCCGCTCAGGGACAGCGGCAGCATCACGTTGTCGTACACCGTGCGGTCGAACAGCAGTTTCTGGTCCTGGAACACCAGGCCGAGGTTGCGCCGCAGGTAGGGCAGCGCGGCGCGCTTGAGCGCGCCGATGTTCTGGCCGTTGACGATCACGCTGCCGGCGCTCGGGCGCTCGATCGCCGGGATCAGCTTGAGCAGCGTCGACTTGCCCGCGCCGGAGTGGCCGGTGAGGAAGGCGAACTCGCCCGAGGCCAGGGTGAAGGTCACGCCGCGCAGCGCGTCCTGCCCGCCCGGGTAGCGCTTGGAAACCGCGGAGAAGCTAATCAAGTAGCGCTTCCGCGAACTCGGCCGCCGCGAACGGCCGCAGGTCGTCGATGCCCTCGCCCACCCCGACGAACAGCAGCGGCACCGGGTGCTCGAGCGCGATGGCGCACACCGCGCCGCCCCTGGCGCTGCCGTCGAGCTTGGTGAGCACCAGCCCGGTGAGGCCGAGCGCCGCGTCGAAGGCCCGCACCTGCGCCAGCGCGTTCTGCCCGGTGTTCGCGTCGAGCACCAGCAGCACTTCGTGCGGCGCGCCCGGCAGCGCCTTGGCCAGCACGCGCTGCACCTTCCTGATCTCCTCCATCAGGTGCAGCTGCGTCGGCAGCCGCCCGGCGGTGTCGGCGATCAGCACGTCGATGCCGCGCGCGCGAGCGGCGGCCGCGGCGTCGAACACCACCGCCGCGGCGTCGCCCGATTTCTGCGCGATCACCGCCACCCCGTTCCTCTCGCCCCAGGCGGCGAGCTGCTCGCGCGCCGCGGCGCGGAACGTGTCGCCGGCGGCCAGCAGCACGCTCAAGCCGCGGCCCTGCAGCCATTTCGCCAGCTTGCCGATCGAGGTGGTCTTGCCTGCGCCGTTGACCCCCGCCACCATCACCACCAGCGGTTTGGCGCGCGCCAGGTCGAGCGGCTTCTCCAGCGGCGCGAGCAGCGCGCGCAACTCCTCCTGCAGGGCGCGCTTGAGCGCCTGCGGCTCGACGATGCGCTCCTCGCGCACCCGAGCGCGCAGCGCGTCGATGAGCGCGCGGGTCGCCGCCACGCCGCAATCGGCCTGCAGCAGCGCGGACTCCAGCGCCTCGAACAGCGCCTCGTCCACCGCCGCGCGGCCGAACAGCGCGCCCAGCCCGCCGCCGAGTGCGGCGCGCGTGCGCGCAAGGCCGTTCCTGAGGCGCGCCGCCCACGAGGTCGCTGCTAACATGGTGGCGTGGATTCTAACAAGCGCACATGAAAGATCGCGCCCGCGCGATGCCCGCCGGACGCGTGCGCATCATCGCCGGCGAGTGGCGCAGCCGCGTCATCGAAGTGCCGGCCCGTCCCGGGCTGCGGCCCACGCCGGACCGCGTGCGCGAGACGCTGTTCAACTGGCTCGGCCAGCGCCTGGACGGTTGCGCCTGCCTGGACCTGTACGCCGGCAGCGGGGCGCTCGGCTTCGAGGCCGCCTCGCGCGGCGCGGCGCGCGTGGTGATGGTGGAGAACGATCGCGCGGCGCTGGCGGCATTGCGCCGCAGCCGCGAGCGGCTCGGCGCCCGCGGCGTCGAGATCGTCGAAGGCGACGCGGCCGCGTTCCTGGCGCTCGGCGGCGAGCGCTTCGACGTGGTTTTCCTCGACCCGCCGTTCAGGCAGAATGCCCTGCCGGCGCTGCTCGGCGCGCTGCCGCCGCGACTCGAGCGCGGCGCGCGCGCCTACCTGGAGGCGGCGCAGGCGGTCGAAGTTCCAGAATCCTGGCGCGAACTGAAACGCGCGCGCGCCGGGCAGGTCAGCGTCCAACTGCTTGCATGGGAGCCAGCATGATCCGAGCGGTGTACCCCGGCACATTCGATCCGCTGACGCGCGGCCACGAGGACCTGGTGCGGCGCGCGGCCAAGCTGTTCGACACGCTGATCCTGGGCGTCGCCGACAGCAAGGCCAAGCGCACCTTCTTCACGCTGCAGGAGCGCGTCGAGATGGCGCGCGAAGTGCTCGGCGACCTGAGGAACGTCCAGGTGGTGGGCTTCAGCGGCCTGCTGATCGAGTTCATCCGCCAGCACGACGCGCACGTGGTGCTGCGCGGCCTGCGCGCGGTATCCGATTTCGAGTACGAGTTCCAGCTCGCCGGGATGAACCGCAGCCTGTACCCGGATTTCGAGACCATGTTCCTCACGCCCTCGGAGCAGCACATGTTCATCTCGGCGACGCTGGTGCGCGAGATCGCGGTGCTCGGCGGCGACGTCTCCAAGTTCGTGCATCCCGCGGTCGGCGCCAGGATCGCCGCCAAGGTGCGCTCGCTCGGCGGGTCCTCAAGCCCCTAGCGCTGGCAGGACGGGCAGTAGTAGGTCGAGCGCTGCCCCTGCACGATGCGGCGCACCGGCGCGTCGCAATCCCGGCAAGGCTGTCCCGCGCGGTCGTACACGCGCGAGCGCTGCTGGAAGCAGCCGTACACGCCGTCGCTGCCGACGAAATCGCGCAGGCTCGAGCCGCCGGCGCGGATCGCCGCCTGCAGCGTCTGCTTGATCGCCCTGGACAGCCGCGCGCATTGCTCCGGCGAGAGCCGGGCCGCCGGCTTGCGCGGGTCGATGCGCGCGCCGAACAGGCTCTCGCTGGCGTAGATGTTGCCGACGCCGACCACGTGACGGCTGTCCATGATGAACGGCTTGATCGCCGAACGGCGGCCGCGCGTGAGCGCGTGCAGGCGCGGCCCGTCGAGCGCGCTCGACAGCGGCTCGATGCCCAGGCCGCGCAGCAGCGGATGCGCGTCGGGCGCCGCCGTGGTCCACAGCACGGCGCCGAAGCGGCGCGGGTCGCGCAGGCGCAGCATGCGGTCGCCCAGCACCAGGTCGAAGTGATCGTGCTTTTCGGGCGCGGTGCCGGGCGGCAGCAGGCGCAGGCTGCCGCTCATCCCCAGGTGCAGGATCAGGTGGCCGTCGCCGCAATCGAGCAGCAGGTACTTGGCGCGCCGCCGCACGGAACGCACGGTGCGCCCGGCGAGCCGCCGCACGGCCGCGGGCACCGGCCAGCGCAGGCGCGGCTCGCGCACGGTCACCGACGAGATCATGCGGCCGGCGATGCGCCGCTCGATCCCGCGGCGGGTGACTTCGACTTCCGGCAGCTCGGGCACGGGAACCAGTTGCTTGTGCGGGGCACCAAATATACCTACACTCCAGACGCCATGTCCGCAGCATCCCGATTGCTTGCGCTCGCCGCCGCGCTGCTGCTTGGCGGCTGCGCCGCGCCGGGACAGGACTCGGCCGACGCCGCGGACGACGACGAGGCGCCGCACAGCGCGAGCGCGGCGCCCGGCAGCCTGCCCGCGCAGGAGCTGACCGAGCCGCTGCTGTACGAATTGCTGCTCGCCGAGGTCGCCCTGCAACGCGGCGATGCGGCGCTCGCCGCCCAGACCTACCTCGAATTGGCCAGGAGCACCAGGGATCCGCGCGTCGCGCGCCGCGCGGTCGAAGTGGCCAATGCCGCGCGCGCGCCGCAGTTCGCGCTGGAGGCCGCGCGCACCTGGCACCAGGCCGATCCCGCCTCGCTGCAGGCGCTGCAGACGCTCACCGCCCTGCTGGTCGGCGCGCGCCGGGTGGAGGAGGCCGAACCCTACCTCGCCGAGCTGCTGGCGAAGGACGGTCCCGCGGCGGCCAACGGCTTCATGCAACTGCAGCGCCTGCTGGCGGGCAACCCGGACAAGCAGGCCAACCAGCGCCTGGTCCGCGCGCTGGCGGCGAAGTTTCCGGAACTGCCGCAGGCGCGCCTGGCATTGGCGCAGGCGGCGCTGGCGGCGAACGACGCGGCGTCCGCGCTGGCGCAAGCGCGCCACGCCGTGCGGCTGCGCCCCGACTGGGAAGCCGCGACGCTGTTGGAGGCGCAGGTCCTGCAGCAGACGTCGCCGGCGCAGGCGGGCGCCGTGCTCGCCGCGTTCCTGCAGAAGTACCCGAAGGCGCGCGAAGCGCGCCTGAGCTATGCGCGCCTGCTGGCGGGCGAGAAGAAGTATGCCGAGGCGCGCGCCGAGTTCGAGAAGCTGCTCGCCGCCCACCCGAACAACGGCGACGTGATGTACGCGGTCGGCCTGCTCGCGCTGCAGCTCAAGGACTACGCCACCGCCGAGGCCAACCTGCGGCGGCTGCTCGACACCGGATTCCGCGATCCGAACGGCGTGCGCTTCACGCTCGGCCAGGCCGCGGAGGAGCAAAAGAAGTGGGGCGAGGCCATCGACTGGTACGAGAGCATCCAGCGCGGCGAGCATTTCCTGCCGGCGCGCATGCGCGCCGCCGGCGTGATGGCCAAGCAGGGCCGGCTGGCGGAGGCGCGCAAGTACCTGCGCGCGCAGGGCAACGGCGGCGAGCAGGGCGTGCAGCTGCTGATCGCCGAGGCGCAGCTGCTGCGCGAGGCCAACCAGCATGGCGACGCCTTCGACCTGCTGGGCGAGGCGCTGCGCGCGCAGCCCGACCAGCCGGAGCTGCTGTACGACCACGCGCTGACCGCGGAGAAGCTCGAGCGCTTCGAGGTCCTGGAAGGCAACCTGCGCAAGGTGATTCGCATCAAGCCGGACCACGCGCACGCCTACAACGCGCTCGGCTACTCCTTCGCCGACCGCAACCTGCGCCTGCCCGAGGCGCGCAAGCTCATCGAGCGCGCGCTCGAGCTCTCGCCGCAGGACTACTACATCATCGACAGCATGGGCTGGGTGCTCTACCGCCTGGGGGACCTCAAGGGGGCCGCGGCGCAATTGCGGCGCGCCTACGAGGGGCGCCCGGACGGCGAGATCGGCGCCCACCTGGGCGAAGTGCTGTGGATGCTGGGCGAGCGCGCCGAGGCCGAGCGCATCTGGCAGGAAGCGCTCAAGAACCACGCCGAGAACGAGACCCTGCAAAAGACGGTCAAGCGCCTGCGCCGTTGAGGGTGCGCGCATGAGCCTCCCGACGCGCGTCCTGGCCCTGGCAGCGGCGCTGCTGCTCGCCGCCTGCGCCGAGCTGCCCCGGGCGCCCGCGGAAGGCTTCGAGTTCGAGCTGAGCGGACGTTTCGCCGCGCGCTACCGCGACGAGGCGGCCTCGGGCCTCCTCGCCTGGCGCCACCGCGCCGACGCCGACGACGTGCTGCTGAGTTCGTCCTTCGGCCAGGGCATGGCGCGCATCACGCGCGAAGGCGGCAGGGTCACGCTGACCGCGAGCGACGAGAAGCGCTACTCGGCGGCCGACGCCGAAACGCTGACCGAGCAGGTGCTCGGCTTCCGACTGCCGCTGCGCGGGCTCGCCGACTGGGTGCGCGCGCGCCCCGCTGCCGGCGCGCCGGCGCAGCCGGTATATGGGCAGGACGGCCGCCTGCAGTCGCTCGAGCAGCACGGCTGGCGCATCGAGTACCAGGGCTACGAGGGCGCGCGCCCGACGCGGCTCAAACTCAACTACCCGGGGCTCGAACTGCGCCTGGCCATCGGCGAGTGGAAATGAACTGGTTTCCCGCGCCCGGGAAGCTCAACCTGTTCCTGCACGTGCTCGGCCGCCGCGCCGACGGCTACCACCGGCTGCAGACGGCGTTCAGGCTGATCGACCGCTGCGACCGGGTCGGCATCGCGGTGCGCGAGGACGGCAGGATCCTGCGCCACGACCCGCTGCCGGGCGTGGCGGACGAGGAGGACCTGTGCGTGCGCGCCGCGCGCTCGCTGCGCGAGCGCTGCGGCACGCGGCTGGGCGCCGACCTGAGCGTTGACAAGCAGCTGCCGGTCGGCGGCGGCCTGGGCGGCGGTTCCTCGGACGCCGCCACCACGCTCATCGTGCTGAACCGCCTGTGGCACGCGGGGCTGTCCGGCGCCGAGCTGCAGGGGCTCGCGGCAAAGATCGGCGCCGACGTGCCGTTCTTCGTGTTCGGCGAGAATGCGCTGGGGGAGGGCATCGGCGAGCGGCTCACCGCGCTCGAGCTGCCGGCGGCCTGGTATGTGGTGCTGGTGCCTCCGGTGGCCGTGTCCACGCAGGCGATTTTCAGCGATAACGCGTTGACACGTAATACGAAAGAACTCAAAATACCGCCCTTTTTCTCCGGCTTCGGAACGAACGATCTCGAAGCGGTGGCGCTCAGGCGCCATCCCGAGATCGCGACGCACCTGGATTGGCTGCGGGCGCGCCGGCCGCAGGCGCGGTTGACCGGTTCGGGGGCTTGCGTGTTCGCGGAATTTGCAACGGAAACAGAGGCGCACGCAGTGCTGGGCGAATTGCCTGCCACGATGAGCGGATTCGCCGCGCAGGGGCTGCAACACCACCCGCTGCGCGGATACTGATCTTATGGACGTGATCCAATGGGGAGTCGCCAAGTTGGTTAAGGCAGCGGATTTTGATTCCGCCATTCGAGGGTTCGAATCCTTCCTCCCCAGCCATTTGCCCTCGCCGGCGGCAGCCTGAGCCCATGAACAGGATCGCCAACGCGCCCGCCCCCATCAGGGACCGCCTGATGGTGTTCACGGGCAACGCCAACCCGCGCCTGGCGCAGGAGGTGGTGAAGCACCTGAACCTGTCGATGGGGCGCGCGGTGGTCGGCAAGTTCTCCGACGGCGAAGTGATGGTCGAGATCATGGAGAACGTGCGCGGCAAGGACGTGTTCGTGCTGCAGTCCACCTGCGCGCCCACCAACGACAACCTGATGGAACTGCTGGTGATGGTGGACGCGCTCAAGCGCTCCTCCGCCGCGCGCGTCAGCGCCGCCATCCCCTACTTCGGCTATGCGCGCCAGGACCGGCGCCCGCGCTCGGCGCGCGTCGCCATCAGCGCCAAGGTGGTGGCGAACATGCTCGCCTCGGTGGGCGTGGCGCGCGTGCTGACCATGGACCTGCACGCCGACCAGATCCAGGGCTTCTTCGACATGCCGGTGGACAACGTGTACGCGGCGCCGGTGCTGCTGGGCGACGTGT
>Ga0307505_10002494_pt1 | contig 12695 bp, 8 predicted proteins | sample 23_S_MG_FD_202183 | JGI IMG/M metagenome (GOLD analysis project Ga0307505, IMG submission 202183) | Soil microbial communities from Populus trichocarpa stands in riparian zone in the Pacific Northwest, United States - 23_S | ecosystem: Environmental > Terrestrial > Soil > Riparian zone > Trees...
CGAGGCTACGAAGAAGGCGGGCCGCTCGCCGGATCCTGCAAAGACCGGGCTCACGACGGTGATGTCCGGCAGGTGCGTGCCGCCCGCGTAGGGCGCGTTCAGCATCCAGGCACGGCCGGGGCGCAGGCCGTCTGCGTTCGCCGCGACGACGGCGCGTACGCTCGCGCCCATGGAACCGAGATGAACAGGCATGTGCGGCGCGTTGGCGATGAGCGCCCCCGCCGGGTCGAACAGCGCGCAGGAGAAATCGAGCCGCTCGCGGATGTTGACCGAGACGGCGGTTGCCTGCAGCACCGCACCCATCTGTTCCGCCACCTGCATGAAGCGGTGGTTGAAGAGCTCGAGTTGCGCGGGATCGGCCCGCCGCGCGTCGATTGCGGCTGCCGCCTGGCGCTCATTCCGTACGAGTCGCAGCATGCCGTCGCGGAGGCGCTCGGCCGACCAGCCGGGCTCGACGACAGTCGTCGAGTTCGGCTCGACGATGAGCGCGGGACCCGTCACTGCCTCGCCCGGCACGAGCGATGTGCGGTGGAGCAGCGGGACCTCGCGCCAGCCGCCGAACCAGGCTTGCACGCGGCTCGCTGCGGCGGCAGGTCCAGCGTCGTCGAGCATCGCGTCGCCTTCGTCGCCTTCGACCACGGCCTCGACGCGCAGCGTCGCGACCTGCGGTGCCGCAACCGGTGAAGCAAAACCGAAACGGCGCGCGAATTCCGCCTGGAACGCCGACAGTACCGCGGGCAGCGGCCCATGGGCGATCTCGAGTGCCGTCTCCGTGGCCGGCGCGCGCAATTCGAGTGTGCAGAGGATCCGCACTTCATCGGCTGATGCGCCCTGTGCGCGCATCGCAGCCGCGAGATCCGCGGCGATCGCGGCGAATGCGGCGTCGAGCCCCGCATGCGTCGCCTCGTCGAGTGGCCGCTCCAGGCTCTGGCGGCGCATCAGGCGCCGGTCCGCGAGGCCGATGCCCCAGGCGGAGAGCACGCCCGCGAGCGGATGAACGAGGATCTCGGCAATGCCGAGCGCGTCGGCGACGCGGCAGACGTGCTGCGGCGCGGCGCCGCCGTAACAGAGGAGTGCGAACTCCGCCGGGTCGTGTCCCTCGCGGACTGACACGTGCCGGATCGCGCGCGCCATGGACTCGACGGCCACGTCGAGGAAGCCCGCGGCGAGCCGATCGGCGTCGGCCGCCTCGCCGGTCGCGGACGACACCTCGGCCGCGAGGGCGTCGAAGCGCTGGTGCACGGCTGCCGCGTCGAGCGGCTCGTCGGCGTCGGGGCCGAAGATCGCGGGGAAGTTGCCGGGCCGGATGCGGCCGAGCAGCACCTGCAAGTCCGTGACCGCGAGCGGGCCGCCTCGGCGGTAACTGGCCGGCCCGGGACTCGAACCCGCGGAGCGCGGGCCGACCCTCAGTCGCCCGCCCTCGTAGGCGAGCACTGATCCGCCGCCGGCTGCAACCGTGTGGATGTTCATCATCGGCGCCTGCAGCCGTACGCCGGCGACCTGCGTCTCGAAACGCTGCGGCAATGCGCCGTCGTAGAGCGCGACATCGGTCGAGGTGCCGCCCATGTCGAATGCGATCAGGCGCCGCCGGCCCTGGCGCTCCGCGATCCGCGCGGTGGCGACGAGACCGCCAGCCGGTCCGGAAAGGACGGCATTGCAGGCGCGGAATGCCTCCGGCGCGACCAGCCCTCCGTTGCTCTGCATGAATTCGAGCCGAGTGCCGGCGTGGCGCTCGCCGAGACCGGCGCGAAAGGCGCGCACGTAGCGCGCGAGCAGCGGCGTGAGGTAGGCGTCGACGACCGTCGTGTCGCCGCGGCTGACGAAGCGGATGAGCGGCGAGGCCTCGTGCGAGGCGATCACCTCGCCGAATCCAAGTCCGTGCGCGAGCGCCGCGGCGCGCCGCTCGTGCGCCGGGTGGCGGAAGCCGTGCATGAACACGATCGCGACGCTCTCGATGCCACGCGCCAGGGCGAGTGCGAGATCGGCGGCGAGCCGCGCCTCGTCGAGTGACCGGAGCACTTCGCCTTCCGTGGTGACGCGCTCGTCCGCCTCGACGGTCAGCGCGTAGAGCGGCGGCGGCAGCGAGATGCAGAGGTCAAACAGGCGCGGCCGGTTCTGGTAGCCGATCGCGAGCGCGTCGCCAAAGCCTGCCGTGGTCACGAGCGCGGTCGGCACGCCGCGGCGCTCGAGCAGCGCGTTGGTCGCCACGGTCGTGCCGATGCGGATCACGTCGATGCGCGCATCCGGCCCGTCTTCGCGGCCGAGCAGGGCAAGGATGCCCGCGACGCCCGCGTCCACGGGCACGCCGTCCTCGGACAGGCGCTTGTCGACGTGCAGGCGGCCATCCGGCGCGCGGCCAATGATGTCCGTGAACGTGCCGCCCCGGTCGATCCAGAACTGCCAGCCGCGCCGCTGCCCCATGACGCTCAGGATAGCGGGTTGCCGGCGTAGACCTTCCGGAGTTGCTCGAGCGAGCCGCCCGCAAGGCGTTCGCAGGCGTCGCGGTAGCCGATCTCGATCGCGCGCCCGAATCCCTTCCAGTCGAGCAGGTCGATCGATTCGAGCGAAGGAGTGATCAGCAGGTCGCTCTGCCGGCGCCGGTCGAGCGTCGCGGTGGCGCTGTTCACCATGCCGGCGCGCCAGAGGATGCGCAGTATGTTCGGGCGCCGACGCTGGCCGCGGAAGAGTTTCCAGAGCGACGGTTCCTCGGTCGACTCGACGTCGGTCGTGAACGCGCGGTCCGTGCCGACGTCCACTCCGATCACCGGGCCGCGGCCCCTGGCACGCATCACGTCCACCGGCAGGTTGTTCATCGCGCCGCCGTCGACGAAGACCTCGCCACCATGGAACACCGGTGGCAGCACGCCTGGGATCGCCACGGACGCGCGCAGCCAGCGCCACAGCGATCCCTGCTGGTGGACCGCGATGCGTCCAGTCGTGAGGTTCGACGATACGCAGAAGAAGGGCAGGGGCAGGTCCTCGATGTCGATGTCGCCGAGTTCGCGGCGCAGCAGCATGCCGACCTTGCGCCCGGAAACCAGGGAAACGATCGGCAGCGTGAAGTCGGAGAGCGGGTTCGTGTCGACGAAACTGCGCCGGAAGCGCTCCACGAGCTCGGCGTCGTCCCAGTCGCTCGCGACTCCCGCGGCCAGGATGCCACCCATGCTGGTCCCGCCCACCAGGTCGATCGGCACGCCGTGCTCGCGCAGTGCCTTGACGACGCCGAGGTGCGCGAAGCCGCGCGCGCCGCCGCCGGACAGCACGAGGCCGACGGCGCGCCCGGTCAACATGCGCACCAGCCGGTCGTAGTCAGCGGGACCGCGAATATGGTGGTGCGGGATGCCGGGCAGCCGCGCCTGCCAGCGCGCGGCGGCGCCGTTCGTGAAGTCACGCTCATGCAGCAGGAGCAGCTCGGCGCGCCGCATGACGCCGCCCTGCCACTGCCCGCGAGTCCAGCCGGCGTCGTCGCCGGCGGCGCGTGCAAGCAGCAGCACGACGTCCGCCTGGCGCAGGCACAGCCGCGTCCATGGTGAGTCCGCCGCGTCGGCCGCGTAGACGACGAAGTCGTTCTGCGCCTCGCGCTCGTGGAACCACTGCGGGCTGTGTCGGCCCGCGCGCTCGCGGCCGACGAGATCAACCCGGCCAAAGTGTGCCAGGGCGTTGACGAAGCGGCTTGCATGCTCGCCCAGCTCGACCCCGGCGTCGAGCGGGACGAGCGCCAGCGTTCTCGGCAGCACTGCGTGTCCGTGCTCCCGCTCGCGGTCGACCAGGCGCTGCACGGACATGCGCGCGAGGCGCAGGATCGCGTCCGGGTGCCCGAGCAGGACCCGCCCGAACGTGGCGGAGGACAGTGTCGCGAGCTCCGAGTCGCGCAGCGCGCGCACGGTTGCCGTGCGTGGTCGCGACACGATGAGTCCCATCTCGCCGACGGTCTCGCCCGCGACGATGCGGCCGATGAGCTCGCCCCCCGGCCCGTATACGCCGAGGCAGCCGCTCACGACGAAGTAGACAGCGTCGGCGGGGTCGCCCGACTCGAACAGGAGTCCACCGCCGGGCAACGACATCCACTCGAGTTCGGCGACGGCCTCGTCGACGACGCTCCTGGGGAGGCCCGAGAAAAGGGGAAGCGCCGCGAGCATTGCCCAGGGATTGGCCCGCGGGTCGATCTGGGTCCGGTCGTCCTCGGATTCCACGGCATCGGGACGATAGCACGCGCTTCGCGGGCCGCTAGAATCGGCGCCCATGACTGTGACGGACCGCAAGCTGCTGGAGCGCATCTGGCGCGCGGTCGCGGCGATACCGCGCGGCGAGGTCGCAAGCTATGGCGGAATCGCGCGGCGCGCGGGTGCCCCGCGGCGCGCGCGGCTGGTCGGGCACGCGCTCAAGGTCGCCCCGGCCAGCCTGAAGCTGCCCTGGCACCGCGTGTTGAACGCTCAAGGCCGCATCAGCCTGCCGGCGGGTTCGAAGGCGCACCGGATGCAGCGGCGCCTGCTGGAGGAAGAGGGCGTCGTGTTCAGGAACGGCAAGGTGGACCTCGGGAAAGCCGCCGGGGCCGATCTCGATGCACTGCTGTGGCGGCCCCGCGCGGACTGATAACATCGGCCCATGGCGAGTCGTCACGTCGTGTTCTCTCACGGGCAGGAAAGCGGACCGTGGGGAACCAAGATCTCCGCGATGTCCGAGGTCGCAAAGAGCGAGGGCTGGAACGTCGACTCGGTCGACTATCGCGGCGTCAACGATCCGCGCGACCGCGTGACGCGCCTGCTCAGCTTCTGCCGCGACCTGCGTGGCGACCTCGTTCTGGTCGGTTCGAGCATGGGCGCCTACGTCGCGACCTCCGCCTCGGCGCTGCTGCACGCGCGCGGGCTGTTCCTGATGGCGCCGGCGTTCTACATGCCGGGCATGGAGCAGCTCACGGCGAAGCCCGCGCCCTGCCCGAAGGCGATCGTGCACGGGTGGAAGGACGACGTCGTGCCGGTTGAGAACAGCATCAAGTTCGCGCGTGAGCACTCGGCGACGCTGCACATCCTCGACTCGGACCATCGTCTGCACAGCGATCTCTCGTTCGTCAATTACCTGTTCGAGTACTTCCTCGTCTCGCTCGACCTGCCGAAACGCCGCTGATCGTGCCCGCTCGCGTGAACGGCCGCGGCGTATCGTGCGCGTGCGAGCCGGCGGGACACCCGAGCGAGCGAATGCGGTCGCCGCCCTGAGCGAGCGAGGGGAGTCCTGCCGGCGAAGCACGCGCGACGGCACCCCCGGCCGGCCAAGCGCGCGAGGAAGTGTCGCGATTACGCGCTATGCTTGCCGCCGGATCGCATGGCGAGGTGCCGAGATGCGCAACTACGTGACGATCGGATTGATGACTGCTTCGCTGGTTCTCGCCGCCTGCGGCGGTTCGGACGAGCCGGAAGCGAAAGAGGAGCCGATGAAGGTCGAGGACTCCGTTTTCGGACCGCTCGTGACCACGCCGCAGAAGGTCGAGGATCGAACGGAAGCGGCCGCCGACCTGTACCGGAAGAACATGAATGAGCGCCTGGAGTCGGACGAGGGCGCGCCCCGTGAAGAGCCCGCCGAGGACTGAGCGCCCCCGCTCGTGAATCGCACCCTGATGTGGATGCTGCGCAGCCTGATGCGCGTCTTCGTGCGCCCGGCGGTCGTGCCGGAGGACGCGCTCTCGCGTCTGCACGGTCGCGCGCGACCGGTCCTGTATGTGCTCGAGGAGCGCAGCACCTCCGACCTGCTCGCGCTGGAGATCGCCTGCATGCAAGGCGGACTGCGCCGACCGGGCAAGCGGCTCAAGCTGCGGGATCTCGACCTGCCGCACTCCGCCGTCGCACTCGAGCGCCGCGCCGGCGTGCTGCGCCGGCGCGCCGACCGGCGCACGCCGCCGGAACTCTCGCGGGCAGTTGCCGCGGCGGGCGCCGATCCCGCGCTCGAGCTCGACGTCGTGCCAGTCGCGGTCTACTGGGGCCGCGCGCCGCAGCGCGAGAAGTCCTGGCTCGGCCTCATGTTTTCGGAGAACTGGGCGTTCGTCGGCCCGTTCCGCCGCTTGCTCTCGATCGTGTTCAACGGACGCAGCACGCTGATCCGCTTCGGCGAGCCGCGCTCGATACGCGGCTACTCGACGGCCGGACCGGATGCCCGCGGCGCGCGCCGGCTGCTGAAGGACATGCGCGCCGAATTCCGGCACATGCGGGCCGACACGCTCGGGCCCGACCTGTCGCGCCAGCGCGCGATCATCGCCCAGGTCATGCGCACCCGCGCGGTGCGCCAGGCGGTGCGCCAGGAAATCAGCGGCACGAAGCGCACGCGGCGCGACGGGCTGCTGGCCGCGCGCAGGCACGCGCTCGAGATCGCGGCGAACTACTCGCACACCTTCGTGCGCATCTCGGAAAAGATCCTCAACCGCTTCCTGCCGCGCGTGTACGACGGCATCGAGGTCAGGAACGCCGAGTACCTCGACCGGCTGCCGCCGGCCTGCGAGATCGTCTACGTGCCCTGCCACCGCAGCCACTTCGATTACCTGCTGCTGTCGTACGTGATTTACCAGCGCGGTTACGCCGTGCCCTACGTGGCCGCCGGCGTGAACCTCAACCTGCCGGTGATCGGCCGGCTGCTGCGCAAGGGCGGCGCGTTCTATATCCGCCGCAGCTTCCGTGGGTCGGGGCTGTACCCGATCGTGTTCATGAAGTACGTGGACGTGATGATGAACCGCGGCCACCCCATCGAGTTCTTCATCGAGGGCGGACGCAGCCGCACGGGCCGGCTGCTGCGCCCGCGCACCGGCATGCTCGGCATGACCGTGCGCAGCTTCCTGCGCGACACGCGCCGCCCGGTCGCGTACGTGCCGGTCTACTTCGGCTACGACAAGCTGCTGGAAGGGGAGACCTACACCGACGAGCTCATGGGCCTTCCGAAGAAGAAGGAGACGATCGGCGGCATCCTGCGCGTGCTTCCGCAGCTGCGCCGTCGCAGGCAGCACGGCAGCGTCTACGTCTCGTTCGGTGAGCCACTTCTGCTCGACGGCATGCTCGACCAGACGCAGCCGGACTGGCGCCAGGTGCCGAACGACGAGAACACGCGGCCAGTCTGGTTCGGCGACGCGGTCGACGCAGTCGCCGGCGAGATCATGCGGCGAATCAATGCCGCCGCCGCCGTGACGCCGGTCAACCTGATTTCGGTCGCGCTGCTCGCGGCGCCGCGGCAGGCGATGCTGGAGGCCGACCTCGAGCGGCAGCTGCAGCTCTACATCGAGCTGCTGAAGACGTTTCCTTATTCGCCGGAGGTGTCGGTCGCGGCGACCGACGGTGCCTCGATCATCCGCTACGCCGGGCAGATGGGACTGCTCGAGCGAAGGCCGCATCCGCTCGGCGACGTGTTGCGCATGGACGAGCGCAATGCCGTCCTCGCCACCTACTACCGCAACAACGTCCTGCACCTGTTCGCGATGCCCTCGCTGGTCGCCTGTGCCTTCCTCAACAACGCGGCCATGCGGCACGAGGACATCCAGCGCCTGATACACCGGGTGTACCCGTACGTTCGCGCGGAACTCTGCCTGCGCTGGCGCGAGGAGGAAGTGCCCGGCGTCGTGGATGGCGTGCTTGCGGCCCTGGAGCAGCTCGGGCTGCTCGAGCGCGAGGCGGAAGGCACCATCTGGCGCCGCTCGACCACCGGCAGCGCGGAGGCGGTGCGACTGTCGGTCCTCGCACAGGCGACCATCCAGACGATCGAGCGCTACTACCTCGCGATTGCCCTGCTGCTGCGGGCCGGGCGCTCGGCGCTGACCCCGGATGCGCTGGAGCAGCGCTGCGTCGCCATGGCGCAGCGCATGTCCATGCTCTACGGGCTCGCGGCTCCGGAGTTTTTCGACCGCGCCATGTTCCGCGACTTCATCGACCTCCTGCGGCAGCGCGCCGTGATCAGGCTCGACGGCGAGGGGCGCCTCGACTATGACGACGCGCTGCTGGCCGTCGCCCAGGACGCGCGCATCGTCCTTTCCGAGCAGATCCGCAACAGCATCCTGCAGGTCACCCACAGTTGATCCGCGGTTCCGTTTTGCAGTGCAAAGCCGAGGCGCTGATATATCCTTGCGCCAACTTCCGACCGGTCCTGGCCCTGGGGAACCACATGACCAAGACGCTTTTGCGCCCGTTGCCTGCCCTCGTTGCCGCGATCCTGGCGCCGAACGCTGCACAGGCGGTGGATTTCGCCGCCGGAGGCTGGAACGGCAGCTTCGACACGACGGTTTCCTTTGGACAGACCTGGCGCGAGGAATCGCGCGACCCGCGCCTGATCGGCACTGCGAATGGCGGCTCCGGACGCTCGCCGAACATCGACGACGGCAATCTCAACTACCGCAAGGGCCGCGTATCGAGCGCGTACAAGCTGGTTTCGGAACTCTCGCTCGATCGCGGCGAGAACTTCGGCATCTTCGTGCGCGGCTCGATGCTGTACGACACGCTCGTCGAGGATTCCAAGACCGACCGCACGCCGATTTCCGAGTCAGGCAAAGATCTCGCGGGCTCCTACGTGCGGCTGCTCGACGCGTTCGTGTACGGCCGCTGGGATCTCGCGGGTCACGACCTCGACATCCGGGCCGGGCGCCAGGTCGTGAACTGGGGCGAGAGCACCTTCATCCAGGGCGGCATCAACAACGCCATCAACCACTTCGACGTCTCGGCCCTGCGAACGCCAGGTTCCGAGCTGCGTGAGGCCTACCTGCCGCAGGAGATGCTGAAGGTTGGATTCGGCGTGACCGACAACGTGACGGTCGAGGCGCTCGGCATCTTCGACTGGAACTCGACGCGTCCCGAGCCGGTCGGCACATACTTTTCGACCAACGACTTCGTGCCGCGCGGCGGCGAGCAGGTGTTCCTCGGTTTCGGGGCGTTCTCGGACCAGGGCACGGACTTCACGCCGCTCGGCGGCCCGTTCATCGAGAATTTCCAGGGCGTGCCGCGGGGCGAGACGATCACCCCGTCCGATTCCGGGCAATACGGCGCCGCGCTGCGCTGGTTCCTGCCGGACTTCTCCCAGGGCACCGAGTTCGGCTTCTACTTCGTCAACTACCACAGCAAGCTGCCGCTCATCAGCGGCCGCACCGGCACCCAGGCCGGCATCGGCAACGCGATCGGCACGTTGACGGCGTCCATCGCGACGGCGCAGGGGCTCGCCTCGGGCTTGCCGTTCGACACCGCAGTCGCCATCGCCGCCAATGCGGGCGCGAACGCGGCGGCTGCCAACGGCGGCGACTTGTCGGCCGCGACGGCCGCGGGCTACGCGACGATCGCCGGCAATACCGCGCTCGGCGGCGGCAGCGTCTCCGGGCAGGCGACCAATCTCGCGACCCACGAGTACGCGCAGACCGCGCGCTACTTCACCGAGTTCCCGGAGGACATCCAGTTGCTCGGCGTGTCGTTCAACACGCAGCTCGGCACCACCGGCATCGCGCTGCAGGGCGAGGTGTCCTACCGCATGGATGTGCCGCTGCAGTTCGACGACGTGGAGGTCCTGTTCGCGGCGCTGACGCCGTTCGAGGCAGCCGCACTCGGCGCCCAGGGCATACCGGTCCCCGCCACCTGCGCGGCGCCGACGACACTCGCGCGCTGCGGCCAGCTCGGCGCCTACGGCCTCGAGCAGGTCGTCCAGGGCTGGGACGAATTCGACGTGTGGCAGGGGCAGATGACGGCGACCAAGGCCTTCCCGCCGATGCTTGGTGCGGCGCAGCTCGTTGCCGTCGTCGAGGGCGGCATGACGCACGTGGCCAGCATGCCGGACAAGACCAGCGGCGGACCGAACGGCCGCGGCCTGCGGTTCAATGGTCCGGGAACCTCGGTTTCCGGCAATCCCGAACTCGCGGGCCGGCATTTCGGCGAGGTGGAGCCGCTCGACCGCTTCGCCGACGCGGATTCCTGGGGCTATCGCGCGGCGCTGCGCCTCGACTACCTCAGCCTGATCGGCGCCTGGAACTTCTCGCCGCGCTTCGTCTGGTCGCACGACGTCAGCGGCACGACGCCGGGACCGGGCGGCAACTTCGTCGAAGACCGCACCGGCGCGACCTTCGGCGTGCTCGCGAGCTACCAGTCCAGCCTCGAGTTCGACGTCAGCTACACCGCGTTCGGCGGAGCGGGGCGCTACAACGAGTTGGGCGACCGCGACTTCATCGCGGCGACGATCAAGTACTCGTTCTGACCAGGCCCGGAGACACGACATGATGAAGTTCAGGCACGTTCTCGTTCCCGGGCTGCTGGCAGCCACGGGCGTGGCCGCAATGGCGAGCGCCGCCGTCACCGCCCAGCAGGCGGCGCGGCTCGGCACGGACCTGACGCCGATGGGCGCCGAACGGGCCGGCAACGCGGCCGGGACCATTCCCGCCTGGACCGGCGGGCTCAAGTCGGCGGCCGACGCGAATGCGCCGGGCTTCAAGTCGGGCGGCCACCATCCGGACCCGTTCGCCGGCGACAAGCCGCTGTTCAAGGTCGACGCCTCCAACATGGGGGAATACGCGGCGAACCTGACGGCGGGACACAAGGCGCTGCTCGCTGCCTACAAGGGCAGTTACTTCATGAACGTCTATCCGGCGCACCGCAGCGCCGCGTTTCCGCAGCGCATCTACGACGCGGTGAAGGCAAACGCAACCTCGGCGAAACTCACCGGCATCGGCAACGGCGTCACCGGGGCAATCGGCGGCTCGCCGTTCCCGATCCCGCAGTCGGGCGTCGAGGTGATCTGGAACCACATCCTGCGCTATCGCGCGGACATCGCCGAGCGCGTGATCGGCCAGGCCGCGGTGACCCGCGGCGGTACCTACAACATGGTCAAGTTCCACGACGAGACCTACGTCGGCTACGCGCTGCCGGGCGCGACCGAAGCCGCGCTCGACAACGTGATCCTCTACTTCATCCAGGAGACGATCGCGCCCGCACGGCTCGCAGGCGAAATCCTGCTCGTGCACGAAACGCTCGACCAGACCAAGGAACATCGCAAGGCCTGGCTCTACAACCCGGGCCAGCGCCGCGTGCGGCGCGCGCCGAACGTCGCCTTCGACAACCCGGGCACCGGGTCCGACGGCCTGCGCACCTCCGACCAGTTCGACATCTACAACGGCAGCCCCGAGCGCTACGACTGGAAGCTGGTCGGCAAGCAGGAGATCCTGGTCCCTTACAATGCCTACCCGCTGCACAGCAACAAGCTCAAGAACACCGACATCCTGAAGCCGCTGCACATCAACCAGCAGCACGCGCGCTACGAGCTGCACCGGGTCTGGGTGGTGGACGCGACCCTCAAGACGGGCCAGCGGCACATCTACAAGCGCCGCACGTTCTACATCGACGAGGATTCCTGGCAGATCCTGGTCGTCGATTGCTACGACAACCGCGACCAGCTCTGGCGCGTGCAGGAAGGCCACTCGATCAACTACTTCGAGATCCCGACCTTCTGGACCACGCTCGAGACGACCTACGACCTCCAGGCCGGCCGCTACCTGGCGCTCGGTCTCGACAACGAGGAGCCGGTGACCGTCAACTTCAACGCCAAGCGGACGGCCGCCGATTTCACGCCGGCCGCGATCGCAAACCGCGGCACCCGCTAGGCCGCGTACGGGGCCGCGCTTGAGGCTCGCGCTCGCGGCCTTCGCCCTCGTGCTGGCGTCGCAGGCGTCGGCCCAGGACGTCGAGCGCGAGGATCCGGCGGCGGATCCCGCGGAAATTGCGCCGCTCGCGGAACGCTCGCTCCTGCTCGACCTCGCCTGGGGCGGCCCGCGCGTCTTCGCAGTTGGCGAGCGCGGGCACATCCTGCACTCCGACGACGCGGGCAGGACCTGGGTCCAGTCGCCGGTTCCCGCCAGCGCCACCCTGACCGCCGTGTACTTTGCCGACGAGAAGAACGGCTGGGCGGTCGGCCACGTCGAGGCGATCCTTGTGACCTCCGACGGCGGCGAGTCCTGGCGGCTCGCGCACTTCGAGCCCGGCAACCCGCAACCGCTGCTGGACGTCGCCTTCGCCGATACTGCGCGCGGTGTCGCGGTCGGCGCCTACGGCGTGATCTACGTGACTGCGGATGGCGGCTCCGTGTGGAGCCAGGTGCCATTCGAGCCGGAAGCGCTGGCCGGCGCCGAGAAGGTCGCGGCCGCGCCGGACGAGATGGAGGCCGACGTGGACCTCGGCTTCGAATTCCACCTGAACTCGATCGCGCGCGGCGGGCCTGGCAGGCTGTACATCGGCGCGGAAGCGGGCCGGTTGTTCCGCTCCGACGACGACGGGACGCACTGGCGCGAGCTGCCGTCGCCGTATGACGGCTCTTTCCACGGCGTGCTGCCGCTGGACGGCGACGCGCTCCTCGCATTCGGCCTGCGCGGCAACCTGTTCCGGTCCGACGACGGCGGCGCCACATGGGCCGCTGTCCCGACCGGCACCACGGCGCTCCTCAACGGCGGCGCGCAGATCGACGCGGACACCGTGGTCGTGGTCGGCATGGCGGGCGTGATCCTCGTGAGCCGCGACGGGGGCCGGAGCTTCGCCCTGCACCAGCAGGACGACCGCAAGGCGATCTCGGCCGTGGTGCCCTCGGGCGACGGTGCGCTGATCGTGGCAGGCGAGGGCGGGGTGCGCCGACTGCAGCTGCCGGGAAGCGCGGCGCCATGAGGGAATCCGGCGACGCGCGCATCGCGGCCTGGCTCGAGCCCCACGTCTTCG
>Ga0307505_10002495_pt1 | contig 12694 bp, 10 predicted proteins | sample 23_S_MG_FD_202183 | JGI IMG/M metagenome (GOLD analysis project Ga0307505, IMG submission 202183) | Soil microbial communities from Populus trichocarpa stands in riparian zone in the Pacific Northwest, United States - 23_S | ecosystem: Environmental > Terrestrial > Soil > Riparian zone > Trees...
TGTTCACCGCGGTCACCATGACCATCGGCGTGGGCACCTGGGCGATGTCGGCGCTCAAGTTCCAGGCCGACATGGGCATCCTGCTCGCCTTCATGTTCTTCCTGAACATGTTGGGGGCGCTGTTCCTGCTGCCGGCGCTGGCCGCTTTCCTCCTCAAGCCGCATGCCGTGGCCGATCATCGTCCCTGATCGTCATCGAGTGGTGTCGGTACCGCTGAAATATTCGATTTTCGCCGTGGTCATCGCCGCTTCCGCGCTTGCCTCGGCGCAGGAGTGTCGCGTCGCGTCGGTTTCGATGCCCGACGCGCAGGAGCTGCGAAAGATTCAGCGCGAACGTGCCGCGTTCCTCGCGGCGAGCCGCGCTCCCCCGGTTGCGAGGGCGCCCGCGGAGATTCGCCCGGGCGCCTCGAGTGCCGGGGGCGGAACGTTCGGCGTGGCCGGCGCGTCGAGGGGCGATGCGGCCGATCCTTTCCGAGGCATGACCAAGGAGATCGAGGTCAAGGACGGCGACAAGACCGTTCGCATGCGTGTCCCCCTGAACGTGAACGAGCAGCAAGTTCTCGATTCCCTGCGACGCAAGGCCGCTGCGGAGCGCGCCCAGCGCCCGCTTTCCAAGGCCCTCGAGGACGGCGACGCGCAGAAGGTCAGGCAACTCATCGCCTCGGGCGAGGACGTGCGGGTCACGCAGTTCGGCGCTCAAGGCAGTGTAGGCCCATCGGTGCCACGCGCCGCGCGTTGGTGGTCCTACAGGCATCAGCAGGCCGATGGCGACGGAGTCGAACAGGAAGCCATCTCGAAACGCTACGTGGAAATCATCAAGCTCCTGCTCGACGCTGGAAGCGACGTCGCGGGAACGGATCAGGAGCACGGAGTGCTCACCTACATTCCCCTGCGGATGAAAGCGGGGGTGCGGGCCCCCGGCGCGCTCGAATTGGCGCGTTATCTCATGGAGCGCGGCGCGCGCCTGGACCTTCCGCCGGAGTATCCGAACGTGCAACCCATGCAAGCGGCGGCCAGAGATGACGAAATCGAGCTGCTCGACCTCATGCTGCGGCACGGTCGGCCGACCCAGGCTTCGAAGGATGCCGCGCTTCTCGACGCATTCCTTTCCAGACAATGGAAAGCGGCGGTGCGCCTCCTCGACGCGGGCGCCGATCCCAACGTTCGCCGCACCGCGGCAGGGCAAGACACGAGCCCGCTGCTTGAAGGCGTGATCACCGATCCCACAGCACGCGACGCCGTCAAGGCAATGATCCGCGGCAAGGTCGATCTCAACGTGAATCTGCGCGCTGGATTCACGGCGCTCATGTGGGTCATGCACGATCATGAGCTCATGAAGACAATTCTCGACAGCGGCGCCGACCCGAATGCGACGAGCGCCAAGGAGGGCATGACGGCGCTGCACATCGCGACGATCGCCGCGGCTCCGCCGGGATTCCAGTCGGAGATGCGCCACATCATGTCGGCGCGGGTTGCGAGCCCGGAAACGCGCGCGCGCTCGGTCGCACTGCTGCTGAGACATGGCGCCAAACCAGACGCGGTGGATCGCCAGGGATGGACGCCCCTCATGCTCACCAGCTCCTACGACGGCGACACAATCGCGCTGCTGCTCGCCGCCGGAGCGTCTCGAATCAACACGTCGCTCGGTTCACGCGGTGGGCACATGCTGGAGCGCAATCCGCCCGGGCCGGTCGGTTGGGCCCTGATGCGCGGAAACGAGACGCTCGCCCTGGCTTTGCTGAAAAAACGAGGCGCCGGCCGCGAGGACTGCGGAGCCGAGTACTACGCCGCCGCGGGCGGATATCCGCGCACGCTGCAGACCCTGCTCGACATGCGACGACCCGGCCGCATAGAGAGCAGCGAGGGCCAATGGGGCCCGCTACACGCGGCGGCGGCGGGGGGCCACGTGAGCACCACGAGTCTCTTGCTCGATCGCCGTGCCTACAAGGTCGATGAAAGGACACCACGCGGCGAACCTCCGGAAATATCCGTGAAACCGGATCTGCCGCTGGAGCAATGCGCGTTCCTCGAGTACCTGCGACTCGCCTCCCAGGCAGTGAGCGGCGGCGCCACGCCGTTGATGCTCGCGGCATCCTCGGGACGTGCCGAGATCGTCCAGATGCTTCTCGAGGGCAAGGCGGCGGTGAACGCCGCCGACAACGCGGGCCGCACTCCGCTCGATTACGCTCGAAGCGCGAACCAGGCGGCCGTGGAGCGAATTCTCGAGCAACGCGGGGGGAAAAAGGGGTCGGGCGCCAGCTTCAGGGGCGGCTTTCATTGAACTGCCAAACCGCTCCCGTTCGCCAACGCGTTCGCCTCGCTCGAACCGCGTAGCCCGGTCTCAGAAGCGCGCCGTCACCCACCAGCCGACCAAGGCCAGCGCCGCGATCCAGATCAGTGCGATGACGACGGCGGCGGCGTTGTTGCGCGGCTGCTCGAGCGAGGCGCGCGCACGCTCGCGACACTCGGCCATCACCTCGGCCGGCAGCAGCTTGATGCAGAGCGCGATGCCGAGCGGCAGCAGGATGATGTCGTCGAGCAAACCGAGCACGGGGATGAAATCGGGAATCAGGTCGATGGGGCTCAGGGCGTAAGCCACCACGATCCCGGCAACGATCTTGGCCGCGAGCGGCGTGCGCGGATGCTTGAGCGCGTACCAGAGGGCGAGCGTCTCCCGCTTGAGCGCGTCGGCTCGCGCCTTCAGCTTCTCGAGCATCTCGTCACCCCGGCCGCTGCGGTTGCAGCGATGGGCCGGGGCCCGATCTCCACCGCCGCGCCGCCTCGACGAAGCGCGTGGCCTCCTCCGGGGCCGCGGCCGGATCGAAGCGCACGCGGTAGTAATCCTCCGCAAGCCCGGCCAGCGACGCCGCCCACGGCGCGGCAGGATCGGCCGCGAGCCGCCGCATCCATTCGCGCACCGTCTCCGCCTCGTTCCGCCGATAGCCCCTGCGCGCCAGCCGCTTCTCCACCGCGCCCCACGCCCGCGCGATCGCATCGGGCCGCGCGCGACCGCCGAGCCGCCTTGTTCTCCGCCACAGCCACGCGACAGCCCCCGACACGCCGAGCACCAGCACGATGCCCGCGCCCCACTTCATCGCGCGCGCGAGCCCATCGTCGCCCAGGTCGATCCACGCCTGGATCACCTGCTCGAAGAGCCACGAGAATCCATCCAGGAGGGGCGCGAAGAGGCCGCGTGCCGCCTCGCCTTCGAACTCCGCCCAGCGCGCCGGCGTGGTGTCCACCTCGATCCAGCGCCCGTCCACCCATGCCGTGACCCATGCATGCGCATGGCGGCTGCGGACCACGAACGCGCGCTCGAGGTTGCTGTACTCCTGCACGGAGTAGCCCGCCGCGTAACGCGCCGGGATGCCGAGCGCGCGCAGCAGCAGCGCCGTCGAGGAGGCGAAATACTCGCAGTGGCCCTTGCGGTCGCGCACCAGGAAGTCGCCGAGCGTGCGCGTGCTCTCGCCCAGGTCGAGCGAGTAGGCGAAGTTGGCATCGAAGAAGATGCGCACGGCTTCCACCGTCTGCGCCGAAGTCGCCTGCCGCAGGTTGTTGGCTTCGATCGTGCGATCGAGCACATCGGAGAGGATCCCCGGCACGTCGAGATCGGCACGCGAAGTGGGAGCGTCGCGCTCTCCCGTGGGATCGTAGGCCGCGGTGAACGCGACGAAGCGCGGCGACCCGCGCACACGTACCGTCCCGGTCGGAAACACCTCGAGCGATTGCGCCGGCAGCGATTCGACCTCGCGCGTGCCCGCGGGCAGCGGCAGCAGACCCTCACCACCCGGGATCGAACGGCGCACCGTGAGGCGTCGCGTCGCCGGGCCCTCGGCGAGGAGCCAGCGATCGCCGGTCTTCTCGACCGGCCGCCCCGTCGGGCGCAAAGCGCGCCACTCGCCGTTGCGATAGAACTCGAAGGCCGTCTCGCGCAGCAGGAGCGACGCCGGCCGCGTGCCCTCCACCTCCACGCGCATCAGGATGCGGTCGGAGAGCTTGATGCGCCCCAGGTCGCCGATGCGCGTGCGCTCCTTGAAGGGATTCGCCTTGCCGGCGAAGAAATCCTGCAGGAGCTCCGTGCTCCATTCCTCAACCTGTCCCTGGAGGAGCCAGATCCCGGTGTGGATCGCGTGGCCGAAGGCGGCGGCGGCGACGAACATCACCGTCGCGACGATGAGGCGTCGGCGCGGCAGGCGCGCGAGCAGCGCCCAGCCGACCACCACCGCATACCCGGCGTAGAGCCAAGGGTGCGCGCCATTGCCGGTGCCGGCCGCCGCGAGCGTGAGCGCCGCATAGGCGTGGGTGACGTCGAGCTCGTCGTCGCTCTCGCCCTCGGCGGGCGCACGTCCCAGCGCGCGCAGGAAGTGCGACTCGCGCACGCCGCCGGCGAGCTGGCCAAAGGCCGCGAGCGGCAGCAGCAGCAGCGGCAGCCAACGCAGCCACGTGTAAAGAGAATTCGGCAGGCTCTGCGTGGCGATGACATAGCCCAGCAGCAAGAGGACGGCGAGGCCGCAGGCGCGCATCACCTGCGGCAGGCGCGCGGCGACTGGGGGCGAGGGCGAGGCGACGTGCGACACCTCGTAGGCGGCTCCGAGCACGAGGCCCAGAGCCAGGTGCCCCACCGACCAACCCCACAGGGCGAGCGCGGTGGCCACGAGGCCGGTCGGCGCCCTCATGGCCGCGCCAGCTCGGCCGCGAGCGCGCGCGGCGCCACCACGCGGAAGTTGCGCGCATCCGAGGCCATCGGGCCGGGCTCGAGCGGCGCATCGCCCGTGCTCACCACCCACACGCGCATGGGGATGCCGCGCTCGCGCAGTCCGGCCACGAGCCGTCGGCGCGGCTCATCCCACGCGAGCAGCACGCAGATCGCGCCCGAGAGCCGGTGCGCGCCCAGCTCCACCGCCTCGGCGAGCGAGGCGAAGCCGCCGTGCGACTCGGAGACGGACGCGAGCACCCGCAGGAGCTCCGCCGGCGCGCCCAGCCCGCGCCCCTGCGTGAACGTGTACGAGCGGCCCTCGACGAACACCAGGTCGAGGAGGGCGTCGTTCGCGCGCGGCTGCATGACGAGCGAGGCCGCGATCGACACCGCGGCCTCGAAGCACTCGGAGTCGCCGTCGCCGAACGTGTCGAGGATCAGCGCATGGCGCACGAAGAATTCGTCCTGGTACTCCTTCACCACGAGCTTCCCGGTGCGTGCCCACGCCTTCCAGTGGATCCGGCGCGGCGTATCGCCCGATCGATAGTCGCGCAGGCTCACGAACTCCTCCGCCTCGCCCACGCGCCCCGCGAACGCGACCCCGCCCGGCTGCAGGCGGCGCGAGCCCGGCAGATCCAGCGGCGCCACCGGGTGCGTGCGCGGCATCACCAGCAGCGATTCCGGCAGCGCGCTCGTGACGTGCGCCTTGAGCAGTCCCAGCGGCTCGGTGCGGGCGATGCGTACCGACTGGAACTCGAGCACGCCACGGCGCAGCGGCGTGCAGCGCATGCGCACGACCTGCTCGGCGCCCGGCGACAGCGCTTCCACCGCGGTGGGCTCGATGCGCGCGCCGATGCGCTCGCGCATGAACGCCACCCAGCGCGGATATCCGACCAGGCGATCGAATACGTTGCGCGTTCGGTCGGCTCGGACCTTGTAGCGGGCGAACGCGCGCGCGTCGACGGGCGGAAGCGCGAGCAGATCCTCCACCGTCAATGCCTCCACGGACTTGCGCGACTGCGTGGCGATCCTCAGCGTGTACTCGAAGGGCACCCCGGCGGTGGCGACCTGCGGCAGGCGTCGCTCGATGCGGGCTGTCAGCGGAAGACGGAACGCCGCCACCATCGCCACCAGGAAGAGCGCCACCGCGAGGCCGAAGAGCTGGTAGATCGCGGCCTCGCGCGTGTTGAAGCCGAAGATCATCGTGAGCACGAGCAGCGCCGCGACCATCCAGCCCGCGGGCGTGAGGCGGCGGCGCAGCGCGCGGTCGATGCGGTAGATGCGGCGGAAGGCGGGCGCGCCGATGCGCGCGATCCAGGCGGAAAGTCTGTCGCCCACGCGGGGCCTCAGGCGGGAATCGCGACCTTGGCCAGGGTGCCGCCCACGATCTCGGCGGCCGAAGCGCCGGCGAAGCGCGCGTGCGAGTCGAGCGTCACGCGATGGGCGAGCGCCGGAACCACGATCTCGCGCACGTGCTCGGGCGCGACGAACTCCTCGCCGTCGATGAGGGCGAGCGCCTGCGCGAGCTTCTGGATCGAGAGCGAGGCGCGTGGCGAGGCGCCGATGCGGATCGCGCCCGACACGCGCGTGGCGGCGACGATGTCGACCACGTAGCGGCGCATCGCCGGGGCGATGCGCACCTCGCCGACCGCGCGGCGCAGCTCGACCACGTCCTCGAGCGCGCAAACCGGTCCCAGGCCCTGCAGAGGATGCGACTGGCCCTGCGCGGTCAGCATCGCGACCTCTTCCTCGGCGCTCACGTAACCCAGGCCGAAGCGCACCGCGAAGCGGTCGAGCTGCGCCTCGGGCAGCGGATACGTGCCCGCGCTCTCGATCGGGTTCTGGGTGGCGACCACGAAGAAGGGATCGGGGAGGACGCGGCGCGTGCCTTCGGCGGTCACCTGGCCCTCCGCCATGGCCTCCAGCAGCGCGGACTGCGTGCGCGGGCTGGCGCGGTTGATCTCGTCGGCGAGCAGGATGTTGCAGAACACCGGCCCCTCGTGGAAGTGGAAGGCCTGGTCGCGCGGATCGAAAGTCGACACCCCGATGATGTCCGAGGGCAGCAGGTCGGCGGTGAACTGCACGCGCTTGAAGCTCGCGGTGACCGAGCGCGCGAGCGCGTTGGCGAGGGTGGTCTTGCCCGTGCCCGGCATGTCCTCGAGGAGCACGTGGCCCCCGGCGGCGAAGGCGGCGAGGAGCCACCGGATCGCGCTCGGCTGGCCGAGGATCACACGCGAGAGATTTGCTCGCAGCGCATCCAGTTGTTGCGTCGCTCGACTCACCCGGGCCTCCCCAATGCGAGCGCACCGTCGCGGGAGCTTGCGCTGAGCGCGTTCCCCACCCGGATGGTCCCGGGCCGGAGCGTGACGAGATTCAGGCCGAACATGATGCCGAACTCGTCGCTGTTGCGATAGGTGGCCAGGGTCGCGAGCGGCTCCGGCCCCCGCACCTCGCCCGTCGACTGGTCGGTGGTGGTCACCTCGCAGCGGCCGCACGGCTTTGCGGCACCGAGCACCGCGTCGCCCACACTGATCTCGCCCCAGCCGTCTTCCGCATAGGCGGGTGCGCCCGAGACGACGACATTGGGCCGGAAGCGATTCATCGGCAGCGCGGGATGCCCACGCTCGGCCAGGCGGCGGTTCAAATCGGCGAGCGAGCTCGTGCTGGCGATCAGGTAGGCGTAGCCGTCGGCGAAGCCCACGAGGCGCTCGCGGCCCCCGGAATAGTCGGGGTTGGACGCGCGCCGCGTGGAGTCCGGCATGTACACCATGCGGCAGGGCGTCTCGAGATAGTCGGAGAGGAATGCGTCCGCCTCGCGCGAGGCGGGGACGGCATCCACCACGCTGTTCCACACGCGCACGCGCATCGATGGTGCCGGGGGCGGCGCGAGCGGGACCTGTATCGAGCCCGCGTCGGGCGCCGAGAGCTCGAGCGCGCCGGGCAGGAGGTCGGTCCAGACCGTCGCCATCTTTGGATGGCTCCTCTGGGTGAAGAACTCGCCTTGCGCGTCGACCACCATCCAGCGCCGGTCGTGCTCGAGGCCGCGCTCGGTCGCGCTAGCCTCGGCGAGGTCGATGCCTTTGAGCCCCTTGACGGGGTAGACGTGCAGGGACTTCACGGTCGCGTTCATCCGGCTATAGTATCGGTCCCCCCCGAACCGCTGAAAGGGAACCTCGATGGCTCTCTGGGACAAGCTGAAGGCCGAACTGCTCGACATCGTCGAATGGCTCGACGACACCAACGACACGCTCGCCTACCGCTTCGAGCGCTACCAGAACGAGATCAAGTACGGCGCGAAGCTCGTGGTGCGCGAGGGCCAGATGGCGGCCTTCGTGAACGAGGGCAAGCTCGCCGACGTGTACAAGCCCGGCACCTACGAGCTCACCACGCAGAACATGCCCATCCTCACCACGCTCAGGGGATGGAAGTACGGCTTCAACAGCCCCTTCAAAGCCGAGGTGTACTTCATCTCGACGCGCAAGTTCACCGACTTGAAGTGGGGCACGCCCGGGCCGGCCACCATGCGCGACAAGGAGTTCGGCATGGTGCGCGTGACCGCCTTCGGCCTGTACTCGATCCGCGCCAAGGATCCGGCGATCATCATCCGCGACCTGGTCGGCACCGATAACCGCTTCACCACGCAGGAGGTGCAGGAGAACCTGCGCGGCAAGGTGGGCGCGCGGATCAAGGAGATCATGCCCGAGCTCGGCATCCCGGTCCTCGACCTGGAAGCCAAGGTGATCGAGCTGGGCACGCGCCTGCGCGAGCGCCTCACGCCCGACTTCGAAGGCTTCGGCCTGGAGCTGGTCGAGGTGCAGGTGCAGGACATCGGCCTGCCGGAAGAGGTCGAGAAGGCGATCGACAAGCGCGGCGCCATCGCCGCGGTGGGCAACCTGCAGGCGTACACGCAGTACGAGACCGCCTCGGCGATCCGCGACGCGGCCAACAACCCGGGTGGTGCCGCCGGCGCCGCAGTGGGCCTCGGTGCCGGTGTCGCGATGGGCGCGCAGATGATCAACACCATGGCCCCCGCCATGGGGTTGGGCGGCGCCGCGGGCGCCGGAGCCCACGCCGCTCCGCCGCCGATCCCCGGTGGCGCGATGTTCCACGTCGCCGTCGGCCAGAGCCAGACCGGGCCGTTCGACCTGGGCGCGCTCGGCCAGCAGGCCGCCTCGGGCCAGCTCACGCGCAGCTCGCTCGTCTGGAGGGCCGGCATGGCCAGCTGGGTGAAGGCGAGCGAGGTGCCCGAGCTCGCCGGCCTCTTCGCCAACACGCCGCCGCCCGTTCCGGGTTGACCGCGATCTCTCCCTCTCCCTTGGGAGAGGGCCGGGGTGAGGGTCCCGCCTTCATCCGCACCTTCCCCTGCGTCTCCTGCGGGGCGAAGCTCTCCTTCGCGCCGGGCACGAGCACGCTGCGCTGCGAGTTCTGCGGCGCGGAGAACGCGATCGCGGCCGACGATGCGCGCGTCGAGGAGCTCGACCTCGACGAGTGGCTGAAGTCGCTCGAGGGCCGCGCGGAGACGGTCGAATCCGAGCAGGTGAGATGCGGCAAGTGCGGCGCCGAGGAGGTGCTGCAGGGCTCGCACTTCGCGGCGAGGTGCTCGTTCTGCGGCAGCGCCATCGTGTCGAAGTCGTACGCCGGCCGGCGCATCGAGCCGCGCTCGATCGTGCCCTTCCAGCTCGATGCCCGCGCCGCGCACGCCGCGTTTCACGACTGGCTGCGCTGGCGCTGGCTCGCGCCCATGGACCTCAAGCGCTACGCGCGCACCGACGCCTCGCTCGCCGGGGTGTACCTGCCCTTCTGGACCTACGATTGCGAGACGGTGAGCGAGTACCGCGGGCAGCGCGGCACGCGGCGCGACAAGACCACGACCTGGACGGCGGTCTCGGGCCGCATCGGGCACTTCCACGACGATGTGCTGGTCCCCGCCTCGCACTCGCTGCCCCCTTCGATCGCCGGCGCGCTCGCGCGCTGGGACACGGCCGCGCTCGTGCCCTACAAGCCCGAGTTCGTGAGCGGCTTCCATGCCGAGGCCTACCAGCTCGGGCTCGCCGAGTCGTACCCGGTGGCGCGCGGGATGATCGACAGCCAGATCCGCGGCCTCATCCGGCGCGACATCGGCGGGTACGCGCAGCGCATCGACTCGGTCGAGACGCGCTACGGCCGCTTCACCTTCAAGCACGTGCTGCTGCCGGCGTGGGTTTCGGCCTATCGCTACCGCGACAAGGTCTACCGCTTCGTGGTCAACGGCCAGACCGGCCGGACCTCGGGGGAGAGCCCGCTGTCGTGGTGGAAGGTGGCGGGCCTCGTGGTCCTCGCCCTCGTGGTCCTCTACAACATGAGGTGACCGACGGCGCGCGGCAGTAGAATGGGCGACCTCGAAAAACCGAAGCCTCGATGGCCAACCCGAGATCGACCGCCGCGCACGCGAGCGTCGTCTTCCTGAAGATCCCCGAGTTCGCGCAAAGCCCAGTCCCAGAGCAGGTTCGTCTCAAGGATCGTCTCGAGGGCAAGGTCGCCGCGGCACTCGCCTGCCTCGAGGAGGGGCAACGCATCGTCCTGGAGGCGCCCGACGGCGCGGCCGTCGTGGTGCTGGGCGATCCGGCCGCGGCGCTGCGGTTCGCGCGGGCGTCGTCGGCGGGCGGCGATGGCGTGCCCGTCGCCGCCGGCATCAGCCACGGCCCGGTGCGAGTGGCCGAAGACGGCGTGTCTCCGGTCGTGCTGGGCGACGGGGTCGCGGTGGCCGACGCGGTGGCCGGTCTCGCCCCCAAGGGGCGCATCGCCGCGACGCGCGAGTTCCGCGATGCGCTCGCGCGCGCCGCTCCGGCCCAGGCGTGGCTCCTCGCGCCCGCGGGCATGCAGGACGATGCGCGCGAGCGCTCGCACGAGCTCTTCCTCGCCGACGAGAAGACCGCCGCCGTGCGCCGCCGCCGCGTGTTCGTGGCGCTCTTCGCGGCCTTCGCGGGCATCGTCGCGATCGGCATCGTCGCGCGCATGGGCCTCGAGGGCGCTCGCAGTCCCGCGGCGCTCGCCACGCCGGTCCAGCCCGGCAAGCGCGTCGAGGCCGCGAAACCGCCGCCGGCACCCCCGGCGCTCGCCACGCTGCGCCTGGAGATCCGCCCGCAGGGCGAGGTCCTGGTCGACGGTGTCTCCAAGGGAAAGTCGCCTCCGCTGGTGAGCCTGCAGGTCCCCTCCGGAAGGCATCGCATCGAGGTCCGCCGGCCGGGCGCGAGCGCGCTCGTCCTGCAGGTCGATGCCGGGCCCGGCGAGGAGCTCATGATCAAGCACTCCTTCCCGGCGCCGCCGCCCAAGTCGGCATGGCGCAAGTTCTTCGAACAGTTCAAATGACCGCGCCGGCCCCGCAGCGGCTCGGCCGCTACCGCATCGTCTCGGAGATCGGACGCGGCGCGATGGGCGTCGTGTACCGCGGCGAGGACTCGATGCTCGAGCGCGCGGTGGCGGTGAAGACCGTGCTCATGACCTTCGCCACCGAGGACCACGAGGGCTACCTCGCGCGGTTCCGCCAGGAGGCGCGCGCGATGGGCGCCCTCAACCACCCCGCCATCATCAGCGTCTACGACTACGGCAACGAGGGCGACGTCGCGTACATGGCGATGGAGCTGCTCGAGGGGCGGGAGCTGCGTGACGTCCTGTCGCAGTCGCGCCTGCCGCTCGCGCGCGCCCTGGAGATCGCGGCGACGGTCGCCGAGGGCCTCGCCTTCGCGCATGCGCGCGGGGTGGTCCACCGCGACATCAAGCCGGGCAACATCATGGTGCTCGAGGACGGCCGCGCCAAGATCATGGACTTCGGCATCGCGCGCGTGCGCGCCTCCGACGTGAAGACCCAGGCCGGCATGATGATGGGTTCGCCCAAGTACATGTCGCCCGAGCAGATCCTGGGCGAGCCCGCGGACCATCGATCGGACATCTTCTCGCTCGGCGTGGTGCTCTACGAGATGCTCGCGGGCGCGCCGCCTTTCGCCGGAAACGACATCCCGCAGCTCATGTACCAGGTCTGCAACGCGCGCATCGGCCCGACCAGCCGCTTGAATCCCGAGGTGCCGGAGATGCTCGACATGGTCGTGGGCAAGGCGCTCGAGAAGGCCCCGGAAGCGCGCTACCAGGACGTGGGCGAGCTGGCGGCGGACCTGCGCCGCTGCGCCGAGGCGCTCCCGCGCGCGTCCGAGCAGCCGGCGGCGCCGCGCCCGCTCGCCGCCGACGCGACGGTGGCGACACAGGCACAGGCCACGCTCACGACCGCTGCCCCCGGACCCGCCGCGCTCGGGCTGCTTCCGTGGCGGCGCTTCGACTCGAAGCGCGCGCTCGAGCGCCTGGCCCGTCCCCAGGGCGCGGACCGCTCGCTGCTCGCGCCGGCTCCGTCGGCATCGCGGCGATGGACGGCGATCCTGCGCGACCGCGTCGTGCTGCAGGGCGGCGCCACGCTCGCCGCCGCGGCGGCGATAGCGCTCGCGATCGCCTTCGGCTAGTGCCTCCGATCCATCACGCGAATTTCAGTGGCGTGGCGTCGGCACCGGGCATTCTCCAGGGTCGCATCCCCGCAAGCGGGGCCCCTGCTCCGCCCTCCGAATGCCCTAGACCTGCTTCAGCATCGTGTCGCCGCCCGAGACCTCGAACTTGCCCGGGGCCTCGACGTTGAGCGTCTTCACCACGCCGTCGTCGACCAGCATCGAGTAGCGGTTGGCGCGGATGCCCATGCCGCGCGCGGTGAGGTCGAGCGTGAGGCCGAGCTTCTTCGAGTATTCCGCGCTGCCGTCGGCCATGAAGCGGATCTTGCCGCCGGCCTTCTGGTCGCGCGACCACGCGCCCATCACGAAGGCGTCGTTCACCGACAGGCACCAGATCTCGTCGACGCCCTTGCCCTTGAGGGCGTCGAAGTTCTGGATGTAGCTCGGCACGTGCTTGGCCGAGCAGGTGGGCGTGAAGGCGCCGGGCAGGGCGAAGATCGCGATCTTCTTGCCCTTGACCAGGTCCTCGACCT
>Ga0307505_10002496_pt1 | contig 12693 bp, 12 predicted proteins | sample 23_S_MG_FD_202183 | JGI IMG/M metagenome (GOLD analysis project Ga0307505, IMG submission 202183) | Soil microbial communities from Populus trichocarpa stands in riparian zone in the Pacific Northwest, United States - 23_S | ecosystem: Environmental > Terrestrial > Soil > Riparian zone > Trees...
CGCGCAGGAAGTGATGAACGCCTCGACCGCGCAGAAATTCGTGGCCGGGAAGCATTTCAGCTACTCGTGCTTCGACGGCACCGAGGGCGCGGGCCGCATCTTCAGCGACGGCTCGGCGAGTGGCACGATCCGTCCCGGCGGATCGGGGGCACTCCGCCATATGCGGCTGCCGACCGGCACCCTCTATGTCGAAGGCGAGCGCATCTGCGCGAACCTGAAGGGCCTGCCGTTCCAGCCCTGCTTCACCCTCACGAAAACGAGTGAGACGGGTTTCCGCGGCGCGATCTCGGGCATGGGTTTCATGGCCTGCGAGTTCGAGCGCGGCGAGAAAACCCAGATCGCGCGGCGGCGGTCGCCGTCGGAAGGCCTCGCGCTGCGCGGCAGTCTGGCCGGGGCGACTCCTTAGCGAACCATCCGGGGTTAAGGCTGCGGAGCGAAACCGGAACCATCCGGCGGGAAATCGTGCATTGTCGGATGCGAGGGCGTGAAGCGTTGCAGGGGTCGTATTTCGGCCTTGTTGCAGTGCGAAAGCGCCGAACAACAGGGCGACAAAAATTCCCCACAGGAGAGCGTGTTGATTCAAAAGTTCAGCCGGGCCCTCGCGGCCGGAACCATTGCTGTTGCCATCTGGACGTCGCCCGCGTTCGCCGATCGCGTACTGAGTGGCGCAGAAGCGCATCGCATGTTGTCGGGCCATACTTTCGAATTCAATTGCGTTGACGGAACGCGCGGCGAAGCGAGCTACGCGAAGTCGGGCGTCGCGACGGCAAGCTTCCGCCTGGGAGGCGCCAACGTCGATGCAGCCATTCAGCGCGACCACGGCCGCGTGCGCGCCGAGGGCGAGAACCTCTGCGTCCGCTGGGGGACGCTCAATGGCGGCAAGGAGGGCTGCTACAAAACGGTCGAGCGCCGTCCGGGCATGTACCGGATTTCCGAGGGGCAGTTGCGCTGGTGCGAACTGAGCGCCCGCCGCAGCGCCACCGAGCGCGCGTCGAACGACTGACGCGCGGCCGTCCGGAAACAACAAAGGCGCCCCAGCGGGCGCCTTTTTCTTTTTGCCGAAGCGTCGTCAGCCGCCGTTGCCCTGCTTGCTGCCGGTGCGGGCGGTTGAGGCCGGATCGTCGTCCTTCATCCCGTCCTTGATCTTGGCTTCGATCTTCAACAGGTCATCAGGCTCCGGCTTAAGGTCGCGCGCGTGCGCCCACTGGAAGCGGGCCTCGAGCTGGCGGCCGACTCGCCAGTAAGCGTCACCGAGATGGTCGTTGATGACCGGGTCCTCGGGACGCAGCTCGATGGCGCGCTCAAGCTCCTTCACTGCTTCCTCGTAACGGCCGAGCCGGAAATAGGCCCAGCCGAGACTGTCGACGATGTAGCCATCTTTCGGACGCAACTCGACGGCCTTGCGGATCATCTGCAGGCCTTCGTCGAGATTGAGACCGCGGTCGATCCACGAGTAGCCGAGATAGTTCAGCACCGACGGCTGGTCGGTGTTGAGTTCGAGCGCCTTGCGGAAATCCTTCTCGGCTTCCGACCAATGCTTCGCACTATCGTGGCTGATGCCGCGGAAATAAAATAGCGTCCAATGCTGGCGCGCAGGAGTCTTCACGAGCGCCATAGCCTTGTCGTAGACCGCGATCGACTCGGGATATTTCTTGCGCGCCCGGAGAACGTTCGCGAGCGCGGTCAGCGACTCCAGATCGTTGGGATACTTCTCGACCAGGGCCGACAGCCGCGTGTGCGCCTCATCGGCGCGTTTGAGCTGATCAAGATTGAGCGCAACCTGGATCTCGGCGCTGCGTTTGAGCGGCGACGTCGCCGGAATGCGCGAGAATGCTTCGATTGCGAGCTCGGGCTTTTTCAGGGTCTCATAGAGGTCGCCGAGCGAGAGCAGCGCGACCGGATGGGTGGGGTCGAGATAGAGCGAGAGATTGAGATAGACGAGCGCGATATCCTCGCCGCCCTGCCGCCCGAGCGCCGAGCCGAGACTGAAGAGAACCTCCGCCGCGCCGGTTTGCGGCGAGCGCACAAGCTGCGCGGGCGGCTTGCCGGATTCGATTTCGGCCACGACGGTTTCAACGATCGGATGGTTCGGCAGCGACTTCGCGAGTTCAGCGTAAACTTCGAGCGCCTGCTTGCGGTCGCCTGCGCGCGCGAGCCAGCGGCCATAGGCATCGACCGTGCGCGGCGAATTCTTGTCGAGCTCGTAGGCACGCTTCAGACGCGCACCGGCTTCTTTCTTCTGGCCGGCGACGTCGAGTATCAGGCCTGCGTGCAAGTCCTTGAAGGAGGAGTACCAGTCCGGCCCCTGCAACTTGTCGATATTGCCGACACCGGCCTTCACGTCACCCGACGCCGCGAGCGTCCATGCGCCGACGAGCGTCGCAGTGAGATCGGCGATCGGGCCGCGCACGGAAAGACCGAGCTGGTTGCGCGCGAGCTGCCAGTTGTTCTGCCGGATCGCGCGCGCGGCGAGCGTAAGGCGCGCGATGCGGTGGCTCTTCTCGAATTTGATCATCCGCTCGGCAAGCGGGAACGAGTCTTCGATATTGCCGGTGCTGAGAACGACCAGGAACGTGTTTTCGACCAGCTCGGGATTGCGCGGGTCGGTGCGCAGCGCGCCCCGGTAATAGGCGGCCGCCGCCGCCATGTCGCGCGACTGTCCGGCGATGCGGGCGGCAAGATAGTTGCCGGCGGGCGAAATGCGGGAGGTGTCGGTCGGCGACGGGGTTTCGGCACGAGCGGGAGCCGGCATCGCGAGAACGAGCAGGCTGGCGGCAAGAATGGCGTTCGGTCGAATCAGATCGCTCAATACACTTCTCCCGCTCGGAACGGCTTTAACGCAGCGATAATCGGCAGATGCGGCCAACATGCCCCTGATTCATGGCCGCCGCAAGGACACCGGAACCGTGTTACCAGAACTTGCCGCCACGCCCAGGGTGCGGTTCCCGACCGAACTTCGCGATGCCCCGCCTGCAAACGCTTGCCCCGGCCAAAATCAACCTGTCGCTGTGCGTGCTGTCGCGGCGGAGCGACGGCTATCACGATTTGTCGAGCCTCGTGGCGTTCGCCGATGTCGGCGACGAAGTTGCACTCGAAACAGGCAGCGGCCTCGATCTTGCCGTATCCGGCCCCTTGGCAACGGCAGCGGGTAGCAATGCAGACAACCTGATCTTGAAGGCGGCGCGCGCCATGCAGGCGCGCTGCGAGGGGCTGAAACTTGGACGCTTCCATCTTGTGAAACGCCTGCCGGCCGGTGCGGGCCTTGGCGGCGGCTCGGCGGACGCGGCGGCGGCGCTGCGGTTGATCGCGCAAGCGAACGATATTGATTTAAGCGACAAGCGCGTGATGGATGCGGCGCGGGCGACCGGCGCCGATGTGCCGGTGTGCGTGGAATCGAAGGCGCGACTGATGCACGGTGTCGGCGATGTGCTTTCGCCGCCGCTCAAACTGCCGAGGCTCGACGCGGTGCTGGTCTTTCCCGGCGTGCCGGTTGCGACGAAGGATGTGTTCGGCAACTTCACGCTCGTCGCGGGGCCGCGCCGCAAGACACGCTATGAGGCGAATGAGATCCCGACGGAGCGCGCGGCGTTGCTCGACTATCTCGCGCGCGAGGCGAACGACCTCGAACTCGCCGCGCGGCTCGTCGCACCGGAAATTTCCGAAGCGAAGGATCTACTCGGCGACAGCGATGCGCGTGTCGTACGCATGAGCGGCTCGGGCTCGGCTGTCTTTGCGCTTTATGAGAATGCGGGGCTTGCCAAGCGTGCCGCGGCGAAGATCAAAAAGCGCCGGCCGGAGTGGTGGTGCGTGCAGACGGTGTTGGGCTGACCATTCAACTCTCCCTCATGGCCGGGCTTGACCCGGCCATCCAGTGACGGTTCGATTGACGCATGCCGCACTGGGTTTACATGCTCGCAAGCCAGCGCAACGGCACGATCTATGTCGGCGTGACGCGAGATTTGGCCAAACGTGTTCATGAGCATCGGCAAGGCCTGACCGGCGGATTCACCAAAAGATACGGCGTCCACCGACTCGTGTTCGCTGAATCTCACGACACTGCGGTCGCCGCCATTCAGCGCGAGAAAAATCTCAAGCACTGGCCGCGGCATTGGAAACTTCAGTTAATTGAACGCGATAATCCCGATTGGGACGATTTGTTCGAGACGGTTGTCTAAGTCTGGATCACCGGGTCACGCCGCTTCGCGGCGGCCCGGTGATGAGGGCAAAATAACTGTCTGTTCTTACAGAAATTCAGTGCGCGCGGGCGACGCAGAAATCGACGACCTCAAGCAGCGCGCGTTTTCCTTCGCCGTCCGGGAAAAGCGCGAGCGCGTCTTTCGCCATGGCGCCGTAGTGGCGCGCGCGTTCGACCGTGTCGTCGAGCGCGCCGTGCTTCCTGAGAATGCCGAGCGCGCGTTCGAGCGCCTCGTCCGAATTCGCACCTGACTCCAGGCTCGCGCGCCAGAAATCGCGTTCGTCGGCATTGCCGCGGCGGAATGCGAGGATAATCGGCAGCGTGATTTTCCCCTCGCGAAAATCGTCGCCGACATTCTTGCCGAGCCGCGCCTTGCTGCCGCCGTAGTCGAGCGCGTCGTCGACCAACTGGAACGCGATGCCGAGATTCATGCCGAAGGAGCGGCAGGCCGCCTGCTCGGCTTCAGGCCGCGCGGCGAGCACCGGACCGACTTCGCAGGCGGCGGCGAACAGCTCGGCCGTCTTGGCGCGGATCACGGCGAGATAGGCGTCCTCGGTCGTATCGAGCTGCTTTGCGGCGGCGAGCTGCATCACCTCGCCTTCGGCGATCACGGCCGCCGCGGAAGAGAGAATGTCGAGCGCGCGCAGGCTGCCCACCTCGACCATCATCTTGAACGCCTGGCCGAGCAGAAAGTCGCCGACCAGCACCGAGGCCTCGTTGCCCCAGACCATGCGCGCGGCGGCCTTGCCACGGCGGAGTTCGCTTTCGTCCACGACGTCGTCATGCAGGAGCGTGGCCGTATGCATGAACTCAACGCTCGCCGCGAGCTTGACGTGGCCCGCGCCCCGATAGCCGGTGAGCGCGGCGGTCGCGAGGGTCAGCATGGGGCGGAGCCGCTTGCCGCCCGACGAGATGAGGTGGTTCGCCACCTCCGGGATCATGGTGACGTCGGACCCGGTGCGGGACAGGATCATCGCGTTGACGCGGTCCATGTCGGCGCGCACCAGCGCGTTCAGCCGCTCAATCGAGGGCTCGTGCTGGGATCCGAAAGGTACGACGACCGCCACCGGATTTTTCTCCCGACCTGCCGTGAAAGAGCCTAGAAAGCACGGAACCTGCGGGCAAGCCAGTTGTTAACGCCGCCGAAGTGACGCCCGTTGCATCTATGTCCGCCTAACCGCTGCTTTGGCGCGAGGCTCTTTCCAGCTAAATTAGGAGCATGACCGTGACGAACCCGCGCGGCGCGACGGCGCCTGCGACAATCGAGCCGACCCGCCTGCCCGCCAATGCGCTCGCCGAGCGGCGGATTGCCGTGCTCGTGCCCTGCTACAACGAAGAAGTGGCGGTCGCGAAAGTGATCGAGGGCTTCCGGCAAGCGCTCCCGAATGCGATCATTCACGTCTACGACAACAATTCAAAGGACCGCACGATCGAGGTCGCGCGCAACGCGGGGGCCGTGGTCGGCACCGAGATTCGGCAAGGCAAGGGTAACGTCGTGCGGCGTATGTTTGCCGACATCGACGCCGACATCTACATCATGGCCGACGGCGACGCGACCTATGACGCGCCGAGCGCGCAGAAGATGATCGAGAAGCTGATCGCGGAAAATCTCGACATGGTGGTCGGCACGCGTGTCGACCGCGAAGTAGCGGCGTACCGGCGCGGACACCGTTCGGGCAACGCGCTCTTCACCTGGTTCGTGGCGAGCATGTTCGGCTCGGCTTTCACGGACATTCTCTCGGGCTATCGCGCCTTCTCGCGCCGCTTCGTGAAATCTTTCCCGGCGCTGTCGGGTGGATTTGAAATCGAAACCGAGCTGACTATTCACGCGCTCGAGCTCGGTATGCCGGTCGGCGAAATCGAGACGCCTTACTACTCGCGGCCAGAAGGCTCGGCGTCGAAACTCAATACCTGGCGCGACGGCGCGCGCATTTCGTGGATGATCCAGCGGCTTTATCGCACCGAGCGGCCGTTGCAGTTCTTCGGTTTCGGCGCGCTGGTGCTCGTGGCGCTGGCGATTGCGCTCGCGGTGCCGATCATTGAAACCTATTTGGCGACCGGCCTCGTGCCGCGTCTGCCGACCGCGATCCTCGCCACCGGCATGATGCTCGCCGCTATTCTCTCGATGACGGCTGGCCTCGTGCTCGACACGGTAACGCGCGGGCGGCGCGAGATGAAGCGGCTCGCTTATCTGGCGCATCGTGCGCCTTTTCATGTAGAGAGGCGCGCGCCATGAATGTGCATGAAGCTTTTGTCGTTTGCCCGCACGGGCGCTCGCTACGCTCGCCATGCGGGCGTCATGTGGAGCGGCGCGCACAGTGAAAGAGTTGCTGCGCACCAACGACGCGGTGCTGATCACCGCCATCGAGGCGCTGCTGAAGAGTGCCGGGATCGAGTGCATGGTCGCCGACCGACACATGAGCGTGCTGGAAGGATCGCTCGGCGTGCTGCCTCGGCGCGTGCTCGTGGCCGATGAAGAAGCAGACAAGGCAAAGCGATTCCTGACCGAAGCGGGGCTTGGGCATGCCATCACTTGATCCCCCGCGCTTTCCGTTCGCCGTGACCGACGACGCCGTTCTCGGCGGACGCTTGCAGTTGTTGCAGCCGGCACGCGGACACCGCGCGGGCCATGACGCGATCCTGCTCGCGGCCGCGGCGCCCAAGTCGCAGGCCGCCATCGATCTCGGCAGCGGCATCGGCACGGCGGGCCTGGCGCTGCTCGCGCGCAACGCAGCGCGTCACGTCACGTTTGTTGAGATCGATGAGGACCTCTCGCGGCTCGCGGCGGTCAATGCGGAGCGCAACAAATTTGCGGAGAAGACCGTTTCGGTGCAAGCCGACGTCGCCAAGCTCGCGCGGCGGGGCGGACCGCCGAAGCCCGCGGCCGGCAGCGCCGACCTCGTCATCATGAATCCGCCTTTCAACGACCCGGCACAGCGCCGGCCCTCGCCCGATGCCGCGCGGAAGCGCGCGCATGCGGCACCGGAAAGCGATATCGCCTCCTGGATACAGGCCGGTGAGCGGCTGTTGCGATCGAGCGGACGCATCGTGCTCATCCACCGGCCCGAGTCGATTATGGCAATCCTCGCCGCGCTCGACGGGCAGTTCGGTGGCACGGAAGTGATCCCGATCCACCCCCACGCCGACGCCGCGGCGATCCGGGTGATCGTGCGGGCGCAGAAGGGAAAGCGGGGACCGATGCTGCTGCAACCGGGCTTTATCCTTGCGGGCGATGACAGTCGGCCGACCCATCAGGCCGAGGCGGTCCTGCGCGGGGCGGCGGCGCTCGATTTGGCGTAAATTCCGCCTACATAGAGCGGTCAGCGGCCCTCGGCCGCCGGAAGCGCGGGCACCCTGCCCGCGCCGATCACGGACAACTTCATGGCAAAGACTTTCATGCAGCGCCTCGCCGGGTTCATGCCCCGGCGTTTCCGGCGCGACGCCGCACTTGTGACCGCCGTGCGGCTGACAGGGCCGATCGGATTCTCGACTCCGCTCACGCCCGGCATGACGCTCGCGTCCGTCGCGAAGATGCTCGAACGCGCGTTCTCGGTGAAGCAGGCGAAGGCCGTTGCACTCCTCGTCAACTCGCCGGGCGGCTCGCCCGTTCAATCTCATCTCATTCACCAGCGCATCCGCTCGCTCGCCGAAGAGCACAAGAAGAAAGTGCTCGTGTTCGTCGAGGACGTGGCGGCGTCCGGCGGCTACATGATCGCGGCGGCGGGCGATGAGATCTTCGTCGATCCGTCTTCGATCACCGGATCAATCGGCGTCGTGAGCGCGAGCTTCGGCTTCCACAAGCTCTTGGCGAAGATCGGCATCGACCGCCGTGTCTACACGGCGGGCGAGAAGAAAATGATGCTCGATCCGTTTCAGCCCGAAGATGCCGACGACGTGAAACGGTTAAAGGCGGCTCAAAAAGAAATTCATGCGCTATTCATTTCACTTGTGAAAGAACGGCGCGGAAAGAAGCTGAAAGCGCCGGACAAGACGCTGTTCTCCGGCGAGTTCTGGACCGGCGCGGACGCCGAAAAGCTCGGCCTCGTGGACGGCATCGGCGAACTGCGCGGCACGCTCAGGTCGAAATATGGAAAGAACGTCGCGATCAAGCTCATCGCTCCGCCGTCCGGCTGGTTCGGCCGCAAGGTGCCCGGCATCGGCCAGGAGTTCGCGGGAGACTGGGCGGCAACGTTGATTTCCTCGCTGGAAGCGCGTTCGCTCTGGGCGCGCTATGGTTTGTAATCAACCCGTAATGTAGCGGTAAGGAGCCCCCAAGATGCCGCCGGTTATCGTCTGGGCTATCGGCGCGATCTCCGCGCTCGCGGCGGCCAAGCTGTTCTCCGCCGCGTCGCGCAAAGCCAACGCCGAACTCGACCAGCTCCGCCGCGACGGTGCGGTCGCAAAGCCGGTCGAGAAACTGGAGCGCGATCCGAAGAGCGGCGTCTACCGGCCGCGCGGGAGCTGAGGACGAAGCGATGCTGCAACGGCTCGATACCGACAACCTGAAGCGCACGACGCGCGGCTATTTCCGCCGTTCGCGGCGACAGATCGCGATTGAGATCGCGGTGGTCGTGGGCGCGTTTGCGATCATGGCCGCGCTTTACTTCGGGTCGAGCGGCAACCCGCAGACAGCCGTGCGCACAGAGCCAGTCGCCATCGGCAGTATTGAGCGCACCGTAACGGCGCTCGCCAAGGTGCAGCCGAAAACTTTCGTCGATGTCGGTACGCAGGTATCGGGTCAGTTGCGCCAAGTTCATGTCGAGATCGGCGACGTGGTCGAGAAAGGCCAGTTGCTCGCCGAGATCGACCCGACGGTTTACCAGACGCGCGTGCTCGCCAACCGCGCGCAGGTCGAAAATCTGAAAGCGCAGCTCGCGCAGACCGAAGCGCAACTCGTGCTCGACCGGGCGCGCGAAGAGCGTAGCCAGCAATTGCTGAAGACGAACGCAACCAGCAAGGACGCCGCCGAGGCGGTGAGCGTCGCCGTGCGCATCACCGAAGGCAAGATCGACGCCTTCAAGGCGCAGATCGAGCAGACGACCGCGACGCTCAAGGGCGACGAAGCCAATCTCGGCTACACGAAAATCCACGCGCCGATGGACGGCACGGTCGTCAACCAGATCGCTTATGAAGGGCAGACGGTGAATGCGAGCCAGTCTGCGCCGATCATCGTCAGGATCGCCGATCTCGACACCATGACCGTGTGGGCGCAGGTGGCGGAAGCCGATATCCCGCGCATCAAGCCCGGCATGGATGTCTATTTCACAACGCTTGGCATGCCCGACCGCCGCTTCGAGGCGAAGGTGCAGCAGGTGCTGCCGACGCCCGAAACGGTCAACGACGTCGTGCTCTACAACGTGCTGATCGACGTTCCGAACAAGGAGCGTCTGCTCATGACCAACATGACCGCACAGGTGTTCTTCGTGCTCGGCCGCGCGGACAAGGTGTCGGTGGTGCCGATGGCCGCGCTCCGGCCCGCGCCGCGCGGCGGCGACGACACCTACATGGCGCGCGTGCAGAACGGCGACAGCATCGAGACACGGCGTGTGAAGATCGGCCTCTCGAACCGCCAGCTCGCTGAAATCAAGGAGGGGCTGAAGGTCGGCGAGCGTGTGGTCGTCGGCACGGCCGAAGCACCGGGCGCACAGAAAGGCCCGAACGCCATTCGCTTCCGGGGATTCTGAGCGTGAACAAGCCGCAACGCGCGCAGGAGATCGTTGCGAAGGCTGTGCCCGCGCTGCTCGAACTGCGCGACGTGCGGCGGCTTTATCCGAACGGCGACACGGTGGTGCGCGCGCTCGACGGCGTTTCGCTCACCATCGAGGCGGGCGAGTTCGTCGCCATCATGGGCCCGTCGGGCTCCGGCAAGTCCACGCTCATGAACATCCTCGGCTGCCTCGATCGGCCGACGGACGGCACCTATCGCGTTGCGGGGCATGACGTGTCCGGACTCTCGCTCGACGAACTGGCGGCGCTGCGCTGCCGCACCTTCGGCTTCGTGTTCCAGCGCTTCAACCTGCTGCCTCAGATCACCGCGGCGGAGAACGTCGAAATTCCCGCGATCTATGCCGGCCGCCCCAAGAGCGAGCGCCTCGCGCGCGCGCGCGAATTGCTGACGCGGCTCGGGCTCGGCGACCGCACGGACCATAAGCCGACCGAGCTTTCGGGCGGCCAGCAGCAGCGTGTCTCGATCGCGCGCGCGCTGATGAACGAAGCACAGGTGGTGCTGGCAGACGAGCCGACCGGCGCGCTCGACAGCCACTCCGGCGAGGAAGTGCTGGCGCTACTGAAAGAGCTGAACGCGGGCGGGCGGACGGTGCTGCTCATCACGCACGATCCGAACGTCGCCGCGCATGCCAACCGCGTCATCCGCATCGCCGACGGCAAGATCGTTTCCGACGAACGCAAGGACGCGGGCATTCCGGCGGGCGCGGTGCGCGCGGTGTCGCTCGAAGCGCGCAACCGTTTCCTGCCCGACCTCGTGGAAGCGACGAAGATGGCGCTGCGCTCCATGCGCGCCAACATCTTCCGCACGGCGCTCACGCTGCTCGGCGTCATCATCGGCGTGGCGGCGGTCGTCGCCATGCTCGCCATCGGGGACGGCAGCCGGCAACAGGTGCTGGAGCGCATTTCCGCGATGGGCACGAACCTGCTCGTGGTCCGCCCCGGCGGCGCGGGCGTGCGCACGACGGGCAACAATGTCAGCCTCGTGGAAGAAGACGCGGCGGCCATCGCGGAGATCGAGAATGTCGGCGTCGTCTCGCCGGAGCGCTCCACCAGCTCCACCGTGCGCTTCGGCAATATCGACTACCAGACCTCGATCCAGGGCGCGTGGCCCGGATTCACAACGGCTCGTGACTGGTCGCTCGCCGAAGGCTCGATGTTCTCGGAAGCGGACGTGAAGAGCTATGCGCCGGTGATCGTGCTCGGCCGCACGGTCGCGGACAATCTCTTCCCGAACGGCGAAAGCCCGGTTGGCAAATATGTGCTGGTGAAGAACGTGCCGTTCGAAGTCTCGGGCGTGCTGGCGCGCAAGGGCGCGACGGCCTGGGGGACGGACCAGGACGACATCGTGCTGATGCCGCTCTCGACGGGTTACATGCGCCTGTTCGGCCGCCGCTTCGTGAACTCCATCACCGTTTACGTGGATGACGTTGGCCGCATTGCGGAAACCGAAGAGGCGATCAAGCAGCGGCTGATCGAGCGGCACCGCGCGGAGGATTTCCGCATCCGCAACACGGCGTCGATTTTGGAGACGGCGGTCGCGACCCAGCAGACGCTCACCATCCTGCTTGGCTCCGTGGCGGCGATTTCGCTGCTCGTGGGCGGCATCGGCGTCATGAACATCATGCTGGTGAGCGTCACCGAGCGCACGCGCGAGATCGGCGTGCGCATGGCGACGGGCGCGCGGGCGGGCAACATCCTGCTGCAATTCAACACCGAGGCAATGGTGGTGTGCGGCATCGGCGGCATTGTGGGCGTGCTGCTCGGCATCGGCGTCGCGCTCGTGTGCCAATGGTTCGGCATGGCGATCGTGCTGTCGGCCGTTCCCGCGATGATGGCGTTCTCCTGCGCCTTCCTCACGGGCCTGCTGTTCGGCTACCTGCCCGCGCGCAAGGCGGCCCATATGGACCCGGTCGCGGCGCTCGCGTACGAATGAAAATTCGTCTTTGAAACTTGAATAGGGGAATTGAATGTCTCAGTTCAAGAATCAAGAGGAGAAAGAACGCTGGCTTCGGCGCAGGAATAAGGCGCGTCGTAAGAGGGAATTGGAAATTGCCGAGCGTGGTTCGGATTGGCGCACAATCCACGGCGAAGGTCAGGACGAGCCAGGCAGAAAATGGACTAACAGTACTCGTTTAAACATAAACGAGTACGGCAAAGGCACAGCCTCAATCCGTGATGTAGGTGTTATTAAAAAGCGGAAAGGCTAGAGCGTCCTTTGATTCGATACGCGCCGCTTACGCGACGCTCCTCACCATGAGCGACTTTTTTGGCCTCATCCTGAGGAGCCGGCCGAAGGCCGGCATCTCAAAGGACGAGGCCAACTTGATTTCACCCCTGCCCCTTTCTAGGGTCGCGCGTCTTCCACCCCCCGGGCCCGGCCCATGAACGCTCCCGACAAGCAGCTCGATTCCCTTAGCCCCGCGCGCTCGTTCCAGGGGCTGATTCTGACGCTTCAGAATTTCTGGGCGAAGCAGGGCTGCGTGATTTTGCAGCCCTACGACATGGAAGTCGGCGCCGGCACGTTTCATCCGGCGACGACGTTGCGCGCGCTGGGGCCGAAGCCGTGGAAGGCCGCCTATGTACAGCCCTCGCGCCGCCCCAAGGACGGGCGTTACGGCGAGAACCCGAACCGGCTCCAGCATTATTACCAATATCAGGTGATCCTGAAGCCCTCGCCCGACGACATCCAGGATCTCTATCTCAAGTCGCTGGAAGCGATCGGCATCGACCGCGCGCTGCACGACATCCGCTTCGTCGAGGACGACTGGGAG
>Ga0307505_10002497_pt1 | contig 12693 bp, 10 predicted proteins | sample 23_S_MG_FD_202183 | JGI IMG/M metagenome (GOLD analysis project Ga0307505, IMG submission 202183) | Soil microbial communities from Populus trichocarpa stands in riparian zone in the Pacific Northwest, United States - 23_S | ecosystem: Environmental > Terrestrial > Soil > Riparian zone > Trees...
TAACTTCGGGCAATAGGATATCCATGAATCACCCCAATGAACCCTCTTCGTTTATGAAGCAAGTACGCCATGAATGGCACGCGGCCGCGCAGTGGCTCGATGATAGCTGGCAACAAGCTGGTATCTGGCTACGCAACCAACTGCGTCTGCTCCAAGATACCCAGGTGGATTACATCGTTATCCCTATCGGTGGCTCATTACCAGAGCGCACCAGCCCGCCGCGTAGCTTCTGGCAGCGGCAACTGCCCATTTACCGTGATGATCCTTTGTCTCTACAAGAGCTTAACTCTATTGTGCAGAGAATCGGCGATGCCCGCAATGCGAAAGGAGTTCTATTCATCTTCGAGGGGTTTTCGGCCGGACTGGCTACTTTGCAAAATTTCCGCCGGGCTGTCCAGCGGCTCCGCGAACGGGGTAAAGAGGTCGTCATTTACACCCCTTATCTGGATTTACCCCATTATTTTGCCGCTACTGCCGCCGACCGCATCGTGGCTCCCCCTAGTGCCAGTTTTGACGTGATCGGTTTACGGTCCAGCATCGCCTTTATAAAAGACAGCCTGGCCTTAGCCGGTCTCCATTTCGATGTGGTACAAATCTCCCCCTACAAATCAGCCTACGACCAGTTAGCCCAGGCCAAAATGTCGCCCGAATACCATGAACAGATAAGCTGGCTCTTAGATGAACAGTTTGATCTTCTCCTGTCTGGCATGGCCGATGGGCGCGGCAAAACCGTGGCCGACATGAAAGCCATCATTGATCAGGCTCCTTTATACGATGAAGCCATTTGCCAGCATGGTCTGGTAGATGCCCTTTTATACGAAGATGAACTGGCCTATTGGCTGGCGGCCAAGCCGGTGGTGACTGAGGTGTCGGCGAGTAGTGAAGAGCTAGTAATCAGTGACCAGTCTCCAGTCCCAGCCAAAGAGCCGCGGCCGCAAGCCCGTCTTTTACTCTGGGATGAAGCCCAGGCCAGTTTACAAGAAAGATTCCGCCGCACCACCAGTAAATTCATCGGCGTCATCAGCCTGGAAGGGGCTATCATGTCTGGGGAGAGCCGCAATCCGCCTATTGACCTACCCATTCCCCTCATCGGTGGGAGCACCGCGGGTGAAGCTACCCTGACTCGCCTCCTACGCCGGGCCGAAGAGCAAGAAGAGATGGCTGCGCTCATCTTCCATGTGGACTCGCCCGGCGGCTCCGCCCTGGCCTCAGATTTGATTGCCCGGCAAATCCAACGCATCGCCCAAAAGAAACCGGTGCTAGTCTACATGGGTAATGTAGCCGCCTCTGGGGGATATTATGTCAGCGCGGCCGCGCACCACATCATGGCCCAGACCGGAACCATCACCGGCTCCATTGGGGTCATCATGGGCCGCCTCAGCAGTAGCGAACTGGAAAAGAAGCTCCAGGTAAACCGGGTCAGCTTACAACGGGGTGAACATGCCGGACTCATGAGCAATGAAACCCCCATGAACGAAGAGGAACGAGCGGTATTCCGGCAGGGCATTGATGCCGTGTATGGGCAGTTTAAGCAGATCGTGGCCCGCGGCCGCAAGCTCCCCTACGACGAACTAGACCCCCTTTGCGAAGGGCGCGTCTGGACAGGACGGCAGGCCCTCAGCCACAAACTCATTGACAGCCATGGCGACTTCGCCGACGCCATCCGCCAGGCCGCCGAACTGGCCCACCTGCCTACCGATGATAACCATCGGGTGCAGGTGTTCAACTTTTACGACCGGGGGCATGATTACCGCCTACCCCAACCCTACGAAACCGCCACCGACCTGCTCCAAATGTTAAGCCTGGAGCGGTGGCAAACCCTAAACGGTAAACCATTAACCACCATGCCCTTTACCCTCAAGTTTTGGTAACGCCCGCTTAAGCCGGAATCAACGGAGGAACACAGAGGGCACGGAGAAGACACAGAGAACCACAGAGATTTAAAAATGGCCTGTTTTTTTCTCTGTGAATCTCTGTGACTTCACCTCTGTGCTCTCTGTGCAACTTCTCTTAAACTACTATGACCACCCAAACCAACAATCTCACCATTGATACCCAGGTAACCACCACCGTTTTGGTGCAATTTTTGCGTAACGAGATCCACAAAGCGGGCTTCCGCCGGGCCGTTTTAGGGCTTTCGGGGGGCATAGATTCGGCCTTGTCCTGTTATTTGGCGGTCCAGGCCCTCGGCCCGGAAAACGTCCTGGCCGTGCGAATGCCCTACGCCGCTTCCTCACCCGAAAGCCTGGAACATGCCAGTCTGGTCATCACCGACCTGGGCATTCCCCATGAAACCATCGAGATCACGCCGATGGTGGAGCCGCTTTTTGCCACTTCGCCAGGGATTACCCCCTTGCGTAAGGGCAATATCATGGCCCGTGCCCGCATGATGACCATTTTTGATCGTTCGGCCGCCTGGAATGCGCTAGTCGTAGGAACCAGCAACAAAACTGAGTTGCTCTTGGGTTATGGAACTATTTATGGTGATCTGGCTTCAGCCGTGAATCCTATCGGCGACCTATACAAAACCCAGGTGCGGCAAATCTCTCGCGCCATTGGTGTGCCTACCCCCATCATTGACAAAGCCCCTTCGGCTGACCTTGTGCCCGGCCAAACGGATGAGAGTGACTTTGGTTTTACTTATGAAGAGGCGGATACCTTGCTTCAACTGATGGTGGATGAGCGATACACACGGGAAGATGTCATTGCTGAAGGGTTTGCCCCGGAGCTTGTGCGCCGGTTGGAGCAGATGATGCAACGCTCCCAGTACAAACGCACCATGCCCATCATCCCCAAAATCAGCGGCCGCACCGTAGGCCATGATTTTCGTTATTTACGTGACTGGGGGACGTGATAGGACGTGGTGCGTGGTGCGTGGTGCGTGGTAAGCCTAAACACGAAATACGCAACACGAAATACGGAAATTAACGGGCCATAGCTGTAATAACCACTGGCAGTAAGTCAAACGAGGTAATGTGTAGAGGGGGATCGGCCAGGAGCAGGCCGGTAGAAGCCCCGCCATCCAGATTCAGGGCGATATGTAAATCCAGATCACTGTTGACCAACCACTCGCTCAGTTGAAACAGGGTCAATGTGCCCTGTGGGGCCACCAAAAACAGCACCCGTCCCTGGTTATCCTGGGCAATGACCGTCCGGCGGGAGGTGCGGAAATCTTCTTCGGGGAAACCCGGTTCACCGCCTGGTTTAACTAGCAGAGGGAAGGATTGCAACGCGGCCGCGATTGTTTCCCCGCCACCGTAGGGCCGTTCCGTCAGGGAGCGTAGCTCCAACCCCCCTTCGTTAATCACCACCATACCGCCAAATCCCTCATAACTCACCCCACTGGCCTGCCCATCCACAATAATTAACCCTGTAGCCAAATGTTGTTCCGTGAAATAGCCCCCATTCACCACCAGCAAGGCACCCGTTTCCGCCTGCCAATCGGTCAGGCTTTGCGGTTGACCAGGACGGTAGCCTATATCAAAGGCAAAATAGGCCGGATCGAGGCGAAAAACCGTGATCGTTTCCCGCCGTTGGCCGGTGGTCGGGTCTGTTAGATTGAAGGTGCGCTGTTCCAGGCCGGATTGTAGGAGAAGCCAGCCGGTGTCCGGGGGGATGGGAGTGTTGACTAGAGGCAACGTGGCTGTCGCCGAACTGCTGATGGCCGGTGTGGGTGGGGGCAAAACAATGGCTGGTAAGGTGGCTGGTGGCGTAAAGACCTGGCTGGCCCCACACCCCAGCAAGCAGAGCCACAGAATTAACCCTTTCAACCACCTATATTTAATCGGTTTCATCCTCATTTAACGGAGTTTAGAGTTCAGAGCTAGAGCTAGCGGGTTTTCCAAAGTAATTCCCTCTCGCTCTTTCCTCTAGCTCTAAACTTGGTCATTTAATTCAACCGGGCTATCAGTCGCTTCGTTTAGATCGGCGGCTTCATCCAGGATGAGGGTGGTGCGGTGAATACGGGTCGCCAGGGGATCAAGGCCCAGCGCGGCCGCGACCTCATCCGGGCGGCCCGTTTTGCTGGGTAATTGCCACAGGTGCATGCGCAAAACCAGTTCTTCTCCTTCAGCTAGAGAAAGGGAGAGGATTTGCGGCCGCAGATCATACGACTTATCTCGTCGTTGTCGGGGCAGTGACGCGGCCGCTAACAAATCGGTGACGCGTTGGGCTAGTTCCGCTCTATCCACCGGGTCCAACACCGTCACCGTGTAGGTGGCTGATTGCAACATATTTTGCAGAGGCGCCGTTTTTAAGGGCACTTCCCACAGGTCATGAATGATCAGGCCAGGGGCAATCCTACTACTTAACCGGGATTGCGCCTCATCTACCGCCATGCGCTCTTGCAGAAACAAATCCGCCAGCTCACAATCGCTGGTAAAACCCAGGGGCAAAGCGGTCGCCAACTGCATCCGCATCCGTTTATTGAATCCCTGAGTGTAGGCCATAGGCATACGGGCGCGATTAAGCGACCGCTCCAACGTCCGTGCCAGGTCCAAATGACCAATAAAACGGGTAGGACCAATTTTACTAAAGCGCATCCGTAATCGCTGTACGACAATCGTTTGCATAAGGAAAATTCGTGCTAATTCGTGACTCTGCTGAAAAAAGAGGATTTTTTACCGCAAAGACGCAAAGATCGCAAAGGTTTTCTCGGGATTTTTTCCTGTTCTTGGCGTTCTCAGCGTCTTAGCGGTTCCTTTTTTCAGTGAACTCATTCGGGTAATTCGTGTCTTTTTTCAGCGCACTCACTGCTCCTCTTCCACCGTTGTTTGCTCCCCATCCCCCGCTGGGGCAAACAGGGTCGCTTCCCGGCGTAAATGGTGCAGGAAATCTACCGATTTCAGGTTGCGTTCCAGGTGATAGGTTAAATAGAAGTGCATCAATGTCTCTAATTCACTGTGTAAGGGGCGTTTCAGGTTAAGGGCCTGTACGGTTTTCCAGTCACGGGATTGTAAGTAGCGCAGGACTTTGACCGCGGCCGCGCTGATTGGCCTGGCTTTACGATCACCCTCACGGCAGTTCGGGCAGAGGATGCCCCCCAATTCCGCACTGAAAAACTGATCTTGCTCCTGAATGGGATCCAGGCAACGGACACAGTGGAACAGTTGCGGCTGGAAACCGGCGATGGTGAGCAGGCGTAATTCATAAGTGCGGGCCGCCATCAACAAATTGTCTGAGGTGGTGAACCAGGAGAGCGCGGCCGCGAGCAAATCATACAATCGCGGGTTCTTCTCCTCATCCGGGGCAAACCGATCCAGCAATTCCACCGCATAAGAGGCATATGTTGTGCGTACCAAATCTTCACGTAAAGCCGGATAAGCATCCACCATTTCCGCCTGAGTCACAATCGGCAGATCGCGCCCTTCCGCCAGCATGAATTGGGTCCGCATGAACAGCTCCACATGCCCCGTCTTGCGGCTTTGTGGCTTACGCGCCCCTTTGGCCACCGCCCGAAACTTCCCTTGTTCGCGGCCATACAGCGTCAGCAAACGATCCGCCTCACCAAAATCGGTGCGGCGCATCACAATAGCTTCACTGCGAAACGTTCTCTCTCGGCTCATAAAGGCTGATTTAACCCCACAAACAGAGACGGGTTGTGCCCAGTCACCTGAACACAACCCGCAATACTGGATACTGTTTATTGACCAATGATGACTGGTCAGGATGCCCTCGCCGCGACTCGAACGCGGGCACATGGCTTCGGAGGCCAATGCTCTATCCACTGAGCTACGAGGGCCAAACGGATTAAAATTCTCCCATAGCGAATGGCAAAAGTCAAATACGCTGGACTATGACCGCCCATACAGTTCGGTTAATTCTTGCAATTCAGACGCCATTGCCAGGGTTAATTGATCTGCCTGATAACGCCATTGCCAGTTGCCACCAGCCCGCCCCGGATAGTTCATCCGCCCTTCCGGCCCTACGCGCAACAAATCCTGCATCGGCACAATGGCCATATCTCCCACCGAAGCAAACGCTAACCGAATCATATCCCAGGCCGGATCATCACCACTGGCATGAGCATAGCGGCTCATGTGCTGTTGCTCCGAAGGTGACGCGCTCAGATACCAGCCAATCGTTGTGTCGTTATCATGGGTGCCGCTATAGACCACGCTATTGTGGGGGAAGGTGTGAGGCAAAAAGTTACTGTTGCGCTCGCCGCCAAAACCAAATTGCAGAATCTTCATGCCGGGAAAACCAAAGCGGTCCCGTAGGATCACCACTTCTGGAGTAATGACACCCAAATCTTCCGCAATAATGGGCAGTTCGCCTAATTGGCGGGCCATGGCCTCAAAGAAAGCCGCATCTGGCCCTTTCACCCAGCGTCCTTTGACGGCCGTAGCTTCACTGGCGGGTATTTCCCAATAGGCTTCAAAACCGCGAAAATGATCAATGCGGACTACGTCTACCTGGGTGAAAACGGCTTTGAGCCGAGCGACCCACCAGGCATAATCCTGGGCGGCCATCTGCTCCCAACGGTAAAGCGGATTGCCCCACCGTTGCCCGGTAGCACTGAAATAATCCGGGGGGACACCGGCAATAAATTGGGGTGTGCCATCTTCATTCAGCCAGAAAAGGTCGGGGTTGGCCCAAACGTCGGCGCTATCCATGGCCACAAAAATGGGCACATCGCCCACGATGCGGATACCCCGATCATTGGCATATTGTTTGAGGGTGAGCCATTGCTCAAAGAAAAGGAATTGCAGAAATTGGACGTAGGCAATTTCACTAGTTAACTGGGATCGCCATTGTCGCATCGCGGCCGCGTCCCTTCGTCGAATCTCTACCGGCCAGGTGTGCCACATTCCCCCCTCATGGCCCGAAAAATGCTGTTTGAGGGCCATAAACAGGGCAAAATCATCCAACCAGCTCCGATTCTCCAGGCAGAAACGAGCCAGAGTTTCCCGCTGACCATCCGTACTGTAGGCCTGAAAATGGGCAAACGCCTGCCGAAACAGCTTGTTCTTGTAATCAATCACCCAACCAAAATCTACCTTGTCTGCCGGGAAATCAGGCACTTGGTCAACAGCCGAACCGGGCAAATAACCTTCTTGCACCAGGCGATCCGGGCTGATCAGCAAGGGATTGCCGGCAAAAGCAGAAAAGGATTGGTACGGAGAATCGCCATAACCTGTTGGCCCTAACGGTAATATCTGCCAGAGTGATTGTTTGCTCTGCGCCAGAAAATCTACAAACACATAAGCCGATTGCCCCAAATCACCAATGCCAAAACGACTGGGGAACGATGTGGGGTGAAGAAGCACGCCAGCGGCGCGAGAAAAACGCATAAAAAACCTCGTCTGTCAAAAAGATGGGTAAATCAAGAACCTGGAGGACGATAGTGGTCAAGAAACATTCCGGGTTTGTCGTGACCGCTTATGAATATTCACCAATTAATTCGGTAATTGACCAAAACGCTGAATTGTCATTCTGTAGGCACGCCACGAAGTGTACGGAGTCTTCGGAGCGAAGAATCCCAACAACTCGGTCATTTGAAGCGAATGGGATGCTTCGGGGGACCTCAGCCCTGCCCTGAGCCTGTCGAAGGGATGACATGGCGAGTATTACCGGTTTAATTTCTTAACTTTCATTAGCGGGCTAACCGACGAAGATCGTCACGGCAACCCCCAAATATCATCTTGGGTCTATCGTTTACAGACCACTCCGGGCAATGGCTCTCTCATATAACTGTTCATAGCCCCTGGCCGAACGTTCCCAAGAGAAATCTTGAGACATAGCCGTCACTTGCATGTGTTGCCAATGGGTTTTATTATGGTAATAAACCCACATCGCCCGGCGTAATCCTTCCCAAAAAGCCTCAACCGTATGCTCGGAAAACAAAAAGCCCGTTTGTCCGTCCCAAATGGTATCTACTAAACCACCCGTGGCTTTGGCGATGGGAATGGTGCCATAACGCATGGCGATCAGTTGGCCCAGACCACAGGGTTCAAAGCGGGACGGCATGATGAACATATCACTGCCGCCGTAAATCAGCGGAGCCAGACTGGCATTGTAAGCCAACACAGCCCGCATTTTATTGCGATGATACCCGGCCAGGTGGGCCAGCATATTTTCATACTCATCTGCGCCTGTACCCAACACCACAAATTGGGCCTCGCCAGCCTGGGCATTGAGCAGGCGGTGCAACACGTCGCCGGTAATATCCAACCCTTTCTGATAATCCAGCCGTGTTACCATCGCCACCAGCGGCACGTCACTGCGTTCGGGTAAACCCAGAGCCGCTTGCAACGCTTGTTTGACCTTTTGTTTTCCCTCCAGATGGCTGGCATCGTAATGATGGGGCAGGCGTTTATCCGTGGCTGGGTTCCATTCGTCGGTGTCAATACCGTTGAGAATACCGGAAACATCCGGGGCACGGTAACGCAACATCCCGTCCAGGTGTGCCCCTCCTGCCGGGGTCATAATTTCGCGGGCGTAGGTGGGACTAACGGTGTTGATGAGGGTGGCATGGTGAATGCCTCGTGCCATAAAGTTGACTTGATTATGTCCTTCTTCTTGCAGGCGGTGGGTCTGGAGTTGCAGGTAATCAAAGATGTCCCAGGAGGTTAGCCCTTGATGGGCCAGGTTGTGAATGCTGAAGACCGTGGGTATGTTACGCAGGCGGTGGTCAGCACGGGCGGCGGTGGCCAACCAGGTGACGGCGGGGGCGGTGTGCCAATCGTTGGCGTGAACAAGATGCGGCCGCCAATTCAATATCGCCATCAGTTCTAAGGCGGCCCGGCAGTAAAAGGCAAAGCGGTAGGCGTCGTCCTGGTAGCCGTACACTTCAGGACGCCCCAGCAGGTTGCGTTCGGCGATGAAGTAGGTGGGGACGTCGCTGTTGGGTAAGCGGCCGCGGAATACACCATTGATCATTACAGTGCCGCGCATCGGTACATGCATGTGCCCAGGCATCGCTTCTACGCCAGCATAGCCCGCTTCAATATTGGCATAGGCAGGCATCACTACCCGAACATCGTGGCCTAGAGCATGTAAGGCTTTGGGCAAAGAACCACCCACATCGCCTAGCCCCCCTCGTTTGGCAAAGGGCGCAACTTCGGCACTAAGAAAAAGAATGCGTAAGGGATTACTCATGATCAGATAAAACCTGAGAAATTAGGTGGTCCAGCTGATTGATAAGGGTACACCGCTCACGGGCTGAAAAGTGGCTTAGTTATAACGGCAAAAGGTAGGAAATACAAACAAATGATGCTGGTAGCAGGCATAAAAAAACCCCGATAAATCGGGGTTTGTTATTCGTGTGGTTGAACTGAACGTTTAGATAAATTCAACAAAACCAAAACTATCATCTTCGGCGGGCAAAGCCGCAATCCTGATCTGGGCTTCAGTTTGGTCATCACCCCGAATGGTCAATGTTTCCTGGTTGTTCCACTGATCCCACAAATCACCTTTAATAATGCGAAAACTACGCATGGCCCCACTCATACCCAGCGCACCACCAGAATCAATGTTGTAACCATTCAAGGCAATACGGGCCACAGGTTTTTTACCTTTGGTCTGATGAACAGATACCTGGATTTCGTTCTTGTGTGACACCGCTTTCCTCACTTCAATTCTGGCAACAGATGTAGGCATTATAGAAGGTTTTCTTTTGATGTACAAGGGCAATGTACCAAGAGTACCAGGCGGGCCTTACAAAGGGGCTTAAGTTTCCCCGATTAAAATTTAGTCAGGAAGGTTTGGGCGAAACTACTATTGGCTCCCAAAGTACGGATCAGCCCTTCTAGTAGGAGCGGATAGGGTACAAGCCATTGTTGCATCAAGAAGGAGCGTTTCATCACCGGCCAGAGGTCTTGATTGCACCGATTCTCATATTCTTTGAGTCGTTCGCGGGATAGATCATTGTCCTGTAGGGCTTCATGAGCGACCGCGGCCGCAAATTCGGCGGAAACAATGGCGTTATAAATACCCCCACCCGTCAATGGATTGATCAAACTAGCCGCATCCCCCACCAGCATGGCCCCTTCGTAAGCACGTTGCATGGGCTGGGAACCAAAGTTAAGCTGCCAACTAGAAACCCCATACATGCGCGTCTTCGATTTGAACCGTTTTTTTATGTCAGCCATATCAAGGAACTGATTCAACATTTTTTCCAGGTTGCCTTTCACCCGGCGAAAATGATCCAACCGAATGCCTAGACCGATGTTGGCCTGACCTTTAGCTGTAGGGAAAATCCAGGCATAACCGGGCAAAATATCTTTGTATAGATAAAACTCAACCTGATGAGCATATTCTACAAAGTCATCTACATAAACCCGAATAGCCACTGCCCGGTGCCTGTCTTGCTGTTTGTCTGGGCGGAGGGCACGGGCCACTACTGAGGTTACACCATCCGCGGCAATGACCAGGCGTGCTCGAATGTCTTGAATTTTGTTTTGACAACGAACACGCACACCGACGACGCGGCCGCGTTCCAACAATGGCTCTAGCACCTGGGCCTGGCAAAATTCAGCCCCAGAGTCTAATGCGTGTTGATAAAGTAAGTGATCAAATTTCAGACGGGGCACGACATAGGAATTGGCCCCATCATCAGCTAGATCAAGCGAAGACTCCAACGCATATCCACGGGGCGACATGATCAACAAGCTATCAATACGATAAAAATCTGCCTGGGCAATCTTATCCGCCATACCGAGTTGGTTCAGAACCTTAATCGCGCTGACGGGAACTCCATCCCCACATATTTTATCACGGGGGAACTTCTGTCTGTCTAGCAACAAAACATCATGCCCTTTTTGGGCCAGAGCCATGGCTGTTGTCGTTCCACCGGGTCCCCCACCCACAACGATAACATCCCGTTCCATGATGTCGCCTCCAAACTATATTCAATCGTCAATCGCCAATCGTCAATCGCCAATCGCCAATCGTCAATCGTCAATCGTCAATCGCTATAACCCTTCCCGTTGCCGAATTGTGGCTAGTAAATTGCGGCAACTTTCTTTAACGAGTAGGTAGACGGTGGCAAAGTTGCCTGTGTAATAAGGGTCTGGCACGTCCAACCCATTACTTTGTTGCGTGGCCTGGCTGGCAAAATCTAACAACCGGTAAACATGGAGATGGTCGTGATACAGATGGCGCACATTATCCAGATTGCTCTGATCCATGACAATGATGTAACTATGTGGGTGAGTAAAGTCTTGCGGCCGCACCTGTCTGGCTCGTCCCTCATAAACAATTCCATGTTGACGCAAGACCCGTAACGTTCCGGGATGAGCAGTTTCCCCCTCGTGCCATGAACCTGTCCCTGCCGAGTCCACCTTAATTTTGTCTTCTAATCCGGCTGTCTTCACCATTTGTTGGAAAACCGCCTCGGCCATCGGCGAACGACAAATATTCCCCAGGCAGACAAATAATACGTTGACTGACATATTTATCCCTTGAATGATTTGGGTAGTTGTGTGAGATATTATTGCCCATGAATAATGAACAGGATTAGCTCCTCACTGTTCACGAACAACTGAGTAACAACTGTTCATTGTTCATTGGCTTGTCAAGTTGGTCTATAAGCCGCATTCTGTACCTGCTGGCGCAGGTGGTGATCATCTCTCTGGGTGAACCATTACTGGGTCACTCTAGCAGTCTACCCGGACGTATTGACAAGACGAGCCGCCTCGTGCCGGTCAAAGACCGAACTCCGCCCTGCTTGACCTTGCTCCCGGTGAGGTTTGCCTGGCCGAAGACATTACTGCCCCCGCCGGTGGTCTCTTACACCACCGTTTCACCCTCACCCCCAGAGCCGAAGCACCTGGAGGCAATGTACCTCTCTGTTGCACTTGCTGTCGGGTCACCCCGCCCGGCTGTTAGCCGGCACCGTGCCCTATGGAGTGCGGACTTTCCTCGAAGCTGAAACAGCCCCGCGACCACCCAACCAACCTGACAAGCTGTATCCTAGCATTAGTTGGATAGGGCGTCAAGTTGAGAACGGTGGAACTCACTCATGGGGATGGCGCAAAAGCCAGTTCAAGAAACTGAAGTATGGTAGCGGCGTAAGCTGAAGGATCAGGCTCTGACAAGTTAGCATGACCAGCCCCCGCGATGAGGTATAGTTGTTTTGGTTCGTTCGCGGCCGCGAACATTTTCTCACTGTTCTCTACGGGCACAATCGCATCATCCACCCCATGCACAAACAAAATTGGGCGCGGGGAGATCTGTTCCAGAGCCACATATACATCAAGCTGACTGGCTGGAACCCCGGTTTCTTGGTCTACAAACCACAATACCCAGGCAGTTGAAGGGGTCGGGGGGCGACCGGTCAAAGCCTTGACAATCGGGGTTGTTACTTCTGGCCCTAAATTAGGAAAGCCGCTTTCAACTATCACCGCCTGCAGAGTGGAATCGGCCGCGGCCGCGTTCATCACCGCCACCGCCCCCAACGAATGACCCCACACAGCTATCTGGGTCGGGTCTACATCAGGGCGCGAACGGAGATAGGTCGCGGCCGCGAGCACATCCTGCGCCTCCAGATACCCTACCGTGGTCACTTCACCCTGACTTTCCCCATGATTGCGTAAGTCAAATAGAAAGGTCTGATACCCGTTTTGAGCTAACATGACTGCCCGCGTCAACATGGCTGACCGATTTGCCGCCAGCCCATGTACCAAAATAACCGTGCGTCCATTGGCCTCATCCACTGGTGCAATCCACCAACCCACCAGTTCTAGTCCATCA
>Ga0307505_10002498_pt1 | contig 12689 bp, 6 predicted proteins | sample 23_S_MG_FD_202183 | JGI IMG/M metagenome (GOLD analysis project Ga0307505, IMG submission 202183) | Soil microbial communities from Populus trichocarpa stands in riparian zone in the Pacific Northwest, United States - 23_S | ecosystem: Environmental > Terrestrial > Soil > Riparian zone > Trees...
TCGGCACCTGGAAGTGCACGACGCCTTCGCCGTCGTCGTACGTTTCTGACAGAGGGGCGGTCCCACCGTGCAGAGATGGCGATCTCAGGTCATGGGGCGCGTATTCCGGAACACCCTGCCCGATTCGCTGACGGCTGTTGATGACAGTGCCGCCCGGCTCGACAACGCGCGCATACAACACTTCTTTCTCCGCCATCATGCCATCGAGCAGGTCGGTCAAGCTTGTCGTATCTGTAATGAGGGTGGCGTAGCTGGCATTGTGCGCCAGACTGTTGGTAGCGATACGTCCCCGCATCAGCAATTCATCGCGAATGGCATCTCCGCTATAGTACAGAGAGACTGTCATGAGCGAAAAGGCGAGCGCCACCATCAAAACCGAGATGGCCGCAATCGCTTTTCTTTGAACTGACAGTCTCATAGCTCGTGTCACCGTGGCCGTTTAGAACGTGACGGCGTTGGAATCTTTCAGGACCGTGGGGTCCATTTGTATGCGTACATGTTCCATAATCTTCAAATTCAACGACCTCGTAAACGTTCGTGGAATTGTGAAGGGTAGCTGGTGCGGTTTTTGCCCGGCGAGGATACGCACTGCAAGCTCCGCCGATTGCCGACCGATGTCTGTGTAGTTGCAGTCCAATGACATCAACGCCCCAGCCTTTACATAGGCCGAAGACAACCCGACCACGGGAACACCAGACTTAATAAGCTCGAAGATGATAAAACGCGAAGACCGTGGAGTTAACACGGTCTCATCGGGGATCATCCATAGCAATTCGATGGAATCCTTCAACGCGCGGACGGCGTCCGGTACTTCGCCTTCTCCTTTGGCCCAAGCTACATGCGCCGAGAGCCCCTGTTTACGACACAGCTCTGCGGCAGAGTCCGCCAGCGATTGTGTGCGGGATGGATCAGATATAATTCCGATGTGCTTGAGCGTCGGGAATGCGCGCTTCAGTTCATCAACCTGAACAGAAAGCGGGATCGAGAGCGTAGCGCCTGTCATCTTGGAACGATTCCCGGGCGGTTCCTCCTCGGGGGGAGTCAGCACCATCGAGTAAATCGTAGGCACGTGGTGCAGGTGCTTCTGCGCTTCGCGCGCCGCCCTGGTACCCAATGCAAGGATGAGATCGGGAGCGGCCGAATGCACAGTGGCCATGAGCGCCTCGTTGGCCGACTCACCACGCTCGAGAACATAGGAAAGCGGGGTAATCTTGTGACCGGTCTCCGTCAGTTCGTTGACGAATCCCTCGAACGCAAGGTTGTACTCGGGAAGGTCAAGACTCTTGATCACGGCGACGCGTGCCGTACCGCCACCGCTGAGGAGACGAGGTTCGTGTGCCCCGGCGTCTACCGCACCGATGAGGGCGGCACACAGAGTCAACAACGTGCCTCTCAGCACGTAGCTCCTACCATGTCTCACGATGTCGGTCCCGGTGGTCACCAATATGCTTTCGTTGACGCGTCCCGTCTGTGGGTACGATGTCCTCTGGTCCTGTCCGAAGCTCTCGTCGTCCTCTTTCGCTACGAAGCGTCGTCCAAGGAGCCGGCTGTCAATCAACGTTCAACGCGCGTGCCGTTGGCTAAAACCCGAATGTCAGCGTGAAAAGGTGGTTTCCATCGAACACGCCGGCATCTGCCCACGCGTAGTCGAGTCGGGCTTCACGGTCACCAATTGGGAGCCGTAGACCAGCACCGGCGGAGAACCCGTACATGTATTGATCGAGGGAGGACGCGACATACCCTCCGCGCAGAAACAATTGATTGGAAATCGACCACTCGGATCCAACTCGGTATTCGTCTTCAGTAAAATTGTTGGACTGGAATGACCCGGACAACCGCAGTTGTTGATTGTTACGGGTCCACGCATCCCAGGCCACGCCGAATTGAATGAATGATGGCAGCTCGAATGACGCCGATTGCGTGCGACCATCCCGTCCACCGGCGCCTTCACCATCCTCAATCGGTTGATCGAAGTCGGGGCCGTCAAATTTCATCGACGGGCCGTAGTTCTTGACGACTACTCCGAGAGTCAGTCCATCCCAAGTCGGCCGGTACGTGAAACCGAAGTCGAAGGCCACACCTTGTGCCGATTCGTTGAAAATTGTCTCGGATATATACTGTCCGTTCATTCCAAGGGAGACACGGTCGGTCAACGCGCGTGCATAAGAAGCACCGACAATCACGAATGACGCCGCCCAGGTCTCGCCCGTGCCTTCCGGCTGCGACGTCGTCCGAACCAGCTCGTCCGTCGTCGACAACACGGTCGCAGTCAGGCCGATAATGCCCAAGCCACCCGCATTGTGCGCGAACGCGACCCGGTCGAGGCCAATGTCGGCGATGTACTGCCGGTGTGAGAAGCTGACCTCGCTACCTTCGACATTGGCTGCACAGGCAGGGTTCCAGAACCACGCTTCGGTCCCAGTGCTCTGCGCCATCACCGATCCGCCCATGGCCACGCCACGCGCACCCATCGGGATCAAGAGCTCCAATGCCCCGGCGGTGCCCAGGCGCTCATCGCCACCCGCCATTGCCGATACTGGAATCAGCAACCCGGTAGTAATCATCAGGATTCGTATTAATCTCGACATTGCCGTCCTCCGTCCCTCGTTCGAGCACGATCGCGCGCACGCGCGGCCGATTAGAATTGCCGCAGACGCTCGCGGTCGATAAACAATGCCAACTTCCCAGTCTTCGGTTCCAATCCGGGTGAGAGTACTCGATAGATATAGACACCACTCGCTGGCGGTAGACCACCCTCAGTGAGTACATCCCAATGAATTTCAGAGTCCTGCGGTTGAGCCTTCGTCAAAGTTCGAATACGCTCTCCGACGAGATTGTAGATCTCGACTGTCGCGTCGACAGCCGGGAGACCGGCGAACTTGATGAGTCGATTCTGTTGATTTGGTTCCAGGTCGGTGCCGTGCAGATACGGATTCGGGACTGCAAACACTCCGTTAAGTGCCGCTTCCTGCTTGGCTTCCTCGGTCCCTGCCTTCATCGGCGAGAAGTTGAAGCGGTCTGTTGTCGTGTTGTATTTGTTCGTAATGAACGAGAGCACCTGACCTGCCGCCAGTTCGCTGTTCGAATGCCCTTCAGTCACGGCTGGCCACCAGGCATAGAGAACATCAAACTCTTCGGCGTTATCGAAGATCGAACGGGATGTATAAAACTCCTGCTCAGTCTCTGAGTAGTCGCTGTTCAGAATGAAGATGTACTCACGCCCACCATCCGGCGCATCGTCGGGCGGCAACCAGTAGCTGTCCTCGGAGACAAGCGAGAATTGCTCGACAAAGCAGACGTTGAGCTGCCGGGGAGGATCGGCTGAGACATCCCATGCGGTGAACGGCAATGTCCCGTGACCGCCGTACATGTAGTTCGGTTCAGCACCACGTATATACCGATATCCCTTTTGCGTCTCTGTCGGAGAAAATCGCAGTTCCACATCCACAAGCTGCGTGGGATCGCAGATCGATGATCCGAAGAAATAGCACCCTTCGTCGACCCCACCTTCAAAGTAGTAACCGCCCCAATTCACGCCAGTCACCCACGAAATCGTATCATTCCACTCGACTGTGCGAACTCCCGGAGGTGGTCCGGACACTTGCACCATCATGCCATCGACGATCGGATCGGTGTAGCTGCCCTGCGACTGCTCCTGCTCGGATAGAAGCCGCGCGCCAGTCGTGAGATTGTCAAGATTCCAAGTAAAGTCGGAATTAAACGTCACTTCGTAGTCGTGGCCCGTCACACTGAGTGGATCAAGAACTTGAATAGCCACCTCTCCGTCACTCACTCCGGATGTGTGATGAGCAGTGTCGGCCAGACTGACAGCGGAAGAGTTGGGGACCAGAGTCATCACATTGACTCGGCTTTCGAGCACTTCGGCCAGATGCCCAATGACGCTGGTGCCGGCTACATACTCTTCGACATTGTTCTCGTCGTAGGAGTATGCAGTGACTGCGAAATGATACGGTCGATGATTGACAAGTTCTTTGCCCGTCAGTTTGTCAGTTGTAATCGTAATGTGATTGCGAAGCCCGCTGTTTGTCCCACTCTGAACGAGAACTCGCTCGACCGCACCCAGGGCTGGATCGAACTCATCACTGTAGATTCGGGTGATATCGTTCTCGACATCATACGTCGCGATCTTGTGCCACGGCCCAACCGAGGTCTCACCCTGGTAAACATTGTATCCTTCCATGACGAACCGCTGCCCCAGAACATCGGACTCCTGGACATCGCCTTCGGACTGCGTGTCCCACGTCAGGTCGATACGGTTGGCGTGGGGCTGCGACCAGACCGCCGGTTGGGGCGGAGGAAACGGAATTCGAAAATTGAGATCAAATACCGATTGAACCTGCTCGTCGATCGCCCGCAAGGCGGTGATGGATGACAGAGCATCAGATCCTTGACCGACAAGGACGGCAACAACCACACTCTGCGTATCGCCGGGTGCCATTGTGAACGGCCCCGAAGTCATCATGAAGCGGCGATCGCCCGCGTTTACATCCAGCCATCCGTTACCGGTCACCGGATCTCCCGTGAGCTGAAACAAGGTCGTCTCGCCTGTAATCGGATTCACGACTTGCTCACCCGACGGCTCAAGCCCCTTCATGTAGTTGTAGGTTTCAATAGAGTTCTGCGGATCGCGACCGTTTCCGTAGTTGTTGAAAGACGTCATAGGGAGATTGCGATAACCGTGCCTCCACCAGCCGAAGAAGCGAGCCGAGTCGCCCGGTGATGGCACCGACGGTCCTTGCAGAAAGTCGAAGCCCACGGCAGGAACACCACGGCCATATACATCATCGTCGCCTTCGTTATAGGCGAATCCCAATGAGAGCGCGGTATCGCATCCGACAAGATCATCGCTCGCATCTCCAACATCCGGATCGCTCCAGAGCGAGATGTACGTGTCCTCAAGCAGATTGTCACCCGCATTGATGATTTGATAGGCAATGTAAACTGTGTTGCCTAACGAACCACCGCGCTCATACCCGAAGACCATCTGCTGGACTTGAACCCCCAATGGGAGTGTCGCACCCGCATTGTTGTTGTGCGCCGCTGGGTCGGCATCGTTGTAGACCGAATACAGCGTCTGGTCCGCAAGTATGTGAGGAATGCGATAACCGTCTTCATCGAGTGAATCCTCCCCGTTAGCGGCCGAAACCACCGGCGCGCCATCCGCGTAGGGCCAACTGGCGTAGTCGGGATTGCTCGCATCGTCGTTACGGCCAACTTTGTAGACTCGAAATCCCGGACGATCGGATTGATGTGCACCGTCGACCATCGGTCCGGGAACAAACTCGGACGAATACTCGGCAATACTCACACGTGGCGAGCCGTTCACTCTCGCCCCCATCCACAGCCCTGCGGCAAACACCACGGTCTTGTCTGTGCCGCGCGGGAAGTAGAGCCCGTCATTCTTGCCGAAGTACCCCGATGGGTCGAAGGCAAACGACCCAATGTTGGACACGACCATCTGCAAGTTGTTCACTCCGATGAAGGAGCGAACATCAGTGGCCGCGGGTTCCGGGCGAATTGTTGCGCCCTTAGTCCAACGTCCGGCATTGGCGTCATCCATTGTGGAGACAGCCAGTGTGACCAGGATAGCAATGGATAGCTTTTTCATCATCATAACCCCCGTTGGGGACCCTTTATCAGAACGACAGTTTGAGCCCCGCCCGGACTTGCCGTGGGACGTCGTAATTGTTGGGATCGTTTTCGCGGAGCCGATACTTCTGCTCGCCGGTCAGGCCACTGGTGTCGTGTGTCTCATCATACGCTTCACGGAACTGCTGACCGAATCCGGTCTCAAGCCAGCCAGTGGAGTTCGGAAGGCCCGTCGACTGGAAGACCGCGAGAATATTCTCTGCATCGAAGAGATTGATGACCCAGAGCGAGAACTCCAACCGCGAGCCAGCCAACATGAATGATTTTGTCGCTTTGAGATCTGTTTGCATCCGCCAGCCGGAATAGCGCGAGTTGACGGCGCCTGCCAAGGGACTCTCATTCGTCACCAAGGTAACTTCATTCCACACGGGCGTAGGTGAATAGGGAAACCCCGAACTCGCTTGAAATGTCACGCTCAGACCGGTATTGGCGAAGGGTCGAATACTCCCAAGCGAGGGGCCTTCGTTGTCGCCATACTGCAGATCAAAGATGCCGACGAACTTGTGCCTTTGATCATGGTCTAGCGGGCTTGGCGTCAATGGCCTCTCAGACACCGTGAAGGCGACCTTTGACTGCGAATTCGGATCCGACCCTGTTCCGGTTGCTTCTGATAGTGTGTAGGAGGCTTGAAGCCCGAAATTGCGTACCCGCTGCAAGTCGAAGCGTAGCTCAACGCCTTTGATGGTTCCGAAGTCTGAGTTGCGGTAAGTTGAGAAGGAATAAGGCGTCGCTCTCTGATTCATCACCTGCGTAAGATCCTTGACATCTTTGTAGTACGCTGTAATATCGAACGACGAATTGTCACTGACCTGCCGTGTCCATCCCATCTCATACGCTGTCGTCTTTTCGGGACGTAGGTTGGGATTTCCGAATGGAAAGAAGTATCCGCCATTCTGGATCTTGTGCTCGAGGAATTCGTATGACACATACAAGTTTTGCAAATCGGGGCGCTGCATGAAACGGCCGTAGGAGGCATGAAAGACCGATCCATCGGCGACGGGGAACGCAATGCCGACACGCGGAGACACGGCAGTCTCTGGGCGACTATCTTCCAGATCTTCAGAATCCAACACCTGCGCCATCTGTTCCTGTTCTGGCGTTGGCGTCGGATACTTCGATGGATCCAAATAGCCATCGGGGTCAAGTGGGCTGGTCTCTGAGCGCAATCGTCTGGTGTTGACATCAAAGTAGTCAAGGCGTAAGCCAGCGTTGATGATCATCCCTTCGAGCTCAAACTTATCCTGCAAGTAGGCCGCCATCGTGACCGGATGCTTCGCACCCTGAAGGCCATCCTCTTCTTCTTCCTCGCCAGTCACACTATATCCATACCGATCGACATCATCGAATCCGCCAAGTTCTTCGAGCCAGATCCGGGATGGCGCCAAATGCTGGTAGCGACGAAGCGTGTGCCTCTGAAATTCGAGACCGGCTTTGAATTCGTGGAACTGCGTGAGCTGCGTCGTCAAATCGAACTTTCCGCCTACGTAGGAGGATTGACGATGCAGGTAGTTGTTCCATATCGCCGCCTCATCGCCACGAATGGTGTACGTCCGCCCATTGATGACAGTATCCTCAGTCTCGGTGAGTTTGTTGATGTCATCCCACGAGTAGAACAGATTCGTCTCATCAAACGATGTCCCGACACCGGGCCGGCCATACGCCCAGATGTCGCCGAAATGCACCCCATCGCCACGCTCGCGCTCGGTCATGAAGTAGTTGCCGGAGAACGTATAGAATGCTTTGGGGGAAATGATGTGTTCAAATGTCGCGTACAACGATTGGTTCTTGTCTTCGAGACGAGGCGAGTGCGTCGGGTTGAACCGCCACTCGTTCAGGAATAGGTCCCATTTATCTTCGGACGAGAGTCCGCCCAGACGGAACTCGGTCGCATCGCTCAATTTGAAGTTCATCTTGCCGCGAATTGTCCAGCCGGATTCCTGGTCGTTGCTGAGAGCACCGGCATCGATCGCCGACGGCGTACGGTCACCGAGATAGCGACGTTCCGCGGATGCGATGAATTTCACGCGATCGGTAATTCCGGTCAATGGACCGGAGAGACTTGCGCTGTAGACATTGTAGTCGAAGTTGCTGCCGTGAAAGTTATCCGTGACCGATTCAAACGTTCCCGAGAGCTTGTCAGTCCCGCTCTTCGTGGTAACATTGACAGCGCCTGATGCGATCCAGCCGTACTCGGCGTTGAATCCGCCGGTTACAATTGAGACTTCCTCGAGATCGTTGTTGTTGATCTGGGTTGTGGAAATTCCGGTCAATGGATCCTGCTGCGAGAATCCGTCGACGAAGTACGCCACTTCAGATGTGCGCCCGCCGCGAACGTTGAGCAAGTTACCGGTGCGTACGACCACACCCGGCTGCAACGCCACGATATCACGGTAGCCGCGTGTCGGGAGCGATTGAATCTCCTCTGACCCAACGATGCGTAGAGAGGCCGTACGATCGCGGATCACCATCGGACGCTCGGCGATGACAACGATTGTTCCCATTTCCACGGGATTGGAAGACAATGTGATATCAGTCTGCGTATCGAGATCGACCGACACCTTGAGGTCTGTGATTTCAATCGCCTGAAACAGCAGCAGCTCGGTCTCAGCCGGACTCTCATCGTCTCCGAGAAGCGAAGCCACCAACGAGTGCTTCCCGACCGGGACATTGAGTATGGTGTACCGGCCCTCGGCATCAGTGACTGCCGAAAGCGTGGTTCCCTCCACACGCACGACCGCCCCAGGAATCGGCGCACCGGTCAACTGGTCGGACACCACACCGGAAATTTTTCCCGATGTGCCTGCCACAGACAGCGATCCAGTGGTTAGGACCAAAGCGATAATCGTCGCGATGACAACCGACGATGCACGTGAGCTGCGTAGAAGGCCGAAAGGCATGGCGCTTCTCCTTGTTGAGCTGTGATGTAACGATGCTACCGTGTGTGTGTCAGTCGCGGCACATGCAGACGTTCGCCCGATTGGTGCGCCGATGTCTGACACAGTTTGTTTCAGGCAGGGCATGTCACACAAACCGGAAATCGGAAGTGTGGTGCCGCTGTCCCAACAAGTGTAGTGTCGGAGTGGCGTACAATTTCTGTAGGGAGTTTCGGTCTAATCGAATACAGAACTTGGCGATATCAGTAAATCATGCACAAGGTAAGCGTCAAGAGATGGCGCAGTCCCACAGTTGACTGTGTTGCAATCCATCAATCCGGAAACTTCTTCCGGGGTAGTGGGGATTGCCCCAGCCACTACCATCCAGCGAGTGGCCACGGCGCCTCGATATTGTGCGGGGCTATTCCGGAGTTAATTCGAGTAATCGCGCCAGACACGCAAAGTCGGCGGCGCTCAATTGCTCCGCGCGCAGGGTCAACAGTTCGGCGCACTCAGACTTGAGTAGATCCCACTTCGCCGAAGTAATCCCGGGGACAGCACGCAGATTGTTTGCGAGAGTCTTGCGCTTTTGGGCAAACGCGCAATGCACGATGTATTCAATACCTGGTATCTCTCTCAGCCCCGGAGTCGTGGGTGTGAACTCGACCCACATTACCGTGGATGTGACGCGTGGCGGCGGATGAAACGCGCGCGCCGGAATATCGAATAGCGCCTGCCCGCGTGCATGCGACTGAAACCAGACCGACGACGCTCCACGATCAGAATCTCCGGGGGCGGCAAGCAATCGCCTCACCACTTCCCGTTGGAGAGTGAGGACAGCGCCGGGGAATCGATCTCCGCGTGCAAATGCCCAGGTCAGAATCGCGTGGCCGATGCCAAACGGAAGATTGCCTACCAGCCACGACGGCTTCGGCGGTTCGGCATCTTCGGGTAAGTTCAATACATCAGCGAAGATCACGCGCACTTTACCGCCGGTGGGATACTTCTGCTTCAACATCCCCACCATGCGGCTATCCTTCTCGACAACCCACAAGCGTTCACGACCCTCGACCTTCTCCACAAGGCGTTCCGTAATGAATCCCTTGCCCGGCCCGATTTCGTATACCAAGTCAGTGGGCTTGATCGGTAGCGCGTTGGCTATGCGGTCGGCGATCAATGCATCAATGAGAAAGTTTTGCGACAGGGATTTTTTGGCTCGCAGCTTCGGCTTAGGAGTCTTGAATTCCTCTTTCCGACGCGGCGCTTTGAGCGGCTTGTTGCTCATCGGCGGGCAACCGATGCGGTGGTGGGCAGTCTAAACAACTGCCGCGCGTTAGCGTCAGTCTGACGCGAGACTTCATCCTTGCTGATCCCGCGCAGCTCCGAGAGACGGTCGGCAACGAGAGAGACATAGCCGGGTTCATTGCGTGTGCCACGATGCGGATGCGGTGTCAGGAACGGGCAGTCTGTTTCGAGCAGTATGCGATCCAATCGCGTCTCTCGACCGACATCAACCATGGTTGCATTCTTGTATGTGAGAATCCCATTCACGGATATGTGAAACCCCAGTTCGATTGTTTTCATCGCTTCGGTGACCGTTCCGGAGAAGCAGTGGAACACTCCTCCGACCATATACGCATCCTCGCGCAAAACCACGTCGAATATATCGCCAAACGCTTCGCGATTGTGGATCACGATCGGGAGTTTCAGGTCTTTCGCCACGGCAATTTGATCGACAAACGCACGCTTCTGGACATCACGCGGCGAATGGTCACGGTAGTAGTCGAGCCCGATCTCCCCGATTGCAACGACCTTGAGATGTGCCGCGAGCTGTTTGAGACGATCCGCTGACTTGGCGCCCTGCCACGACTTTGCATCGTGCGGGTGAATACCCAGTACTGCGTACATGTTCGGGAAACGGTCGGCGAGGGCTAACACACGCTCACATGATTCGAAGTCCGTCGCAATGTTGATGATCGTGTGAATCCCCGCCTCGTCCGCCCGCCGCGCAACCTCCTCGCGATCGACGTCAAAGTCGGGAAAATCCAAGTGCGCGTGGGTGTCAATCATCGTTTGTTGTTTCAGGGAGGGCGAGGCTATGCCGAGCCGCACTTGGAACGTAGCGATCAAGAGCGGCTCGGCATATCCTCGCCCTCCCAAGAGCAATTATCCAATCGATGAACCGGAATCAATCAAGCCATCAGTCGTCAATAACCTCAATGTGGTCCCATTCGACGCTGCCAGCAACATCCCCTGCGATTCAACGCCGCGAATCTTCGATGGCTGCAAATTGGCGACGATGACGATTGTCTTTCCGATCAATTCCTCGGGCTTGTAGTGCAGCGCGATTCCCGCGACAATCTGGCGCCGTTCCTCACCAACTGCGAGTTGCAGCTTGAGGAGTTTGTCCGCCCCTTCCACCTTCTCGGCGGCCAGAACTTCGGCGGTGCGGAGCTTGGTCTGGCGGAACTGATCTATGGTGACAACATTCTCAGCGACAACAGGTGTCTCGTTCACTGGCTTTTTCTCCGTGGCTTTCACTTCAACCTTTTCAAGACGCGGGAATATCGGCGCATCCAATGTGAATGGCCCGATGGGTCGCGTACCCCAATTCTGCAATCGCTCAATCGAAATCTGAACATCCGGATTGGCGAACCCGAGTGCGCGCAGAATCTCGCGCGACTTTGTCGGAATCACTGGCGACAACAGAACCGCCGCAACTCGTGTGGCTTCCGCGGATCGCCCTAGCACAGCCTCAAGCCGCACCAAATCTCCGGCCTCCGCTATCTTCCACGGCTTCTCACTGTCGAACCAACGATTGATTTCACGCACCAGTCTGATCCCGGCGCCAATCGCTAAGCTCGGGGACAATTTCTCTACACCGCTTTTGAAACTATCTAGAACATCGCGGATGGGCAACTCGTCACCAGTGCCGGAAGGTGCCAGACTCTTGCCCGTCAAGTGACGATTCGCCAATGTCACCACGCGGGAAACCAGATTTCCCAGATCATTCGCCAAATCAGCGTTGAACTGGCGGATGAACTGATCTGCTTTCAAGTCGCCATCCTGGCCAAACTCGAATTGCGTCAGCAGCAGATACCGCGCCCCATCCGGACCGAACTGATCCACCATCACATGCGGATCGAGCGCGTTGCGCAATGTCTTGCTCATCTTCTGGCCATTCACTGTGAAGTAGCCGTGGATGAAGAGCGAGTCCGGCGGCTTCTCACCGACTGCAAGCAGTATGGCGGGCCAATAGATCGCGTGGAATTTCAGAATGTCCTTCGCCATCAGATGCAGAACTTGCGACTCCATCCACCAATGGCCGAACTGCTTGGCGTCATCACCGTAGCCGACCGCCGTGATGTAATTGGGCAACGCATCCACCCAGACATAGGCATTCTGCGCTGGATCCCACGGCAACGGGATACCCCAATCAACCTTCTCGCGCGATATCGAGAAATCTTCAAGCACATCCTGACGCAAGAGACCAAGCACCTCATTCTTGCGCTCTTCAGGCAGGACACGAATTTGGTCAGTCTCGATCATCTCGCGGACTTGATTGAGATACGAGGTCAAACGGAAGAAGTAATTCTTCTCGCGTAGTTCCTGCGGCTTGGTCAGATGCTCGGGGCAAAGTCCATTCACCAGCTCTTTTTCGGTGATGAACTTTTCGCACCCGAGGCAATACAGTCCGATGTATTCCTTCTCATAAACTAACGGGCGTCCCTGATCATCCTTCTTGGCATGCAGGCGCTTGAGCATCTTGCGCACACCCTGGACGTGACGGTCATCGGTGGTACGGACAAAATAGTCGTTCTCGATCCCTAGCCGTTTCCACGCGTCTTTGAAATATTGCGCATGGGTGTCGCACCACTGCTGCGGCGTCATGCCATTCGCACGCGCCACTTCCGCGACCTTGGCACCATGCTCATCAGTGCCAGTCAGGAAATACGCCTCACGTCCGAGCAAGCGGAATGCATGTGTCAGAAAGTCGGCGACAAGCGTCGTATACGCATGCCCGACATGCGGCTTATCGTTGACGTAGTAAATCGGCGTCGTAATGTAAATCGGTCGGTCACTCATCGTATTCTCAAGATAAGTCATTTCCCCCGCACAGTCACGGCTCGGCAGGAGCCTCGCCCT
>Ga0307505_10002499_pt1 | contig 12689 bp, 8 predicted proteins | sample 23_S_MG_FD_202183 | JGI IMG/M metagenome (GOLD analysis project Ga0307505, IMG submission 202183) | Soil microbial communities from Populus trichocarpa stands in riparian zone in the Pacific Northwest, United States - 23_S | ecosystem: Environmental > Terrestrial > Soil > Riparian zone > Trees...
GATCAGCAAGGCCACCACCAACACAATGGCCCCACCAATAAACGGCGCCGCTCGCCCAGCACTGTCAAACAGGCTCCCCAGGGCAAACGAGGCAATCACAAAACCAATGCCGCCCATGAGGTTGATAATACCATTAGCGCGGCCGCGGTGTTCCGGGTCTATCAAATCGCCCAACCAGGCCACCGTAGGCGACCGAAACAGGGCCATGCCAAAGTTGGTAATCAAGATAAACAAGGCAATCGCCGCCACCGTCGTGGCAAATGGCACGGCCAAAAAACCCGCAATGGCAATCGGTGCGCCCAGCAAAATCCACCCCTTGCGCCGCCCAAATCGGTTCCACGTCAGATCGCTCCGTGCCCCCACCCAGGGTTGCACAAACACGTTGATCAGGTTGTCCCAGGTCATAATAAAGAACGCCAGGGTAGGAGCCAGGGCAAAACCCACCACATTGGGCAATTCACGCCCTTCGGCCAGCAGTTGTTGCTCATAAACCGGGTTGCCTGCCTGCAAAAACAGGGGAATAAACCGGTTGAACACGGGCCAGATCGCGCTAATGCCCAAAAAGCCAAACCCAAACAGAATCGTCTTGCGGTAACTGAACGAGGTTGAAGTTGATGACACCATGCCCTCCTGGGATTTAGGGCCTGTAAAAGATTCAGTTCTGTCAAGACCTGACAGATTTCCGAAAACCTGTCAGGACTAAACCAGGAAGTTGTATTTTTACAGGTCAGTGGATGGTAAACGCGGCACGGATGATCTTAACAGGTTGTCACCCGACAACAAAAAACGTCAGCGGCTAGAGAAACCACTGACGTTGATATAGGTATAACAAAGATCGAAATGAGTTCATCGGGTTATTTGGGGGCAACATCTTTTTGGCTGGCCTCGGCCGGAGTTTTAGGGCTAACCTGCGACAACCGTTGTTTTAATCTGTCTGGTACCCGATCCTGACTATCTTGCGCGCAAAACAAGGTCAAGCCCAACACCACCAGTACATTGGTCAACAAGAAAAACACCGCCTCTTCAATGGGCAAAACCCCACCCAAGAAAATATTAAGCGACTGTTCCGGGTTGATGGTCCAGGTTCCGCCATCAATGGCAATGGCATCGGCCACGCTCAAGTAAATTGTGGGCAAAACAATGGCCGCTATCACCGCCCAGCGATGTCGCCACAGAATATCCGCGCCAAAGAAAAGCTGGAAAATGATGGGCGGCAAGGCCCAGCCCAGAGTCAGTCCCAGGTAGATAGTTGGCCCATAATCGAAGAAAAACAGGGCCAACATCACCAGCCATAGCAGGCCAACCAGTAGTGCCGAAACATAACGCAGGCGGGGGTTGTGAGCCGGTTGAGGATCATGGGGCAGGCGGCGCAAAAGGGCCAACAGAAACAGCCCGGTAAAAATGGGTTGTAGAATGAAAAAGGTATATTCTTCGATGGGAACCCAGCCGATGACGAATCCCGTCACCAGGTCGGGTTTGTACCACCAAACACGAGTGGCTACCAGATAATTGTCCCAGGGGGTGGTGTAAATAAGGGCTACAATGGGCATGATGCCCAGCCCTAACCAAAAGGATTGCCCGCGCAGGGTTGGAGCCAGATTGCGGCCGCGACGCCTATCCCACCAGGCCAATAAACCTAGCAAAAGGATCGGTATCACCAGAAAACGGAGTAGAAAGCCAAAGTAAGTCATAAGGTGAGTTTCGAGTTTAAGGTTTCGAGTTTCGAGTTTGCCAGCGGCCCAATTTGGGTAAATCACGGAGCACGACCGCGGCCGCGTTGCGACCCGATGCACCCATAATACCACCGCCAGGGTGCGTACTGGCCCCGGTCAGGTAAAGTCCCTTCACCGGGCCACGATAATTATTCATAGACAAGGCCGGTCGCAACATCAACATCTGATCCACCGACATTTCCAGGTGCATCACATTGCCCCGCAGGAGACCCAGCGTGCGCTCCAGGTAAAGCGGCGTCTCAATCAGTTCGCCCATCACCGCATCTCTGACATTCGGTGCATACTCGGCCAGTTTGTTTAACATCCGGTCGGCTTCCCGCTGACCGATTTCATCCCAATTTTCCCCTGATACCAGTTCATAAGGGAAATATTGCCCCCACAAGAACAAGGTATGTTTGCCCGGTGGGGCCAGACTGTCATCCACAGCCGAAAACGTCATGCTAATCAGGGCGGGCTGTTCCGAGGGTCGCCCCGCCAGATAATCGCCATAGGCCCGATCGAGGTAGTCCAAATCCGGGCAGATAAATTGTAGTGCCCGGTGCTGTGGCCCAGCGGAACCGTTCGCCGCTGAGGGCAGAGCGGTGTAATTGGGCAGTTCACGCATGGCGTAGCGCACAATCATGCCAAAGCCGTTACCAATGCGCGTCTGCTCAATCACGCGGCGTTTGGCTTCTGAAACCCTGTCACCAAGCATCGCTAACGTCGTGTGAATGTGCGCCCCGGAAACCACCGCTTTAGCCGTGAATTGTCGCCCATCCACTGTTTCGGCCCCGATAGCTCGCCCATTGGTTGTCAAAATGTGGCGCACGGGGGCCGAGGTGTGAATCTCGCCGCCATGCGCCTCGATCATACGGCCTAGCGCTTGAGTCAACATACCGGAACCGCCACGCGGCCGCTTCACGCCACTCACATGGTACATCGGCTGCCACAGGGCAAAGGGGGATGACAATGGCTCCGTGGGCGGAGGGCCAGATTGGGCCGCCATCCAGCCGATGAGCGCCTGCACTTTGGGACTCTTGAAGCTGTTACGCAACAGTGGGCCATACCCGCGAAGTACATCCACCAGTTGTTCCAGGCGGCGGGGGAACAGGCCACTACCTAACCCCATCGTGCGGAACATATTAAACGGGGTTGGCGTCTGCGAAAACGCTTCCACCATGCTTTCCGCCAGCGGTGTCCATTTGCGGATGAAGGCCCGGTAGGCGTCCGCATCTTCGGGGCAAACGGCCGCGATGCTCTCGCAGGTGCGGTCTATATCTTTCCAGATGGTGATGTGAGAGCCATCGGGAAAGGGGGCAAAAAAGAGCGGATCAATGTCAATATAATCCAGCCCGTATTGGCTCAGCCCCAAATCCTGCACGATGGGGGTATGATGAATGAGGATGTGGGCTGAGCCGCCCAGGTCAAAGCGAAAACCGGGGATATACTCTTCGGTGACAACGGCTCCCCCCACGAGAGGTCGCCGCTCCAACAAACCGACTTTGTAACCCGCTTTAGCCAGATAGCCAGCACACACCAGCGCATTGTGGCCCGCGCCGATGAGGAGAACGTCGTAATCCATCATTGAATTGACGATTGACGATTTTAGATTGACGATACCCAATCGTAAATCGTCAATCTAAAATCAGTTTAATCGGCGACTGCGCCACCAGATGCCAGGCAACTTGCTCAACTTCTGGACGGTGGAGACGTGGGCGCGCCGGCTGAATACGTCGTAGTCGTGCCGCTCAATGTCGGTGAGAATACCACGATAGAGTTCGGCCGCGGCCGCGATGGCCAACCGCCCGCCACTTCCCAGCAAACCGATACCAGGCCACGCTTCATCATACAACTTATTCGTCCGCTCAATCTGGAAACGCATAAACGCCCGCCAATGATCCGTCACCAACCCCCGCCGTAGGTCTACTTCCGTCAACCCAAACGCCGCCAATTCCTCTTGCGGTAGATAAACCCGTCCATGATGAAAATCTTCGGCGATATCGCGCAAAATATTGGTCATCTGCAAGGCCACCCCTAACTTAATGGCGTAAGGAACCGCTTCTGGCCCGGCAAAGCCAGTGATGTGCATACTCATCAGCCCCACGGTTGAGGCCACACCATAACAATAAGTGGTGAGTTCGCTGAAGGTTTGATAAGGTGCATGATCTAAATCTCGCGCCACACCGTCTAGCAATTGGTGGGCGTAATGTTCCGGGATATGGAACCGGCGGCGGGCGTCATGCCAGGCCAACACCACCGGATCACGGCTGGTCGGGGCCGGGTTAAACGCCTGCATCCGCCACCGTTCCAGGGCTTCTTTAGGGTTGCCGTGAGGGTTATCCACGATGTCATCGCTGATGCGGCAAAAGGCATAAAGCGCCCGCGCCGCCTGCTGTTGTGGTTCTGGCATGAGGCCCGACGACAGGTGAAAGGAGCGGCTATGATGGGCGGTCAGGGCGGCACAATAGGCATAAGCCTGAGCCAACAACGGATTGTCGGCCGGGCGAGTGCTGTGGTGAGCATGAGCCGACAGGCTGGCGTGGTTGGGTAAGGCAAGGGCTAGGAGCGTGTTTTCCCAATGGGGCTGGCTGACGGTCATGGCTTCTCCTCGTAGAAACTTACTGATTACTGCTCACGGCTTACTGGTTCAGTACGCGGCCGCGACCCGGTACACTTCATGTGTATCGTCTGTCGTTTCCGTCACATACGCCGGGCCGCCAATTAACTCATCCACAATCTTGGCCGAGGCCAACACCCCTGGCACACCCGCTCCCGGATGGGTTCCCGCACCCACAAAGTACAGGTTATCAAAATCCTCAGAGCGATTGTGGGGTCTAAACCAGGCCGATTGGGTCAAGGTCGGTTGCACCGAAAAGGCCGATCCCAGGTGACTGTTCAAGGTGTTCTGGAAATGCAGGGGATCAATGTAATGTTCGACCACAATGTTTTCCTGTAAATCTGGCAGGTAATTCTCTTCCAGGAAATTCATGATGGCGTCCCGATATTTCGGGGCCATCACCGTCCAATCAATATCCGCACCCAGGTGGGGAACCGGCGATAACACATAAAACGCCTCATGTCCTTCCGGGGCCATGGAAGGGTCAGTCATGGTGGGCATGTGCAGGTAGAGCGAAAAATCTTCCGGAAGCCCTTTCGTGCCAAATATTTCGGCTAACAGCTCCTTGTACCGCTCGCTGAGAATAATGTTGTGGTGGGCCAGATGGCCGGTGTTATACCGTTTCTTGGTGCCAAAATAGATGACAAACAAGGACATGCTGTACTTTTTGCGTTTGATGCTGGCGTCGGTGTTCTTGCGCCGATGTTGGGCCGGGATCATGTTCAGGTAGGTGTAAGCCACGTCAGCATTGGAGACAACGATGTTGGCCTTGTAAACCGTGCCATCCTTGAGACGTACCCCGGTAGCCTTGCGCCCTTCGATGAGAATTTCGTCTACTTCGGCGTTGAACCGCACCGTACCGCCCAGGTCACTGAATAAATCACCCAGCCCGTCAACGATGGCTCCCGTGCCGCCCAGCGCGTAATGGATACCCCATTCCCGCTCCAGGTAATGGATAAGGACATACAACGAAGCGGCATTGAACGGATTGCCGCCGATGAGCAGGGGATGAAAGGAGAAACAGCGGCGAAGGAAGTCGTTTTTGATGTATTTTGAAACGTAGCTGTAGACGCTCAAATAGGATTGCAGGCGAATGAGGTCAGGCGCAACCTTGAGCATGTCGGTTACTTTGAGAAACGGTTTGTCAATGAGGGCCATGCCCGTCTCAAAAATTTCTTTGGTGCTGGCGATGAAGCGGGTGTACCCCTCTTTATCGTCCGGTTCCCATTGATCAATTTGTTTGAGGGTGAACTCGTGATCACTGTTGTAATCGAAGGAGCGCCCTTCGTGGTTGAAGATGCGGTAGAACGGTTCGCACTGGACGAGTTTGACGTAATCTTCGCGGTTTTTGCCCGCGGCCGCCCACAATTCATCTAACATCCAGGGAGCCGTAATCACTGTGGGGCCACCGTCAAATTTGAAACCGTTAATTTCGTAGGTATAAGCGCGGCCGCCGAGTCTGTCGCGTTTTTCTAGTAAGGTGACATAGTGTCCACGGGCCGCCAGACGCACTGCCGCCCCTAACCCCCCAAAACCACTACCGATGACCACAATATTTTGTTTTTCCATGAGACAACTCCAACAGAGTAAACGGGTTTGATGCCTATCATTTATTTGCAATATTCAGACTACAACATCGTTATCATAAATCATTGTTCACAATTTGTCAATATTTTGCAACGATATTGACGGGGTTGACGCAAGGAAACAAGGCTCACGGGTCAGGATGCCTGGCACGCTTCATTCATTCACTATGACGCACAAGCGTTTGTGATGGATGTGTGCGCTTGTTGAAAACGCGCAACTATAGATTTTCAGATAATCATTGGGGGTTTTAGTTCGCAGTGACCTCTTTAGCGGGCTGACATCAGCCCGCTATTGAGGCTTAGCAAATTAATAAGAGTATCGCGGAGTAAGGCATCCCTAGATGCCGCCGGTGGTAAACCGTTCGCACGTGGGCGTGCTCACTCCTCTCTATACCAGCATTAATTGGGAAACCTTCAAAAGCGGTCACTACCAACGGTCGAGGGCTGAGCTTGTTGAAGCCCGCCCACTGCCTTCGACAAGCTCAGGCAACGGGCATAATGAGGTTTTTTCGCCCTGTCACCCCTCGCTTTGTCGCTGCGTCGGGTATATTTACTGCATAAGGCTCCAGCCCTGGTTGTTGAGGGTAAACTGGGCGGTTTTGAGGCGGTAATCGGTGGTGGTGGTAACGAGGGCGGTGGCCTGGTTGCCGTTGATGGTAAGGCGATGCACTTCGTAACCGAGCGCGGCCGCGGACTGCACCAGTCGCCAATAATCTGAGGCCAACGGATCCAGGAATGCGCCATCATTGTCCAACACCCGGTTCACACTATCTAATAACACATTGGACCGGTTGAAATCGCCTTCCCGTAAAGCCACATCAGCCGATACCAACATCGCTTCCAGGGTAACATTCACTTCCGCCGTGGGATGGCGCAGGAGATCGGCGGTGATGCCTCGTTCACGGGCGGCAGGGGGATAAGGCAGCCAGGCGGTGAGATAGTAAGCGGTGGGGTCATACTGGTTTTGGTAACGGCGCATGGTCTCATAAAAACGCACCGTCGTGGCCAGGTCGGCTACATCAATGCTATTCCAGGGTTGTCTGCCCAGATAATTTAGCCACTCGGTTTCCAGTTGGGTAAGCGATTTGTGGAAATGGTTTTGCAGGTGTTGGCTGACCCCTTCGGCCTGGCTAGACGCACCGCGTGTGTCCATCGTGGCGTAAAAATCGCGGGTACGCTCCCAGCCAAATTGGTTGACCAGGTAGTTGAAAAAGCTGGCCGCTTCCAGGTAACTGACTTCATGCTGAGCCGGGTAGAAATCATTGATGAGGTCAGTTAAAGGAACGAAGAGGCCAGTTTGCAGGAGCGCGGCCGCACGCCTATCCAGATTCTCTGCTTTGTAATGTCCACCTGTGGCCCAAACAGCAATCCCTTCGGCAAAAAAGGTGATGCGATTGGGGGCAAATTGCTGATCCAGCAGGTGAATCGTCTCGTGGACGAGCACTTCGTACAACCCACCCCCGGCATAATTGCGGTCCAGGTAGGAAATGGCAATAACGGATGAGGCGTATCCCCCCTGGCCCACAACCCGGTCTAAGAAGTAGAACTCATATTTTTTCTGGGGTGTTTCATCCAGCGCATCTATGGCCTGCTGAATGGCCCGGTCTACCTCGCCGGAGAGGAAGGGCAGGTCACGTGCGGCCGCGGTGCCACTGATGGCATAAATATGAGCGTAGGTAGTTTCAACAGAAACCCAGGTTGCGCCCGCGGCCGCGGGCGGTTGCACCAACACCATTAATGTATACGTGTTGTTGTCCGGGTTCTCATCCCCACTCACTAGCCGGTCACGCGGGTCCAGAATGACCTCAATTTCGTATTCCCCAACCAGACCGGCGGTATCCCACACCCACTCATACAGACCTATCGCATCCCCATTGAGATTGCGTCCCGTCAGACGGTTTTCCAGGAGGATCTGCCCATCCACCTTGATCATCACTTCCACATCACTCGGGTTGAGCTGATCTGGCACAAAGGGGAAAACCTGAAAAGTGACCCGTTCACCGGTATAAATTTCGGGAGCTGGATAATAAAAGAAGTGATGAGCGCTGATAGCCAGATCAGTGGGGATAAGGGTGTAGGTAGGGGAAGGGTGGGGACTAGGTGAGGGTTCGGGAGGGGTGGGTGAAAGGGTAGGCTGAGTTGGGTTGGTCGCGGCCGCGGTCTCAACGGTTGACTCAGGCGTCTCATTGGCCTGATTGGTCAGACCACAAGCCAGAAGTAAAAACAAAAGCAGAGGATAATAGCGAAAACCTTTCATAGACTTACACGGCTCAGAATCATAGGATGGGCCACAAAATTCCTTGTATAACACATTATACTCATCACCTCTAACAATCTTACGACGCTTACCAGACTTTTAAGATGCGTCTAACTGACGCATTGGCTTAGACGCTTAGACAAACTGGGGTGAAGGCTGTCACAAAAAGCGTTATAATCGTCGCTCGACGTGTCATGTATGCCGTAGGAATTCATCCCCCATCCTAACTTATACAAGACACTTGATGATTTAGTTCAACCGATAGGAGAAATAGACATGTCCTTTATTCATATTCGCGTTCCTGAAGGCGAAAAAATTAGTTATGCCGATGGCAAATTACACGTTCCTGACCATCCCATTGTGGCTTTCATTGAAGGTGACGGCATTGGTGTAGATATTACACCTGCTTCACTTAAGGTATGGGATGCGGCTGTAGAAAAGGCTTACGGTGGCACACGGAAAATTGCCTGGATGGAAATTTACTGTGGTGAGAAAGCGGCCGCGCTCTATGAAGGCAACTACATGCCCGAAGAGACGTTTGACGCCATGCGTGAATATGTAGTCGGCATCAAGGGGCCGCTCACCACGCCGATTGGTGGTGGTTTCCGTAGTCTGAACGTGACCCTGCGCCAGGTATTGGATTTGTATGCCTGTGTACGCCCCGTCAAATATATCCCCGGAACCCCCAGCCCGGTGCGTGAGCCGGAAAAGATGAATATTGTCATTTACCGGGAAAACACCGAAGATGTTTACTCTGGGGTAGAATGGACGGCCAACTCAGAAGAAGCGCAGTCGCTGATCAAGATAATGAACGAACAAATGGGCAAGAATATTCGTCCGGACTCGGCCATTGGCATCAAACCGGTCAGTGAATTTGGCACGAAACGGTTGGTGCGTCAGGCGATTGACTATGCGTTGGCCAGCGGCCGCAGTAGCGTCACCATCGTCCACAAGGGCAACATCATGAAATTCACCGAAGGGGCGTTTAAGACCTGGGGTTATGAATTGGCCGCCGAGGAATATGGGGATGTCACCATTACCGAAGATGAGTTGTGGGACAAGTACAATGGTCAACAACCCGCAGGCAAAATCGTGATCAAAGACCGCATTGCTGATAACATGCTCCAGCAATTACTCACCCGTACCTCTGATTATGAAGTGGTTGCCACACTGAATTTGAACGGGGATTACATGAGCGACGCGGCCGCGGCCCAGGTAGGTGGTTTGGGTATGGCCCCTGGTGGTAACATTGGTGATGGTGTAGCTCTCTTTGAAGCCACCCATGGCACAGCCCCCAAATACGCGGGCAAAGATATGGTCAACCCCGGTAGCCTCATCCTCAGTGGGATGATGATGTTAGAATATATGGGTTGGACGGAAGCGGCCGCGTTGGTGGAACAAGGTTTGACCCGCACCATTCAGGCCAAAACCGTTACCTATGACCTGCACCGCCAGATCGAAGGCGCAACCAAACTCAGTTGCTCCGCCTTCGCCCAGGCTATCATTGACAACATGTAATTAAGAGCGAGAGCTAGAGCGAGAGAGCGTCCAGACTGTTCTTGCTCTTGCTCTAGCTTGACATCATTGGCATCACAACCCTTGATAATCAAACTTTGGCGAAACCTACATTGTTCTCTGGAAATCTCTCAGTCTCTTAATCTCTCAATCTCCAGAGGCTCCGTTAAAAATCGCCCTGTCCATTAATTTTGCACCCTTACGACGAGGAATTATGCCAACTCACGAAGACTCATACGGCAAAATAGACATTTCGCCGTTGGCCGTATCTACCATTGCCAGCCATGCCATTAACCAATGTTATGGTGTCGTGGGCATGGCCAGTAAAAACCTGGCCGATGGTCTCTCACAACTCCTTTCTCGTGATAGCCATAAAGGCATAGATGTTCATTTTGATGAGGATGGGGCTATCTTGATAGACGTTTATGTGATCGTCGAATATGGAACCCGCATCCGCGTGGTCGCTGAAAGCATCCAGAACACGGTCAAATTTCACGTGGAAAAAGCCATTGGCCTGCCCGTGCGAGCGGTCAACATCTATGTCCATGGGTTGCGTTTAAGCAATCAAAACGACAAAAATCGCAGATAAAAATTTTCAACCACAGATTTCACCGATTGGCACAGATTTTCTCTGTGCTCTCTGTGCCTTCTCCGTGTTCTCTGTGTCCGTTTTCGTAGAAGTGGTTTTACGAGGAGAAACTGGCGCGTGAGTGAATCCCAATTCCCTGATGTCCACGAAAAGTGGTTAAATTGCAATGGGCGGCAATTTAAAAAATTAGCCCATGCCGGATTGATCTGGCTGGAACGGCATCATCAAGCCGTTAATGCCCTTAATGTTTTCCCTGTGCCCGATGGCGACACCGGTACAAACATGCTCCTGACCATGCGTTCCGCTTATAAACGGGTGCAAGATAGCCAGGAAAATCAGGTGGGTAAAGTGGCTGACCAACTGGCCCAGGGTGCGCTCATGGGGGCGCGGGGCAACTCCGGCGTCATTCTCAGCCAAATATGGCGGGGTTTGGCCCACTCCCTTAAGAACAAGGATACATTTGATGCGTTGGCTATGGCGGCCGCGTTTCAAGAAGCTTCCAATACCGCCTACAACGGCGTCATGAAACCGGTCGAAGGCACTATCTTGACCGTCGTCCGCGAAGCCGCCGAAGAAGCTAAAGATGCCGCCCGTAAAGGCAGTGATTTACGCTTTGTGCTGGATCGGGTGTTAGAACGGGCCAATCAGGCCCTTGAGCGAACACCGGATATGTTGCCCGTATTGAAACAGGCCGGAGTCGTGGATTCCGGGGGGAAAGGGTTTATTTATATTTTGGAAGGGATGATGCGCTATTTGCAAGGGGAATTAACGGAAGCGATGATGGCCGGTAAGGATGCAAGCCTGATAAATGTGCCATCTCTACCAGCCCAGGCCCTGGCTGTGCCTGAAGGTGGGTCGCTGGAATTCCCCTACGATGTGCAGTTTATTTTGCTGGGACAGAACTTAAATGTAGAGGAAGTCCGCGGCCGCATTGATAGCATGGGTGATTCCACGGTCGTCGTCGGTGACAACCAAACTATCAAAGTTCACGTCCATGTCAAAGACCCCGGTGCGCCCCTTAGCTACGGCATTAGCCTGGGGCAGATCACCGACGTAGTGGTCGAAAATATGCAAGAACAGATGGAAACCATTATCAACAGTACCGGCAATAATGGCACACTCATTCAACTCCTTCCCGAAGAAATCCTGACCCTGCAACCAGGACAGGTCGCGGTGATCGCCATTGCCCCAGGCCAGGGGTTGGCCGATGTGTTTCACAGTTTGGGTGTGGCCTACGTCGTAGATGGCGGCCAGACGAATAACCCCAGCACCGAAGAAATCTTCCAGGCCATCCAGGATGTGCCCACCGATAAAATCATTATTCTACCTAACAACAAAAACATCATTCTGGCCGCCGAAGCCGCCCGTGACATCAGTCCTAAACAAGTTGTGGTGGTTCCCACCCGTACCATTCCCCAAGGGGTAGCGGCTATGCTCTCCTGGAGTGTCGATGGTGAACTGGAGCAGGTAGCCGAGGCTATGCAATCGGCCAGTCTCACGGTGGCCACAGGCCAGATCACTTACGCCACCCGCACTGTCACCTTAGACGGTGTAGATGTGGCCGAAGGCAATATGATCGGCCTTACCGATAGCAAATTGTGTGCATCTGGTCCGGACATCACCTCGGTATTGGGTCCCACACTGAGAAAGATGAGCCTGGACGAGCGGGAAATCCTCACCGTTTATTATGGAGACAATGTCAGCCTGAGTGAGGCTCAACAGCTTGTAGCCCAAATTGAAGAACAATACCCTGACATAGAAGTTGAATTAATCTATGGGGGCCAGCCCCACTATCATTACATCCTCGGCGCGGAGTAAGATCATGTCGCGCTCCCCGTTTGTAGTGACGACATTAGTCGGCTAGCACGCTAATGAATATTCATTAATTAATTCGGTAATTGACCAAAACGCTTGAACTTTCATTCTGACGAGTCTTCGAGGAAGAATCCTGACAATTTAGGTGAACGGGATGCTTCGGCGGACCTCAGTATGACACGGCGAGGATTACCGGTTTAATTTCTTAACTTTCATAAGCGGTCCCTACAAACGGGCAGGGACGGACTTTGTTGATTAGATACTTGGTGACATTTAGGGGTCAATATCTGTGCAAAACGGGGTAATTTGTGCATAATATACCCGTGACGAATTCAACCCCCACCCCCACTTCTGCTTCCGAACGCCTACATGTTGTAGACATCATTCGCGGCTTCGCCGTGTTTGGTATATTTGTTTTCAATATGACAAGTTTTGCCGGGTATACCTATGCCCTGCAAGGCCATGATGACGCCCTAAATCGGGGCCTCATGCTCCTCATTCGTTTCCTCGTCGAAGCCAAATTCTATTCCCTTTTCTCCTTCCTTTTTGGCTGGGGCATGGCTATCCAACTCCTACGGGCGGAAGCCAAAGGGACGAA
>Ga0307505_10002500_pt1 | contig 12678 bp, 14 predicted proteins | sample 23_S_MG_FD_202183 | JGI IMG/M metagenome (GOLD analysis project Ga0307505, IMG submission 202183) | Soil microbial communities from Populus trichocarpa stands in riparian zone in the Pacific Northwest, United States - 23_S | ecosystem: Environmental > Terrestrial > Soil > Riparian zone > Trees...
CGCCATCACCGCATCGGCCGGCGAGCAGGCCGGCGCGCGCGTGGCGACGGTGCCGTCCAGCGGGTTGCGGCGCTCGAAGGTGGCGTTGCGTTCGGCCGTGACTTTCAGGCCGTTGATCAGCATCGACAGGTCGGACATGGCGGGGCTCCTTTGCGGCGGTCTACGGGGCGCTGCTCGAGCGCGAGGTCGGGCATCATCGCCCAAGAACGCAGGGCCTCGGGCGTGCCGGCAACTTCCGCTTAGGGCGCCGGCTTCTCGAAGCCCAAGCGCGCCGACAGCTCGCGGGCCTCGCGCAAGGCGCAGTCCCTGAGTTCCACCAGGCGCTCCTGCGTGTAGCGCGAGCTCGGCCCCGACAGGCTGATGCCGCCGTGCAGCAGGCCGCTCTTGTCGAACACCGGAACGGCCACGCAGCGCATGTCGTCGGCGAACTCGAACTCATCGTAGGCGAAGCCTTGCCGCCGCACGCGGCGAAGCTCGGCGCGCAGCGCTTCCGGCTCGACGATGGTGCGCCGGGCAAACTGCGGCAAGCCGCGCGCCAGCACCTGTTCGAGGAAGTCCTCGCCCTCGAAGCACAACAGCACCTTGCCGATCGACGTGCAGTGCAAGGGCGCACGGTCGCCGATCTTGAAGTCGATGGCCACACGCTGCGTGCCGTGCACGCGATACAGCAGCACCGACTCGAAACGGTCGCGCACGCAGTAGTGCACCGTCTCGCGCGTCTGTTCTGAGATGTGGCGCAGCGATGCCGCCACCAGCTCGGCGATGCGGTCGTCGTGCTGCAGGTACTTGGTCAGCGACAGCACCTTGTAGCTGAGCTTGTAGTGTTTGCCGCTCGCATCGCGATCGACATAGCCCGCGTCGATCAGCGTCAGCAGCATGCGGTAGGCGGTGCTGCGGTCGGCGCCGATCTGCTGCGCCACCACGGCCACCGGCACCGGTGTCCTCGACGCTGCAAGCGTCTCCAGAACCTTCAGCGCGCGCAGCGCGGTCGTGCTCTTGTTCGAATCGGCCATGAAGCTTGCCTGGAGCGTGGGTGCACTGTTCGTGGAGTAGGTGTTTGCCATTGTACGGTGCATTATTTGTTGACATCATACGATGAATGCACGAAAGTGAATTCATGGAACTCGGGCGTGGTGCGGTGGGCAGGGGCGGGCTGAAGGCGCCGGCCGGTGCGCAAGCCTTGCTCGGCGCGCAGGGCATCACCAAGAACTACGGCGGCACGCAGGCGCTGCGCGGCGTGAGCCTGGATTTTCGCGCCGGCGAGGTGCATGCGATCGCCGGTGAGAACGGTGCCGGCAAGAGCACGCTGACGCATATCCTGACTGGCGCGGTGCGTGCCGACGCGGGCCGCATCTCGATGCAAGGCGAGCCGGTCGTCCTGCACGGCCCGGCGGACGGCCAACGCCTGGGCATCCGCATGGTGCATCAGCACGACACGCTGGTGGCGCACCTGAGCGTCGCCGAGAACGTGCTGCTCGGCCAGCTGCCGCGCAGCCGCCGCAGCGGCCTGATCGACTGGGCCGCGGCGCGCCGGCGTGCGCAAGCACTGCTCGCCGAGGTGGGCTACCCCGATTTCGAGCTGGGTGCGCTGGCCCATACCCTGTCCGCCGCCAAGCGGCAGATCGTCGAAATGGCCAAGGCTTTGGCTATGGAACCGCGCGTGCTGATCCTGGACGAACCCTCGGCCTCGCTGGCGCAGCAGGACATCGAGCGCATGTTCGCCTTCGTGCGCCGCCTGCGCGATGCGGGCAAGGCGATCGTCTACATCACCCACCGTCTCGACGAGATCTTCGAGCTGGCCGACCGCGTGACCGTGCTGCGCGACGGCGCGGTGACCGGCTCGCTCGCCGTGGCCGACACCGACAAGGCCGGGCTGGTGCGGCTGATGGTCGGCCGTTCCATCGAAGACCTGTTTCCCAAGCGGTCCGGCGGCAGCCCGCGCAGCGCGCTCAGCGTGCGCAACCTGGCGCGCGAGGGCGCGTTCGAGCAGATTTCCTTCGATGTCGGCGAGGCCCAGGTCGTCGGCATGTACGGGCTGGTGGGCAGCGGCCGCACCGAGCTGGCGCGCTGCCTGTTCGGTGCCGACCGCAAGAGCGCCGGCAGCATCACCTGGCAAGGCCGCGCGTTCGACGCGCGCTCGCCCGGCGATGCACTGCGTGCCGGCATCGCGCTGCTGACCGAGGACCGCCTGGGCGACGGGCTGGTGCGCGGACTGTCGGTGCGCGACAACGCCGCGCTGGCCAGCCTGGCGGCAGACAGCCGCTGGGGCCTGCTCGGCCTGGCGCACCAGCGCCACCGCGTCGGGCAGCAGGTGCGCGATCTGGCCATCCGGCCCACCGACATCGAGCGCGACGTGGCCACGCTGAGCGGCGGCAACCAGCAGAAGGTGGTGCTCGCGAAGTGGCTGCTGGCCAAGGCCAGGCTGCTGATCCTGGACGAGCCCACGCGCGGCGTCGACATTGCCGCCAAGCGCGACATCTATGCCGTCATCGGCCGGCTGGTCGATGCGGGCACGAGCGTGCTGCTCATCTCGTCCGACCTGCCCGAGGTGCTGGGCCTGAGCGACCACATCCTGGTCATGCGTGAAGGCCGCCTCGTCGGCGGCTTCGACCGATCGCAGGCCACCGAGGAAAGGCTGCTGGGCTGTGCCTGCGGCCTGCTGCACTGATGCGCGCGGCCCGTGACAATTCGAAGCGCCAGGCTGCACGGTAGGCGACGATGAAGACGCTGCTCGATCAATGGATTCCCGCCGGAGGTCTGCGGCCCAACTGGCAAGGCCTTGTGCCGGTCATCAGCTTTCTGGCGCTGCTGCTGGCCGGCTCGGTATTCACCGAGGTCTTCCTCACCGAACGCAACCTCAGCAACCTGCTGCGCCAGACCGTGGCCAACGGCCTGATCAGCCTGGGCATGCTGATCGTCATCCTCACCGGCGGCATCGACCTGAGCGTCGGCGCGGTGGTGGCACTGGGCGGCGTGCTCTACGCGGGACTGACGGACTCGCTGGGCATCGTGCCGGCCTTGCTGGTGGCGGTGCTGGCCGGTGCTGCGGCCGGGCTGCTCAACGGCATCGTCATCGCCCGTTTCCGGCTGCAGCCTTTCATCGTGACGCTGGCCACGATGGGCATCGTGCGCGGCGTCGTCTATATCTACACCGAAAGCCCGATCTCGCCCACGCACCCCGCCTTCCGCACACTCGGCAGCGCCTTGCTCGGGCCGCTGTCCATCGGCATGTTGATCATGCTCAGCTGCTACGTGTTGGCGGGCTTGTATCTCAACCGCACGGCGATAGGCCGCGCCACGGTGGCGATCGGCGGCAACGCCGAGGCCGTGCGCCTGGCGGGCGTGAACGTGCCGCGCACCATTGCCGTGGCCTACGGCATCTCGGGGCTGTTGTCGGCACTGTCGGGCGCCATCCTGGTGTCGCGGCTGGGCATCGCGCAACCCAGCCTGGGGGCGGCCTATGAGCTGGACGCCATCGCCGCATGCGTGATCGGCGGCGCGGTGCTGGGCGGCGGCGGCGGCAGCGTCATCGGCACGCTCTTTGGCGTGTTCACGCTGGGCATCATCAACAACCTGTTGAACTTACTGGGCGTAAAGAGTTTCTACCAGGACATCGTCAAGGGCGCGGTGATCATCCTCGCCGTGCTGCTGGTGGCCAGGAAGAAGAGGGCATGAACACGGCACTTGCGAAACGCCGCTGCAGGTGCTGGCGACAGCCCGTGGGGCGGCCCTGCCGAACCATGGGCAGCGCGGCGCGATCAAGACAGGAGACATGGACATGAAACGACTCTCGGTATGGCTGTTGGGCATTGCCGGCGCGCTTGTGCTCGCCGTGTCGGCGCACGCGCAGGACCGGCCGCTCAAGGTCGGCATCGTCACGCTGCAGATGAAAGCGCCCTACTTCGTCGCCATGGTGCGCGCGCTGGAGGCCGAGGCCGCGAAGCACAAGAACGTGACCGTCATGGTCGCCGATGGCGGCGGCGACGTCGCCAAGGTGTCCAGCGACATCGAGGACCTGCTGGCCAAGGGCGTGGATGGCCTGATCATGAACATCAGTCCGCTCGAAGCCCTGCCCGGGCCGATGGCGGCCATCAAGAAGGCCGGCAAGCCGGTGGTGCTGGTCAACCGCAAGCTCAAGGGCGGCGAGTACGACGCCTGGGTGGGCGTGGACAACTTCGCCATCGGCACCGGTGTCGGCGAGCAGATCGTCAAGCACATGGGCGGCAAGGGCACGCTGATGATGATGCGCGGCGGGCCCGAGGACAACAGCACCGGCAATGCTCGCCGTGACGGCGTGCTGTCCAAGGTCACGGGCACCGGCATCCAGGTCGTGGTGGCACCGGAGTTCGGCAGGTGGGGCGAGGACGGCGGCATCCGCGTGATGGAGGACATGCTGGCCAAGCACAAGAACCTCAACGCCGTGTTCTGCGAAAACGATGCCATGTGCCTGGGCGCGCAGAAGGCCATTGCCGACGCGGGGCGGCAGCAGGAGATATCGGTGTTCGGCTTCGACGGGCAGAAGGCGGCGATCGAGCAGATTGCCAAGGGCACCAACTACGTGGCCACGGGGCAGAACTCGCCGGATGCCATCTCGCGCATCGGCTTCGAGCGGCTGATGGCCTTGATGGCCGGCAAGACGGTGGAGAAGGACACCATCACGCCGGTGGTGGTGGTCACGAAGGAGAACGCGGCGTTGGTGTCGAACCCGCAGTCGGTGTTCTGAGCGCGGCTGGCTTCGAAGGCAGGCGCCAGGCCGGAGCCTGGCGGCCCCTGCTATCCCACCCTCTCCCGCCCGGCGGGAGAGGGAGCAGGGCCAGGGCGCACTGCCGGGCGCGCGATTGCGTTTCGATCAGACCGGTGCTGCCGTGCGCCGGCGCTGCGCGGCGTCGGCGGCTGTGGTGGTGTCGGATTCGGCCGCGCCGAGGTAGGCCTCGCGCACCACGGCCGAGCGGGCCAGCAGCTTGGAGGAGCCACTGGCCACCAGCGCGCCGCGCTCCAGCACGTAGCCGCGGTCGGCCACGGCCAGCGCCTTCTTCACGTTCTGCTCGACCATCAGCACGGTGGTGCCGGCGTCGGCGATGCGCCGCGCCGCGGCCAGCAGCTCGTCGACCATCTTCGGCGCCAGGCCCAGCGAGGGTTCGTCCAGCATCAGCAGCCGCGGTGCGCTGACCAGCGCGCGCGCCACCGCCACCATCTGCTGCTCGCCGCCGCTCATCGTGCCGGCCAGCTGTTGCGCGCGCTCGCGCAGCTTGGGGAACTGCGCGAAGGCGGCTTCGATGCGTGGTGCACGTTCCGCTTTAGGAACCAGCCAGCCACCGAGCTCCAGGTTCTCGGTGACCGTCATCTGCGGGAACAGCTGCCGTCCTTCAGCCACCAGCGCGATGCCGGCGCGCACGATTTCGTGGGTCTTCTCCGGCAGGTCCTCGCCGTCCAGCGTGACGATGCCGCGCATCGGGATCAGCCCGGCCAGCGCCTTCAGCAGCGTGGTCTTGCCGGCGCCGTTGGAGCCGAGGATCACGGTCAGCCCGGGCCGGGCCTCGAGCTTCAGGTCGCGCAGCACCAGGAAGGGCCCGTAGCCGGCGGACAAGCCCTGCACCTTCAGGTGCGCGCGGCCGCTGCCGCCCAGCATGAAGGGCTCATTGCGCCACCACATCATGGCGCGGCCTCTTCGACCATTTCGTCGCCGAGGTAGGCCTCGATCACTTCCGGGTCGCGTGTCACCTCGGCCGGCGTGCCATCGGCGATCTTGCGCCCTTGGTGCAGCACGATCACGCGCTCCACGTGGCGCAGCAGCACCGTCACCGCATGCTCGATCCAGATGACGGTGAGGTCGAGTTCGTCGCGCATGCGGCGGATCAGCCGCGCCATGTCCTCGATCTCGCCTTCGGTCAGGCCGGCGGCCACCTCGTCCAGCAGCAGCAGCCGCGGCCTTGTCGCCAGCGCCATGCCGATCTCCAGCAGCCGCTGCTGGCTGGGCGTGATCGCCGCGGCCGGCAGCTCGGCCAGCTCGGCCAGGCCGATCAACCTGAGGATGCTGTCGGCCGTGCGCAGCGCCCAGGGCACCGATGCCTCCTCGCCCCAGAACAGGTACTTGCGCGGGCGGCGGCCGGCGAACTTCAGGCCGAACTGGATGTTGTCGCGCACCGCCATCTCGGCGAAGGTGCGCGGTGTCTGGAAGGTGCGCGCCACGCCGTGCGCGGCGAAGCGGTTGGCACGCCTGCCGGTCAGGTCGCGGCCATCGGCGACCAGCCGGCCGGAAGTGAGCGACTGCACGCCCGAGATGGCGTTGAAGAAGGTGGTCTTGCCGGCGCCGTTGGGGCCGATGATGCCCACCAGCTCGCCGGCACGGAAACGTGCGCTCACCGCGTCCACCGCGGTCAGCCCGCCGAAGCGCACCGTGACCTCGTGCGCGTCGAGCAAGGGCGTGGCGTCAGAGGAGGACACGCCGTTCCCTTTCCCGCTGCTTGTCGCGGGCCTTGTCGCCGCTCCATTCGTAGCGCTTGCGCTTCCAGGCGTCGCGGCTGTCTCGCCACCATTGCCTGAAGGTTTCCCAGCGCAATGAGGCCAGCCCGCCCGGCAGGTACAGCACCGACCAGATCAGCAGCAGCCCCAAGGTCATCATGTACAGCTGCGGCAGCTGCAGGCGCAGCGTCTCGGCCAGCAGGCTGAAGACGATGGCGGCGATCAGTGGCCCCCACAGCGTGGCGGCGCCGCCGATCAGCGCGATCAGCACCGTTTGAAAGCCGATGAAGGGGTTGAAGACGGTGGTCGGGTCGATGTAGGTCCAGCGCACGCTCATCGCCGCGCCGGCCGCGCCGGCGAAGGCGGCGGTGATGGCGAAGCCGGCGATCTTGATCAGCCGCGTGTCCACGCCCAAGGTCATCGCACGCTGCTCGTCGGAGCCGATGCCGCGCAGCGCCAGGCCGAAGCGGGTGCGCCGCAAGACGATCGACGTGGCCACCGCCAGCACCGCGATCAGCAGCATGGTCAGGTAGATGGTGTCGCGCTCGGGCACGACGGTGAGCACGCGACCCACGGTGCCGGTGACCTGCTTTTCCCAGTAGGTGATGGCATGGCGGATCAGCTCGGTCATGCCGAAGGTCAGCACCGCGAAGTAGGTGCCGCGCAGGTGCAGCACCAGCGCGCCCATCACCACCGCCACGCCGGTGGCGATGCCGGCGCCGAGCACGATGGCCACGGCCCAGCTCGTCTGTTCCAGCACCAATGCGCTGGTGTAGGCGCCGATGCCGAAGAAGGCCGCCGTGGCAAGCGACAGGTAGCGCGTGCTGCCGCAGAACAGGCTCCAGCTGGTGGCCAGCGCGATGTACATCAGGCAGGTCAGCGCCAGCGAGACGACGAACTCGCTGGCGAAGGAGGGGATGGCGATGGCCCAGCCGGTGAGGCCGAAGAGCACCAGCAGGTCGCGGGTCAGGAGTTGGCGCGCGTTCATGGGGATGTACGCTCGCCGCCGCGCGGCCAGGTGCTCAGGCGCCCGCAGGCCTGAACGGGTTCAGCACCGGCACGCCGAAGGGCTTGAAGTCGGCGACGTTGCGGGTGACGACGCTCAAACCGTGTACCGATGCCGTGGCCGCGATCACCGCGTCCTCGATCAGCGTGTCGGAGCGGCGGTGCATCAGCCGCGCCCAGACGCGGAAGGTGGCGGCATCCATGGCCAGCAGGTTGTAGGACACGGCCACCTGCTCGAGCCAGGCCTCGATCTCGGCGGCCTTGGCGGCGTCCTGTTCGCGGGTCAACTCGATGCCAGACTGGATCTCGCCCACCGTCACCGCCGACAGGAACAGCGCCTTGTCGTCCACCGAGTGCAGCCAGGCCACTACCGCACCGTGTGGCCGCGGCTTGCGCAACTCGGAGACGACGTTCGTGTCCAGCAGGTACATGGCGCTCAGCGCAACGCCGTTGGCACGCGCCGACGCGCCTTGCCACGTGCCGGCAACACCAGCTCGGCGCGGGCCTCGTCGGCCAGCAGCAACTGCTTGAGCGACGGGCGCGCCGAGGCTTGCAGCCGCCGCCATTCGTCCACTGGCACGAGCACCGCTGCCTCGGCACCGCGGCGCGTGACGAGTTGCGGGCCTTCGGCGAGGCAGGCGTCGAGGAACTCGCTGAAGCGGGCTTTTGCGTCCTGTACCGGCCAAGTCGACATGTGCGGCTCCTGCTGACTAGTTGACTGACTAGTTTAGCAGAGCAGGGCCGCTGGCGCAGGTGGGTCATGGCTCAGCGCTTGCGGTGAAACAACCCATTCGGCCGCAGCAGCAGCACCGCAATGAAGATGCCGTAGGACAGCAGCGACTTCAGCGACGGGCTGGTGAAGTGCATGCCCAGCGCCTCGACCACGCCCAGCAGCAGGCCGCCGGCCAGTGCGCCGCCCATGCTGCCGAAGCCGCCCAGCGTGATGACGATCAGCGAGGTCACGGTGTAGGGCTCGCCCATCGCCGGGGTGACGGTGTAGGTCATCGACAGCAGGCAACCGGCCACGCCCGACAGCCCCAGGCCGATGCCGAACATCAGCGGGTGCAGCCGCGCGGTGTCGATGCCCACCAGCTGCGCGCCGGTGGGCGACTGCATCAGCGCGCGCACGCCCTTGCCGTACAGCGTGGTGCGCAGCAGCACGATCAGCGCCGTGGCGAACAGCAGCGACAGCGCCAGCACCAGCAGCTTGTTGGCGGCGAATTGCGCCCCGCCGATCTGCACCGGCTCGGTCAGGTAGTCGTAGCCGCGCAGATCGCCGCCCCACACCCAGGAGGCGAAGTTCTGCACCAGGAACATCAGGCCGAAGCAGACCATCAGCGCGCGCGCCTCGAAGATGTCGACGTTGGGCGAGGTGTCGGTCAGCCGCCTGAACCACAGCCGGTGGATCACCAGGCCCAGCACGAACATCAGCGCGAAGGACAGCGGGATCATCGCCAGCGGCGACCAGCCGAGCGTGGTCGTCGCGGCCCAGGTGACGAAGGCGCCGAGCATCAGGAACTCGCCGTGCGCGATGTTCAGGATGCGCATCAGCCCGTACTGCAGGTTCAGCCCGAGCGCGACCAGCGCATAGATGCTGCCGGTGATCAGGCCGGAGGCGATCAGTTCGAGCCAGGCGCCGAGGGACATGGGTGGGGTGGACGACCAGAACAGGGCCCGCGCGCCGCAGCACGCGGGCCTTCAGGCTGCCAGGAAGGGCGGCGGACTACTTCCAGGCCGGCTTGTTCGGGTTCAGCGCCGCGGTGGCCACGGCCTTCGGCCAGACGACCTCGAACTCGCCGTTCTGCCATTGCGACACCGTGCCGGGCGTGCCGACGTTCTCGCTGCCGTTGAACTTGATCGTGCCGAGGATGGTGGCGTGGTCGGTGTTGGCGACGTAGTCGCGGATCGCCTTGCGGTCCAGGCCGATCTTGCCGACCGCGCTGGTCAGGATTTCCAGGCTGGCCCAGCAGGCGCCGCTGGCCCAGCGGTCGGGTTCCTTCTTCTGGCTCGCCACGTGCGCGTCGAAGTAGGCCTTGGCACCGGCGCTGGTCTTGGGGTTCCACGAGCCCATGCCCATCACGCCTTCCACCCCGGCCGGCGTCAAGGTGGCGCGGTAGAACGGAAACGCGGTGCCCACGCTGAGGTAGAAGAAGCGCGGGTTGAAGCCGATCTCCTTGCTCTGGCGGCTGGTCAGCACCGTATCGCCCGGGTAGGTGAAGCCGACGAAGGCATCGGGGTTCTTGTCCTTGATGCCGCGCAGCACCGGCGACAGGTCCTTGGTGTTGGTGGAGAAGCTCTTGTCCTCGACCATGTTGATGCCCGTGCCCTGCAGCGCCACCTTGAAGGCGGCGTAGTTCTCCAGGCCGAAGAGTTCGTCGGTGTAGATCACGGCCACGGTCTTTGCGCCGTTGGCCGCGAGCATGGCCACCAGCGCGTCGCACATCGCCTTGGGCTGCTGCAGCATCAGGAAGAAGTAGGGCAGCTTCATCTCCACCAGCCGACGCGACAGCGCGGTCGGCGCCAGGAAGGGGTAGCCGTGGCGGTTGGCCAGCGGCGCGACGGCGAAGTTGGCGCCGCTGCCCCAGGGCGCCAGCACCAGGTCGACCTTGTCGCTGCCCATCAGCTTCTCGTAGCTGCGCACGCAGGTCTCGATGTCGCTGCGGTCGTCGGAGCTGACCAGTTCGATCATCCGCTTCCTGCCCTTGACGTTCAGGCCGCCGGCCGCGTTCTGCTGCTCGGCCCACATCAGGTAGTTGGGCTCCTGGCTGGTCTGCGCGCCGGGCGTCCACGGCCCCGTGCGCGCCATGGTGTAGCCGACGCGTACCGGGCCGTCCTGCGCGCGCAGGACGGTGGGCGCGGCCAGCGCCGCAGCGCCGGCAGCCAGGCCCAGGGTGACGTGGCGGCGGTTCGGGCCGGGGCGGTTGTCTCGTTCGTCGTGGCTCATGGCACGTTTCTCCTGTGGCGGATGCTACCGACCGGCGCACGCGCCGGGCAAGGAGCCGAAGCATGACGCAGCGTGGTCCGGCCGCGCCTCAGTGCTTTCCCCGCCGGCAATAGCTTGTGTCAATGCATCGGATGGGCGGCGGTGCTCAGCCGGCGAAGGGGTTCTTCACCATCAGGCCTTCGATGCGCTGGCCGTCCTGCAGGTCTTCGCTCAACAGCCGCGTGCAGCCCGCGGACAGCGCCGCGGCAATGATCAGCGAGTCGTAGAAGCCGAAGCGCCAACGCTGCTGAACATCGAGCGTGCGGTGGTACAGCGCCGTCGACGGCTGCACCTGCATCAGCGGCAGCAGCACCACGTCCAGGTAGGTGCGCGCCTGCTCCGGCGTGAGCGGCACGGCGGCCTTGCGCAGCGCCACGTTCAGGCATTCCTGGACCACCTGAAAGCTGATGCAGGCCCGGCCGCCGGCCAGCGCGTCGCGCACGATGCCTTCGGCGATGCGGTGCTTGCGCTTGTCGCTGCTGTCCAGCTGGTAGACGAAGACGTTGGTGTCGATGAACAGCTCAGCGCTCATTCATCTCGTCCCGGCCGAGCTTGCGGCCGACCTTGAGCCGTCCGCGCAACGACGGCATCAGCGCGTCGTAGCGCTGCAGCCGCCCGGCGGTATCGGCATAGCTGGCCAGCCACTGGCGGAACTGGTCGTTCAGCGTGGTGTTCTCCGAGCGAGCGCGCGCTCGCGCCGCCTCGATCAGGCGCTCTTCGGCACTGAGGGTGATGTTCTTCATCGGCCGTCTCCGCGGTCACACGAAAGCAGTGTACACGAGCGAAGTGTGCTTGAACTCGCCGGCATCCCAAGCTTGCGACAATCGCCGCCATCGCCAACGAAGCCGCTCACCATGTCCCACACCATCCTGCAATCCGTGCCCGCCGGCCAGCGCGTGGGCATCGCCTTTTCTGGCGGCCTGGACACCAGCGCCGCGGTGCACTGGATGCGCGCCAAGGGCGCCATCCCCTGCGCCTACACCGCCCACCTCGGCCAGCCCGACGAGAGCGACTACGACGAGATCCCGCGCAAGGCCAAGGCCTACGGCGCCGACAGCGCCCGGCTGATCGACTGCCGCGCCTCGTTGGTGGCCGAAGGCATTGCCGCCATCCAGTGCGGCGCTTTCCACATCAGCACCGGCGGCGCCACCTACTTCAACACCACGCCGCTGGGGCGTGCGGTCACCGGGACGTCTCTGGTCATCGCGATGAAGGAAGACGGCGTCAACATCTGGGGCGACGGCAGCACCTACAAGGGCAACGACATCGAGCGCTTCTACCGCTACGGTTTGCTGGCCAACCCGGCGCTGAAGATCTACAAGCCCTGGCTGGACCAGAGCTTCATCGACGAACTGGGCGGCCGCAAGGAGATGAGCGAGTACCTCATCGCGAATGGCTTCGACTACAAGATGTCGGTAGAGAAGGCCTACAGCACCGACAGCAACATGCTCGGCGCCACGCACGAAGCCAAGGACCTGGAGTTCCTGAACGCGGGCATGCACATCGTCAACCCGATCATGGGCGTGGCCTTCTGGCGTGATGACGTCGAGGTCCGGCGCGAGACCGTCAGCGTGCGCTTCGACGAAGGCCAGCCGGTGGCGCTGAACGGCCGCAGCTTCGCCAGCGCGGTGGAGTTGTTCGAGGAAGCCAACCGCATCGGCGGCCGCCACGGCCTGGGCATGTGCGACCAGATCGAGAACCGCATCATCGAGGCCAAGAGCCGCGGCATCTACGAAGCCCCGGGCATGGCGCTGCTGCACATCGCCTACGAGCGGCTGGTCACCGGCATCCACAACGAGGACACGATCGAGCAGTACCGCATCAACGGCCGGCGCCTGGGCCGGCTGCTGTACCAGGGCCGCTGGTTCGACCCGCAGTGCCTGATGCTGCGCGAGACCGCACAGCGCTGGGTGGCGCGCGCGGTGTCCGGTGAGGTGACGCTGGAGCTGCGCCGCGGCAACGACTATTCGATCCTGAACACCGAGAGCCCGAACCTGACCTACCACCCCGAGCGTCTGAGCATGGAGAAGGTGGAGGGCGCGTTCACGCCGGCCGACCGCATCGGCCAGCTGACGATGCGCAACCTGGACATCGCCGACACGCGCGACAAGTTGGGCGTGTATGCGAAGGTGGGCCTGCTCGGCCCCAACGCCGACGGCGGCGTGCCGCTGCTGGGCAGGGGCGATTGAAGCCGCGGGCCAGGCAACGCTGGCATACTGAAGCGATCA
>Ga0307505_10002501_pt1 | contig 12677 bp, 9 predicted proteins | sample 23_S_MG_FD_202183 | JGI IMG/M metagenome (GOLD analysis project Ga0307505, IMG submission 202183) | Soil microbial communities from Populus trichocarpa stands in riparian zone in the Pacific Northwest, United States - 23_S | ecosystem: Environmental > Terrestrial > Soil > Riparian zone > Trees...
CGAGAGCCTTCTCCCCTCCGCAGAGGGGAGAAGGTGCCGAAGGCGGATGAGGGGTCGCTCTCGTGGCAGGCACGCAGCCTTCTGTTTCTTTCTCTCAGGCGCGCCGCGCGCGGCGTCGGGCGGCTCAGGATGACAGGCAAGTATTGCGTTGGGTTGTCGTGCACAGCCTGCGCTGTGGACTTGGGTGGACGTTGTGCACACGGGCAACCGACAAACGACAACTGACCACCTGACTCGTTTTCGGGAAACTGCTTTGACGACCCGCATACAATCGTCCTGTGCACCCTGAGGTCGAAGAGCTTCGTCCGAAGTTGAAAGAGATTCTCTATGACTGCGCGGTGGACATCCGCGCGACCAAGGCCGCGCTTTACGTGTACGACGGCACAAGCCGCTACGAGCTGGTCACCGAGTACGGGTTTCGCGGGACGATCCGGGAGTCGGCGGATCTGAACGATCCGATGGTGGACCGTTGTGGGCGCGGGCGAACGCCGTTCTTCGTGAACGGGATGGCCGCGGAGCCCCGCTTCTCGAACCTGCTGTACGAATCCTCGACGGACCGTCTGCTGGCCGCTCCGCTTTACTCGCGCGGGAAGCTGATCGGTCTGATCGACATGCGGGACAAGCCGGGAAAGCAGCTTTTCGACGAGAAGGATCTTCCCAAGGCGCAGGGCATTGCCGAACGCCTGGTGGAGGTCTTCGCGGACAAGAACCTGTTCGGGCATCGCTTCATCTCGCTGTCTCATGTTGCGGAGGCGGAGGATGTGCGGCCCCAACCTCCGGTTGCGCAGGCTCCCGCGGCGCCGACGGTGAAGGCAGCTCCGCCGCCACCACCCCCCGGGGCGCCTCCGCTCGCCGCGACGCCGGCACCGCCGCTGCCGCGTCCCCAGACTCGCGCCCAGTTGCCTCGTCTGGCCACGCTCGTGATCGATGCACGCGCAGCGGCCAGCCGGGTTCTGGCCGCAGCGCCGGCGGAGTCCTTGTCCGATGAAGAACTGACGGTCATTCGTGAGACGTTGAAGGCGATCCTGCTCCTCCCCGGTGCCGTGGCCGCGATGTTCTCCGGGTTCGGCCACATGGGAGGCGTGCAGGAGATCGCCGCGCGTTCGAGCGTGGGCGAGGACGCGAAGAATCTCATCCAGTCGAAACTGAATGTCTGGCTGACGAAGCGGGGAGAAGGCGGAGGCTTCGTGCGCACGTCGGTCACGACGCCGTTCGGGACGGCCGCGCCGGCTCTCAAAGCCGCGGATATCCAGAAGGTATTCACGGCGCCGCTGGCCGTGGGTGGCCTTCGCGGGATGTACCTGACCGTGGCTTTCTCCGGCAATCCCGAGCGGGCCGCTCACGAGCTCATGGGCGTGCTGCACACGCACATGCAAGTGATGATCGAGCAGTCGCTGCATCGCGGGGAGCTGGCCCGATTCCGAAGCGGCATCGCCGGGAAGCTCGTGGAGCCCGACTTCGCCAAGTACCCGGAGCTCCGCCGGCATTCGGAACTGGTGGCGCAGCTCTGCGAGTCGTTCGCGCGGCACCTGGCCCTTACTCCCGCAGAAGTGTCCAACGCCCGCATCGCGGGTCTCGTCCACGACTGTGGAATGCGAGTGCTCGACTATGACCGTCTCTATCGCAAGCCCGATCTCTCGCAGGAGGAGTTGAGTTTCCTCCGGGAGCATCCTCTGGTGGGCGCGGCCATGGTCGAGCCGCTCCTCGGCTCCGAAATGGCCCGGGTGGTGCTCTGCCATCATGAGCGTGTCGACGGCCGGGGTTACCCCAACGAGTTGCACGGCGAGGAGATCCCGCTGCTCTCGCGCATCGTGCAACTCTGCGACAGCTGGGTGACCATGACTGACCCCGACTCCTACCAGGCCCCGGAATCCCGAGAGAGCGCGATGGCCACCATCCAGCGCACCGCCGGAGAACAGTTCGACGCCACGCTGGCCCCCCGCTTCATCGAGATGGTCCGCGGGATGCGGTAGCTCCCTCTTCTTGCTCCGCGTCTCCGCGTCTCCGCGTGATCCGCGATATAACGCGCCCATGAACATCGATCGTGACGAAGCCCGCCGCGTCGCGGGGTTGGCTCATCTCGAATTTGACGATGCGGGGCTGGACCGCATGGCCGCGGAGATGACCAAGATCCTGTCGTACATCGACCAGCTTCGCGAGATCGACGTGGCGGGATTCGAAGAGCGCGATGCCGCGGTGATGACCTTGCGCGAGGATGAGCCGCGACCCTCCATCGATCGTGAGCTGGCGGCCCGGAATGCGCCTGAGTGGCGGGACGGATTTTTCGTCGTGCCGAAGGTGATCGGCGGTGAGTGATCTTCTCGAGTTGCCATGGACCGAGGCGCGGGGACAGGTCTCTCCGCGGGAGTATGTGGATGCGTGCCTCGGTGCCATCGGCGCCCGCGACGAGGAGTTGCACGCGTTCCTCCACGTGAACCGGAACGCGGGCGAGGGCATCCTGCCGCTGGCGGTGAAGGACAACATCGTCACCACGGACCTGCCCACGACGTGCGGCTCGCGGATGCTGGGCGAGTTCGTGTCGCCCTTCGACGCGACGGCCGTGACGCGCTTGCGCGCGCGGGGAGCGTCCGTGGTCGGCAAGGCCAACCTCGATGAGTTCGCGATGGGCTCCTCCACCGAGCACTCGGCGTTCGGAGTCACGCGCAATCCGTGGGATCCGGCGCTCGTGGCGGGAGGCTCGTCGGGCGGTTCGGCCGCAGCGGTGGCGGCGCGCATGGTGCCGGTGGCTCTGGGCTCCGAGACGGGCGGATCGGTGCGTCAGCCCGCGGCCTTCTGCGGAGTGGTCGGTCTCAAGCCGACTTACGGCCGGGTGAGCCGCTGGGGGCTGGTGGCGTTTGCCTCGGGTCTCGATCAGATCGGCATCGTCACGAAGACCATTCGCGATTGCGCCGAGGTGCTGGAGATCATCGCCGGACAGGACTCCAACGACTCGACGTCCAGCAGCGAGCCCGCGGGCGACTACACGGCCGCATTAGACGCCGGGGTGAAAGGTCTGCACTTCGGGATCGTGCGCGAGGCGGTCGAGCGGCTGGAAGGCGAGGTGCGTGCGAACTTCGACGAGGCCGTGGCTGTACTTCGCCACGGTGGGGCGATCGTGGAGGAGGCCAGCATCCCGACGATCAGCGCCGCCATCGCCGTCTATTACATCGTGGCCAATGCCGAGGCCAGCGCAAACCTGTCGCGATTCGACGGAATCCGGTACGGGCATCGAAGCAAGCGGGCGCGCACGCTCGAAGAGGTCTATTTCGACTCCAGGGGAGAGGGCTTCGGCGCGGAGGTGAAGCGGCGGATCATGTTGGGCACGTTCGCCCTCTCCTCGGGGTACTACGACGCTTACTACAGCCGGGCCCAGCATGTCCGAGCCAAGCTCCGTCACGAGTTCGCGGAAGCGTTCGGCGCGTTCGACTATCTCATCACGCCCACGACGCCCGAGCCCGCGTTCCCGATCGGGGCGAAGACGGAAGACCCGCTGTCGATGTACCTCTCGGACGTCTTCACGGCACCGGCCAATCTCGTGGGCATCCCCGCCCTGGCCGTGCCCTCGGGATTCGACGCCGCGGGCCTGCCACTCTCCCTCCAGATCATGGCGCCCCACTTCGCCGAGGGAGCACTGTTTCGCGCCGCGTCGTTCTTCGAAGGCGAGACGGGGTATTGGCGGAGGTTGCCCTCTTTGCGAGCCTGAGCAGGCGCTGTGCGCAACCCAACGCAACATTGGCCTGTCATCCCGAGCGGGCCCACGCCGCGCAGCGGCGTGCCTGAGAGAAAGAGACAGAAGGCTGCGTACCTGTCACGAGAGCGACCCCTCATCCGCCTTCGGCACCTTCTCCCCTCTGCGGAGGGGAGAAGGCTCTCGGTGCGTGCTCATCGCAAGTAGGAGTGGATCCTCGCGAGAGTGTTCAATCGAGAGTCTTCTCCCCCCGGCTTCTGGGGGGAGAAGGTGGCCAACGGCCGGTTGCGGGGGGCGATGCAGCCTCCGATGAGTTTGCATTCTGACCCTGCAAACACTGGAAGTTTCTTGGAAGCGTCGCTCGACGCTCGGGATGACATCGAAGAGGTCATCCCTCTCAGCGTGGCCGGCAATCTTGCTCGAAGGCGTGCCCAAGGCTTGGCCAACCAGCGCCGCCGGCCGTGCCGGCTCGGGATGACAGCCACTTCAGCTCGAATCTGCGTAGCGAGCGAAGAAACTCGAAGTCCACCAAGCCCACCAATCCACTACAACCGCCGGCCGTGCGGGCCGGGTGTACAATCCCAATCGTGCGTAGCGGGTGGGTGGGTCTCCTGGGGAGTATGGCGACGGCGTTGTTCGTCGCGGCGGCCCCGGTCTCGACGCAGGCTCCCATCGCTACGGCGCAAATCTCTCCCGAGTTGCGAGCCATCCTCACCCGGGACTACGAGATCGACGTGCACGTGAAGCCCCATGCGGGTGATGCATGGAGCCGGCTGGCGCGACGCGTGACCGGCGACGCGGCGAACTGGGAAGACATCGCGGCGTTCAACGACGCGGATCAGAACCTCAAGACCCACCAGCAGGTGCGCGTACCCTTTGCGCTCCTTCGGCCCGCGTTGCAGAGAGAGATCGCGGCCACCCTCTTTCCACTCGATCAGCCCACCGCCGGCGGCTGGAGGCACATCGTCGTCGGAGCCCGCGGCATCGAAGGAGAGTCGCTCTGGAACATCGCCGAATGGTTCACCGGCGACGGAGCGAACTACTCGCTGATCCGCAAGGCCAATCCCTCGCAGGGACTCTCGACCCGCAAAGGTGACGTGATCCTCGTTCCCAAACGGTTGCTCACCGCCGCATTCGGCGGGGGCTCGGAGGAAGAGAATGCACCGAAGACGGCAGCGGAGGTTCGGAAGCTCACGGACGATGCGACTGAGCGTGCAGCAGCGGATGAAAATGTTCCGGAGGCGACTGCGCTCGCACCTCTGGCGCAACCGTCTCTGACCTACGACCGGGCCGCGGGTGAGCCCTTCGCCGTCTACCGGCTCCAGAAGGGCGAGGCCCTCTATTCCTCCGTGGCCATCCGCTTCACCGGGCGGGTCTACGCGAAAGACGTCGGCGACGTCCTCGAGCGCATCGTCAAATTCAACGCGATCGAGGACGTCTCCCGCATCCACGTCGGGTATCCGGTAAAAATCCCGATGGACCTGCTGCTGCCGGAGTACTTGCCCCAAGGAGACCCCACGCGCGTGGCGCGCGAGGCCACGCGGCGGGAAAGCTCGCAGGTGGCCCGGCGGACCCGGGCCGCGGGTCTCGCGGGCGTGCATGTGATTCTCGATCCTGGTCATGGTGGCAACGATCCGGGCACGGAGCACGACGGAGTCTGGGAATCCGCGTATGTCTACGACGTGGCCATGCGGGTTCGGAAGATCCTCGAGAAAGAGAGCGCCGCCAAGGTCTCGGTGACGACGCGCTCGAAGAAGAACGGGTTTGCCGTGGCCGACCGCAACGTCCTGGGCGGGGTCACCGACCACTACGTGCAGACCACGCCCAAGTTCGCGCTCGACGACGCCATCGTGGGCGTGAATCTCCGCTGGTATCTCGCGAACTCGATGTTTCGCCGGGCCATGAAGGACGGGGTGCCGAAGGAGAAGGTCATCTTCATCTCCATCCATGCGGACTCCCTGCATCCCTCGCTACGAGGTGCGATGGCCTACATCCCCGGGGCCAGCTTCGTCACGGGCACGTACCGGAAAAAGGGCGACATCTACCTGACGCGCGCCGAGGTGAGGGAGCAGCCCACGGTCACGCAGTCGAGGAGCGAGGCGTTGGTGGCCGAAGGACTCTCGCGTGAGCTCGCGGAATCCATGATGGACTCCTTCTCGAGCAAGGGACTCAAGGTCCATCCGTTCAAGCCGATCCGCGACAACGTGATCCGCAACCGCCGTGAGTGGGTGCCGGCCATCATCCGCCACAATCAGGTCCCCACGCGCATGCTCCTCGAAGTCGGCAACCTGGGCAACCGCAAGGATCGCGAGCTGATCCAGACCAAGAAGTACCGCCAGCAACTCGCCGCCGCCATTTACGCCGGCATCCTCGACTTCTACACGGAACGGGATCTTGCTCCCTCGGTTCTGGCCTCGCGCGGCGCGAAGTGATCGGCCTCCGGGTCTCCGTGCTGATTCTCCGTGCCGTCGGGTCTTCGAGTTGGCCGAGGGTTACTCGAAGTAGCCTGTCACGTCGATCAACACATGTGTGGTCGCGCCATTCAACGCGGCGAACACGGTGAGCTGGCCGTCGTCGTCGAGGGCCACCACCGTGTTGTTGGCGCGAGTGCGTCCCGCTCGGAAATTCACGGTGCTCGCATTAGGCCGTGCGATGCCGGTCGGGTGCAGGGTCAGGAACCCGCTCGTAAGGGGACTGACCACCGTCACGTTGAGGGCCAGTGCCGAGGCGGTGATCGGGAGTCCGCAGGATCCCGTGAGCAGGAACGTGCGTGACCCATCCGACAGCGGGGTGGCTCCGCGCGTGTCGACCAAGCGACAGGGAGTGAGCACGAAATAGTCCGTGCCGGTCGTTGGCGTGAAGCGTGCCGTGAACGACGCCGCGCTGGCGGGAGTGAGGAGGTCGTGGGTCTGCGCTCCGCCGTCCGACCATGAGCTGAAGACATAGGACGCTCCGTAGAGCATCTGATCGAAGGCGGCAACCGGGAACTGCCAGTTGTGCCAGGACACGATCTGCACGGGAGTGTCGAAGTCGATTCCGCTGACCCGCACGCTCATGCCGCTGGGGAGTGTGTCGAAGGTCAGGGTGGTCTTGCGCGGATCGAACTGCCGGGTCACAGTCGTCGATGCTCCGCCCGAGTCGGTTGCAGTGAGGCGGATCTCCAGAAACGAGTTGGTCGCGGCCAGGAGATCCTCTGGCGCCGGGGTGGTGAGCGCGATGTTGTTCCCCGTGACCGGCCCGAGGAATGGGTGCGTGTGACTGCCGTGATGCTGAAGAACCATCCAGCTCAGCGCGGAAGGAGGGAGCGGCCCGTCCTCGGCGTCCGTCGCGTTGCCGGTCAGCGTCACGTTCTGTCCGACTGAGAACTGCGCGCCGGCTGCCGGAGAGGTGATGCTCGGCGTGGGTGCGGTGTTGCCCGCGTTGATCTGCACGGTTGCCGGAGAGGAGAATGCGAAGTCGTTGTCCCGAGCGCGTAGCGAGGCCGTGTACACGCCGGTGGCGTAGGTGTGCTGGAGAGTGAGCGATGAGGTCGAAGTCTCCGGCGTCCCGTCGCCGAAGTCCCAGAAGTAGGTCAGAGTGTCGCCCGCGTCCGGATCACTGCTGCCGCTGGCGCTGAGCGTGACCGTCAGTGGAGCTGCTCCCGTTTGCGGTGACGCGCCGGCCACGGCATTGGGCGGGTTGTTTCCGGCCGGATTGTTGTACTGGATCCGTCGCACCTCACCGCCGCCCTCGTAACTCGTGTAATAGAGCGCCCGGGAAGAGCCCCAGGGTCCGAACGTGAGGTGAACGGCGCTGCTGCTGCCCAAGGCCTTGGCGAAGGACGAAGCGGTCGCGGCCTGCAGCGCGAAAATGGCGCCGCAGTTGTAGTCACTGAACAGATAGGCGTTGTCGTATCCCGGCCAGAGGCCATTCGGTACGAAGGCGCCGCCGGTGATGGAGCCGCAGCCTCCGATCGCGGTGCCGGGGACGTTGCCGCCATGGGAGTATTCGAAGATGGGGTCGACCATCCCCGCCGGTGTGGGGTTGCAAAGTCCGCTGGTGCTGTTCGTATGCGCGCCCTCCCGGCAGTTCCAGCCGTAGTCCGCGCCGCTCTGGCCGGCATCGATCTCTTCCCAGGCGTTCTGCCCGACGTCGTTGATGAAGAGACGAGTCACGGCGGAGTTTGGGTCGACGGCCATCCGGAAAGGATTGCGGAGACCCCAGGCGAACGTCTCCTGACAGCGATTGCCCGCGGTGGTCGAACCGGTCACATTGCAGCGCGCCGTTCCGGCGCCCTGGAATGGGTTGGTGGGCGGGATTCCGCCCGTGGTGGTGACGCGCAGGATCTTTCCGGTCAGTACATGTTGATCGCGGGAGGCATCATTGGAACCGGCGCAACCGCCGCCGGCATAGTCGCAGCCGCCGTCCCCAATGGAGATATAGAGGTAGCCGTCCTTCCCGAACTGGACGTCGCCTCCGTTGTGGTTCCCGGCAGGCGATGGCATGTTGTCGACGAGGACCAATTCCGACGCGGAGTCGATGGTGTTTGCGTCCGACAGGCTGAATCGCGATACGCGGTTCACGCACGCTCCCGCCGCGGTCCGGAACGTGCGGAAGAGATAGAGGAAGTGATTGGAAGCGAAATCCGGATCGACTGCCACTCCCAATAAGCCGCGTTCGGAGTTCGTGCAAATGGCGGTTCCGGGGAAGGTGATGGCGGGCGTCGCGAGGAGGGCACCATTCGCATACACGCGAAGACTCCCGCTTTGCCGGGTGATGAGCAATCGCCCGTCGGGAGTGAAGGCCAGGGCGGTCGGGCCACCGACGCTGGTCACCAGTACGTCGCTGAAACCCGCGGGAACCGCCGCGTTCACCGGAAGCGAACCGAGAAAAAGCGCGCCGGTCAGAAGCGCCGCACACGACACAGAGGAAGGATGGAACATGGCAACTCCGGAAGGGAGCATAGATCGTTCCAGCCGCACCGGATGTGAGGGCACTCACACGCCGCCTGAGGTTCTGGGGCACCTTTCGCCGGGTCATCGAGTCGTCGAGTCGTCGAGCCTTCGAGCCTATGCTGTACGTTCAGTCTCAAAGTCGCACAGCAGTCTCAAAGTCGCATAGACGCCCTGGCAACCGACCCTATGAGACTGCACGGACTGTGAGACTCTGCCCGGCGATGAGACCCTCGACGACTCGACGACCCGACGACTCGAAGACCCGAAGACCCGACATACGCGGCGGCGCGAAAGCGCGAAGACGCGAGGCGATGACGGCGAGAAGGCACGAGACTTGACGACTCGGTGACCCGGAGACTCTAATCCCGCCCCTATGCCCCGTTCTTTCGAAGGCGACCTCGACGCGTCCGGTCTCCGCTTCGGTGTCATCGCCAGCCGTTTCAATGATGAGATCGTCGCCGGACTCCTGGAGGGGGCGCTGACGTGCCTGACCCGGCACGGTGCGGCCGATGATGCCGTCACCGTCTACCGCGTTCCGGGAGCGTTCGAGATCCCCACCCTGGCCGCGAACCTCACCGGCATGCACGACGCCCTGATCGCGCTCGGTTGTCTGGTGCGGGGAGACACTCCTCACTTCGACTTCATCTCCGCGCAAGTGACCAACGATCTCTCCCGCGTGGCCATCGACTCGCATTTCCCGGTTGCATTCGGAGTCATCACGTGCAATACGCTGGAGCAGGCCGTGGAACGGTCGTCGCCCGGGACCTCCAACAAGGGTTGGGAAGCGGCTCTGGCGGCCATTGAAATGGCCAACTTGTGGCGTGCGCTTCGCACGGAGGAAACGTTTTAGATGGGTGCCCGCCGGAAAGCGCGTGAGCTCGCGCTGCAGATGCTCTTTCAGTTCGACATGTCCGGCAATCAGCCCGACCAGATCATCGACACCTTTGAAGAGCTCCAGAAATCGAAGCCGAACACCCGCGAGTTCGCCACACGGATCTTCCGCGGCACCATCGATCATCTGGCGGAGCTGGACGAGATGATCCAGAATCAGGCTGAGAACTGGCGGCTGTCCCGCATGGCCGGGGTGGACCGCAACATCATCCGCATGTCCGTGTACGAGTTTCTGCACGAGGACGACACGCCGAAGCTGGTCATCATCGACGAGGCCATCGAGATCGCCAAGAGGTATGGAACGCAGAAGTCGCCCCAATTCATCAACGGCATCCTCGATGGAATCCTCAAACGGTACAATCTCGGCGATGACGTGGCGCACGCAAAGAGCTAGGGCGGCACGGCCGCCAGCGCTGGTTGGCATAGCCTTGGGCACATACGGCAGCTCCGAGGCCACCGTTGCGTCGTCGCCCAGACCCAAGACGGCAGACAATCAGCCAGCCACCAGCCACCAGCACGCGAGCGGTGAAGGAGCAGCTCGATGAGCCTGTTGGGCCGTCTGGAGGACCTCTCCCTCACCGACATCATCCAAATCGTGTACCTCTCCCGCCGGACGGGAGTGCTGGAGATCATCAACGACCGCGGCCGGCATACGGTGATGTTCCGGCAGGGGCTAGTCGTGAACGCGGCGTCGCCGGAGCATCCCGACCTGCTGGCCTTCGTCCAGGCCGCGGAGTTGGTCACTCCCCAGCAAGCCGCGCTGGTGCGGCAGATGGAAGAGAGTGGCATCCCTTCCGGCACCGCGCTACTCGAGATGAACGTGATCTCGAAGGATGACCTCGCCAATGCGGTTCACCAGCGCATTCTGAGCGTCGTCGCCCCGCTGCTGTCGAGCAAAGAGGGTGAGTTCAACTTCATCCTCAGCGATTCGATGAGTCCGGCGGATCTCGAGCACGAGCCCGAGCAGCTCTTCAAGGAGGGCGGCATCCCGCCCAACCGCATCTTCGGATCCGCGGACGGCGAGAAGATCAAGCCGCTCAAGGGTCTCGAGGAATCGCTCAAGGCGGGGAAGGCTCTGCTGCGCGGCTCCGGGCCGGCCGAGACCACTCCCGCTTCTCTCAACTTGGGGCTGGGGCAGCCGATTGAGGGAGCGAGCGCCGCGGACAATGTTCTGCCATTCCCGAGTCGCGACGACTTCACGCCTCTGGATGAGCTCAGCGGCACGCCCGGCCTCGGCGCGCCCGCGGCTGAGCCAAACGCGTCCGCCAAGACGGCGGCCACCGCCGCGCCGCGATTGCCCACGGGTCAGTTCAAGGTCGCGGGGGGGCTGTTCGAGGTGGAGTCGCCTGATGCGGCCTATCGCAATGTCGTCCTCTTCGAGCGCAACCCGCTCGTACGCGTCGCCGCTCGCCGCGCTTTCACCAAGCAGGGTGTGAAGATTTTTCAGTACGGTTCGCTCGACGATGTGCGCACGTCCATGAGCGAGCTCTTCGCCTCGAACAGTTTCTTCGTCACGTTTCTCGAGCTGACCCCTGACGATGCGGCCAGCCGGATGATGCAGCAGATCAAGCGGCGGAACCCGCGTCTGCCGGTGGTGCTCATCGACGCCGAGGCGGACCTGCGGCGCCGGCATGATCTTCTTCGCCGAGGCGCGGACATGTACCTCACCAAGCCGACGCCCGCCCGCATGCAGCCCGGCCTCGTGGAGGAGGAGCTGGCTCTCTTCGCCGACGAACTGGTGCTGTTCGCCGAGCGCGCCTTCATGCAGTGGGAGCAGGTCACCGGGGGAGGAGCGGGCGCGGGCAAACGATTCTACGAGCAGGCCAGCAAGGAGACCATCGACCGCTCCTTCGGCGTGCTGCGCCAGCTCATCAACGAGCTCTCGAACCCGAACGACATCGGCCAGGTCTCGACCACCATCCTTCGGCTCTCGGCCGAGTATCTCGACCGCGGCGCGTTGTTCATGGCCACGGAGGACGCTTTCGTGGGTCTGGGTGGCTTCGGGGTGACCGGCGGAGGCGATGCCATGGATCGTCGCATCCGAGGCTTGCGCATCGCCCGCGACCAGCCCTCCGTGCTCGCCGACGTCGTGAGCGGACTCGAAGCCCATCGCGGCAAGATGCGTCGCACGCCGCTCAATGTCGAGCTCATCGAGCGCCTCGGGGGCGTCTTGCCCACGGAGGTGGTCGCGCTGCCGATCCTGCACGCAAACCGGGCCATTGGTATCCTGTACGGCGACAACGCGGAGCATCGCGTCCCCATCGAGAGCATGACCGGTCTGGAGATCTTCCTGTCTCAAGCGGGGTATGCCTTCGGCAACGCGGTGTTCGCATCGGAGAGAAATCAGCAACGATGAAGATCCTGGTCGTCGAAGACTCGTCGTCGATGCGGGCCTACCTGACCACGGTCATCGAGGGAGGCACGGAGAGTTATGAGCTGGAGATCGTCGAGGCCGCGAGCGGTTTCGAGGCTCTCAAGACGCTTCCTCACCACAAGTTCGACGCCATCCTCACCGACATCAACATGCCGGACATCAACGGTCTCGAGCTGGTGAGCTTTCTCAAGAACCATCCCGTCTACCGCTCCATCCCCATCATGGTCATCTCGACCGAGTCCACCGAAGAGGATCGCCGTCGCGCCGCCGCCCTGGGCGCCGAGGAGTACCTGGTGAAGCCCTTCGAAGCCGCGGATCTGGTCGAGAAACTGCGCAGACTCCTCCGGGTCGCGTAGGCGCCGGTAGCGCTGGTTGGCAGAGCCTTGGGCACGTGCGGCAGCTCCGAGGCCAACGTGCTTTCTACCGCGCAGACTTTTTAGGCCCGAGCCATTCACGACGAATGCGCTGTCATCCCGAGCTCGACGCTTCCCAGAAACTCCCAATGTTTGCACGGTCAGAATGCACACTCATCGGAGGCTGCATCGCCCCCTCATCCGGCCGATGGCCACCTTCTCCCCCCAAGAAGCCGGGGGGAGAAGGCTCTCGATGGAACACTCTCGCGAGGAACCAGTTCAACTAATGATGAACCCAGCTCGCGATGCGCACACACCGAGAGCCTTCTCCCCTCCGCAGAGGGGAGAAGGTGCCGAAGGCGGATGAGGGGTCGCCCTCGTGGCAGGCACGCAGCCTTTGTTTCTTTCTCTCAGGCGCGCCGCGCGCGGCGTGGGGC
>Ga0307505_10002502_pt1 | contig 12677 bp, 8 predicted proteins | sample 23_S_MG_FD_202183 | JGI IMG/M metagenome (GOLD analysis project Ga0307505, IMG submission 202183) | Soil microbial communities from Populus trichocarpa stands in riparian zone in the Pacific Northwest, United States - 23_S | ecosystem: Environmental > Terrestrial > Soil > Riparian zone > Trees...
AAGAATGTAAGTTCGGCCAGAGACTTGTTTCGTTCGGCTTGTTGAGTCCGCGACCGGGAAACAAGGTAACGTATAGCCGATCATTTTGACGGTACTAGATTCACTACATTGCTCAGGTAGGCTCCCGTATGCGAATCCGCGTTCTGAGCGATCTGTTCAGGCGTTCCGACCGCGACAACTTCACCACCGCCGACTCCGCCTTCGGGGCCGAGGTCGATAAGCCAGTCGGCGGTCTTGATCACATCGAGGTTGTGTTCGATCACGATCAAGCTCGCGCCGTTGTCGATCAGGGCTCGAAACGCTGCGAGCAGCTTGTTGATATCTTCAAAGTGCAATCCGGTCGTCGGTTCGTCGAAGATAAAGAGAGTCTTTGAATTACTCGTCTGAGCCAGATGTGACGCGAGCTTGACACGCTGGGCCTCGCCGCCTGATAGCGTTGTCGCGGATTGTCCGAGCCGCAAATAACCCAGCCCGACCGCATCCAGGACCTTCAATTTGTTGACGATCTTCTTCGCGTCCTTGAAAAACAGGATCGCCTCGCGGACGGTCAAGTCGAGAGCTTCGGCGATGTTCCTGCCTTTATACTTGATTGCGAGAACCTCCTCACGAAAACGCGTTCCGCGGCAATCCTCGCAGGTTAGCTCTACGTCCGCGAGAAACTGCATCTCGACGATCACCGTGCCGCTGCCCTGGCAAGTTTCGCAGCGTCCGCCCGGGACGTTGAACGAGAAATGCGATGAGGCAAAGCCTTTCGTTTTAGCGCCTTGGGTAGCGGCGAAGACCTCGCGGATCGCGTCGTATGCTTTGATATACGTGACGGGATTTGAACGCGGCGTGCGGCCGATCGGCGATTGATCGACGAGAACGATGTCATCGATCAGTTCACCGCCCGTGATCTCCTTGAACAAGCCCACGTGCGAGTTCCACTCGCCTCGCTGCTTTTTCAATCCGGCGTACAGGACATCATGAACAAGAGTCGATTTTCCCGATCCCGAAACGCCGGTGATACAGACGAGCATCTCGAGCGGGATATCGACCGAAACGTTCTGAAGATTATGTTCGCGGGCTCCGACGATCCTGATCTTTTCTTTGCCGGGCTTGCGGCGTTTCTGCGGCACCTTTATCTCCGCATCGCCGCGAAGATACTTTGCGGTGAGCGAGGTCTTGTCCTTCAGCAGAGCGTCGAACGAGCCTTCGAAAACAACCTCGCCGCCAAGTTCTCCCGCAAACGGGCCGATGTCGATGACGTGGTCCGCCGCCCGCATCGTATCCTCATCGTGCTCTACCACGAGCAGAGTGTTTCCGATGTCTCGAAGGTTCTCAAGGATCTTCACAAGCCGGGCGTTGTCGCGCGGATGCAGGCCGATGCTCGGTTCATCGAGTACATAGAGCGTGCCGACAAGCAGCGATCCAAGGTTTGTCGCAAGCTGAATTCGTTGGGCCTCGCCGCCAGACAACGTTGCTGCGAGCCTGCTGAGAGTCAAATATTCAAGACCGACATCGACGAGAAACTTCAAACGCCGGCGAATCTCCAGCAGCAGCTTTTCCGCGATCTTCTCGCGTTCCTGCGACAGTTCAAGGGAATCGAAGAAAGCGAATGCATCGCTGATGGAAAGATCGAGGATCTCGGGCAGCGAGCGGTCGCCGATCTTCACATCGCGTGCCTCCTGCCTTAGCCGCGATCCGCCGCAGTCGGGACACTTTGTGTAACCGCGAAACTTCGCGAGGAAAACTCGAACGTGCAGCTTGTACTTTTTCGTTTCGAGCCATTGGAAAAAACCTTTGACGCCGCGCCAACCCTCGTCACCGTAGATGATGCAGTTCTGCTGAAAGTCATGCAGGTCCGCGTACGGAACTTTGACGTCGATATTTGCCGACGCGGCGTATTTCAACAGTTCTTTCTGGGCCCACGCATACTGAGGACGCGTGAAGGGTTCGACCGCTCCGTCTTTGATCGAGATCAGCGGATTCGGAATGACGAGTCCGTAATCCACACCGATCGTGTTGCCAAATCCCTGGCAAGTCGGGCATGCGCCGAACGGGGAGTTAAAACTGAAAAGCTGGGGCTCGGGTTCCTCGTATTGCGTTCCGTCGTACTTGCAGACGTAGCGGTCGGAGAATTTTAGCACCAGTTCCGAGTTCTCAGTTTCGAGTTTCGAGGCGGCGACTATGTGTGCCGCGTGGCCTTCGCGGAAACAGGTCTCGAGCGAATCGACAAGCCTTTGGCGGATGTCGGGATCTGCTTTCAGGCGGTCGATAAGGACGAATGTGCTCGCGAAGTCGTTGAACTTGTAATCTTCGGGCCGCGCAAGCTCGAGAACCTCGCCGTCGCGATAGAGCCGCGAGAATCCCTGCTGAAGAAGCGATATCAGATAAGCGGTGACGCTGAGATCCGCCGCTGATGCTTTGGTCTTCTTTGCGGTCTTTACAGCCCTGAGTGAACCTTCTTCGAGGATCGGAAACAGCAGGTAGAACCGGGTTCCGTTCTCGAGCGTCGACAGGATCTCGTCCGCAGCAGATTCCGGCGAATCTTTCTTCACCTCTCGTCCGCATACGTGGCAAAACGTCTGGCCTGCACGAGCGTAGAGCAGCCGAAGGTAATCGTAGATCTCGGTTTGGGTCGCAACCGTCGAGCGCGGATTGCGAGTCGCATTCTTCTGCCTGATCGCAATGGCCGGGGCGATGCCGAGTATCTCGTCGACATCCGGCTTGTCCATCCGTTCGAGGAATTGCCGGGCGTAAGCAGAGAGCGATTCGACGTATCGCCGCTGACCTTCGGCATAGATCGTATCGAACGCGAGCGAAGACTTGCCAGAGCCTGAAACGCCCGTAACGACGGTCAATTTGTTGTGGGGGAGCGAGACGGAGATGTTCTTCAGGTTATGAACGCGGGCCCCGCGGACCTCGATCGCTTGTTCTTTCTTACGGGCAGGCTGCATAAGCGCAAACTTCGGGCTAATGGTCAAACCTTTATTCTAGCAGGTTGGTTTCGGTCGCCAAATCGAACCCCGGTTTGACAGATGCGCTATTATAGAAAGACCTGCCTGGAGGCCCTTTTGAACATGCCGAATAAGCTGCAGTTGATCTTTGCGACAGTTGTAATTGCATCTGTGCTTGAGGTGTCGGCACAGGAAAGCAAAGGAGATCCGCCGCCAAAACAGGATGCGCAGCAGGCAGCGTCTCCGTGCCCGCAAATGCAGGTCCAGGGCCAGGCCCGAACGGTCCGCGAAGGCCAGCCGTTGACGTTCACCGCGCGGATAACCGGTGGCGACAAGACTGTCACTCCAAGCATATTGTGGAATCTTTCGGCGGGATCGATCCAGGATGGGCAGGGAACCCAGCGGATCACCGTCGATTCGGCCGGCGCCGGAATGTCTCGTGAGATCGTAGCGGAACTTTGGCTCGGCGGATATGCTCCCGAATGCCAGATGCAGTCGACGCCCGTTCGGGTCGCGGTCGTGCCCCCTGCGGCAAAGTTCGTCGAGTTTGGTGCAGTTACGGCCGAAGAGGAATCAGAAAAGGTCGCGGCCGCGGTTAGCGCCGCTCTGCAATCCAACGACCGCCTCTACGTCATCGGCTACGCCGGCCGTAAGAGCGAACGAATGTATTCGAGCACCGCGCTCCGCAGGATCCGCGATCAGGTCCTCAAGGCAGGAATGACCGCTGCCCAAAGCGGATTCTACGACGGCGGATTTCGCGAAGAGCCGTATTTCGAGTTCTGGATCGTCCCCGAAGGAGCGGAACCGCCAAGACCAACACCCACGATAGACCGCAAGGAGATCGTATATCCTCCGGCCACGAAAACAACCCGACCCCCGGCTCGCCGCCCTTAGATCGCGGTTGCGCAAACAGGCTTGACGAGAGCCGTAAATCATTTTTGCACAATGAATTAACTACTGATCTTATCCGACTTTTCCAACTCCTGGTGCGTCAGAATGCCGTACGGTTTCGACCGGCAATCGATACGGAATGATCTACGTAATTCATATAGGAGAACGAAAAATGAGAAGGATATCTATCGGTGTGTCTTCATTTGTGATCGCTGTCGCGTTGCTCGCGATATTTTCTATTGACGCCAATGCGCAGCGGAGTCGTGAATCGCGCGGGCGTGGGATGACGAAAGCCCAGATCAATGTGGTGATCGAGCGTGTCGAGGAGCGGGTCGACAACTTCGTATCGACATACGATAAAGCACTCGATAGAAGTCGGCTTGACGGCTCCAGCCGCGAGAACTGGCTTATGAATCGGGCCCGTGACCTTGAGCGTTCGACCGACGAACTCTCACGCGAGTTCGACCGTCGCGATGCGTGGATCGAGAACAAGGACGAGACCCGCAAATGTCTGAACATCGCCAGCGACATAGATCGGAATATACGGAATTACAAATTTGGAACTGCTGCCGAAGGGAATTGGGCTCGCGTAAGATTTGAGCTGAATACGCTCGCGGATATTTACAATCTGCCGCGGGTTGGTGCCGCAGCTTACAACTAAGCCGAATCTATCGGCGATCGATTTGAGGGCGGGCTAAAACAGCGGCCTGCCCCACTTGATTTGTGTAGTAAACTATTGGTTCAGTTTATGCGTAGAGATATTTGCTAATGATCGAAGCGGGCAGAATACTTCAGGAGCGATATAAGATCGACCGGCAGATCGGCCAGGGCGGTATGGGAGCGGTCTATGTCGCGACGGACGAACGGTTCGGTAGCACGGTCGCGATCAAGCAGACGCTTTGCATGGACGATAATTACCGCAAGGCTCTGGACCGCGAAGCTCGCTTGCTGAACAGCCTTAAACATCCTGCCTTGCCGGGCGTCACGGATCACTTCGTCGAATCGAACGGGCAGTTCCTGGTGATGGAATACATTCCGGGGCACGACCTATGCTGCATACTCGATGAACAGGAGAAACCGTTCGAGGTCGATCAGGTTCTCGAATGGGCCGATCAACTGCTGGAAGCACTCGATTTCCTTCACAATCAGGAGAATCCGATAGTTCATCGGGACATCAAGCCGCAGAATCTTAAGGTCACGCCGAAAGGGAAGATAATCCTTCTTGACTTCGGCCTGGCGAAAGGAAACGTGACCGGTGCCGGGAACCAGACCAACTCGAAGAGCATCTTCGGATTCTCGCGAAATTACGCCTCGCTCGAGCAGATACAGGGAACCGGGACCGATCCGCGGAGCGACCTTTATTCGCTCGCGGCGACGCTGTATCACCTGCTGACCAACACAGCGCCAGAAGATGCTCTGACGCGCGCGATGAGCGTGCTGACGCAGAAACCTGATCCGCTGGTCCCGGCGAACCAGTTGAGGCCGGAGATCCCTGCGGGTGTCGCGGCGATCCTTCACAAGGCTCTCGATCTCGATGCCGCCGAGCGTCCGGCGACCGCTGCCGAGATGCGGCAAATGCTGAAGTCCCACGCGGATTACGCAGGACTCACCCTGAACACGGTCTCGGTTGCCCGGGCAAATAGCGTCGATATCCATTCGCAGCCGACTCAATTGATGCCGGGCCACACCACGGGTGACGCTCAGCGACAGACGCAGGCAAAGACGTTCGTCGTTGACGACGGGAGCGTTTCACAGGTGACGGCGGTCAGGCCGCTTGTCCAGCGAGTTGAGACGGACCCTGGTTCGGCGAGCGTCGTTAATGGCGGCTCGAAGAAGAAGGTCTTCGCGGCGGTTGCTGGGTCGGTATTGCTCGTCGGTGCCGGGATCGCGGGTGTGCTTGCGTACCAGGAAGTTTACGAATCCCGTCCGATCGATCCGATCCCGATCCAGGTCCTCGAGACACAGTCTGCGGTGACGGCCGATTCTCCGGCCGCGACGGCTGATGCGGGAACCGGATCAAACGCCGAAGGTGGATCGGCTCCGGCAGCCGAACCAAACAAGCCCGAGGCTGCTCCCGCCGCAAAGAAACCGGACCAGGCAAAGCGATCCTCAACGGGTACGGACGAAGCCGAAATTGAGAACCTGGTCGGCCCGGACGACGAAGTTATTGTTAAGGGCGACGAGATCCACATTGGCAAAGTGAAGATAAAGAACGGAAGGGTTTACACTCCGGACGGCAACGTCTACGAGGCTGAGCGAAGCCCGCGAACTCCGACGAGTCCCGGAATGCACCCTCAGCCGCCGCCGATAAAATTGACCCCCGAACAGATGCGCCAGCTAACTCCTGAGCAGCGTCAAAAATTGCTGAATATGCGGCGACGTTTTCCGGAAATGTTCCCGAAGCCCTCGCCCGCGCCGAATCAATAGGCTAAAGACTAAAAAAGTCGGGCATATAGCCCGACTCAAGACACGCTCAAGTTTTCAGTTTCTTACTTCTTCGCTTCTTTAAGTTTCGAGTGGTCAAGCTTCTCGACCGGGAACGAATTCTCGACAAACTGAAGGTGAAGCCGCTGTTTCCCGTCGCTTCCGATCTGATGGTTGCAGACTACCGCGAGACCCGAGAAGTCATATTTCTCGCAAATAAATTTTACGCGATCGCCGACGCTTACGTCGAGCGTTGAAAAGACTGCCGCGCCGTTCTTGCTGATGTTCTCGGTCGTCGTCTTCTCGCCCTTGAGCGAGTCCCGATTCGCGTTGACGAGTGCGAGATAGAGGTCGACGTTCATCCAATAGCGGAGGTGGCGGCGGACCTTGAACGGTGCGCGAGATTCGGCGATCTTCCAGAGCCCGTTCTCGTTCATTCCACAGATCTTGTAATTCTGCTTCGGATTCTCTTTGTAGCTCTCCGGCGCGTGCTTGCCGATGAACGCAACACCGACGTGATAACCCGTACGGTCGTCGCCTGAGAGCGGCTGGCAATGCTGAACGAGTCCCAGTACCCGATAGAGTTCCTTGTCATGGTCGTAGCATCGCAGATGTGCGGGCAGCGGCAGCATCACGGCGACGATCGTACCAACCGGACATTCTCGCGGGATGTAAAAGCCTGCGCCCGTCGCTGACGTGCTTGCTATTTCGACTACCTCCTTCCATGTGCTGTCCGGATCGTCCTTTCCTTTGACGACGGCCTGCATGGTTTCAGGGGTAACATCTGCTTTCGTTCGAAGCACTTCTGGGGTCGCTGACATTGTTTCCTCCGGGATCGTGTAGTTCATTGGTACTGCCTTGTTTGGCCGCTCAACTGCCAATACCTTCAAGCGGGTAAAGATGATCGATAAACTCGAGGTGGAGCCGGACGATCCCGTCTGCCCCGAGGTGGCGGCCTCGAACGATCGATATGATGGTCAGGTCGTGACGCTCACTCTTGACGCGTAAAAAGGCACCATTCTTTACGTCGAACGAAGTGAAGACTGCCGCTCCGCCGACGCTGATATTCTCAGTAACACTGACCTCGCTCGCGACGACCTCGCCATTCTCGTCGAGCATCTCGATCAGCAGCGATTCGGGGATCGCGAATCGCGTGTGGCGGCGAAGATAAGCCGGCAGATCGCTCTCGTCCGGGTTCGGATCTGCATCGATCAACTGCCAAAGACCGCCATCCTCACGTTCCGAGAGGTCGAAGAGTTTCGCCGGATTATCGAGATAGCTCGGTGGCGGATTTTTCCCGACAAAAGCAACGCCAACCGCATAGCTTTCCGCCGCGGGGTTATCGCCCAGCGGCATACACCGCCGGACGAGGGCCCAGATGCGGTATTGCGGTTCGAGATAGTCGTAGCAGCGAAGCTGCCGCGGCATCGGGACGCTGATAACCACTAGCCGTCCTCGTTTTACGGGCCGCTTGAGGTTAAAGGCCGCGCCGAACGCCGAAACGTCCTCTAGACGCGTCACTTCGTTCCAGGAAAACTTATTATCTACCTGGACTTCGATCCGCGCGGGCAGGGTAAGGGCGTATCGCTGGATACGGCGGTTATCTTTGTTGACGACAGTTGACATTCTGCGGTTTGGCGGACGCGGAAAGGTCGAGCTCGAATGAGGGTTTTAGCTGAAATTTCCTGGGATTTCGACGTTGGTATTCGCCGTTCAGGTGAGTTGCGAAACAGGCTCTGGGCCTGTAAAATTAACAATAACATCAACGGTAGAATTTTTCCAGCACTTTTTTACTGCAGTAACCAGAAATATCCACTCGCAGGCCCGGAAATACTATAACGCTAAGTTACTGAATTAACAATGGATTCATCATTAGAGCGCAATCAGATAAACATCGAAGACGAGATGCGGCGGTCGTATCTGGACTACGCAATGTCGGTCATTATCGGTCGAGCGTTGCCCGACGTCCGCGACGGGCTCAAACCCGTGCATCGCCGCATTCTTTACGGTATGTACGAAGCCGGAAATACCGCCGGCAAGCCCTACAAGAAATCGGCACGTGCAGTCGGCGACGTGATGGGTAAATACCATCCGCACGGCGATTCGGCGATCTACGATTCGATCGTCCGCATGGCCCAGGATTTTTCGATGCGCTATACGCTCGTCGACGGCCAGGGCAACTTTGGTTCGGTTGACGGTGATAACCCGGCGGCAATGCGATACACCGAGGTCCGCCTGCAGAAACTGACCAACGAGGTCCTCGCAGACATCGAAAAGGAGACCGTCGATTTCGTCCCGAACTATGACGACTCACTCTCCGAGCCGAGCGTTTTGCCGACCCGGATCCCGCTGCTGCTCGCAAATGGTTCGGAGGGCATCGCGGTTGGCATGGCGACCAAGATCCCGCCGCACAACCTGACCGAACTTATCGACGGAACTATCGCGATCATCAAAGATCCCGAAGTGTCCATCGACGAATTGATCAAGATCATCCCCGGCCCCGATTTTCCGACCGGCGGATTCATCTACGGCCGCGAAGAGATCCATCGAGCCTACCGCACCGGCCGCGGCATCATCCAGATGCGAGCGAGGGCGGTCGTCGACGAGATCGGCCGCGGTGAGAAAACCCGCACCGCCATTGTCATCGCCGAGATCCCATATCAGGTCAACAAGGCCAAGCTGCACACGCACATTGCCGAGCTCGTCAACGAGAAGCGGATCGAGGGTGTCTCGGAAGTTCGTGACGAATCGAACCGCGAGGGCATGCGGCTCGTGGTCGAGCTAAAGCGTGACGCGGTTGCTCAGGTCGTGCTGAACAAGCTTTATAAGCTGACAGCCATGCAGTCGTCGTTCGGCATCATCAACATCGCGATCGTCCGGGGACAGCCCCGCGTTCTGAATCTAAAGGAGATCCTCGAACATTTCATTGAGCATCGCCGCGAGGTCGTACGACGCCGGACCGAGTTCGAGCTTCGCAAGGCAAAGGCCCGAGCGCATATTTTGGAGGGCTTGAACAAGGCCATCGACGCTCTTGATTACATCATCCCGCTTATTCGCAATTCGCGGTCGGTCGATGAAGCGAAGAGCTGGCTCACGTCGAACTTCGTTGGACTCGATGAGGTAAAGAAGTGGCGCGGCATCACGGGCGGAAAGCCCGAAGACGCGTTCCTCAAGGATCTTCGCAAGGTCATCGCCGATATCGGTTTTTCGGACATACAAGCTCAGGCGATCCTCGATCTCCAGCTTCGCAGGCTGTCGGCCCTCGAGCGTCAAAAGATCCTCGATGAATACGAGCAGATCATCAAGCTGATGGCCGAACTCGAGAATATCCTCTCGAACGAGAGCGTTCTTCGTGAAGTGATCGTCGGCGAGCTTCAGGAGATCCGAAAGAACTTCGGCGACGCACGAAAAACCGAGATCGTCGATGCAGGCGTTGAGCTTTCCATCGAAGATCTGATCAAGGACGAAGATGTAGCGATCACGGTCACCAAAGCGGGCTACATCAAACGCACGCCGGTTTCGACCTATTCGCGTCAGGGCCGCGGCGGCAAGGGCCGGCTTGGTGCGACAGCGAAAAACGAAGATTTCGTCGAGCATTTATTCGTTGCCTCGACGCACGCATTTTTGATGATCTTCACCGACGACGGCCAGGTATTTAAGATCAAGGTCCACGAGATCCCCGAAGCCGCACCTGCGGCTCGCGGCAAGGCGGTCGTGAATCTCGTCCAGCTATCAGGCGAACGAAAACTCGTAGCCGTGATGCCCGTGCGGGACTTTGCCGAAGAGACCTACCTGACCTTCGTAACGAAGCGCGGGGTGATCAAGAAGTCATCGCTTGCGGATTTCCAAAACATTCGTGCGAACGGCATCAACGCCATCAACATCGACGAAGGGGACGAACTGCTCGAGGTGATCCGCACCGACGGCAAGCAGCAGATCTTCGTGGCTACCCACGATGGAATGGCTGTGAAGTTCAACGAAACCGATGTCCGCCCGATGGGCCGGGCAGCCCGCGGCGTCCGAGGTGTGAATCTTCGAAAGGGTGACTATGTCGTCTCGGTTTGTGCTGTTTCGCACGAGGGAACTGAGAAAATGCTGTCCGTTTCCGAAAAAGGCTTCGGCAAACAGACACAGGTTGACAGCTACCGGCTGACCAAACGCGGCGGGATCGGCGTTATCAATATGAAAACGACCGATAAGACGGGCAAGGTCGTCGCGGCGTTCCCGGTCGACGAGGACAGCGAGATCATGATCATCACGCAGCAGGCGAAGCTCATCCGCCTCGGCGTCGACAAGATCCGCGAAACCGGCCGCTCAGCCCAGGGAGTCACCCTCATCAAATGCGGCGACGACGACCTCGTCACCAGCGCGTCTTTGCTCGCAGTCGAGGCGGAGGAAGAAGAGTAGTTAGCGAGAAGTTAGAACAGGATGTACAGGATATACAGGATGGTTGATCGATCGATAAGCCATCCTGTACATCCTGTCTGAATTGGCGTTTACCGCCGAGCTGTCCGAACAGCAACTGGAAACTCGAAACTCACAACTCGAAACTGGTGATTCACCAGTTTTCAGTTCTCAGTTTCGCGTTATCAGTTATTCCGCACGTAACTACTACTCAAACAATGAAGATGTGTTTGGCTTGGCGGCGATCTCTAAGCCGAAATGCTCGTACGCCAGTCGTGTGGCCATGCGGCCGCGGGGGGTGCGGTTGAGGAAGCCGATCTGGAGTAGGTATGGTTCGATGATCTCTTCGATCGAATCCTTTTCTTCGTGCAGGGAAGCGCAGAGGGTGCCGAGGCCGACAGGGCCGCCGTCGAACTTTTCGATGATCGTCATCAGCAGCTTGCGGTCCATCTCGTCGAGGCCGTAAGTGTCGACCTCCATCCGATTGAGGGCGTCGTTCGCGACGAACTCGTTAATGTTTCCATCGTGATCGACCTCGGCGTAATCGCGGACACGTCGGAGCAGTCGGTTGGCAATTCGCGGAGTTCCACGGGAACGCCGTGCGATCTCGTGCGAGCCGGTTGGGTCGATGCCCACATTCAAGATCTTCGACGACCGCTCGACGATCTGTTGCAGCTCGCCGATCCCGTAAAAATCCAGATGGAAGATTATGCCGAACCGGCCTCGCAAAGGGGCCGTGATCAACCCCGGCCGAGTCGTCGCCCCCACCAGCGTAAACTTTGGCAGCTCAAGTTTGATCGATCTTGCCGCCGTGCCCTGGCCGATCATTAGGTCGAGATTGTAATCCTCCATCGCCGGATAAAGGATCTCTTCGATGGCAGGATTGAGCCGATGGATCTCGTCGATGAAGAGCACATCGCCTTCTTCGAGATTGGTCAGGATCGCCGCCAGGTCGCCGGCCTTTTCAATGATCGGCCCGGCGGTCGATTTCAAGGCTGAGCCCATCTCGTTCGCTACGATATTCGAAAGCGTCGTCTTCCCAACCCCCGGCGGCCCGGTCAGCAGAATATGATCCAACGCCTCCCGCCGCTTCAGAGCCGCCTTCATAAACACACGAAGATTATCCTTAACCTTCGCCTGCCCGATGTACTCCGAGATCGACGCAGGCCTCAACGTCGCCTCGAATTTCTTCTCTTCGGGGGTCAGATCTTCGTTTCTAATATCGACTGCTGCTGTTGTCACAAGATAAGTAAACTCTGCGATCTCGGCGGGCTCCGCGTTTGAAAGATATCTTAACGCAGAGACCGCAAAGGACGCAGAGGGATTATGCCAATAGGCCCTGATTCCACAAAGCCAGAATGTCCATCGAAAACGCTACCGCGCAGTGCAGTATCAGCCCGAGCCAGATGCTGCCGTTTTTGTATGAGAGCCAGCCCAAAAACACACCTGCGGCGATCGCGGCTAGGGCTTCGACGGGGGGCTTGCTGAAGTGGATCATGCAATAGGGCACGGTCATCACAAAGATCGAATAAAGCCCGAGCGACCGCTTCAGGCTGTGGACCAGAAAGCCGCGAAAAAAGAACTCGAGACCGAAAAACTGCAGGAAGTATAACAGTTCCCAAATGAGCAGCGTCTGTCCGATGTACGGCTCGCCGTTGTAGATGCGAAGGAACGGATATTTCTCTGCGAATCCCGCGGTAAGCGACATCAGATACGTCAGCGGCAGCATTACCGCGATGCACGCAGCGAGCAGCTTACCGAATCCCGGCTCGATCGCCGGCTTCAATCCGTAGTCCGAGAGCCGTTCTTTATACAGATACTTGATCGCCAACGCCGGGAGCACGAAATAGAAGATCGTCACGATGATGGCCCACCATCCGAGCCCGGGCAGGTTGTTGTCCGGCGAGTAGGCGATCCAGCTGCCGAAGTCTTCGAACCGTGTCCCGATAAGAAATCTCGCCACGGCTTCCTGGTTCTTCAGATAGAAGATGCAAGTGAGTCCGAACGCGGCATAGACTA
>Ga0307505_10002503_pt1 | contig 12673 bp, 9 predicted proteins | sample 23_S_MG_FD_202183 | JGI IMG/M metagenome (GOLD analysis project Ga0307505, IMG submission 202183) | Soil microbial communities from Populus trichocarpa stands in riparian zone in the Pacific Northwest, United States - 23_S | ecosystem: Environmental > Terrestrial > Soil > Riparian zone > Trees...
TCGCCAGCGGAGCACTGCCGACGGGCCTATCGCTCACGAGCGGCACAGGAGTCATCTCCGGAACGCCCACGACGACCGGCACATTCAGCTTCACCGCAAGGGTGACGGCTGCGAATGGGCAATCGGTTACCAAGCCCTTGAGCGTCATTATTAGCACTCTGGTCTCGCTCTGGCCTGGCACGGCGGTCCCCGGCCTGGTGGACGCGGGGGCCGACAGTCCGGTGGAGTTGGGGGTGAAGTTCCGCTCTGACGTGAACGGGACCATTACTGGCATCCGCTTCTACAAGGCGAGCACCAATACAGGCACCCACATCGCCAACCTCTGGACGAGCAGCGGAACACTGCTTACGACAGCCACCTTCACGGGAGAGACCGCCTCAGGCTGGCAGCAGGTGCTGTTCTCGAACCCGGTGCCCATCACCGCCAACACAGTCTACGTGGCGTCCTACCATGCCCTCAATGGCCACTACAGTGCCAACCTGAATTACTTCGCGACGACGGGTGTGGACAGCCCGCCGCTCCATGCCCTTGCCAACGGTGTCTCCGGCGGGAACGGGGTCTATGGGTATGGAGCCACCAGCGTCTTTCCCACCCAAACCTGGTCTACGGCCAACTACTGGGTGGACGTGGTGTTCCAACATTGACCCAGCGATCCTAAAGGTGGCGTGATCGGATCAAGAGCGTTCTAAATTGCCGGAGCTTGGCCTTCCAGGAAGGAGGGTCGTAAGTGCGATTGATATCGATTGTCTCAAATTGGGCTTCACCGTAATACTGGCGAGATCGTCGAGAAAATTGGGCCAAGGTCCCGTATGGCAGTAGGGAGAAATTCCGCTCTGCCGTGAACGGGAGCATTAGTGGCATCCGCTTCTACAAGACGAGCACCAATACGGGCACCCACGTCGCCAACCTCTGGACGAGCAGCGGAACACTGTTTACGACAACCACGTTTACTTGAATTGAGAGCACCTCAGCCGGCAGCAGTTGGGTTTTCTCGATCCAATGCCCATCTCCCCACGTCGTACCATGCCCTCAATGGCCACTACAGCGCTAACCTGAACTACTTCGCGACGACCGTGTGGACAGCCCTCCACTCCATACCCTTGCCAACGGCGTCTCCGGCGGGAACGGGATCTATGCGCATGGATCCACAAGCAATTTCTCCACCAAGATATTTAATACTTCAACCTACTGGGTGAATGTGGTGCGTCAGCCATGAAACCGCCTGTACCTCCCGTGCTGCCAGATATATCTCAATCGGCGGCGGTAGCCACGGCTGAGAAGCATTCGTACGGCCAGATTCTAAAGTCTTCGATAGTAATCGGAGGCTCGTCGATGGTGAACATCTTAGTTGGAATCGTCCGTACCAAAGCGATGGCCGTGTTGCTCGAACCGGCCGGATTCGGATTAATGGGGGTGTACGGATCGATTGCCAATCTTGCGCAGAGCATTGCCGGCATGGGTATCAACAGCAGCGGCGTGCGCCAGATCGCCGAGGCGGTTGGTTCAGGTGAAACAGAGCGGATCGCGCGGACCGCTGTTGTGCTGAGGAGAATCTCGATCCTCCTCGGAATAGTGGGCGCTGTTTTACTGGTTGTGTTTTCCGGGCAGATATCCACCTTAACTTTTGGTGACGATCAACACGCCGTCGCCGTGGCGCTGCTGTCTCTAGCTGTGTTCTTCAGTTTAATATCCGGCGGTCAAGGGGCGTTGATCCAAGGCATGCGGCGTATCGCTGATCTCGCCAGGATGGGAATTCTAGGCTCCTTTTTTGGCCTGTTGATCAGCATACCTTTGGTGTATTTCCTGCGCGAGGAGGGGGTGGTGCCATCCCTCATTGGCATTGCGGCGATGACGATCATTACCTCATGGTGGTACAGCAGAAAGATTCAGATCAGGCCCCCTGCGATGACGACCTACCAAGTGCGGAATGAAGCAGTTGCACTATTAAAACTGGGTTTTGCATTCATGGCAAGCGGAGTTCTTACACTGGGGGCCGCCTACGCCGTCCGTACCATGGTACTCCGATTGGAAGGACTTGAGGCGGCCGGATACTATCAGGCTGCCTGGACCCTCGGTGGTCTATATGTCGGGTTTATTTTGCAGGCAATGGGAACCGACTTTTATCCCCGCTTGACCGGTTCGGCCAAGGACAATGCCGAGTGCAACCGGTTAGTGAACGAGCAGGCGCAAGTCAGCCTACTGCTGGCAGGGCCGGGTGTGATCGCTACTCTTACTTTTGCATCCGTGGCGATCACCTTGTTCTACAGCGAAAAATTCGGTGCGGCTGTGGAAGTCCTGCGTTGGATCTGTCTGGGCACAACTCTCCAAGTGATCACGTGGCCGATGGGCTATATCATAGTGGCCAAAGGCGAACAAAAAATCTTTTTCTGGGCTGAAGCGGCTTGGACGATCGTCAATATTGGTCTTTCGTGGATCTGTTTGATATCATTCGGTTTGAAGGGTGCCGGCATAGCGTTCTTTGGGTCATACGTCTTCCACTGGCTTCTGATCTATTTGATCGTTCGGCGGATCAGCGGTTTTCGATGGGCGGGCACGAACAGAAAAGCTCGTCTGATATTCCTCTCCTTGATCGCAGTGGTATTCTGTGGGTTTTATGTGCTACAGCCCATGTGGGCGATCGGCATCGGAACATTGGCGGTGGTTCTGAGTAGTGTTTACTCGATTCGCGTTCTCCTCAATCTCATCTCCTTGGATCAGATTCCCCATCCTATAAAGCAGTTGCTCGTGCGATTTAGCGTCACACGCGCAGGCTCCATCTAGTAAATGATGAAGCAAGGATAACGATGCCGATAGTGGTTTCAAATGAAAAATCCAATGATGGATACGATCGCTTCTGTGATTTGATGACATTGGCCGAGAAATATTTCGCGTCTGGGGATTTTTCGGCTGCAGTTGGGCTTGCACAGGTTGCGGTTCGTTACGCATTCCCTGGCCATATTGGTCTTCTCGGATCGCCTCGACTCGAGCATCTTCTACTTGAGCTTGGCAAGCAAATGCCCACTGCTTCGGCTTGCAATCCACGGCGCTTCAATGAAAACTCGCTGAATGTATTACACGTGTTGAGCTACGGCAGACCTATCGGGGGAGATAGCCGGTGTGCCCTCCGGTGGATGCAAGAGGATCGTAGCAATCGGCACTCTGTCGCAATCACGACACAGGAGGAACTTAAGGGTATTTATGACGTTCCTGAAAGTCTGAGACAGTCGGCCGAAAAATCCGGCGGCTTTCTTCGGACGTTAAGTGCGCCAACGTCAGACCCCTTGGAACAGGCGCTTGAACTGCGGATGCTATGTCAAGAGATGGATATCGTTGTATTACATCTTTTCCCCTATGACATCATTCCGGTGCTCGCGCTTGCGGCGGGCTGCGATTCCGTTAAAACACTCTTCGTCAACCATTCGGATCACACTTTTTGGGTAGGTGCAAGCGTTGCTCATTCTGTTGTCCATCTTCGGAAACAATCGCTCGATTTTGTGAGGGAACGGCGCGGATTACATCCTGAAAGATCATCTATTTTGCCTATTCCTCTAGCGTATTCTCCCCCGTCCCTCACGCCGGCACAAGCGAAGCGTGCTCTTGGTTACGAGCCAGAAGTCGTACTTCTGCTAACAATTGCGTCACCTTTCAAGTATAACGCTCCTGGTGAGATTGCTTTTCTGGATCTTGTTATACCTGTTCTTGAACAATTTCCTCAGGCGGTCTTGATCGCCGTGGGTCCGAAAGATGAGGGAGCCTGGCAATCGGCTCGCATCCAGACAAATGGCAGAATTGTACCGCTGGGTACTCGATGGGACAACGATCTTCTTTACGCCGCGACAGACGTCTATCTGGACGCAGTTCCCTTTTCCTCGACCACCTCTCTTCTTGAAGCTGGAAGCCATGGAGTTCCGCTCCTTGGTTACAGTCTGCTAGACCCTGAGTTGGCGGTGCTCGGCCCGGGTTCTCCCGGCCTTGACAATACGATGGAGCTGGCAAACGATGAAGAAACGTATCGAGTTTTGCTTGCTCGCCTAATAAGCGATTTAGAATTCCGCCGCCAAAGCGGTCAGCGAGTACAGACACAAATTCTTTCTTTACACACCGGAACCAACTGGATTCGCGCTGTTCACGAACTGTACGCGAATCTCGAAGTAAGTAATGATCGGAGTTGCCTCTCGGAACAAAAGGACAACTTCAATATTAGTGCGCTGAATGTGGCACTGCGCCATCTCTACAGCCGCGAACCATTTAGGTTGGGAGGGCTGATCCGGAGATATATTGGTGCCGTACGCTACCGATCGAGAATCTCAATAACTTGGCGCCTCCATCTTAATGGCTTCGATCTCTGCTTCATAAATCTATTGCCCCCACCACTGAATGCGATGGTTCGGAGTCTCGGGCGTTGGGCGAAGAGCGTTGTTCGTCGGTTTCTGTAGCTCCGATCCAAGAGAATGATAAGTTGCCTTAAAAAAATAACTGACCTTGCCTCGAAATTTTAAAACATGACCGTCTTAAGTTCTAACATGATGATTGGAATGGTCTGTGAAGAAAGACGGAAACTTTCCGTTGTGGATTTTTTGAGCTATTTAAAGGGCCGTGAGAATTCTCTATGTTAATGAGAAAGTTTATACTGTTGTCATCATCGCAAGGCAAGCAGAGATTATTCCAGCCGTGGCCGAGAGCTATTTCGGGGTACTCAAACGGGAAGGCGTAGCACTACCGGACGAGACTCGAGGCTCGATCCGAGATCTTTGGCGATATCGAGCGTCATCACAATCCCGGACAGCGGCGGAGGTTGGAACTGGAGCAACAGGCGGAACAACTCTTAACGCAACCGTCCATGAAATCCAGGTAGAACCCAAGTGACATCTAAGTATTTAGGGTCAAGAGCAGGAGATCGCCGTCAAATGCGTATTTTAGTAGCCATAGCGAATTATGGGTTCAAGAACACGGAATATCTCAATCGAATGATACAAGAGTATCGATCGATGCCTTGTAGAATCGACATTGTTGTTTTATCGAATGTTCCAAAGGAATTCGGACCAAATATTGAGGTCATAGTTGGCCTTCCAACAAGAGATCCATGGTCACTTCCATTTGGGCACAAGAAGGTTTTTGCTGATCGCCTCGAAGGGTACGACCTTTTTATCTATAGTGAGGATGATATATTGATTACATGGGAAAACATTAGTTGTTTTCTTCAGATGGCGAATGTCTTACCTGAAGATCATATAAGTGGCTTTCTAAGATATGAATTGGATTCTGCCGGAGGGAAATGGTATCCGGACTTCGTTGGCCCCTACCACTGGTTGCCCACATCGGTGAAAAAGGTGGAAGCGCTCACAGTTGCCGAATTCTCGAACGTTCATGCAGCGTGCTACGTTTTAACGCGTGATCAATTGCGAAAAGCAATTAGTTCTGGAGGATACCTTGTTGAGCCTCACCAGGGTCGATATGATTTACTATGTTCTGCTGCTACCGATCCCTATACGCAGTGTGGACTAAGAAAGGTAATCTGTATCTCACATATCTCTGGCGCTTTGGTTCATCACCTTTCCAATAGATATGCTGGAACCCTTGGTGTTAATGAGGACGATTTCAACAGGCAGGTAGTGTTCATGCTTTCACCGGAATTTCAGGAAAAGTCTCGGCAAATACTTTTCCCCATGACGAAACGCATTGATAACATAAGATGGGACAAAGAGTATTTTGGTGACCCCAATCGAGATTTATTGTCGATGGTTTCCCAAAAGAGTAAAAGAATTCTATCAGTTGGTTGTGGCTTTCCATCCACGGAAACGGCGTTAGTTCAAAATAACCATAGAGTTACAGTCATGCCCCTTGATTTAATCGTTGGAACACTTTCGACTTCAAGAGGGATTAAAGTTACAGAGCCTAACTTTGAAAAAGCCTTTCATGATCTTAATGGAGTTTTGTTTGATTGCATCATATTTTCGGATGTGCTCCAACATTTGAAAGACCCGCTCGACATGCTGTCACGCGCTGCTAAGCTCTTAACGCCTGATGGTGAGTTATTGATCAGCATACCAAATTTTCGATACATAAAGTTTTTGAAACATAATTTCCCATATCCGCTTTTCAAGAGATGGAGATATTCCGAGAATCTCATGCATACGGTTGAAAGAAAACACTTGGAAAGATGGTTTCGATCAATTGGAATTAGCGAGGTTCATTATCAGTATGTTATTGAGCCGCAACATTCCAAGCGGTTTAAAACCCCCTTGGCGATCGGAAACACCCTTCTTGCTTTTAGATTACTTGCGAGAGGAAGGAATAGTAAGAGCCGTAACGTTGAAGACACGATATCCTTAAATTCATAAAATGTGGAAAGTGGTTGCCCCGATTTGATGGACAGCATTGAGCGGGGTGACAGAAGGGGCCCTGGAAATTCGGACAGTGTGAGTAAGTGGTAGCCTGGCTTCACCGAAACCACCGGGTGGTGGCAAACCAGAGGAGCGAGGCGATGAAGAGAACGAGACGCAATCACGGGGCGACCTTCAAGGCTCCAGGAGGCCTTGGCCGCGGTCAAAGGCCACAAAACGCTGGACGAATAGGCCGAGCAATTTTGTGTCCATCCCACCCAGATCACCGAATGGAAGAGCACTTGCTGCCACGGACCCCGGAGGTGTTGACGGGACCGAACCGACGGTGGACATGCGGGTCTCAAGGTTCTCCACGCGAGGATCGCACAACTAGCGCTGGAGAACGATTTTTTAGAAGGGGCGCTCAGCAAGACGGGATTGCTAGGCGCAAGACGATGATCAATCGAACTCATGTCCTGTTCATCGTTCGACAATGTCAGATCCTCGAATTGTCTCGCTCGACGGCCTATTGCCAGCCGACGCCGGTGTTGACTGCAGACTAAGGACAGCCTCAAGTGGAACGAGAGAGTGTATAAATTAAGGATGTAATCGCAACCCTTGCGGGTAACTGTATTCGCCAACCCCAATAGTGAAAAATGAAGCTAAATTGAATCATATGGGAAAAAACAAAAAGATCTGGATAGATCTCGATAATTCTCCGCATGTTCCGCTCTTTGTGCCAATCAAGAACGAGCTGGAGAAACGGGGGCACTCCGTATTTATTACCACCCGAGACGGTTTTCAGGTCTGTAGCCTAGCTGACTACCATAACTTGAAGCACAAAAAAATTGGGAAGCATTATGGTGCAAATAAGTTGCTTAAAATTCTGGGTACGGTCTGGAGGAGTCTGCAGCTTGCTCCAGCTGTTCTTAGGGAAAAGCCTGATTTGTCGCTGTCGCATGGTTCCCGATCCCTGATGCTCCTCTCTTCAATGCTTCGTATTCCGACGATTCTGATGTTTGATTATGAGCATGTTAATCGTCTCCCTTTCCTCACGCCGGTTGTGGGTATAGCCCCGGAAGTCATTGATGATCCTGATAAAGCCGCGAGCTTTAAAATGGGTCTTCGTGGTTATCGGGGACTCAAGGAGGATGTGTATGTCGCATCCTTTAAACCGGACCCCGCATTTTTGAAAACGCTAGACCTGAATGAAGAAGATATTCTCGCGACAATACGTCCGCCGGCGACGGAAGCTCACTACCACAACCCCGAAAGTGAAAAATTGTTTCATGAAGTTGTCGAATTCCTCGGAAGTATCCCTGATCTCCGTATGGTGATATTACCTCGGAATGAGAAAACTCAGAGAGAGATGATATATACAACATGGCCCAAGTGGTGTGAGGAAAGAAGGATTATTGTTCCTGATCATGCCGTAGACGGCCTCAACCTCGTATGGTATTCCGATCTCGTAGTTAGCGGAGGAGGGACCATGAACAGAGAGGCTGCTGCCTTAGGGGTTCCTGTGTATAGCATTTTTCGAGGAAAAATTGGCGCAGTGGATCACTATTTGGCAGAAAAAGGACGGCTAACACTGATTGAAACAGTTGATGACGTGAGAGCAAAGATTCAGCCGACACGGAGGCTTAAAGCGGAGAAAACAGATTTCAGCGATAGAACCGCTTTAAAAGATATTATGGATGCCATAGAAAAAGCGATGTGATTGTAAAGTTAATCAATTGCCTTCATGCTTATGCGAAAAGTTCGAAAACGACAGAACTCGCTGTGTGATGACAAATCATCGTATCTGTACGGTTCGATCTTCATGAACGTGGCTTCACTTTTCGCGCATAAAAACGAGCATCGAGCAGACTCCGTCTTCGTCATGCCGGCCAGTACGATGATCCCGATAGGCCCGACAATGTTTCACAGCTCTTTGCTTATCAACCCTGTTTCTCCTCACTTCTTCACTCGCCAGGTTCGCAATGCTGCATAAGCGATGTACCCAAATCATAAGGTGAGAGTGGATCTATGGGGAAATACGTCATCATCACCCCAGCGCGTAATGAAGCGGCGTTCATTGAGAAGACGATCCAATCGATAATAAACCAGACTGTTCAGCCGATTAGATGGATTGTCGTCAATGATGGATCGACGGATTCCACCGCCGAAATAGTCGCCAGATACAAGTCGAGCCACGCGTTTATCGAGCTTGTCAACACCAAGCGGTCAGGGGATCGTCATTTTGGAAACAAGGTGAACGCATTCAATCTTGGACTGGAGAAGGCAAGACCCATTGAGTACGAGTTTATCGGAAACCTAGACGCCGATATTTCCTTCGATCCGGATTATTTCGAACGATTACTCTCCGAGTTTCGTAAGGACCAGGCTCTCGGACTAGCCGGAGGCCTGGTTGCGTCGCTTACAGACGGGGAGTTTGTCAGGCAGGATGTGTCGCTCGACAGCGTGGCGGGCGCCGTCCAGTTGTTCAGGCGCATATGCTTTGAGCAAATTGGGGGTTATGTGCCACTGCCGCTGGGTGGCATCGATGCTGCGGCCGAGATTATGGCCAGAATGAAGGGCTGGGGGGTGCGAACGTATCCCGAGCTATGTGTGTTGGAACACCGCCGGACCGGATCGGCGAAGGCGAGTCCCTTGAGGGCTCGGATACGGGAAGGACAGCGGCTCTATGCACTCGGGTACGATGTGTGGTTCTTTTCCCTGCGTTGCCTATATCGATTGATGGAACAGCCAAAGATTATTGGGAGCGGCGCAGCACTTTATGGGTTTCTGCAAGGACTGCTTAAACGAGAACCGTTCGTGTTGCCGCCCGAGGTGGTTCGGTATTTAAGGGTGGAGCAGCGGGGAAAGCTCCGCCGCAAACTGACGGGGTTGAGTTAACATGTGCGGAATTAGTGGAATATTTGACAGGGTTGGTGAGCCCGTCAACAAAGAACTTCTTGAACGGATGACTTCGGCGATCCACCATCGTGGGCCGGACGGTCAGGGCTACTTCGTGCATGGGGGAATCGGAGTCGGGCATCGCCGACTCAGCATCATCGATGTCGAGGGTGGTTCTCAACCGATTTCTAATGAGGATGGGACCTTACAAGTTGTTTTTAACGGTGAGATTTATAACTACGTAGAACTGCGGGAAGAATTGTTGGCTTTCGGTCATCGATTCAAAACCCTCTCAGATACTGAGGTGATTGTCCATGCGTATGAACAGTGGGGCAATGATTGCGTAAACCGATTTAACGGGATGTTTGCGTTTGCCATCGTAAATATCCTCGAGAACACGTTATTTTTGGCTAGAGATCATCTTGGGATCAAGCCGCTCTATTATGTCTTGATTGGAAATCAGCTGCTGTTTGCATCTGAAATCAAAGCGTTGGTTCAACATCCGAATTGCCCGCGTGAAGTTGATGTGGATTCGCTGGCGGAGCTGTTCACATTTCGCTACGTTCCATCTCCGAAGACCATGTTTAAAGGGGTCTTCAAACTCCCGCCTGGACACCGGATGCAAGTTTCCATGAATGCAATGAAGGTCGAGCGGTTTTGGAGTTGGGTTCCTCAATTGAGAACACAATGGCATGAACAGGAATTGATTGAAGAATACCAGACGTTGCTGGAAGACGCGATCCGGCTGCAGCTGAGGAGTGACGTCCCCCTCGGTCTCTTTCTGAGTTCGGGGATCGATTCGGGTGTTCTTTTGGCCGTTATGAGCAAATATTCTTCCGGAAAAGTCCAGGCATTCACGATCGGTTTCGAGGGAGGAGAAAAGACAAACGAAGTTGCCGACGCGCGTTTGCTGGCCGATATGTTCGGAGCGGATCACCACTTCAAGATGGTGGGGCCCAAAGACTACCTGGGGTATTACGAGCGCTACCTCCGGGACCTTGAGGAACCGGTTGGGCACGAGGCCGCAAGTGCTTTCTATTTTCTCTCCAAGGGAACCAGCGAGCATGTCAAGGTGGCTCTGGCCGGTCAGGGTGCGGATGAGCCGTGGGCAGGGTACGATCGCTACATCGGCGTCAAGCTTTCGAGTATTTACAACCGCCTGCCGTCGATGGTTACCGATCCTCTCGCCGGCTTGGTGACCCGAATGCCCGGACGATTCGAGCGTTTGAAGCGGGGTGTCGCCTCCCTGGGTGAGCAGGATATGCTGACACGGTTTACGAAGGTTTACTCGTTCTTCAGCGAAGAAATGAAAGAGAAGCTTTTTAAGGGAAGATTAAAGGAGCGAGTTGATAGTGGATACCAGGCAAAAGAGGCCATTCGCCGTCTTCAAACCGATGTGAAACATCTCGATCCGGTGACGCAGATGCTGTATATCGACACGCGGGCGAGCCTGCCCGACGATCTTCTCATGGTTGGGGATAAGACGTCGATGGCGAACTCTCTCGAAGTCCGCGTTCCCTTCCTGGATTATCGGTTGATCGAGTTCATTGAGAGTCTGCCTCCCGATTTGAAGTTGAACGGCTTGACGGGAAAATATCTCCATAAAAAGGCACTGGAGAAATGGCTTCCGAAGAACGTGATTTACCGCAAGAAAAAAGGATTTGATAACCCCCTTGCAGAGTGGTTTCGAACCGGGATGCGGTCGTTTGTTGAAGAGGCGCTTCTAAGCGGTGATTCCGCTGTCGGCCGATATTTTGACCAGCCGTATATCGGGCGGATGCTGGAACGGGACCGTCAGGGGACGGAGCAGTTGCGCCGCCACATTCACCTCCTAGTCTCGTTCGAGTTGTGGCACCGCGAATTTATACGGAATTAAACGATGGAACTCGACGAGCCGATGGAACTCTCCATAATTATTGTCAACTGGAATTCCAAAGATTATCTTCAAAAGTGTATTGCGTCGATCTTGAGTTCGAGGATCGAGGTCACCTATGAGATCGTAGTGATCGACGGAGGATCTTTCGACGGCGCTGGTGAGATGTTGAAGCAATGTTATCCGCAAGTGAACTTTATCCAGAGTGACAAGAATGTCGGCTTTGCGAAGGCGAACAATATAGCGTTTAAGGCGTCAAATGGTAGTCATGTCCTGTTCTTGAATCCGGACACCGAGGTCGTCGTTCCAGCTATCGACATTCTGTTCGAGCAGATGCAGAAGTTGTCGAAAGCCGGCGCAATCGGCTGCAAGTTGCTCAATGCCGACGGATCGGTCCAAACCAGTTGTATTCAATCGTTTCCAACGATTCTGAACCAGCTCTTGAACTCGGAATTCCTAATGGCCCTATTCCCAAAGTCAAGGCTTTGGGGTATGGCATCGCTTTTCGTCGCCACCAATGGGCCGGCAGAAGTGGAGGTGCTTTCGGGGGCCTGTATCATGATGAGGCGCTCGCTATTTGAGCAAATCGGGCAGTTCAGTGAGGATTACTTTATGTACGCCGAAGATTTAGATCTTTGCTACAAAGTCAGGCAAGCCGGTTGTAAGAATTACTACGTTCCGAACGCGACGGTTTTCCACTTCGGCGGAGGGAGCACGCAACAGAGACCAAGTGACTTCGCCGTGGTCATGATGCGGGCGTCCGTTTGGAGATTTCTACGGAAAACCCGAGGAGAGATGTACGGCTCGGGATATCGATGTTCGATGCTGATCTCGGCGATTGGACGGATCGTCTGTTTACTTGTTCTTCTTCCGCTCTATCTCGTCCTGGGCCGCCTCGCATCTTGGAAAGCGTCGGCGCGAAAGTGGTGGGCCATTTCAGTCTGGAGCATGGGTCTCAAGGAGGAGGCTGGAGAGAAGTCATGAAGGAAGCGATCAATCGTCTCGGAACAAAAGCGTTATTTTTAGGCATTCATTCGCTGGCATAATCGCGATGTGTGGAATTGTCGGAAAACTGAATCTAGACGGAAACCAGCCGGTTCAGCGGGAACTCCTCCGAAAGATGATGGACCAGATCATCCATCGCGGACCGGATGGGGAGGGCGATTACTTTTCCGGTCCGATTGGACTGGGTCACAGACGTCTCTCCATCATCGGCTTGGAGAGCGGCGCCCAGCCGATGAGCAACGAAGACGGCACCGTATGGGTGGTCTATAACGGTGAGATTTATAATTTCCCCGAGCTCCGAACCGAGCTTGAGGCCCGCGGCCACACCTTTAAGTCCGACAGTGATACGGAGGTCATCGTTCACCTCTACGAAGAGTCAGGTGTCAAATCGGTGGAGCGGCTTCGAGGTATGTTCGCCTTTGCCCTTTGGGATGAACGCAAGCAATTACTACTCTTGGCGCGAGACCGAGTCGGTATCAAGCCGCTTTATTACGTCAATACCGGAAAGGCGCTGGTTTTCGGCTCTGAAATCAAGTCGTTATTGATCGACCCCTCCGTCGAACGGAGAATAAAC
>Ga0307505_10002504_pt1 | contig 12668 bp, 14 predicted proteins | sample 23_S_MG_FD_202183 | JGI IMG/M metagenome (GOLD analysis project Ga0307505, IMG submission 202183) | Soil microbial communities from Populus trichocarpa stands in riparian zone in the Pacific Northwest, United States - 23_S | ecosystem: Environmental > Terrestrial > Soil > Riparian zone > Trees...
CGGCCGCCTTGGCCACCGCCATCGATACCGCCAACATCGCGTTGGCGCCCAGCCGCATCTTGGTCTCGGTGCCGTCCAGCTCGATCAGCGTGCGGTCGAGGAACGCCTGCTCGTTGGCCTCCAGGCCCATGACGGCCTCGGAGATCTCGGTGTTGATGCTCTCCACCGCTCGCAGCACGCCCTTGCCACCGTAGCGGCCGGCGTCGCCATCGCGCAGCTCGATGGCCTCGCGCGAACCGGTGGAAGCGCCCGACGGTACCGCCGCGCGGCCCATGACGCCGGACTCGAGCAGCACGTCGCATTCGACGGTGGGGTTGCCGCGCGAGTCGAGGATTTCGCGGCCGATGATGTCAACGATGGAGGACATGGGTTCTTCTTGTAGGGGGATCAGTGTTCAGCGCGGGTTCAGGGGCGCGGAATGCCTTCGACCAGCACCATGTTGAAGTACTCGGTGGTGCCCAGGCGCTTGTCGCGCGCAACCTTGTAGAGCTCGCTGTCGTACCAGGCACGCGCCTGTTCCATCGACGGGAAGCGCACCACCGCCATCCGTGCCGGATTCCAGTCGCCTTCCAGCGGCTGCAGCGGGCCGCCGCGCACCACGTATTCGCCACCGAAGGCCGCCAGCGATGCGGGTGCGGCCGCCATGTACTGCTTGTAGCGCTCGGGATCCGTGATCTTCATCTCGACCACGAGATAGGCGTCGGGCATCGCAGGCTCCGCCGGTGGCGTTCAGTGGAATTCAGTTTCGAGGAAGCCGTTCTTCTTGGTCACGCGGTCCAGCGCGAGCAGCGTTTCCAGCAGCTCGCGCATGCGCGGCAACGGCACGGCATTGGGTCCGTCGCTCAGCGCCTTCGCGGGGTCCGGGTGCGTCTCCATGAACACGCCCGCCACGCCCACCGCGACCGCGGCGCGCGCCAGCACCGGCACGAACTCGCGCTGGCCGCCGCTGGAAGTGCCCTGTCCGCCCGGCAGCTGCACCGAATGCGTGGCGTCGAACACCACCGGCGCACCGGTGTCGCGCATGATCGCCAGCGACCGCATGTCGGACACCAGGTTGTTGTAACCGAAGCTCGCGCCGCGTTCGCAGGCGAGGAAGCGGTCTTCGCTGAGCCCGGCCTCGCGCGCGGCGTCGCGCGCCTTGTCGATGACGTTCTTCATGTCGCCGGGCGCGAGGAACTGGCCCTTCTTGATGTTCACCGGCTTGCCGCTGACCGCGCAGGCGCGGATGAAGTCGGTCTGGCGGCACAGGAAAGCCGGGGTCTGCAGTACGTCCACCACCGCCGCGACGTCGGGTATCTCGTCCTCGTCGTGCACGTCGGTCAGCACCGGCACACCGATCTGGCTGCGCACGGTCTGCAGGATCTTCAGGCCGGCGTCCATGCCCAGCCCGCGATAACTCTTGCCCGACGAGCGATTGGCCTTGTCATAACTGGACTTGTAGATGAACGGGATGCCCAGCTCGCGCGTCAGGTCCCTGAGCTTGCCGGCGGTGTCCAGCGCCATCGCCTCGGTCTCGATGACGCAGGGTCCGGCGATCAGGAAGAACGGCCGGTCCAGTCCTGCGTCGAAACCCGCGAGCTTCAAGCGGCCGCCCGCTTCAGCACCGGCGGCACCGGGGCCGTGGCCTGCCTTTCGCGGTGCGCCAGCGCCGCGTCGATGAACGCGCGGAACAGCGGATGGCCGCCGCGCGGCGTGGACGTGAACTCCGGGTGGAACTGCACGCCGATGAAGAACGGGTGGTCCGGCAGCTCCATGATCTCCGGCAGGTTCTCGGTGGGCGTGCGCGCGGAAACCGTGTAGCCCTTGGCCTCGAGCTGCGGCACGTAGACGTTGTTGACCTCGTAGCGATGACGGTGGCGCTCGGCGACCTCCTCTCCGTAGATGCGGCTGGCCAGCGTGCCCGGCTGCACGGGCACGCGCTGCGTGCCCAGGCGCATCGTGCCGCCGAGGTCGGAGTTGGCGTTGCGCCGCTCGATACGCCCCGTGTGGTCCATCCACTCGGTAATCAGCGCGACCACCGGGTGCGGCGTGTCGGGATCGAACTCGGTGGAGTTGGCGCCCGCGAGTCCCACGACGTTGCGCGCAAACTCGATGGTCGCGAGCTGCATGCCCAGGCAGATGCCCAGGTACGGGATGCCCTGCTCGCGCGCGTACTGGATTGCCTTGATCTTGCCTTCGGTGCCGCGCTTGCCGAAGCCGCCCGGCACCAGAATCGCGTCCAGGTGCGCGAGCGCGCCGGCGCCGTCGCGGTCGATCTGCTCGGAATCGAGGTACTCGATCTTCACCTTGGTGCGCGCGTGGATGCCGGCGTGCATCAGCGCTTCGTTCAGCGACTTGTAGGAATCCGACAAGTCCACGTACTTGCCGACCATGCCGATGGCAATCTCGTGCTGCGGATGCTCCAGCGCATCGACCAGCTTGTCCCATGACGACAGGTTGGCGGGCTTGGCGACGATGCCCAGCGTGAAACACACGATCTCGTCCAGCCCCTGCCTGTGCAGCATCGACGGGATCTTGTAAATCGAGTCCGCGTCCGACGCGGAGATCTTCGCGCGCTCGTCCTCGGGGATCGGCCGGTCGGCGCGGCACAGCAGCACGTCGGGCGAGATGCCGATCTCGCGCAGTTTCTGCACGCTGTGCTGCGTGGGCTTGGTCTTCAGCTCGCCGGCCGACGGGATGAACGGCACCAGCGTCAGGTGCACGAAGCAGCACGAGCGTCGGCCCAGCCGCAGGCTCATCTGCCGCGCCGCCTCGACGAACGGCAGCGACTCGATGTCGCCGACCGTGCCGCCGATCTCCACGATCGCGATGTCGGCCTTGCCGTTCCACGCGGCGTTGGCGCCGCGCTCGATGAAGTCCTGGATCTCGTTGGTGATGTGCGGGATCACCTGCACGGTCTTGCCCAGGTATTCGCCGCGGCGCTCCTTCTTGATGACCGACTCGTAGATCTGGCCGGTCGTGAAGTTGTTCACCTTGCGCATGCGCGCGGAAATGAAGCGCTCGTAATGGCCGAGGTCCAGGTCCGTTTCCGCGCCGTCCTCGGTGACGAACACTTCGCCGTGCTGGAACGGCGACATCGTACCGGGATCGACGTTGATGTACGGGTCCAGCTTTATGAGAGTGACTTTGAGGCCGCGCGATTCGAGGATCGCGGCGAGGGAGGCGGCGGCGATGCCCTTGCCCAGCGAGGACACCACCCCACCGGTAACGAAGACGTATTTCGTCATTGAATCTCCGCTCCGCCACGGTCGCACGATGCAACCGCGGTTGGGGCGTTACCGGTAAAAGCGGATTATACCGATGGCGCGCGGCACGAAGACAATCGCGGCGACCGCCGCGCGTCGGCATGCGTCGCTTGCGGCGCCACCGCACATCACTGCGGCTTCCACGGGGCGGGCAGCGGCTTTCCCAGCGCCTGCAGCACCGCACGCACGCGGTCCGGATAGTCCGATATCACGCCATCGGCACCCATCTCGATAAAACGCGCGATATCCGTCGGATCGTTCAGCGTCCACGGAATGACCTTCAGGCCCAGCACCTGCGCCTCGGCCATGCCGGCGGTGTCGAGGTTGCGCCAGAACGGCGACCAGATGCTGCAGCCGGCCGCCTGCACCATGCGCGGCAGCGACCCGCCATGGTCGGCGAGCTTCAGGCCCGCGTGCCAGCGCGATGCGCCGTCGGTCTCGGGGCGCAGCGTGTCGAAACGCGGCGAGACGATGGTCAGGCAGGCGGTCGCGAGTTCCGGCGCGAGCCGCCGCACTTCCAGCAGCGGCCGCCAGTCGAAGCCCTGGATCGTCACCTGCTGCTGCAGGCCGGCCGCGCGCACCGCGTCGACGACCGCCTGTGCGAAGCGAGTGGCGTCGGCCGTCGGCGGCGCGTTGTCCGGCGTCATCTTGATCTCGACGTTCAGCCGTACGCCGACGCGGCGCGCGAGCGCCAGCAGGTCGGCGAAGGTCGGGATGCGCACGCCGTCCTGACCGGCTTGCTGCGGCCACTGGCGCCCGTAGTCGCTGGCCGGGTCGAGGCGGCCGACGTCGTAGCGGGCGAGTTCCACCGCCGTCAGCGTCCAGATCGGCGGCCCGGGCGCCGCGAGCCAGCGGCCGTCGGGATCTCGCGTCAGCGCCGGGTTCAGCTGCGCATCGTGCGACACCACCAGCACACCGTCGCGAGTCATCGCCAGATCGGCCTCCAGCGTCGTGACGCCCAGCGCCAGCGCACGCTCGAAGGCGGGCATCGTGTTCTCCGGCGCCAGGCCGCGCGCGCCGCGGTGACCCTGCAGGTCGAAGGCGCCTGCGGGGGCGGCGCACAGCGCTGCAGCGAGCGCAACGACGGACAGGCACTGACCACGCATCCCGGCACGATAACCATGTTTGCGCGATGCAGGCGGTCGCCGCATGCGCCGAAAGGACGGGAAGAGAGCCGGGCCGTGGGGACTGCGGGACCGTGCGATAGACTCGTTCGCACCCTGGAAGTCCCGATGCGCTACTGCTCCCACTGCGGCGGCCCCATCACGCTGCGCGTGCCCGCCGGCGACAACCGGCCGCGCGCGTGCTGCGACCGCTGCGGAACGGTTCATTACGTCAATCCGCGTCCGGTGGTGGGGACCATTCCGGTATGGGACTACAAGGTGCTGCTGTGCCGCCGCGCGATCGAGCCGCGGCACGGCAAATGGACGCTGCCGGCCGGCTTCATGGAGATCGGCGAGACCACGGCCGAGGGCGCACTGCGCGAAACGCAGGAGGAAGCCGGCGCGCGTGTCGCGCTGGGACAGCTTTTCTCGGTGATCGACGTGCCGCACGTCGAGCAGGTGCATCTGTTCTTCCAGGCACGGCTGCTGGACCTGGACTACAGCGCCGGGGAAGAAAGCCTGGAAGTCCGGCTGTTCGACGAGGCCGATATCCCCTGGTCGGACATCGCCTTCCGCACGGTGGGCGTCACGCTGCGGCACTTCTTCACCGACCGCACGCGCGGCGTGCTGGACGTGGCGACGGGCACCAACGCCGGCGTGCACTGGGAGGCGCTGGCCGCGCCGCGTGCAGCGGCGCCCGGCTCATGATTCCGCGGCTGGCACCGGGCCAACCCTTCCCGGCCGTGTCACGCGCGCTGCGCGTGCCCAACGGCCTGCTGGCGGCCTCATGGGACCTGACGCCCGAGCGGCTGGTCGACGCCTACGCGCAGGGCATCTTTCCCTGGTACTCGGTAGACGAGCCGGTGCTGTGGTGGTCGCCGGACCCGCGCATGGTGCTGATGTGCGACGAGCTGCGCGTGTCGCATTCGCTGCGCAAGCGGCTGCAGCGCCTTGCGCACGCACCCGACGGGGGTACCGGCATCCGCGTGCGGATCAGCGTCGATGCGGCGTTCGACCGCGTGATGCAGGAGTGCGCGGCGCCGCGCACCCAGGAGTCGGGCACATGGATCACGCCGGACGTGATGGCCGCGTACGGCGCGCTGCATGCGCACGGACTGGCGCACTCGGTGGAGACGTGGGTCGACGGCGCGCTGGCGGGCGGCCTCTACGGCGTGAGCCTGGGCCGCATGTTCTACGGCGAATCGATGTTCGCGCGCGCGACGGATGCGTCGAAAATCGCGCTGGCGGCACTCGTGGCGATACTGCGCCACGAGGGAGTGCCGATGATAGACTGCCAGCAGAACACGAGGCACCTTGCCTCGTTAGGGGGACGTGAGATCGCACGCGAAGCCTTCTGCGCGCACGTTGCCGCCGTGGTCCGGCAGCCACCGATAGCCTGGGCGGAATACAGGCACGGCGGGCAGCCTGGCACTTCCACCGCGGTCGCCGTGGCGCTGGCCGCGCTGATCGGATCGCACGACTGACGGCAGCCGTGGCGAACCTCAAGGAACTCCCGTTCTCGGCGCTGCAGTTCTACGCGACGGCGCCCTACCCCTGCAGCTACCTCGACGAGCGCCAGGCGCGCTCGCAGGTCGCCACCCCGGCGCACCTGATCAATGCCGACGTCTACAGCGAGCTCGTGAAGATGGGCTTTCGCCGCAGCGGCATCTTCACCTATCGGCCGTATTGCGACGGCTGCCGCGCGTGCGTGCCGGTGCGCGTGCCGGTCAGCGAGTATTCGCCGAACCGCGCGCAGCGGCGCGCGGCCGCCCGGCACACGGATCTGATCGCGCGCGTCGGCACGCTGGCCTTCGATGCCGAGCACTACGACCTGTACCTGCGTTACCAGGCGACACGCCACGCCGGGGGCGGCATGGACAACGACAGCCGCGAGCAGTACTCGCAGTTCCTGCTGCAGTCGAAGGTCAACACGCGTCTGGTCGAGTTCCGCGACCCGCCGCCCGCGGGCGCCGCAGCCGATGCGCGCGGGCCGCTGCGCATGGTGTCGATCATCGACATGCTGAACGACGGCCTGTCCTCCGTGTACACCTTCTTCGATCCTGACATCAGCGCGAGCTACGGCACCTACAACATCCTGTGGCAGATCGAGCAGTGCCGCGCGCTGTCGCTGGCCTACCTGTACCTCGGCTACTGGATCGCCGAGAGCCCGAAGATGTCCTACAAGGCGCGTTTCCGTCCGGTCGAGATACTGCGCAGCGGCCGCTGGGAGCGGCTACGCGCGACGGCTTCACAGGGCTGACGTCCTTCGGCTACCGGTATACGACGACCGGCACGGTGGCGTGCGCGAGAACCTTGAGCGTGACGCTCCCCATCATCACCCGCGCAACTCCCCGCCGGCCATGCGAAGCCATCCAGATGAGATCGCACTTCCTCTTGCGCGCCGCTTCGGCGATGGCCTCGTAGGGCGCGCCGGACTTCGAGACGAGCGATGCGAACGGCACGCCGGCCGCTTCAGCAAGCTTGGCTACGGCGGCAACTTCCGCGGCGCCGCGCTCCCGCGCCAACCTGTCGAAGTCCACGAACGTACGCGAGCTGGCCAAATCGGGACTGATGTAGGCCGGTCGCCATTGTTCGATCGCATGGAAAACGGTCACCCGCGCGCCTGACTCCGCGGCAAAGCGGATCCCGGCTCTTGCAGCCTTGAGCGCGATCGTCGATCCGTCGGTAGGAATAAGGATGTGCTTGAACATTGAAACGCCTCCATTCCGGGAATCAGCCCGAGGGCACGCGCTGTCAGAGCTCACAATACTCCGCGACAACCCAGCTCATTGCAACCCACCGAGAGGAGACATCGATGCTGACGACGGAGAAGACCGCCGACTACGTCAAGCGTTGGGTAGCCGCGTTCGAGTCGAAGGACCTCGATCGCGTGCTGGCCTTCTACGCCGACGACGTGATCTTTCACTCCCCCCTGATTGCGCGGCTGAGCCATGACCCCAGCGGAACCGTGCAGGGGAAGGCGGCGCTGCGTGCGTACGTGAAGAAGGGCTTCGAGGTCTTCGATCACATCGACTTCACCGTACTCGACGTGTTGCGCGGCGTCGACAGCATTGCGATCCACTACAAGGGCATCACGGGCGCGCATGTGGTCGAGGTGCTGTTCTTCGACAAGGAGGGCGTGGTCCGCGAGTCGTACGTGCACTACGCGTCGGCCTGATTGGCCAGGGCGCAAAGGGGCTAGGTTCGCGAGCCTGGCCCCTTTTCTGCGGTCGCTAAACTGGCGGCCGTGTTCTATTCCCTCGCACGTGCCGCGCTGTTCTCCCTGGACCCGGAGGTCGCGCACGATCTGACGCTGAAGAAGCTCGATCGCGTGGCAGCGCTGGGAATTCCGCGGCTGCTGTTCCGCCGCGCGGACGACCTGCCGGTGCAGGCGATGGGCCTGAGCTTCCGCAATCCGGTGGGCCTGGCGGCCGGCATGGACAAGAACGCCGCGCACGTCGACGCGCTGGGCACGCTGGGCTTCGGCCACATCGAGGCCGGCACGGTGACGCCGCTGCCGCAGCCGGGCAATCCGAAGCCGCGCATCTTCCGGCTGATCCCCGCACAGGGCGTCATCAACCGCATGGGCTTCAACAACGAAGGCGTCGAGCGCTTCGTCGCGAACGTGCGGCGGCAGCCGCGCTTCCGCGCGGCCGGGGGCATCCTCGGCCTGAATATCGGCAAGAACGCGGCCACGCCGCTGGAACGCGCGCTGGACGACTACCTGGCCGCGCTGCGCGCCGTCTATGCGCACGCCGACTACGTGGCGGTCAACATCTCGTCGCCCAACACCAAGGACCTGCGCGCGCTGCAGGGCGAGCGCGAGCTGCAGGCGCTGCTGGCCGGGCTGGCCGCCGCGCGGCGCGCGCTGGAAGACGAACACGGCCGCCGCGTGCCGCTGGCCGTGAAGATCGCGCCCGATCTCGCCGACGCGGCGATCGCGCCGCTGGCCGACCTGCTGGTCGCCAACGGCGTGGACGGCGTCATCGCGACCAACACGACGATCGCGCGCGACCGCGTGCGGGGGCTGGCGCACGCGGACGAAGCCGGCGGGCTGTCCGGCCGTCCGCTGCGCGAGCGCGCGACCGAGGTCGTACGGCTGCTGGCCGGCCACCTGCAGGGCCGGCTGCCGATCATCGCGTCGGGCGGCGTGATGTCGGGGGCGGACGCGCTGGAAAAGGTTCAGGCCGGCGCGACGCTGGTGCAGATCTACACCGGCTTCATCTACTCGGGCCCGGACCTGATCGTCGACTGCGTCGACGCGCTGCGCGCGCACTTCGCTGCGCACGGCGGCTGATGCGCTGCTTCGTCGCCGCGTGGCCCGACGACGGCACGCGCGAGCGGCTCGCGCGGCTGCAGGCATCGCTGGCCGCAGCCGTACCCGGCGCAAGGTCCATGCAGCCGCGCAACTTCCATCTGACGCTGGCTTTCATCGGCGACCTGGCCGACGCTGCGGCGCACGCACTGGTGCCGCATCTGGCTGCGCTGCACGACGCCGCTCCCGACTGGTCGATGGACACGGTGGACTGGTTCCGCCGCGCGCGCGTCGCGTGGGTCGGTGGTGCCGCGTCTGCTGCACTCGCCGACGTGACGGAACGCGCCCGCGCATTGCTGGACGCGCAGGGTGTGGCCTACGACCGCAAGCCCTTCGTCGCGCACGTCACGCTGTTCCGCGACGTGCGTGCCTTCGATGAATCGAGTCTGCCGCAGCCGCTGCCGTGGAACACCGCGCGCGTCGCGCTCTATGCGTCAGCGCGCGATCGCGACGGACCCGTCTACCGGGAGGTCGAAGCCGGCTGAGCGCCGCGCGCGCGCTGCCGCTCGCGATAGATGTCGCGGAACGTGCGCCCGCTGGGCGCCGGGAAGTCGCGCGACGCGGTCCAGCCGCCGGCCAGCGGCAGATGGCGCAGCCGGCCGTCGCTGCCGCCGAACCAGTTCAGCGTGCGCGCGGCAATGCGCGCGCCCATCGCGTACAACGCCGGCCGCTTCGCCGCATAGGCCCACAGACCGAAGCCCGCGCGCTCGTACCACGGGCGCAGCCCGCGTTCCCATTCGGTCTCGCGCAGCTTGCGCAGCAGATCAGGCAGCGGAATCCTGACCGGACACACAACACTGCACTGGCCGCACAGCGTCGCCGCCTGCGGCAGATCCAGCGCGTTCTCCAGCCCCACGTAGCTCGGCGTCAGCACGGAGCCCATCGGGCCCGGATACACCCAGCCGTACGCGTGGCCGCCGATCTTCTGGTAGACGGGACAGTGGTTCATGCACGCGCCGCAGCGTATGCAACGCAACATCTCCTGGAACTCGCCGCCCAGCAGCCCCGTGCGCCCCGCATCGACCAGCACGTAATACATCGCCTCCGGCCCATCGACTTCACCGGCGCGGCGCGGCCCGGTCAGCAGCGAGAAGTAGTTGGAGATCGGCTGGCCGGTGGCCGAGCGCGGCAGCAGCCGCATGACGGTGGCCAGGTCCTCCAGTGTCGGCAGCACCTTCTCGATGCCGGTCAGCACCACGTGCAGCTTCGGCGGCATGATCGTGCACATGCCTTCGTTGCCTTCGTTGGTGACGACAGCGGCCGAGCCCGTCTCGGCGACCAGGAAGTTCGCGCCGGTGATGCCCATGTCGGCCGACAGGAAGTGGCCGCGCAGCACCTCGCGCGCCTCGCGCGTGAGCTGCGTGATCTCGGTCTTGCGCGGCGTCGCGTGCGTCTTCGCGAAAAGATCCGAGATCTCTTCCTTGTCCTTGTGGATGACGGGCGCGATGATGTGCGACGGCGCCTCGTTGTCGTTGATCTGCAGGATGTATTCGCCGAGATCGGTTTCCACCGGCTGGATGCCCGCCGCCGCCAGCGCCGCGTTCAGCCCCAGTTCCTCCGACACCATTGACTTGGACTTCGTGGCCTTGCGCACGCCGTGCGCCTGCGCGAGATCGACGATCAGCTTGCACGCGTCGGCCGCGCTCTGCGCATAAAGCACCTGCGCGCCGCGCGCCCGCGCGTTGCGCTCGAAGATCTCCAGCCACAGGTCCAGCCGCTCCAGCGCGCGGTTGCGCCGCTCCACCGCGGCGTCGCGTGTGCCCTCGAAGTCGTCGAGTTCGGCGATCGCTGCCGCGCGCGCGGTCACGAACTTTTCGGACAGTTTCTTCAGGTTCTTCTGCAGCCGCGCATCCGCCAGCTTCTGGCCGGCGCGCGCTTTGAAATGCATCGATTGCACGCGCATCGTCAGCTTCCCGCCGTGCCGTCGTCGGCCAGCACCTGCGCGATGTGCAGCACGCGCGTGCTCGTGTCGCCACTGCGGCGCAGCCGGCCTTCGATGTTCAGCATGCAGCCCAGGTCGCCCAGCACCAGCGTGTCGGCACCGCTGGCGCGCACGTTCGCGCACTTCTCCTCGACGATGGCGCCGGAGATATCGCCGTACTTGATGGAGAAGGTGCCGCCGAAGCCGCAGCACTGCTCGCAGTCCTTCATTTCGGTGAGTTGCACGCCCGGCAGCATCGCCAGCAGTTCGCGCGGCTGCCGCTTGACGCCCAGCTCGCGCAGCCCGGAACAGGAGTCGTGATAGGTGATGTGGCCGCGGAAGGTCGACGGCAGCGACGTCACGTGCAGCACGTTGACCAGGAAGTCGGTGAGCTCGTGCACGCGGCTCGCCAGGTCCTCCGCGCGCGACATCAGGTCCGGATCGCCGCGCAGCAGCTCCAGATAGTGCTGCCTGATCTGGCCGCCGCAGGAGCCGCTGGGGATCACCACGTAGTCGTAGCCGGAGAACTCGCGCAGCGCCTTCTGTGCGAGCTCGCGCGCCGTCGCGAAGTCGCCGGCGTTGTAGGCAGGCTGGCCGCAGCAGGTCTGCCACTCCGGCACCACGACCTCGCAGCCCGCGTCTTCCAGCAGCTTCAGCGTGGCGAGCCCGATCTCGGGTCGCACCGCATCGACCAGACAGGTGACGAACAGCGCTACGCGCACGCGTTGCGGCCTCCGGATGCCGTGGCTTGCCGCTCTGCAGCACGTTGCGCTGCATGTCTGTTCGTGATCAGATGCTGCGCAAAGCCGCGCCCCACAAGGCCCTTTGACAGAGTTTCGTATGGTGGTATAAAGCGACCGACAGGATTATTGCTTCGCACCATGGCCACTGCACTGCGCGACAAGACCGCCATCCAGGTCATCGAGAGGATGATGAAACTGCTGGACACACTGGCCGCCCAGTCCGAGCCGGTGAGCCTCAAGGTGCTTGCGCTGTCCACCGATCTGCATCCCTCCACGGCGCACAGGATACTAAACGACATGGTGGTCAGCCGCTTCGTCGATCGCGGCGAGACGCCGGGTTCGTACCGGCTGGGCATGCGGCTGCTGGAACTCGGCAACTTGGTGAAGGCGCGACTGTCGGTGCGCGAGGCCGCGCTGGAACCGATGCGCGAACTGCATCGCAAGACCGGCCAGACGGTGAACCTGTCGGTGCGCCAGGGCGACGAGATCGTCTACATCGATCGTTCGTACAGCGAGCGCTCCGGCATGCAGGTCGTGCGCGCCATCGGCGGGCGTGCGCCGCTGCACCTGACGTCCAGCGGCAAACTGTTCCTCGCGTTCGACGATCCGCGCGTCGTGCGCGCTTACGCGACGCGCACCGGGCTGGCGGGGCACACCCGCAACAGCATCACCGAACTCGGGCGGCTGGAAAAGGAGCTGACCAACGTGCGCACGCGCGGCTACGCGCGCGACAACGAGGAACTGGAACTGGGGGTGCGCTGCATCGCCGCGGGCATCCGTGACGACAGCGGGCGGCTGGTTGCCGGCCTGTCGGTATCGGCGCCGGCAGAGCGCATGCAGGACGAGTGGCTGGAGGATCTGCAGAGCACGGCTGCGCGCATCTCGTCCGGGCTGGGGCACACGCCCGCAGCCTAGAACATTCTCGATCTGTTTCGGAGCTAGATCGGCTGCGCGGCCTGCGAGCCGCTGGTGGCCAGCGGCTTGGACACTGACTCGCGCGGCACGGTGCCGTTGGCCCACCTGGCGACCAGCCAGTCGCGGATGCGCTGCGCATCCCCGAGCCGCGAATACTTGCCCACCGAATCCAGCAGCACCATGACCACGCGCTGGCCGTCGACCACCGCCTGCATGACCAGGCAGCGGCCGGCAGCGGAGATGTAGCCGGTCTTCTGCAGGCCGATCTCCCACTCGGGATTGGCGGTCAGCCGGTTGGTGTTGCCGTAGCGGACCATGCGGCGGCCCACCGGCACGGCCAGTTCGCCGCTGACCGAGTGTTCGCGGATCACGTCATGTTCGTACGCAGCCTTCACCAGCTTCACCAGATCGGCGGCGCTGGAGCGG
>Ga0307505_10002505_pt1 | contig 12666 bp, 10 predicted proteins | sample 23_S_MG_FD_202183 | JGI IMG/M metagenome (GOLD analysis project Ga0307505, IMG submission 202183) | Soil microbial communities from Populus trichocarpa stands in riparian zone in the Pacific Northwest, United States - 23_S | ecosystem: Environmental > Terrestrial > Soil > Riparian zone > Trees...
CCGCCGAGACAAATGCCTCCCGTCTGGTCGTCGAGACCTCCAGCTCATCGGGGCCACCTATGTAGCTGATGCGACGATGACCTTTCCCATAGAGATACTCGACCATTCGAGCGACAGCCCTCCGGTTGTCGAAGTGGACCTTCGGCCCGTCGAGAAGGTGGTCGGAGAGCATCACGAGGATCCCGCCATGGGATCGAAATCGATTGGCCAGGTTCCCCAAAGTCTCTCTGTACGCCGGATCGCGCAGCGAGGTTGCCGCGAAGACGATTGCATCGACCTGGTGGGCGTGGAATGCGCGCACGTAGTCGAGCTCCTTGCCCGGATCACGTTCCGAGCTGGCTACGAAGAGGCGGTAGTCCTCGGTGTGCAGCCCGTCCTCGAGTCCCTTGACCATCTCCCCGAAGTAGGGGTCAGAAATGTCATGGACGATGACGCCGACGGTCTCGGACTTGGCGGTGACGAGTGCTCGGGCCAGCCGGTTCGGCTCGAATGAGAGCCGGTCGGCCGCGGAGAGGACACGCTGCCGTGTCGGCTCGCTCACCGGGTGGCTCGACCCGGACATGACCCGGGAAGCCGTAGCCACCGAGACTCCGGCCATCTCAGCGACATGCCGCAAGGAGGTTGGCGCGTCTCCGCTCATTGGACTGTTCCCGGTCTGCTTGGTCGACACGGAGGAGAGGCTACCGTCCCGATCGGCTCGAAACCGTTTGCCGGGCGAGTTGATGCAGAATCCCAGGTCGAGCGGAGCCAGGAGGACACATGACCGCACATGACGATCCCACTCGGTCGGCCACCGATCTGGCCGATTCGATTGCCAGACGGGAGGTGTCACCTCTCGAGGTGATGGAGGAGACACTGCTTCGTGTAGACGTGCGCGAACCGAGCCTCAATGCCCTCGTCTTCAGGGGTTTCGACGAGGCTATGGAGTCGGCGCGACACGCCGGCGAGTCTCTGGCCCGGGGCGAGCAGGCCCGTCCACTCACGGGGGTGCCGGTGGTCATGAAGGACCTCTTCGACTTCAAGCCCGGCTGGCCGGCCACCTTTGGTGGCATTCCCGCCATGGCCGACTTCGAGGTCGATGGCTACTGCGTGTGGGCCGAGCGGATGGAGGCGGCGGGCGCCATCATCATCGGCAAGGGGAACAGCCCGGCCCTGGGGTTCCGCGGGGCCTGCGACAACTACCTGTTCGGGCCCACCGCCAACCCGTTCGACACCACACGCAACAGTGGCGGCTCGTCGGGCGGCTCGGCAGCGATGGTCGCCGATGGACTCGTCCCTATCGCCGAAGGGACCGATGGCGGCGGCTCTATTCGCATACCTGCTTCATGGTGCGGGGTCGTCGGCTATCAGCCATCGGCCGGCCGTGTGCCGGTGGTGGTGCGGCCCAATGCCTTCTCCGGGGTTTCCCCCTTCATCTACGAGGGGCCGATCACGAGGAACGTGGCCGACGCCGCGTTGGCGATGAGCGTCCTGGCCGGGCCCCATCCGGCTGACCCCTTCTGCGCCCCCGACACTCCGGACTTCCGTTCCAGTCTCGACCGTGGGATCGAGGGTATGACCGTGGCCTACTCCCCGGACCTCGGGGTCTACCCGGTGCAGTCCCAGGTGGCGGCGACCGTGGCTGAAGCGGTGCGGGCGTTCGAGGAGGCAGGGGCGAGAGTCGTGGAGGTCGACATCGACATCGATCTCGACCAGAAGGAGTTGTCCGACCTGTGGTGCCGGCTGATTCTCCCGCTCAGCCTCGACGCCTTCGCCAACCTGGCTGAGGGCGGGCTCGACATCCTCGGTGAGCACCGGTCAGACCTGCCCCCTGAGTTCCTCTACTGGGCTGATCACGTTGCCGGGATGACGGCCATGGACTATTTCGACGACAACTCCCGCCGGTCACGAGTATTCGACGCCCTCCAGACCGTGATGACCGATCACGACTTTCTGATCTCCCCGACGTTGGCCTGTCTTCCCACCGAGAACCTGACAACGGGGGAGACCCGGGGCCCGACGGTCATCGAAGGGGTCGAAGTCGATCCATTGATCGGCTGGTGCATGACCTACTTCACCAACTTCACCGGCCATCCCGCCATCTCGGTCCCAGCGGGACTGGTCGATGGTCTCCCTGTGGGCATGCAGATCATGGGTCGTCGCGGTGCCGATGTCGACGTGTTGGCGGCGGCGGCAGTATTCGAGCGGGTCCGGCCGTGGCACCACATCTACGAGATCCCGGCCAACCGTCCTCTGACCTGATGCGAACCCAGGGTTCGCCGCTAGACGCGGTCAGTCGGAGGTGATTCGGGTGTACGCCGCGGCGACGAACACGATCATGGCGCCGAAGAGGATCTGGCGGACCGCTTCGGGGTAGCCGAGCGACGAGAGGATCGAGGAGATCACTGCCAGGATGAGGGCGCCGACCATCGTCCCCGAGTAACCCCCCCTGCCGCCGAGGATCGAAGTCCCCCCGATGACAGCTGCCGCCACCGAAGGCAGGAGGGCAGAGTCGGCCAGGGTCACACTCGCCACGTTGGTCAAGCCTGAGTAGAGAAAACCGGCCAGGCCGGCGAGGACAGCTGAGATGACATAGAGGACGATGAGGACCTGCCACGACTTGGTGCCCGACAGCCTGGAGGCGACCGGGTTGTCCCCGATGGCGTAGAGAAGCCGGCCGAACCCGGTCCGGTTCAACAAGAACATCACCAAGAGTGCCAGCGGAATGAACAAGACCAGGCTCATCGGGATAAATCCGAAGACCACGTTCGCCCCGAGGGTCCTGAACCCGGAAGGCACCCCCGAGCCGGTCTGCACCCGGATCAACTGCCAGACGTTGGCGAGACCGAGGACCACCAGACTCATCGCCAGGGTCATGATGAGCGGATGGACCCGGAACACTCCGGAGCCGACCCCGTTGATCAGCCCGACGATTGCGGAGGCGACAAGCGCGATGAGGATGGCGAGTGGAAGGCCGGTGTCAGCGACCAGGGTCGCCACAAGGAACCCCGACATCGATGCCACCGCGCCAACGGACAAGTCGATGCCTGCGGTGAGCATGGTCATCGTCTGACAGGCGGCGAGGATGGCAAGGGGCACTGCCGCACGCACCATCACCCCAGCCCAGTTGGCGCTGACGATCCCGGGCCGGATCACCTCGCTGAGCACCACAAGGATGGCGAGAAGGCCAAACAGAGGGACGATGGGGCGTTCCCGGAAGAGAGCCCTGACGCCCGAAGCGGTAGTCCAACGGGGGCGGCTCGGGGCCGGAGTCTCGGTGAGGCTCACCGCTCTCTCCTCAGTTGGATGAAGCTGCCCACCATGACCACGCCCACCAGGATCAGCCCTTGGGCGACGGTGGCCAGATTGGTGTCGACATTGAGGAACGTCATGTCCGTGCGGATCAGGGAGAGGATGACGACAGCGACCACCGGTCCGAACACGCCGCCTCGACCCCCTGCCAGGCTGACCCCGCCGAGCACCACGGCGGCCACGCTCAACAGCGTGTATGGGCCCGGCACCGGGGTCCCGATCCCCGTCGTGGCTGTGAGGCTGAGCCCGCCCAGGGCCGCGAAAAGCCCGGCCAGCATGTATGAGAAGACCTTGGTCCAGGTCACCGAGACCCCGCTGCGGAATGCGGCGATGGGATCGCTCCCCACGGCGTAGAGGGAGAGGCCGAGGCGGGACCTCCGGATCGGGATCCAGATCACGCCGATCACCACCAGCAGGAGCACGGAGGCCTTGGGGACCCAGTCGCTGAGGAGAGGGCCCCGGGTCACCTGGCTCAGCCAGTCTGCGGAGCCACCACCGGGGGTGCCCAGCACGAGCAAAGCGCAGCCTGCCCATACGAAGAGCATCGCCAAAGTGACCACGATGTCCGGGACCCGGGTGAATACCACGAGCGCACCGTTGACCGCGCCCAACACGATTCCGAGAAGCAACACGCAGAACACCGCGAGGATGGCGAATCCTTCACTGCGCTCGTCCATCAGAACCGCGGCGACCACGCTGGTGAGGGCCATCATCGAGCCGATGGAGAGGTCGACGCCCCGGGCGAGCACCGCGCAGGTCTGGGCCACCGCAGCGAACGCGAGCGGCAGGATTGATATCGCCAACCCCTGGATCCCCGCCGGGCCGTAGCTGGGCTGGATGACCTTGGTCACCACTAGGAGCACAGCCAGGATTCCGAGGAGCCCGAGAGTCCAGCCATTGCGTCGGATGAACTTGGCAAATATGCCCCGCGACGCTGCAGTGTTCTCTACCGCTGAATCCACTGTGGTGCTCACTGCGCCGACCCCTCATCGTGGGGGCTCTCATCGGCGTGGGCGGCCGCCACCACCTCTTCAGGCAGCGCGGCGTCGGATGGGAGGTTGTGCGCGGCGCGTAACAACGTGGCCTCGTCGGCCTCGGCCACGTGCATCTCGGCGACTATCTCACCATTGAAGATGACGATGGCGCGGTCACAGGCGAGTTGGATCTCGCTGAGCTCCGACGTGTACAGCAACACCGCGGCGCCGGCTGCTGCCAGTTCCCGAAGCAACGGATAGATCTGGTGCTTGGTCCGGATGTCGATGCCTCGGGTGGGGTCGAAGCAGAGCAGCGTCTTCATGCCACCCGCCACCCATCGTGCGATTGTCACCTTCTGCTGGTTGCCTCCCGAGAGGAAGCGAACCTCGCGTTGTGCCCGCGTGTCGATCTGGAGACGCTCGATGGCACTGTCGACCTTGGGTTTCTCTCGACTACGGGGCACCGGCCCCCAGTTGCGAGGTCTCACGCTGAACGGGAGTGCGATGTTCTCCCTCACGGAGCGTTGCATCAACAAGGCCTCGGCGCGGTCGGCGGGCACGAACACCACCCCCTCCGAGATGGCATCGGCAGGATGCCGGAAGGAGACCTGACTGCCCTCGAGGAGGATCTCACCGCTCGCCGGCCTTTCCGAGCCCGCCAGGATGTCGAACAGCTCGTCCTGGCCCTGTCCCTCCAGGGCCACCAGCCCGACCACCTCTCCGGGGCGGACGTCGAATGAGACGTCGCGGAGACGGGTCGCAGAAGCGAGGCCTCTGACTTGCAGCCGGGGTGCGGTGTCAGGGTCGAGACCGCCTCTCGTCAGGAGCTCGTCACGGTCCGCCAGGTCTTCGACGATCTCGCCGAGCATGAGCTCGACGATCCGGTTGGCAGAGTCGGGATCGGCGACGTCGACGACCCCGACCGTCTCTCCCTCGCGGAGGACGGTGGCGCGGTCGCACACGGCGGCGATCTCGGTCATGCGGTGGGAGATGAAGATGATGCTGCCTTTCCCGCCACGTAGCTCGTCGACGACACCGAGGACGGTCTCGGTGAGGTTGGCGGGCAGGGCCGCAGTCATCTCGTCGAGCATCAGGACGTCGGGCTCGATCGCCAGGGCTCTGGCGAGGTCGATCAAGCGCAGGGAGGCGAGGGGCAACTCCCGTGCCATGGCCGAGAGGTCGATGTTGCCGAGACCGAGACGTTGCGCCCAGTCGCGAAACGGTTCGACCGGGGTCTGGGTGAGTCGCAGGTTCGAGCCGATATCCAGGTCGGGGATGAGCGCCGGCTCCTGGTAGACCGACACGACGCCTCCCCGGCGGGCTTCGGCCGGCGAGTGGGCCCGTCGCTCGGAGCCGCGCACCTGGATCACGCCTGCGTCAGGTCGGACTCCACCGGTGAGGATCTTGACCAGAGTGCTCTTGCCGGCACCATTGGCCCCCATCAGAGCGTGGGCCTCGCCCGGGCGGACTCGCAGCGAGGCTGACTTCAGCGCGACCACGGCGCCGTATCGCTTCGAGACGTCGGTCGCCTCGAGCAGGTACTCGGTGCTGCTGGTGGTCATAGTCCCATCATGGTTGCTCAGACGAAGTTGATGCGCCGGAAACCCGGCGCATCAACTTCTCGATAGACGACGCCTTCGTTAGGCGCCGGGGCCCTCACAGGCGACTGCCTGCTCAGGGGTGTAGGTGGTCCAACCTTCGATCGTGAGACCGAGCGGCCACAGCGGGTCGAGCCCGTCGACCTGCCAGGACTCCAGCGTGGCACGACCGTCGTCGCTGACGTTGTCAGCGAGAACCGGGTCGAGCAACACCGTGTTGGGCTGGGTCGCATCCGGAGCGGTCTCGATGTCCTCACCATTGAGGAGCCGGAGCGCCAGGTTGACACCGGCACCACCGACGGCGGCGGTGTTGGTCACCGCGGCTCCCTCGAGCCCTTCCATCGTGAGCAGTTGGTCGACGAAGGCACCGAGGTCGGCACCGACGATCGGCACCTGGTCGAGCCCAGCCTGCGCAATCGCATCGACGACTTGGGAGTCCATTCCCGACGTCCAGATGCCATCAGTGTTGTCCATCTGACCAGCGGCGATCCAGGCGTCGATCAGCTGTGTGGTCGTTGCTGGATCCCATCCGGTGTGCTCACCCTCGGGGGTGGGGATCACGGTGATTCCGGGGTAGTCCTCCAACGCCAACTCGAATCCGATGTGACGATCGGAGTCGGCCGGGTTTCCAGCGATACCACGCATCAGGTAGACGTTGCCTTCTCCACCCATCTGCTCGAAGAGCCACTCGGCTCCGAGACGGGCGTACTCAACCTGGTTGTTATACAGGTTGTAGGTGCCCTCGTGGGTCACGTACGCATCGACCGAAACGGTCGGGATGCCGGCAGCCTCCGCCTCCTCGAGCGCCGGATTCAGAGCCTCCGGGTCGTTCGGGTTGAAGACGATGGCATCGACACCCGCGGCGATCAGGTCACGGAGGTCCGAGAGCTGGCCGGCGGCGTCGGTGTTGCGATGGATGGTGTTCAGTTCGGATACCTGACCCGAGGCAAGGGCCTCGGCGTTGGCGGTGCACACCTGCTCCTCACGGAAGCCGTTGCCCACTCCGCCACCGTTGGAGTAGCCGATGACGAACGAGCCGCCGTCGCCCTCCGCCGTGGTGGTGTCAGGGCTCTCGCCCTCCGTGGTGTCCGGAGCCGTGGTGGTGTCCGGAGAAGCAGTGGTGTCACTGCCCTCTGCGACGGTCGTGTCCGCGCCGTCGTCACCGTCACCACATGCAACGGCGATCATGGCCAGAGCCAGGATCACCGCCAATCGCTTGAACCATGAGTTGTTATTCATTAAGGGGTTTCCTCCTATTGGGGTCCTTCATGGCGGGAGTGCTCACATCGGTGGGCACGTCCGCACACTTGGCGGGCGAATCGTACCGGTGGTCGTGGTGCTGGCAGACACTGACAGTGTCGGTCCTGCCACCGCTCCCACCATCACGACCGGTTCTACGACCGCCTGATCTCTTTCTCGTTGCTCAGCCGTCGGGCGACGACGTCACAGATCCTCTCCAGCTCGACTTCATCGATCCTCCTCTTCTCTTCGTGCCGCACAAACGGCATTTGTCTATCCCGCCATGCGGGAACTCGCTCAGCCTCCGGCCAACACGTGGTCGATGGCGGATGGGGTGAAAACGTGCTCGATGGCCATGGCTGCTGCTCCTGTGATCCCGGCCCGGTCACCGAGTGTTGACACCGTGATCTGCAGGTCGGTGGTGCTCAGGGTCGTAGAACGTTGATAGACCACCTCGCGGATGCCGGCGAGAAGTTGGGCCTCGGCCTTGGCCAGGTCGCCGCCGACCATGATCAGCGCCGGGTTGAGCAGGTTCACCGTGGAGGCGAGAACCTGACCAATCGATCTACCGGCGGCGCGCAGCGAGCGGATCGCCTCCCGGTTCCCTCTCTGAACCAGCTTGACCACATCGCGGCTGTCTCCCGCCTCGATACCGCGCTCTCGGAGATGTGCCGCTATCGCCGCACCTCCGGCGGTTGCCTCGAGACAGCCGTTGTTGCCACACCGGCAAAGCGCTTCGTCGGTGGTGGCACGGACGTGGCCGAGGTCGCCGGCAGCACCCTTCGCCCCTCGATGCAACCGACCGCTGAGGATCAGCCCTGAGCCGATGCCGGTGCCGACCTTGATGAACAAGAAGTCCTCGACCTTGGGTTCCATGACCCAGTACTCGCCCAACGCCATGATGTTCACGTCGTTGTCGACGAGCACCGGCACTCCGTAGCGGCTGGAGAAGTGCTCGGTAACACCGAAGAGGTGCCACCCGGCCATGATGGGTGGGTTGACCGCCATCCCCTTGGCGAAGTCGACCGGGCCGGGCAAGCCGATTCCGATGCCGCGCACGTCGCTGGCGGGTCGGCCGATCCCGGCGAGAAGCTCGTTGAACGCCTCCTCCACCCAGGCGAGGACCTCGATGGGACCTAGGTCGATATCGATCTCAGCGGTCATGTCTGCGATGGGCTCGGCGAGGAGGTTGCTCACCGCCACCCTCGAGTGGGTAGCACCGAGATCGGCGGCCAGGATCAACCCGGCGTCGGAATTGAACCCGAGGAGCGAGGGAGGGCGGCCACCCGTCGATGGAGCGGCTTCGTCGAGCTCCACGATCAGTCCGGCGGCTTTGAGGGTGTCGATGCGCTGGGCGACCGTCGAACGAGCGAGACCGGTGACCTGACCGAGCTCCCCCCTCGTCCGGGCCCGGCCAATGCGGATCAGGTGGAGGAGATCACCCGGAGTGTCGGAGTCCGGATGCGAGATAGTGGGGGAGCCCGTCACCGTTCGTCCACCATGCCAGACACTTTTGCATGTGTCAAGGTCATAAGACGACGTCTTTGGTCTCAGCTCCGGTCTTTGTCGTTTAGGGTGTCAGCAGCGATCACCCTGCCGTCGGGCTTCGTCGGTCCGGGATCGAATGCTTATGCTCCGGCGGTCGATCGAGCTATTAGGAGATTGATGGGTCGCAACGAAATCAAGGCGGGTGTCGTCGGCATCGGCTTCATCGGTGTCGCCCATGTAGAGGCCCTGCGCAGACTCGGGATCGGTGTCGTCGGTGTCGTCGGCTCGACTCCGGAGCGGGCGAAGGCCAAGGCCGAGTCGGCTGGCTTGCCCCACGTCTACGAGAGTGTCGAGGCCCTGGTCGAGGATCCTGAGATCGATGTGATCCACATCGCAAGCCCAAATCACGCCCATGCCGACCAGGTGCGTCTCGCCCTCGACGCCGGCAAGCACGTCGTTTGTGAGAAGCCACTCGCCCTCGACTCTGCCGACACTGCCGATCTGGTCGCACGCGCCGCCGATGCGGGCCTCGTGAACGCGGTCTGCTTCAACATCCGCTTCTACCCGGCCAACCACCAGGCGATGGCCATGGTCGCCTCGGGCTCGATAGGTGAGCCCCGGCTGATCACAGGCTCGTACCACCAGGATTGGCTGCTGCTCGACACCGACTGGAACTGGCGTCTCCAGCCCGAGGAAGGTGGCCTGCTCCGGGCGGTTGCCGACATCGGCTCCCATTGGCTCGATCTCACCAGCTTCATCTCTGGCAAGAAGGTCGCCGAGGTCATGGCCGACTTACACACCCTGGTGCCGGTCCGGCGCCACCCGCCCGGCCCTGTGGAGACTTTCTCCACGGTGACCGCTAGCGCAAACCTGGTCGAGGAGGAGATGACCAGCGACGATGCTGCCGGGATCCTCCTCCGCTACGAAGACGGTGCACGCGGAGCGGTGACCATCTCCCAGGTCTCGGCAGGCCAGAAGAACTCCGTCCGCTACGAGGTGGCTGGCAGCCAATCTGCTTTGAGCTGGCACTCGGCCCAACCCGAGGATCTCTTCATCGGGCACCGGGGCCGCCCCAACGAGGTACTGAGCCGTGACCCCGCCCTATATGCCGCGGAGGCGGCTGCCCTGATCGCCTATCCCGGCGGCCATGTCGAGGGATTCCCCGACACCTTCCGCGCCCTGTTCTCCCGTGTTTACCGCGACGTGGCGGCGGGCGTGCCTGCCGACTCACCTGCTTATCCCACTTTCGCCGACGGCCACGATGTGATGTTGGTGACCGAAGCTGTCGCCCGCAGCCACCAGGACGAGAAGTGGACCACCGTTCAGCGATGACCGGTGCCACCTGACGCATGAGGAGGAAACCATGAAGCTCGGGCTTCTCACCGCCCCGTTCCCAGAGACTCCGCTCGACGAGGTCGCCCAATGGACTGCCGACGCCGGTTTCACGACGATCGAGATCGCGTGCTGGCCGGCCTCCAGCGGTGACACCCGCCGCTACGCCGGGACCAGCCACATCGACGTGGACGGGATCTCCGACGGCCAGGCTTCGGAGATCGCCGATGCCATGTCGGCGAAGGGTCTCGAGATCTCGGGGCTTGGCTATTACCCCAACCCGCTGCATCCCGACGACGAGCACGCCCGGATGGTCATCGATCACTTGAAGAAAGTGATCGCGGCCGCCGGGAAGATGGGTGTGCCCGTGGTCAACACCTTCATCGGCGCCGACCGCGCCCTCACCCAGGATGAGAATTGGGAGAAGGCCACCCGGGTCTGGCCGGAGATCATCTCGGCCGCCGAGGATGCCGGGGTGCTGATTGCGATCGAGAACTGCCCGATGATCTTCTCGAAGGACGAATGGCCTTCGGGTCACAACGTCGCGTACAACCCGAGGACCTGGCGCCGGATGTTCGAGGAGTTCGGGGAGACCATCGGGCTCAACTTCGACCCCTCCCATCTCATCTGGCTCATGATCGACATCGAGAGCGCCATCTATGAGTTCGGGGAGCGCTTCTATCACTTCCAGGCCAAGGATGTGATGATCGACCACGACGGGTTATACGAGAACGGCACGCTCTCCTCTGGGATCGGGTGGCAAATCCCCCGTCTGCCCGGCTTGGGTCACGTCGACTGGGGTGTCGTCTTCTCCGCCCTGCACCGGGTGGGCTACGACGGGTCGATCATCATCGAGCACGAAGACCGCGACTTCGAGCAGACCGACGAGTTGGTCAAGCGAGGGTTCCTCATCGCACGAGACGTGCTCCAGCCCTACTGCCACTGAATGACGCTGGAGAGCCTCGGAACCTTCGACGTCGTTGTCGTCGGATCCGGCGCCGCCGGTTCGACCGCCGCCACCGCAGCGGCGCGCACTGGGGCGAGCACCATGCTGGTCGAGAAGCTGCCTTTCCTCGGCGGCAACTCGACGGCGGTGCTCGACACCTTCTACGGCTTCTACACCCCGGGTATGCAATCGTTGAAGGTGGTCGGTGGGCTCGGCGACGAGGTGGTGGCCGGGTTGCGACGTCTCGGGCCTGTCCTGGAGCGTCCCAACACCTACGGCGCGGGTACCGGGATCACCTACCTCGCCGAGCATCTGAAGGTGGTGTGGGAGACCATGGTGATCGGGGCAGGTGCGAAGGTTCTCCTCCACGGGTTCGTCCAAGATGTGGTGCAGTCCGGCGGCCGGGTCTCTGGGCTGGTGGTTGCCACCAAGGCCGGGTTGAGGCGGATCGATGCCACGGTGGTCGTCGACGCCAGCGGTGATGCCGACGTCTGTCACCACGCCGGGATCTCCTACGAGCTCGCAGGTGACGTCGATCCTGCCCAGACTCTCACAACCACCTTCCGGATGGCCAATGTCGACCACGATCGTCGCAAGAAGATCACCAAAGACGACCTGCATGCCTTGATGGCGGTGGCGGCGGAATCGGGGGAGTACGACTTGCCACGGCGCGAGGGGAGCGACCACATCACACCGGTCGACGGGATGACGGCGACCGTGATGACCCGGCTCGACCATGTCGAGCGTGACGGGGATGGGAAGGTGAGAAATGCCACCGATCCCGAGATCCTGAGCCGCGCCGAGATGGAGGGGCGCAGACAGGCACTCGAGTACGCCCGGTTTCTCGTCGACAGGGTGCCCGGCTACGAGAATGCCTCACTGATCGCATTGAGCACCCAGATCGGGATGCGAGAGACGCGACGGGTCCATGGCGACTACCGGGTCACCCGCGACGATGTCCTCTCGGCCCGCCAGTTCGACGACCAGATCGGTCTTTGCGGCGCGCCGATCGAAGACCATGTCCCCGGCACTGGGACCAAATGGGAGTATCTCCCCGAAGGGAGCGCCGTTGGCATCCCCCTCGCTTCACTGATCCCCCAAGACGGCATCAATGTGCTCACCCCCGGGCGATGCTTCTCGGCGACCCACGACGCCCAGGCGTCGATACGGTCGATGGCCCAGTGCATGGCGATGGGCCAGGCAGCAGGCACCGTTGCCGCCTTCGCATCGGCAGGCGATGGCCAGGTTCGCTCGATTGGCTTCGACCGGGTGCGCCGCCAACTCGTCGAAGACGGGGCCATCCTCGAGCTCATCGTGTGAGCGGGGTCATCAGGACGGTCGGAGGTGATCTCCCCGCCGACCTCGCCGGCGCCGTCTACGTCCACGAACACCTGATAATCGACTCGCCGCTGGTGGCCGAGACGATGCCCCACATCCATCTCCACTCGGTGGATGAGGCGATTGCAGAGGTCAGGTCGTGTGTCGCCACTGGAGTCCGCACCATGGTCGACGCCATGCCCGCCGCCTCAGGGCGCGATCCCGAGCGACTCAGCCGGGTCAGTGTTCTCACGGGGATGCGGATCGTGGCCGCCACCGGGCTCCACACTGAGAAGTACTACGAGGACGTGCCTTGGACCCGCGAGGAGAGCCCTGAGGAGCTCGCATCCCGGTTTGTCGCCGATGTCGAGGACGGCATCGATCGGCATGACTACCGCGGTGAGACGATCGATAGGACAGAGGCCCGGGCAGGGATCGTAAAGGTCGCCGCATTGACTGAGACACTCACCGGTCGCGATCG
>Ga0307505_10002506_pt1 | contig 12663 bp, 12 predicted proteins | sample 23_S_MG_FD_202183 | JGI IMG/M metagenome (GOLD analysis project Ga0307505, IMG submission 202183) | Soil microbial communities from Populus trichocarpa stands in riparian zone in the Pacific Northwest, United States - 23_S | ecosystem: Environmental > Terrestrial > Soil > Riparian zone > Trees...
CGCGACGAAGGCATAGTTGACACTATGTTGAGGAGCGAAATCGTCGTTCGGCGAAGCAGGCAGGCCGCTATCGGCTGTCGTAGCAGAAGGGCTGTGAGAAATGCGGGCTAGGTACAGCTTCCCGCAAGTCGGTGTCCGGTTGGTTGGGGTTGTCAGTTGTCGGTTCTCAGTTCGTGGTGATCCACTCCCTGCCACTCTTCTCCGTGGCGCGACTGGGTGCAGACAACCGATCACCGACAACTGACAACCCGACCACTGACACTCACTTGCGGCCGTGCCGCCCTAAGCGGTGGCAGCAGGTCGTGCGGGTACGAACATCTGAATCACCAGTGCGGCGACGACTCCGACGACGCAGCCCACGACGTTCCACCAGAGCCAGGCCATGTCCGTCTTCCAGGCGCAGAGGAGGACCGTGGCTTCGGCGATGAGGGCTCCGTAGAAGACGGCCGTCGAGCCGACGCGCTTCGCGTAGAAGGCCAGGAGGAAGATGGCCAGCATCGTCCCGTAGAAGATCGAGCCGACCTTGTTGACGGCCACGATGAGCGAGCCGAGCTGGTTCGCGTACAGGCCGAAGCCGATGCAGAACACTCCCCAGAAGACGGTCATCCACTTGGACACGATCACGTACGTGTGATCGTCGAGGTCCTTACGGATGAGCCGCTTCCACACATCGACGACGCTGGTCGAAGCCAGGGAGTTGAGGCCGGAGGCGGTGGCGGACATGGCCGCGCAGAAGATGGCCGCGAGGAGCAGACCGACCAGCCCTGTAGGCAGGTTCTGCATGATGAAGGTGAGGAACACGTAGTCCGTGTCGGCCGCGTCCGCGCGCGCGTCGTTCTTCTTGATGAGCGCCAGCGCGGTCTTGCGGGTCTGGTCGTCGCGCTGCTGCAGGGTCTGCAGATCGGCCTTCTTGCGCGCGATCGAGTCCGCGTCGCCGGAGTCGATGGCTGCGACGAGTTGCAGGGCGGCCTCGCGTTTGGCCGCAAACGTGGTTTCGTGCGTCGCCTCGAGGGCCTGATACTCGGCGCCGTGCGCGCTCGTCCTCACCTTCGTGCTTTGCACGGGATTGAACGTGAGAGGCGGAGCGACGAACTGGTAGAAGACGAAGACCATGGCGCCGACGAAGAGGATGAAGAACTGCATGGGCACTTTGACCAGGCCGTTGAACATGAGCCCGAGGCGGCTCTGGGTGACGGTCTCGCCGGTGAGGTAGCGCTGTACTTGGGACTGGTCGGTGCCGAAGTAGGCCAGGGCCACCATCAATCCACCGAAGAGGCCCGACCAGAAGTTGTAGGGCGTGGAGAGGTCGAAGTTGAAGTCGATGACGTTCATCCGCCCCATATGCCCGGCCACTTTCACGGCCTCGGTGAATCCGACGCTGTCGGGCAATGAGCGAATGGCGATGGTCATGGCCACGGCCATGCCGGTGAGGGCGATGAGGAGCTGATGGGTCTGCGTCCAGCTCACGGCCTTCGTGCCGCCGGAGGCGGTGTAGATGATCACCAGGACGCCGATGACGATGGTGGTGAGATGGAGGTTCCACCCCAGCACGAGCGAGACGATGAGCGCGGGCGCGAACAGGGTCATGGCCGTGCCCAGGCCGCGTTGCAGGAGGAAGATGCCGGCGGTGAGCGTCCGAGTGCGGTTGTCGAAACGCGTCTCCAGGTACTCGTAGGCGGTGAAGACTTTCAGGCGGTGATAGATGGGCACGGCCGTGACGGAGAGGATGACCATCGCGATCGGCAGCCCGAGGTAGAACTGCACGAAGCGCATGCCATCGGTGTAGGCCTGTCCCGGTGTGGAGAGGAACGTGATGGCGCTGGCCTGCGTGGCCATGACGGAGAGGGCTACCGTGTACCACTGCATCTGCCGGTCGGCGAGCAGGTACTGCTCGAGACGACGTTGCCGGCGTCCTTTCCAGACGCCGTAGATGACGATCGCCGCCAGCGTGGCCACGAGGACGACCCAGTCGGCCGCCCTCAATGGAACGCCCTCGTGAGAATCGCGAAGAGGATCACCTCGAGCGCGAGCGCGCCCAGCACGGCCGCATAGAGACGGGGCCAGGTCTTCAGGATCGGAGGCTGTTCTGTCATGGCTTCGCGGACACCAGGTTGACGAACGTGCGGATGGCGCCGGGGACGCCGGCGGGGAGTTGGCGCCAGAAGGCGTAGCCGGTGTAGGCGAACGTGCCCTTGCCGTGTTTGGCCACGAGCAGGCCGCCGGGCTTTTCCGTTTCGCCGGGATCGGCGGAGCCGAGGATGGCGGTGTAGCGGGGGTCCCATTCGTTGGGGAAGTACAGGCCGCGCTCCTGGATCCAGCCTTCGAAATCCGCGGCGGTGATCTTGTTGGGGACGGTGAGCACGGCGTGATCGGCGGCGAGCAGCTTCACCGGCGCCTCCTCGACCGTGACGCGTTCGCGGGAGATCTTGAACGGGAACGGGCCGGGCACGGGCACGGCCAGGTCGTCGAGGCTGTTGGCGGTGTTGTACTGCACGACCATCGTGCCGCCCTTTTCCACGTACTGCATCAGTTTCTCGTGGGCGAGCTTCATGCGGTCGCGGGTGTTGTAGGCGCGGATACCTGCGATGACGGCGTCGTACTGCGCGAAGTCGGCGCGGTCGAGGTCCGCATCAGTGAGGAGGGTCACGTCGTAGCCGACCTGGCGGAGGATCTCCGGCACATCATCCCCCGAGCCCATGATGTAGCCGATGCGCGAGCCGCGGTGGCGGATGTCCGCGCGCACGAGCTTGGACACGGCGTCGCCGATGATGCGCTGCGCGGGGATGTGCGGGTAGTCGATGTCGACGACGCCCGTGTCGACGGTCCGGTCGCCGAGGACCAGCTCGGCGCGCAGGGCGGACGTCGAGGCGCTCGCGGGTGGCGTGACGGTGAACGTGGTGCGCGCTTCTTCACCCTTGCCCGCAAACTTCACGGGCACGGACGCAGGCTCGGCCTTCCATCCGTCGGGCATGGCCAGCCGCACGTTGCCTTCCGCCGCGGCGTAGCTCTTCAGCCACACCGTCACGGGGCGAGCCTTCGCTTCGGGGAAGAGGTACACGTTGGAGCTCAGCTTCACCGACACGGGCGGGAGGATGTCCACCTCGCGCGTCTGCTCGCCTTTCACGGGATCGGTCCAGCGATAGACCGTGGGCACGGTGAAGATCAGCGTGTTCATCTGCGGGTCGTCGAGCGTGACCGTGATGGGGATCTCCGGGTAGTTGTCGGGCTGGCCGATGAGGAGCTGATGTGACACGGTGTACAGCCCCTTGGCGGGATGCTCTTCGAGCCAGTAGGGCTGCGAGCTGTTCCGCCCCGTGTCGAGCTTCAGCACGAGGTCCGTCTTCACGGGCTTGTTGTTCTCGAGCCGTGTTCCCGGTGCCTTGCTCGGATTGGCGAATCGGGAGGCGACCATGGACAGGCGGAACGGATAGTCGGAGCGGTTCACGACCGTGACGCTCACGGGGAGCTCGCCGCCCGGTGTGATGACGGAGTCGCTGGCGGCGATGTCGATGGCGATGCCGGCCGCGGCGCGGATGGCATCGAGGACATCGCGTTTCTTCGTCTCCAGCCAGGGCTTCTGCTGGTCCGCCCACTCCGGTGTGGCCCCGAGGCGTTCGATGGCGCGCAGGGCTTCGATGAGGTGAGGCACGGTGGCGCCGGGCTTGTTCTCGTCGAACGTGCTCGCGGCGCGTTCGAGGATCGTGCCTACGGCTTCTCCTCCCGGGTAGCGGGACCAGCTCGTGTTCACTCCTTCGAAGACGTCGGAGGTGGCGGCGTCGCCGGCGCGGAGGTCGTAGAAGTTGAGGAGTGTGCCGCGACGCTCTGCCGAACCGAAGCCCTGGCTCTTGTGCTGACTGCGGCTCTCGGCGGCGATCTCGGTGTAGGCGCGGCCCAGGAGAGGGTTGTACGTGCCGAGGTCGACGCGCAGCGATTTGGCGACGGCGGGATCGTTGGGATCGATGGGACGCCCGAAGGAGAAGCGATTCCAGAAGATCCGCTTGGCCTGCCACGGGGAGACGTAAGGCAACTGCTCGGGGAAGCGCGTGGGATCGGCGGCGGCAACGAAGGCTTCCTCGGCGAGCATGGCCGACGCGGTGTGGTGTCCGTGTCCACCCTCGCCGGTGACCGGGAAGCGGGTGATGATCACGTCGGGCTGGAAGCGGCGGATGGCCCAGACGACGTCGGCGAGAACGGCGTCGTGACCCCAGATGGAGAGAGTCTCCTGCGGTGTCTTCGAATAGCCGAAGTCGATGGCGCGGGTGAACATCTGCTGGGCGTCATCGATGCGGCGGGCGGCCAGGAGCTCCTGGGTGCGGATGATGCCGAGGAGCGGGCCGGTCTGGTCGCCGATGAGGTTCTGCCCGCCATCGCCGCGAGTGACGGAGAGGTAGGCGGTACGCACGAGGCGCTCGCTGGCCAGCCAGGAGAGCATGGCCGTGTTCTCGTCGTCGGGATGGGCGGCGACGTAGAGAGCGCCGCCGACGACGCCCAGGCGGCGAAGGGCCAGCTCGAGTTGCGCGGCATCCTTGGCGATCGCGGAGGTCGTGAGGAGCAAGGTGAGAGCGAGAAGCAACGAGCGACGCATTGGAAGCGGAGGATAGCCGTTGCCGGTAGCGGTGTGCCAGTCGCGTTGCCGTTTGTTTGTCGGCAATCGCACGATCGCAAGAGCTTTGACTCACCGAACATTGCTCGCGCGGCGCACATGACCTGTAGTGTCGTGCCGTCAGAGGGACGGTTGCTGTGGAGCGGTGGGCTTTAGCCCTCCGGGCTCTCGCGAAGCGCTTCCCCTCTGCCGTCTCGGCTTTGACGAAGCACGCGGCTTTCGGCACGAGTGTCCCGAGAGCCGTACTCGACTTCGGCTCACTCGTCGCGAGCGCCCGGGGGGCTAAAGCCCACCGCTCCACAAGTTGCTCGCAGCGTTGGGTCGTCGGGCGCAGCCTGCGCTGTGCCTGTGGCTCCACGAAGGCTCGTCCAAACGATAGTTGACAAGTCAATGATCGCCGCGTATGGTGCGTCGCGTGTCTCAGGAAGTGGCGACTGCGTTGATTCGGACGGGCGATCTCGTGCGGCGGTTCGTGGGGCTCGTCACGGGGACTCGTGGGGTGACGCCGCAGCAGTACAACATTCTACGAATCCTGCGCGGGGCGGGCGAGGCTGGCTTACCGACGCTGGAGATTGCGGAGCGGATGATCGAGCAGACTCCCGGCATCACGCGACTGTTGGACCGGCTCGAGACGAAGGCGCTGGTGTTGCGGAAGCGATGTCTCACAGATCGGCGGCAGGTGTTCTGCCACATCACCTCGGCCGGTCTGGAGTTGCTGGCCGATCTCGACCAGCCGCTTCATGAAGCAGAGGAACGGGCCCTGGGAGGCTTGACCGCGGACGAGCTCTGCGAGTTACTGTCTCTGCTCGACCTCGCACGGAAAGGAATGGCGTTAGCTGGTAGCTCTTAGCTGTCAGGAGTCCGGCGTCATTCACCGACTCCTAACACCTAACAGCTAACACCTAACACCTAACAGCTAGAAAAAAAGGAGAACCGATGAAATTGTTTCGCAGCTTATTGATTGTCACGCTCGCCGCACTGCCGCTGTTCGCCCAGGATGCCCCGGAGCCTTGGGCCGTCGACAAGAATCACTCCTCGGCGACTTTCAAGATCCGCCACTTCACGGCCAATGTCGTCGGCCAGTTCCGCACGTTCGATGGCAGCATCAGTCTCGACCGGGCCAACCCGAACAAGTCGTCTGTGGACTTCACCATCCAGACCACGAGCATCGACACCGGCAACGAAGGACGCGACAAGCACCTGCGGAGCGAGGACTTCTTCGACGTGGAGAAGTTTCCGACCATCAGCTTCAAGAGCGCGTCGGTGACTCCGAAGACGAAGGATCAGTTCGACGTCACGGGCGATCTCACGATGCACGGCGTGACCAAGCGGGTCACCCTGCCGGTGACGTTCCTGGGCTTCCAGAAGCATTCGCGCGGCGAGAAGGCCGGTTTCGAGTTGGAGACCACTCTGAACCGCAAGGACTTCGGCATCACCTGGAACCGCGCACTCGACGAGGGTGGGTTCATGCTCAGCGAGGACGTGAAGGTCTCGATCAATCTCGAAGTCGACAACAAGACCCCGGCGCCGGCAGCCGCTCCCGTCCCGACGAAGTAATGGACACCGCGGGGGGCAGCCTGCCGGGCGCGACGGAGGATTCGTCCTCCGCGGCTCGCAGGCTGCCTTCTGCGGCCGAGGGTTTCGAGTACGACATCGCGGTCGTTGGCGCCGGCGCTGCCGGGTTGACGGCCGCGATTTTCGCGAAGCAAGCCGCCCCGACCGCGCGCATCGTGTTGTTGGACGGTGCGCCGAAGATCGGCGCGAAGATCCTCATCTCCGGCGGCGGACGCTGCAATGTGACGCATTACGCGGTCGGAGCCGAAGACTTCAACGGGAACCGCAACGCGATCGCACGCGTGCTCCGTACGTTTCCCGTCGCAGAGACGATTCGCTGGTTCGCGGAGATGGGCGTGACCCTCGAGCGCGAAGAGACGGGCAAGCTCTTCCCGACCACGGATCGCGCGCGCACCATCGTGGATGCGCTGGTGCGCGCCTGTGAGGGCGTGGAGGTGCGGACGGGTTGCCGCGTGGTGAGTGTGGGGTTTGAGGGGGCAGAGCTCTCCCAGCGCGCGCCCTTTCTCCTGCGCCTTGCGCCCTGCGCCCTGCCCCCTGAGATCCGAGCGCGACGCGTCATCCTGGCGACGGGAGGCAAGAGCATTCCGAAGACGGGCAGCGATGGGCAGGGGTATGCGTTGGTGAGAGAGCTCGGGCATACGGTGAGCGAGGTCTTTCCGGCGCTCGTGCCGCTGCTGCTCGAGGCCGGTCACTGGATGACGGCGCTCAGTGGCACGAGCGTGGAAGCGGAGCTGTCCGTGCGATCGGAAAGCGGTCGCGTGCGGACGCGACATCGCGGATCGCTACTGCTCACGCACTTCGGGATCAGTGGTCCGGTGGCGCTCGACGTGTCGCGGCACTGGATCGCGGAAGCGGGAACGCTGGTGGCGAATTTTCTGCCGGGCGAGACCTTCGAGTCGGCCGAGTCTCAGCTCCTCGCGCAAGCGAAAGAGAATCCGCGCGCGACCGTGAGCAGCGCGTTGCGCGGCCGTGTGCCGCAGCGACTGTTGCTGGCCCTGCTCCGGGAGGCGCTCGTACCGGAAGGATCGCTACTGGGGGCGCTGACGCGGGAAGCCCGGCGCCGGATCGTGCGAGCGCTGGTGGAAACGGTGATTCCAGTGACGGGGAGCCGGGGATTCGATTTTGCCGAAGTGACGGCCGGAGGAGTCCCACTCGGTGAGGTGGAGTTGTCCACCATGGCTTCGCGAAGAGCGGAAGGTCTCTACCTGAGTGGGGAGATCCTCGATGTGGACGGCCGCATAGGCGGGTTCAATTTTCAATGGGCGTGGGCCAGCGTTCGCCTGGCCGGCCTCAGCGCCGCTCGGTCGCTGACTACTGACTGATGGACTCCTCGCGAACGACTTCGCCGAGCATGTCGTCGTCCAATTCGCCCGTCTCGCTCTTTTTCTGAGCCCGCTTTTCCGCCTTGGCCTGAGCTTTTTCGCGGCGCTGCTGCTCTCTCTGTCGCTTGACGAACGAAGCTTGTGGTCTACCCAACGCGCACCTCCAGAAGATCGAACTGCATCATGTCACAGTCAAAAAGAAACGGGCAGGATTGCTCCTGCCCGTTTCGACTACCGTTGTGATCGAGGTCTTTAGACCGCGACGACGTTCGAGGCCTGCAGGCCTTTCGGGCCGTTGACGACGTCGAACTCGACGGCGGCGCCTTCAGACAGGGAGCGGAAGCCGCCGCCCTGGATGGCCGAGAAGTGGACGAACACGTCGTCTCCGTTCTCGCTAGTGATGAAACCGAAGCCCTTGGCGTCGTTGAACCACTTCACATTACCGGATGTTCTCATGGGTGAATCTCCTTTCCGTGCTGCCTCTGGAGATTCAAAAACTGGTTCTGCGTCTCGAGGTGGCAAATCACTTGTTGCCGACCCTAACCGGGTCCCGGGCGTTTGCATTCCGGGGTGTCTGTTTTCACTCGTGCCAGCTCTCCCCGGGGGGCACAAATGTCGTGGCGACTGTGGAGCGGTGGGCTTTAGCCCTCCGGGCGCTCGCGATCAGTGCGCCGAAGCCGTGTGAGGCTCTTGGGAGACTGGTGCCGAAGCCGCGCGCGACATCCAAGGCCCGACGGCAGAGGGGAAGTGCCTCGCGAGAGCCCGGTGGGCTAAAGCCCACCGCTCCACAGCGACCGTTCGCCGTCACGTTGACTGTGGTGAACCTCAGCCCCAGAAGACGCCGGAGGGGTCGGTGACGACGATCTCCAGGAGTTTCTTGATCTCGGGGGCGGTGGACTTGCCGGCCAGGCGGTTCCAGCGGTCGCCGCCGCGGTCGCTCCAATAGAGGGACCACATCTTTTTCGCGGGGGAGTAGCGGAACTTCGCGACGGGTCGCGAGGTCCAGTCGGAGGGATTCATGAAAGAGGGACGCTGTTCGATGAGGAAGGCCGAGTTGGCTTCGAGCTCATAGCTGTAGCGCATCCGGTCGGCGACATCGGCGGAGGAGTGCTGTGCGCACCACTCGCCGAGCACCGCTTCAGCTTCTGCGCGAACTTCCGATGGTATGGCCACGGGCGCAGTGTATCGGATTCCTCACGTGCGGCAGTAGAAGAGCTCTGTCTTGAAGAGCTCTGTCTTGCGAAATGCTCTGGACTCGACCTTGAAGCCGAGACGGGTCAGCGTGTCGTCGAGGTCCAGGCCACGCAGTCCGATCATTGACCGGTCAACCATCGCGCGCGTACAGTCGTTGGCTGATGAGTGGCCTGCAACAGGAGCTGAAGCAGAATCGGCCGTTCGCCACGCCGTCCGAGGAAGCCACGGTCTCGCTGATTCTCACTGCGGATCTCGTCCGCCGTTCCGTGGCCGCGGTGGTGGAGCCGCACGGCATGACCGCGCAGCAGAGCCGCGTCCTGCACATCCTGCGGGAAGCCGGACCGGGTGGCTTGCCGACGTTGAAGGTCGCCGAGCAGATGATCGAGCAGGCGCCGGGCATCACCCGTCTCATCGACCGGCTCGAACGGAAGGGCCTGGTGATCCGGGAGCGCTGCGCTTCGGACCGGCGTCAGGTGTTCTGCCGGATCACCGACGCGGGGCTGGACCTTCTCCACCGGCTCGACACACCCATCGAAGACGTTCACTCCGGCGCGCTCGGCGCGCTTTCCGAGGCGCAATGCAGCCGTCTGCAGGCGCTTCTCGATATTGCGTGCACCGGGTTGCACGCCGCCATTGCGACACGGCGTGGACCGTCGTCGCCGACCGCACAGGAGGCTCCGTGAAGATCATTCGCATCGCCGCTCTCTCCGCATTCCTGGTCCCGCCGATGTTTGCACAGGCGCCTCCGCCGGCGGCCGTGCCCGCACCGGCATCCACGGTCAGCGTGTGGACCGTCGACAAGCCGCACTCGATGGCCACCTTCAGGATTCGCCATCTCATGTCCAATGTGACCGGACAGTTTCGCGACTTCGAGGTCACGGCCCGGCTGGACCGCGCCAATCCTGCGGCATCGTCGGTCGAGCTCACCATCCAGGCGTCGAGCATCGACACGGGAGAAGCGAGCCGCGACGAGCATCTCCGCAGCCCGGATTTCTTCGAGGTCTCGAAGTATCCGACGATCACGTTCAAGAGCACGACCGTGAAGGCGAAGTCCGCCACGTTGTTCGACGTCACCGGAGATCTCACCATGCACGGCGTGACCAAGCGCATCACGCTGCCGGTCACGTTTCTGGGCTTCGGCAAGAACGCTCGAGGCGAAGACCGCGCCGGCTTCGAGTTGGACGCGATTCTCGACCGCAAGGACTTCGGCATCACCTGGAACAAGCTCCTCGACGAAGGAGGCCTCCTCCTCGGCGACGAGGTGAAAGTCTCCGTCAGTCTCCAGGTGGCCAAGAAGCCCTGAGGGGCCGCTGGTGGGCGCCGGACCGTGTTGTCGGTTGTCGGTGATCGGTTGTCTGTGAGTGTCACCTGGTTTGCGGTGGATCGTGGCGGCGAGCGTCGTCACATGACCACGAACCGACAACCGACAACTGACAACCAGCCGGCCGTGCCGGCTAGGAGCCTGCGCGGCAGAAAGTGCATTGGCCTCGGAGCTGCCGCACGTGCCTAAGGCTATGCCAACCAGCGCAGCCGGCCGTGCCGGCCCGGCTAGCGGATCACCTCCAGCGCTTTCTCGGTGGCGTGAAGCATGGCCGCGGCGCCGACGGGGGCTCCGGTGGCGTTCTTCATCCACTGATCGGGCGGCAGACTCCCGTAGACCGACATGCGTTCGAACTCCGCGCCTACGTTGCCGGCCTTCTCCATCTGCTCTTCGATCTGGTGTGCGATGAGGTGGCCGATCGGGTAGTTGGGCAGGTAGAGGAAGTTGTTGACCATGTGCGCGTACACGCCCAGGAGGACCACGTCCTTCTTTCCGAAGACGGGAGCGTAGTAGCGGTTCCAGATGTCTTTCGCGATCTGCACGGTGGCGTTCTTCAACTCCGCGGGTGTCGCGTTGGGGTGGTCGTACATCCAGTGCCACATGCCCATGTCCACGAGGGCCACGCCGGCGATCTCGTAGGTGCCCCAGAAGTCGTTGAGGGTTTGCATGGCGCGTGACTCCGCGGTCGGCTTGGCCAGCCCGAGGAGCTCGAGGTCCTTGGCCTGGAAGACGAACGCCAGCGCCTCGGTGAAGGCCGTGTTGGGAACGCCGGACAGCGTGTAGTAGTCGATGTTCTTCAGCGAGAACACCTGCTCCACGTTGTGGCCCATCTCATGGACGGCGATGTTGTAGCCCTTGTAGTCCATCCCCTCTTTGCCGACGCGCGTGCGGAGGCGGGGATTGTCGCCGCGACGTCCGGCGCCGAGGGCGTGACCGGAGCCGCGCGCGGCATCGACTTCGATGTTCGCAGCGAGGTAATTCGCGCGTTCCTGCGTGAAGCCGAGCTTGACCAGGAGGCTGGCCATGTCTTTCTTGTAAGCCTCGGCGGTCGGGTAGCGTTTACGGGTGATGGCGTCGAGCTGAGCCTCACTGTAGGCACCGCTGGAACGGAAGCCGTTGTACCAGATGTCGAAGGGCTCCAGCTTGCGTCCGAGGCGCTTCTCGATCAACTTCGCCACGCGCGGCACGTGCGGCGAGGTGAGGATGTCTTTGAGCATCGACTCGACGCGCGACTCCAGCATCTGGCGCCCTTCTTCGAAGCTGCGCTGGATGTGCGTCGGCGCGGTGGGCGAGTACGGATCCACGAGGCGGGCCGCGTGGAAGGTGGTCAGGATCTTGGCGTAACGCGTGTCCGGCTCGGGAGCGTTGGAGATCTTCGCGGGAGCGGCACGTCCTTCGCCGTCTTCGGCATCATCGACCGCGGCGGCTTTGACTTCATTCGTGTAAGGGTTCCAGTCGACGTTCGGATTGTCGACGACGGCGTCGGGGATGCTCTGGTCGACGATCCGCTCCATGACCCGCTGGATCATGCGCTGTTTTGGCAGGCCGGTCTTCGCGTCGACGCTGTAGTTTCCCTTGATCTCATCGCGCAGATTCCAATGCTCGAGGAGACGCATCTTCGCGGGGAAGAGGCGATTGCCTTTGTCGTCGAGGAGGTGGTGCATCCAAATGTTGTAGGTGGCCACGTACTGCGAGGCCTCGGCCGAGGCTTTGCCGACGGCGAGGTTGACCTCGGAGGGGACGCGCTTGGAGAAGTACAGACCCAGTGCCGCCTCGGCCCACTGCCGCCGCGACCAGGTCTCGCCGGCGGTCAGCCGTTCCTCCAGGGTGGTGATGGGAAAGTTGAGCAGGACCACAAAGGCGATCTTGTTGTTGAAGAAATCGTCCGCGATGTGCGCGCCGGGCGAGTACCCGGCCATCAATTCGTCGAACGGATAGACCGGCCCGAGGTCGAGGTCGGACTGCCATTGCAGATCGCGGCCAATCTCGGTCATGTGCCCACCGATCGACTCGAGCACGAAGTGCAGACGCTGGAAGAGCGCGTCAAGCGTGACCGCGTCGCTTGCAAAGTGGGTCCGCACGAGCTCTTCGAAGGCCGCGGCGTCGCCATCCTCCGCACGCCAGAACTGCGCGACTTGTTTCATTCCGCGCTGCAGGCGGGCCCTCTGGCCCTCTCCCACTTTCGCGACGATCTCTGCCTCGAGTTTCTGCATGGATTGGCTCATGGGCTCGTTCACCTGTGCAAGGACCGGAGCGCTCAGCGTGATGGCGAGCGCGGCTGCGGTGAGGATTCGGGACACGTGCAGTCTCCTTTCGAGGGGATTGTATGTGCTGAGGCCGGCTGGCAGCGCTGGTTCCAAAGACTATCTGTCATCCTGAGCGGGAGGTGGGTCGGGGGCGAAGGATCCCCTGCCGACGGAGCGTGTCTCGTGCAACCGCAGGAGATTCCTTCGCACCCACTCGCCGCCCGCTCAGAGGTTGTGTAGGAATCGAGCGTTTCCATCCTGTCATCCTGAGCGGGAGGTGGAGTGGGTGGCGAAGGATCCCCTGCGGTAAACGAAGCCCGCGCAGATGTGAGAGGACTGCAGTTCTCGTGTCCGCACGCTCGTCGCTCTTCGCACGAGATCCTTCGCCACCCACTCCACCGC
>Ga0307505_10002507_pt1 | contig 12654 bp, 8 predicted proteins | sample 23_S_MG_FD_202183 | JGI IMG/M metagenome (GOLD analysis project Ga0307505, IMG submission 202183) | Soil microbial communities from Populus trichocarpa stands in riparian zone in the Pacific Northwest, United States - 23_S | ecosystem: Environmental > Terrestrial > Soil > Riparian zone > Trees...
ATCTGGTCCGACTTCCCGATCGTTCTGACCCTCGAGGGCCAGTACATCGTCAAGAACGCCGTTCTCATCTCCGCAGGGTTCGTGATCGGTGCCACCGTCCGTGGCGGGAGGCTGGTGGAGGATCCCATCGTCAGCAGGGTCGGGGAGAGCTAGCTGACCTTCTCCTGAAGTTCACTCCGTCTCAGCGAGGCGAACCTTTCCTGGTACAAGGTGCATTCGTTGGTATCGAAGAACTCGAGCGCCTGGGCGGCGGCCGTAGCCATGACCGGGCCATCGACACCGATCACGACGGCGCAGACGGCACGGGTGACGGCGAGGCTCATGTCGTTGAACACCACACCCCCGAGGGCGTCGGCCGCCTCGAACTCCAGCACGGCTGCCTCAGGGTCACCGGTCATAGCCAGCAACACGCACCGGGCATATCCTTTCAAGGCATTGATCGCGCGGCCCCCGGACAGCGAGTCAACGCGATCGACTATGCGCTGGAACCGACTCACGTCACCGTCCATCGCCCCCGCGTAGAGAGCCACGTGGAGGGCGTAGGGATAAGGGGACAGAGTCGATCGTTCGTCCTCCAGAACCGACTCCACAGCCCTCTCATAGTCACCGGCACACCAGCTACCGGTAGTGATCTGCTCCGCGAACAGGACACTCGAGCCAAGGTCGGAACCATCGTCGGCCTCAACGCCAAGACGAAGCAGGCGCTCGTAGCGAGTCTCGTCGAATCCCAACAACACCATCTCGAACACGAGGCTCTGCATCTCGGCCAGGCTTGCCCAAACGGGAGGCGGATCCTCGGCGAGGAACTCTCCGGTGTGTTCGATCGCCTCTCTGAGCTTGCCATCACCGAACATGTCTTCGGCAACGAAGTAGCGGTCAGCGGCGATGTTGGGAATCGACCCAGCGCGCTCGACGATGATCGAAATCTCGTCGCGAATCTGGGGGTCGGGGCGGAGAGTGTCGCCCTCAGCGACGGCCGCCCAGTTGTTCAACGCCCGCCAATGTGCGGAGGTCAGTCCGTTCTCCGACGCAAGGGAGACGACTCCGCGGAACAACGCCTCCCTCTCCAGCGACCGACTCTCGGGAAGGCCGGTGGCCTTCGTGATCATCGCCTGGAGCGTGTTCTCAACATCACCCAACCGCTGTAGGACTGGAATCACCTGCTCGGCCACCTCCAACGCCTGATCCATCAAACCCGAGAGGACCAGGGCTCTGGCGGTCTCGGCTGCCACACCGGTCCAGATGGCGTCGTCCTGTTGGGACACTCCCTGATATACGGGAAGGATGGCGTCAACAGCAGCTTCGGTACCGAAGTTATTAGACAGGATGTTCGCTTCCGCCGTCGCCGCCAGGGCTACCCCCCTCTCGTCGTCGGCTCCTTCGAACCACGCCCTCGCCGAACGCACCAGCGCCAGGGCATCGGCACTGCGGCCAGAAGCGTCAAGTGATTTAGAAGTCCGAACCTGAAGGTGCGAGCGCTCCGACGGATCCTGAGTGAGATCGATTGCCTGGTTGTACAGGCTGACCGCTTGCGAATCCGAGAACAGACTCGCCGCTCGTTCGGCGGCGGCGATCACCGCGTTGCGCGCCCGGTCGAGCAATTCGGTATTGGCGGGGTCGGCAGCCGCGGCGCTGGCGTAGTGGCTGGAGACGATGGCAGCGAGCTCCGGGTCAGCCTCGGCGTCCCACCTCTCGGCGATCTCGAGATGGCGGCTGACCCGTTCGGACTTCGACATTCGACCATAGGCCACCTCACGGATCAGGCCCTGCACGAAGCGGTAGTGACCTCGTTCGGGGGAACGGGGGTCGGAATCGACTTCCAAGACCTCGCGACGAACCAAGTCGACCAGACCATCCTCGAGGTCGGCGGGATCGACTCCCCGAAGCCAGGCCAGGTCGTTCACGGTGAACGACAGCCCCAGGACGGCACCGTCCTGTATCAAGGCGATCTCGTCGGGAGGAAGCCTGTCGAGGCGGGCGCCTACGATCGCATTGAGGGTGTCCGGGATCGCCAAGGATCCCATCTCACCAACCATCTGAAGGCCGGTCGGGCCGGGAGCCAGGACGCCCGAGTTGACCAGCATCCGAACGAACTCGACTGCATGCAGAGGAACTCCGCCGCTCCGAGACGAGATCAAGTCGACAGAGTCGACAGGGAGATCTGGCGCCAGGCCATGCACCAGTTCGCGCATGGTGTCGAGCGCGAGGGGAGCAAGATCCATAGACAGGCTTCGACGGCGCCCCACACCCCACTCCGGGTGTCTCTCGTAGATTTCGGGTCTGGCCAGAGAGACCACCATGATCGGGTGCTGAGGAGTCCTCTCCACCAACTCATCGATGAAATCGAGTAGTCCATCGTCGGCCCAATGCAGGTCTTCGAAGACCATGAGCACCGTGCCCTTGTCACTGATCCTCTGGAAGAAGAGGCGCAGCGCAGCGAACAGCTCGTTGCGATCACCGGAAGGCATCGGTGCCAGACCGAGGATCGCTGCCAACCGAGGCTCGATCCACTGCTGGTCAGCCGGGTCGGGTGCGTATTCGGCCACAACCGTCCTCAGGCGCAGACGGCTCTTGGCGTCGTCGTCGCTTTCCAGGATCCCGGCTCGCTCCCGGATCATCTCACCCAGGGCCCAATAGGTGACTCCCTCGCCGTAGGAAGGTGATCGGCCGCGGTGGTAATAGATGTCCTCGGCGATGCCGTCGAGGTAACGCACCAGCTCCTGGGAAAGCCGGGTCTTGCCGATTCCTGCCTCTCCCACGATCGTCACCATGCGGGACCGACCCTCCCGGCCAGTGGCGTTGAGCTGATCCTTGAGCAAGCGGAGCTCGTCGTCACGGCCTACGAAGGGGCCGGACCCCAATTCTCCGCCACCGTGCGAAATGGACAGGGCAACGACTCGCCTTGCGTGGAAGACCGCAACGGGGATCTCCTTGCCTTTCACCATCTGCTCACCCACGGGTACGAATTCGATGGACGACCCGACCAGATCCTTGGTGGTCTGCCCGACATAGACGCCCCCAGGCGGAGCGATCGACTGGAGCCGAGATGCAGTGTTGACGAGATCACCGACGACGAGCCCATGATCATTGCCCCCCGAGCCCACCGAGGCCTCACCTGAGAGCACGCCGGCGCGAGCCGCCAACCCATCGACGCCGACCTCACCTCCCAGGCCCGCCACCATGTCGACCAGTTCGAGCGCGGCACGCGTGGCCCTCTCGGCATCGTCTTCGTTTGCCCGTTCCGCTCCCCACACACCCATGACGGCGTCGCCGATGAACTTGTCCGTCACCCCTCCGTAGCGGGAGATGATCTCCCGGCAGCGGTCGTAGTAGCTGGTGAGCAACGAGCGGACGTCCTCGGGGTCACGGTTCTCCGAGAATGAGGTGTATCCCACGATGTCGGCAAAGACGACTGAGACGAGTCTCAATTTGCCAGGGTCGCTGACCGGTCCTGATGGCGCAGCCGGAGACTCGAGATTTGTCCCACAGCTGAAGCAAAACCGGTTTTCGGTGTCGTTTGGAGTGGCACAGGCAGGACATACGCGAGCCAGTCGGTTGCCACATTGCATGCAAAAGGTGTGAGACCTCGGATTCTCGACACCGCAGTTCCCACACTGGATCTGACCGGACTCCACGAGTCGGGGAGGATACTGTCGGCCGGTAGGTTCCTGCGGGGTGACCCTGCTTCTCCCCTTCGCCAAATGGCTGGGGCTCTGACACCGCCGACTTGTTCCCAATCAGATCTGGTCCGACCTACCGTTAGTTCTGACGCTCTAGGGTCATGTACATCGGAAAGGTGGCCATTCTGATCTCGTCAGGTTTCGTCATCGGCGCCACCGTGCGTGGCGGACGGCTGGTGGATGAGCCCGTCCTCAGGAGCTCGGGGGAGAGCTAGATGCCGATCGAGCACATAGGCCTCGGCGTCCCCGACGTCGACTCCGCCAAGGCGTACTTCGATGAGCTGATGCCAATGGTGGGCTTTCAACCTTGCTTCGGCAACGGGTACTGCCCGGAGGACTTTCAGGGCGCCCAGCTCTTTCTATATGAGGCGCGCGAGCCCCGGGACCACTCCCGGCACGAGGTCGGGCTTCAACATCTGGCCTTCTTGGTCCCCAAACGCGCTGATGTCCATCGCATTCACGAATGGGCCGAAGGTCGAGGTGACGAGATCGTGCGAGCCCCCAAGGCCTCTCCCCAGTATGGCGCCCACTACTACGCGACCTATTTCCTGGACCCGCATGGGTTCATGATCGAGATCGTCACCCACGATCCCGAGCACCCGGCAGGCACTCCCTAAGTCAGGCTCCTCGGCCCGGGCTCACCCGAATTCGGAGACGCGATCACTCGTCGGTGAAGACCTTTGACCAGTCGTCCTTCATGCTCACCACGGTCCAGTCGCGATCTCGTGCCCTCTCCAGGGCGTCCTCGGCCCCGGCGACATAGTCGAACTCGCGCTCGGCGTCATCGTGCAAGAGCAAGAGACGCAGCGCCGGTCGACCGGGGGCTCTCGCGAACCGAAGCATCGGGATGTCGCCGTTGGAGTTGCCACCGACCACGGTGGGTCTCCGGCCAATGCGACTCCAGATGCGCACCGGCTTCTCCGGACCGTCGTCGAAGACGTCCATCTCCGACTTGTAGAGGACGTCGGTGCCGTCCTCCAGCTCGTGGTATTCGATCTGCTGTGAGCTCCCGATGACACGCTCGGGGGAGATCCCGTAAAGCTCGTTCGCGAACGGTCGCATGAAGTCCCGGTCACCACCGGAGGCGATGTAGGTGGTGAACCCATGTCTCTCCAGATAGCGGAGCAATTCGACCATCGGGGCATAGCCGCACTGTGCGTAGGCACGCTTCAGAGTCGGGTGCTGGGTGTCCTGGACGAAGCGGCGGGCACTGTCGGCATACTGGTCGACCGACATCCCCTCCAGGGCCTTGGGGATGGCCGCCATGAGGAGGTGCAGGTCCGAATCGTCACCCTGGTAGTGCTTGACCATGGCCGCGCCCATCCAGTGGTGATCCTTCTCGTATGCGGCCTTCCAGGGCTGAGTGTCCCGGAGCGAAGGGTCGGCTTCAGCCAGCTCTCCCAGCCGGCTGATGGTGTAGTCGAGTTGCACCGGCATCGGCTTCTCGCTCCACAGTGTCCCGTCGTTGTCGAACACAGCGACACGCTCGTCGGGCGGGAGCGCCTCGGGGCCGTCTCCTGTCACTGCGCCGACGTACGACTCGATGGCCGCTCTCGTCGGCGTGTCCCTCCACGATTCGAGGGCGGCTTTCACCTTCCGACCCCGAACGACGCCTCCATCTTCTCCAGCGCCTGGTCGATCGTGAACGTCGCCGCCTTCTGACGTGGCGGGAACTCGACGAATGTCTCCAGGAACTGGGTGACAAGGGTGGTGCCGGCAAAGACCAAGTACGCGTTCTCCAACATGAACTGGTAGTAGGTGTTCGATGTGATGTCGGCCCGCTCGAACGGATCCGTCCTCAGGTTGAACAACTTGGGGACACGCAGCGGGACGAACGGCTCGGCCCAGATCTGCAGCGTTCCCTGCACCCGCTGCTCCATGAACACCAGCTTCCAGTTGTCGAAGCGCAAGGCCAGGACGTCTCCGTCGTCGGAGAAGTAGACGAAGCCCCTTCTGGGAACAGCATCTTCCTCCCCGGTGAGATGGGGGAGCAGGTTGAACCCGTCGATGTGGACCTTGAAGGTCTTGTCCCCGGCGGTGTGCCCCTCTTTGAGCTTGTCCACGATGTCGGGATCGCCGGCGGCGGCCACCAACGTGGGCAGCCAGTCGTGATGCTGGACGATCTCGTTGGAGATCGACCCGGCCTCGATCTTGCCCGGCCAACGGATCAGCTCGGGGACCCGGAAGGCACCCTCCCAGTTCGAGTTCTTCTCGTTACGGAACGGTGTCATCCCACCGTCGGGCCATGTGTTCATGTGAGGCCCGTTGTCGGTGGAGTAGATGACGATGGTGTCTTCGGCGATGCCGAGCTCGTCGAGCAGGTCGAGCACCTGACCCACGTTCCGGTCGTGGTCGATCATGGTGTCGTGGTACGGCGACTGCCAACGTCCCGCCTGACCCAAGCTTTCCGCCTTGGTGTGGGTGAAACAGTGCATGTGAGTGGTGTTCATCCAGATGAAGAACGGGGTTTCGGCCTCCGTCTGGCGACGGATGAAGTCGATGGTGGCGTCCGTGATCTCGTCGTCGATCGTCTCCATCCGCTTCTTGGTGAGGGGACCGGTGTCCTCGATCCGCTGCTTGCCGACACGCCCGAAGCGGCCCATCTCCGTTGCGTCGTCCTCATCGGCCGCCCAGGAGTGGATTACTCCCCGGGGCCGGGCCATCTCGTTGAATTGGGGGAAGTCCTCCTCGGGCGGCCAATTGGGTCGCTCAGGCTCCTCCTCTGCGTTGAGGTGGTAGAGGTTCCCAAAGAACTCGTCGAAGCCATGGGCAGTAGGCAGGAACTCGTTGAGATCGCCGAGGTGGTTCTTGCCGAATTGGCCGGTGGCGTAGCCGAGGGGCTTCAACAGCTCGGCGATGGTCGGGTCCTCGGCGGCGAGACCGATCGGGGAGCCAGGTATCCCGACCTTGCTGAGACCGGTTCGATACACCGATTGCCCGGTGATGAACGCAGAGCGGCCGGCAGTGCAGCTCTGCTCACCGTATGAGTCGGTGAACCGCATGCCCTCGTTGGCGATCCTGTCGATGTTGGGCGTGCGATATCCCATGAGCCCGTCGCTGTAACAGCTGAGGTTGGTGATTCCGATGTCATCCCCCCAGATCACGAGGATGTTGGGCTTGTCAGCCATCGATGCTTCCTTTCGTTTCACGCGAGATGCATCGGAACCCCAAGTGGGACATCGAGGTGTCGATCATCTGTGGTTGTCTCGCTGCCGGTCGGTAGCGAAGGCAGTAGTTGGGGGCACAGAGGTGTGAGCCCCCCTTGATCACCCGGCGCGGGATGTGCTCGCCGGGTTGGCCGTAGTTGAAACTCTCTTCGGGAGAGGTAACCCGGGGGTTGGCCGGTGCACAGCAGGTGGGCGCCTCCTCCTCATCCTGGTGGCGTGGCAGATACCAATCCGACGTCCATTCCCAGACGTTTCCGGTCATGTCGTAAAGCCCGTAGCCGTTGGGCGGGAAGCTGCCGACGGGTGACGTGCCCTCATATCCGTCGACGGTCAGGTTCTGCCAGGGAAACTCGCCTTGCCAACTGTTAGCCATGGCCTTCCCTTCCGGGAAGTGCTCGTCTCCCCAGGCGAATGTCGCCCCGTCGAGACCCCCTCGGGCGGCAAACTCCCACTCGGCCTCGGAGGGCAACTCCTTCCCTGCCCAGCGTGCATAAGCCTCGGCGTCCTCGTATGCGATGTGGACGACCGGATGGTCTCGTCGACCGTGGGTCGTTGAGCCTTTGCCTTGAGGCCGGCGCCAATGAGCTCCGGGCACGTACGCCCACCAATTGCGATAGTCGCCCAAGTCGACGGGGCCTTGGGTCTTCTGAAACACGAGCGACCCCGGGACCAGGAGGTCTGGCTGAGCATCGGGGTAGTCGGTGGGGTCCAGGTCTCGCTCGGCGACAGTGACATGGCTCGTGTCAGAGATGAACTTGCGGAAATCTCCGACCGTCACCGGGTGCTCATCGATCCAGAACCCGTCGACGCTGACCTCGTGGACCGGCTTCTCGTTCTCGTAGAAATCGTCGGACCCCATTGCGAACGTCCCGCCAGGGACCCAGCACATCCCGGTGCGCTGCGAACCAGTTTCGACTGGTCGTGCGTGAGCGGTCATGAGATCAGAACCTCTCCATGTCGAGTCTCATCACGATGACCGAGGGGCAGCTTGTGGGTTCGACTGGAGACCGATTCGGGTCGCACTCGATACATGGCTGGAAGCTATCACCTCTGAGAGCCACTGTGAGAAAACCAGGACTTCCCCGGAGTACGAGACATCGCTCTTGGCGCCGTTGCGCGAGATGGAAGAGAGCTGGCTCTCGTTTCGAGCGCCGTGCTCAGGCGAGAGCTCCTTGGTGCAGCTGATTCTGAGTAGCTTCACCAGATCCAAGAAGAGGAACTCGAAGCATGGGACCTGCGATTGGTGACATCCTGCCGGTGGCGATCGGCGTGGCGATCAGCCCCGTCCCGATCATTGCCATGGTTCTCATCCTCGGCTCGCAACGCGCCCGCGCCAACGGCCTTTGCTTCCTCGCGGGATGGCTCATCGGGCTTTTCGGGCTCGGCGTCGCCGTCATCCTCATCGTCGGCGGGGCGGCAACCGACTCCGACAACGCACCCGCGATCTGGGTCGGATGGTTGCTGCTGATCCTGGGCCTGCTCGCCATGGCTCTCGGCATTCGGCAGTGGCGGGGCCGCCCCGGCCCCGGCGTCGAACCACCAACACCGAAGTGGATGGCTGCCATCGACGAGTTCACGTCGGTCAGGTCGCTGGTCTTCGGCTTCGTGTTCGCCGCGGTCAACCCCAAGAACACAACCCTCACCCTTGCGGCAGGCGCCTCTATCGCGGCGGCCGGGCTGGCCACAGGGGACTCGTTTATCGTGCTCGCCGTGTTCGTCGTCATCGGCACACTCGGACTCGCGATCCCCCTGATCATCTACTTCGCCATGGGGTCCCGTGCCACCCAAGTGCTCAGCGACCTCCAGCACTGGATGGCGGTCAACAATGCCGCGATCATGTCGGTCCTCTTCGTCGTCATCGGGGCCAAGCTCGTGGGTAGCGGAATCGGTGTGGTGACCGGTTGATGAACCCCTTGGCGAGAGAGCCCGGCGCGTGACAAGGCGGCTGGACACTGCCGATCCCGGCGCGGGTACCCGTTGGCTGTTCTCGTCGCTCCGGGGGTACCAGCGGAGCTGGCTGACCGGAGATATCGTCGCCGGGCTCACGGTGTGGGCTGTCCTCGTGCCGGAGGCACTCGCCTACGCCTCGATCGCCGGTGTGTCCCCGGTGGTCGGGCTGTACGCGGCGCCCCCCGCCCTCATCCTCTACGCCGCCTTCGGCAGTTCGAGGCATCTGATCGCTGGGCCGATGGCTGCGACCGCTGCATTGTCGGCGGCGGCAGTGGCAGACGTTGCCACCGGAGATGGCGAGTTCCTGGCCTTCACGGCCATCCTCGCCCTGATAACGGGTGTGCTCGCCGTCCTCGCCGGACTATTTCGTCTTGGCTTCATCGCCAACTTCATCTCCGAGCCTGTGTTGAAGGGCTTCATCATCGGGTTGGCGCTGACCATCATCGTCGGCCAGTTACCCAAGCTGTTCGGTGTCGAGGGCGCCGACGGCGACTTCTTCGACAAGCTCTTCGGCTGGGTGCGCGACCTCGACCAGACCGACCTCCCGACCCTGGCAGTAGGTGTGAGCTCGCTCGCGATCGTGATCCTGATCCGACGGTTCGCACCCCGTGTCCCGGGGCCTCTGGTGGCCGTGGCGTTCGGCATCGTCTCGGTGGTTTGGTTCGACCTCGCCGAGCGCGGCGTGGCGATCGTCGGCGAGATCGAGGCGGGTCTACCCGACGTCGGCCTTCCCACGGGTGGGCTTTCCAACTATCTCGCGCTCGCCCCGGCTGCGGTCGGTGTCATGCTCGTCGGTTTCGTCGAGGGCTTGGGAGCTGCAAAGACCTACGCCGCCCGCGAGCACTACGTCATCGATCCGAACCGGGAGCTGATCGGCCTTGGCTTCGCCAACCTCGGGTCCGGCCTTGCCAGTGGCATGGTCGTCAACGGGAGCCTCTCCAAGACGGCCGTCAATGGTTCCGCCGGAGCGAGGAGCCAGATGTCGGGGATCGTGGTGGCCGCACTGACCGTCGTGACACTCCTCTTTCTGACCGGGCTGTTCGCAGAGCTTCCCGAAGCGACACTCGCCGCCATCGTCATCGCCGCCCTGATAGAGCTCGTGGACATCGGCTCGCTCGTCGATTTGTTCCGCCTGTACTCGGAGCGTCTCGGAAGCATCTATGGCATCGCAGCGCGGCCGGACTTCATCGCGGCGCTGACCACGATGCTGGGGGTCCTGGTCTTCGACACGCTCCCAGGGTTGGTCATCGGAGTCGCCGTCTCGTTGACACTCCTCGTCTTTCGCTCATCACGGCCCCACATCGCTGAGCTGGGATTGGTGCCCGGCTCTGCCGACGTATTCGTGGACCTTGACCGAGAGTCCACGGCGACGGTTCATCCGGGGATCGCCGTCCTGCGGGTGGAGAGTGGGCTGTTCTTCGCCAACGCCGAGTTCGTGCGTGATCGCGTCGAGACGCTCGCCGGCGCCAACGGAGTGAGGGCGGTCATCATCGACGCCGAGACGATCCCCTTCATCGACGTCACGGCAGTGAAGATGCTCAGCGACCTCGCCGACAGCCTGGAGGCATCCGGCGTCGTTCTCGCCCTTGCCCACGACATCGGCCAGGTTCGGGATCTCCTGCCAGAGGACCGGGTCAACGCCCGACCGCGCACTCATCCCACGATCACCGATGCGATCGAGGCTCTCGACGGTGGACCAGACGTCGGTGGGTGACCTTGCCGCGTTCTCCTGCCTGAGAACAGCGACGTGACCAATCGGGCGGACCGACACGACATGACGGAGAGGCTCCTCCCGGCGACTCGTTGGATTCGCCACTACGACCGCAAGTGGCTGGCCGGGGACATCCTCGCCGGCGCCACTGCCGCTGCGGTGGTGATTCCCCAAGCCATGGGTTATGCGACGGTTGCCGGGCTCCCCGTCGAGATCGGGCTCTACACGTGCATCTTTCCCATGGCTGCATACGCGATCTTCGGTGGATCTCGGAAACTGAGCTTCAGCACCACGTCGACCATCGTCGCCCTGAGCGGGCTCGCTCTCGCCGCCACGGGGGTCGAGGCATCCGAAGCGGTCGCCACGGTGGCGACACTGACCTTCTTGGTGGGTCTGGCCCTGATCGTGTTTCGCCTCCTGCGTCTCGGCTGGATGGTCGAGGCCGTTTCCACCGCCGTGATCGACGGACTGAAGGTCGGTGTCGGCCTGACCATCATTGCCGATCAGCTTCCAAAGCTGCTCGGCATCCCCTCAATTTCAGGCGGATTCATCGAGGACGTGGGGAATGCCGTTGCCAATCTCGGAGACTCGTCCGTCACGACGGTCCTGCTCGCCGGGTCGACGATCACGTTTCTCCTCATCGTCAAGAGATGGGCTCCACGGGTCCCCGGCCCGTTACTCGCCGTGGCAGCAAGCATCGCAATCGTCGCCATCTTCGGAGTCAGCGGGTGGGAGCTGATCCCCCAGGTTCCCACCGGGCTCCCCGCACCGGCGGTCCCTGGATTCGATCACATCGACGTGCTGCTCCCGTACGCACTGGCCATTGCACTGATGGCCTACTTCGAGAGCATCACCGCGGCGAGGATCGCCAGGGATTCGACCGAACCCCCTCTCGACAACGATCAGGAATATGTGGCCGTGGGGGTTTCCACCCTGGTCGGCTCACTGTTTCAGACCGTACCTCCGGCCGGCGGGTTCTCTCAGACTCAGGTCAACGCCAATGCCGGCGCCCGAACTCAGGCCAGCCAACTCGTGACGGTCGCTCTGGCGATCGTCGTCGCATTGTTCCTGGCGCCACTGCTCAGCGACATGCCTCAAGCCACCCTCGGCGCCATCGTCACCGTCTCAGTGCTGGGGCTCATCGAATTCTCCGCACTCAGCCGGCTGTGGAGGATCGACCGGCTCGAGCTCTACCTCGCCGTCGTCACTGCGGTGGCCGCCCTCTTGGTGAATCTCCTCGTGGGAGTCCTCGTCGGTGTGATCCTGACCCTCTACTTCGTTCTCCGCGCGCTGAATCACCCTGTCGTCATCGAGCTGCGCCGTCCACACCCCACCGGGTTGCTCTATCCGGCGCGGCCTGAAGACGCCGCTGTCCCCGGAATGCTGATCGTCCGCATCGAGGGTGGGCTGTACACGTTGAACATCCGCCGAGCCCTCGATGAGATCTGGAATCGCTTCGAGGCCGCATCACCCACACCGCGTGTCTTGCTCATCGACGTTGGTGGCACAGCAGACACCTCAGTCACCGTCATGGACGCTTTCCTCGAGTTGGACCAACGGCTCATCGATCATGACTCGACTCTCTGGGTCTCCTCGGTGCCCACGAGAGCACGCGAGAAGGCGCGACGACTCAAGCTCTGGGACGAGTGGGTGAAGGACCACAAGATCCACAAGACCTCGGACGACGCTGTTCGGTACTTTGAAGGCAGAGGGTGATAGCGGACTCGTACGCCTTCGACGGCGGTATCGATTCCGATGTGCTTTGGTTTCTCAATGAACGTCCGCCAAGGTGACCCGGTGTACGAGCCCCCAACGGTGATAGGAGCCCATCGTGCCCGAAGTCGTATGTGATATCTCGGTCTCCGCGGACGGCTATGCCGCCGGACCCGGTCAGACCCTTGAGCTGCCCTTCGGAACCATCGAACACAACAGTCTCCACAACTGGATGTTCGAGACACCAGAAGAGAACCAGGCAGAGATCGAGGGCATCCTGGCGTCAGGGGCCTTCATCATGGGACGCAATATGTTCAGCCCCGGTCGTGGGGAGTGGGACCCTGAGTGGAGGGGTTGGTGGGGCGACGAACCGCCCTATCACGCTCCGGTGTTCGTCCTCACCCATCATGAGCGCAACGACCTCGAGATGGAG
>Ga0307505_10002508_pt1 | contig 12648 bp, 10 predicted proteins | sample 23_S_MG_FD_202183 | JGI IMG/M metagenome (GOLD analysis project Ga0307505, IMG submission 202183) | Soil microbial communities from Populus trichocarpa stands in riparian zone in the Pacific Northwest, United States - 23_S | ecosystem: Environmental > Terrestrial > Soil > Riparian zone > Trees...
CCCGAGGTGGTGCTGAACAACCTGTACAAGCAGACGCAGCTGCAGGACACCTTCGGCATCAACATGGTGGCGCTGATCGACGGCCAGCCGCGGCTGTGCAACCTGAAGCAGCTGCTCGACATCTTCCTCGAGCACCGGCGCGAGGTGGTCACTCGCCGCACCGTGTTCGAGCTTCGAAAGGCGCGCGAGCGCGGCCATGTGCTCGAAGGCCTGGCGGTGGCGCTGGCCAACATCGACGAGTTCATCGAGACCATCAAGACCAGCCCGACGCCGCCGGTGGCCAAGGCCGCGCTGATGTCCAAGAGCTGGGATTCCTCGATGGTGCGCGAGATGTTGGCGCGCGCCGAGGCCGACACGCCCGGCGGCCGCGCCGCCTACCGCCCCGAAGGCCTGCCCGACCACTACGGCCTGCAGAGCGACGGCCTGTACCGGCTGTCGGACGACCAGGCCAGCGAGATCCTGCAGATGCGCCTGCAGCGCCTGACCGGGCTGGAGCAGGACAAGATCATCGGCGAGTACAAGCAGGTGATGTCGGAGATCGCCGACCTGCTGGACATCCTGGCCAAGCCGGCGCGTGTCACGGCCATCATCACCGGCGAACTGACCGCGCTTCGCCAGGAGTTCGGCCAGACCAAGATCGGCGCGCGCCGCAGCGTCATCGAGCACAACGTGCAGGAGCTCGGCACCGAGGACCTGATCACGCCCACCGACATGGTGGTCACGCTCAGCCACACCGGCTACATCAAGAGCCAGCCGCTGGCCGAGTACCGCGCGCAGCGCCGCGGCGGGCGCGGCAAGCAGGCCACGCAGACGAAGGAAGACGACTGGATCGACCAGCTCTTCATTGCCAACACGCACGACTGGATCCTGTGCTTCAGCGACCGCGGCCGCGTCTACTGGCTCAAGGTCTGGGAGGTGCCGCAGGGCGGCCGCGCCAGCCGCGGCAAGCCGATCGTCAACATGTTCCCCCTGCAGAGCGGCGAGAAGATCACCGTCGTGCTGCCGCTGACCGGCGAATTCCGCAGCTTCCCCGCCGACCACTACATCTTCATGTCCACGGCGCTGGGCACGGTGAAGAAGACCTCGCTCGACGAGTTCAGCAACCCGCGCAAGGCCGGCATCATCGCCGTCGATCTGGACGAAGGCGACTACCTGATCGGCGCCGCGCTGACCGACGGCCACCACGACGTGATGCTGTTCAGCGACGGCGGCAAGGCGGTGCGCTTCGACGAGGACGATGTGCGCCCGATGGGCCGCAACGCGCGCGGCGTGCGCGGCATGGCGCTGGAGCCGGCGCAGAACGTGATCGCCATGCTGGTGGCCGAGGACGAGACGCAAAGCGTGCTCACCGCCACCGAGAACGGCTACGGCAAGCGCACCAGCATCGTCGAATACACGCGCCACGGCCGCGGCACCAAGGGCATGATCGCGATCCAGCAGACCGAGCGCAACGGCAAGGTCGTGGCAGCCACGCTGGTGCGGCCGCACGACGAGATCATGCTCATCACCGACAAGGGCGTGCTCGTGCGCACGCGCGTGTCGGAGATCCGCGAATTGGGCCGCGCCACACAGGGCGTGACACTGATCGGCCTGGACGATGGCGCCAAGCTGTCCGGCCTGCAGCGCATCGTCGAGAACGATGCCAATGGCGACACCGAAACCGATGCCGGCCCTGCCGGCGAGGAGAATGATTCGTGAATTCCAAGAACCTGCTGAGCGCGCTGCTGCTGTGCGTCTGTGCGCTGGCGCAGGCACAGACGCCCGCGGCATCCCCGGCGAAGAAGGAACTGGTGCAAAAGCTGCTGGCGCTGCAGCAGCCCGGCATCGAGAACGCCGCGCGCAGCATCGTCGAACGGCCCGCCGCACAGATGATGCAGGAGGCCGGCCGCGTGCTGCAGACGCAGTTCCCGGCCGACAAGCGCGAGGCCATCGGCAAGACCATCGAGGCCGATGCCAAGCGCTATGTCGATGAGGCTTTCCCGCCGGTGCGCGAACGCGCGCTCAAGCTCGCGCCGACGACGCTGGGCGCGGTGCTGGAAGAGAAGTTCAGCGAAGACGAACTGAAACAGCTGATCGCCTGGTTCGAATCGCCGGTGAACAGGAAATTCCAGCAGGCCAGCGGCGAGATGCAGAGCAGCTTCATGCAGCAGCTCGTGGCCGAAGCGCGGCCGCTGATCGAGCCCAAGCTGCAGACGCTGGAACAGAAGGTGCGCGCGGCCCTGGGCGCCCCCGCGGCCGCCGCGCCCGCGGACAACGCGGCAACACCAAAACCGCCGGCGCGGCCCGCGAGCAAGTAGATGAGCGCCTCGCCCCACGGCGACGATGCCGCACTGCTGGCCTTGCGCACGCAGATCGACGGCGTCGATCGCGAACTGCTGGCCCTGCTGAACCGGCGCGCCGGCTTGGCGCTGCAGGTCGGCGAACAGAAGAAGCACAGCGGTGGCGTGGTCTTCAGGCCGGAACGCGAGGCCCAGGTCATCGAAGGCCTGAAGGCCGTCAACGCCGGGCCGCTGCAGCCCGACAGCGTGGCGCCGATCTGGCGCGAGATCATGTCCGCCTGCCGTGCGCTGGAGCGGCGCATGCGCGTGGCCTACCTCGGGCCGGCCGGCACCTTCAGCGAGGAAGCCGCGCTCGGCTACTTCGGCTCGTCGATCGAGCGCGTGCCCTGCGCCAGCTTCGACGAGGTCTTTCGCAGCGCCAGCGGCGGAGCCGCCGATTTCGGCGTGGTGCCGGTGGAGAACTCCACCGAAGGCGTGGTGGCGCGCTCGCTGGACCTGCTGCTGCACACGCCGCTGTTCATCGTCGGCGAAACCAGCCTGTTCGTTCGCCACAACCTGCTGCGCCGCGAGCCCTCGCGCGACGGCATCCAGACGGTGCTGGCGCATCCGCAAGCGCTGGCGCAATGCAACGACTGGCTCAGCCTGCATCTGCCGCAGGCCGAGCGCCGGGCGGTGTCGAGCAATGCCGAAGGCGCGCGCCAAGCGGCACAGGATGCATCGCTGGCCGCGATCGCCAGCCACCGCGCCGCCGGCGAGTACGGCTTGCACGTGGTGGCGCCGGCGATCCAGGACGATGCCAACAACCGCACGCGCTTTGCCATCGTCACTCACCCCGAGTCCCATCCGGCGCCCAAGCCCAGCGGCCATGACTGCACCAGCCTGGTGGTGTCGGTGGACAACCGGCCGGGTGCAGTGCACGACATGCTGGTGCCGCTGAAGGCGCACGGCGTGTCGATGACACGCTTCGAGTCGCGCCCGGCGCGCTCGGGCCAGTGGGAGTACTACTTCTACGTCGACCTCGAAGGCCATCCGGATCAGCCCCACGTGGCCGCGGCGATGCGCGAGCTGCGGGCGGTGTGCGCCTTCTTCAAGCTGCTGGGCACCTATCCTATAGACGTGCACTGATGTTCAACCAGCTCGGTGTCATCGGCTGCGGCCTGATGGGCGGCTCCTTCGCGCTGGCGCTGAAACGCGGCGCGCTGGTCAAGCGCGTCGTCGGCTACAGCAAGTCGCCGTCGACCACCGAGCGCGCGCTGCGCCTGGGCGTCATCGACGTGATCGCCGATTCGGCGCTGCAGGCCGTGGCCGGCTCCGACATCGTGCTGCTGGCCGTGCCGGTGGCCGCCACCGAGACCACGCTCAGGGCCATCCGGCACCTGGTCGAGCCGGGGGTGCTGGTGATGGACGTGGGCAGCACCAAGCGCGACGTGGTCGATGCCGCACGGCGCGCGCTGCGCGAGCGCGTGGCCAGCTTCGTGCCCGCCCACCCCATCGCCGGCAAGGAAGGCTCGGGCCTGCAGCATGCCGACGCGGCGCTGTACAGCGGCCGGCAGGTGATCCTGACGCCGCTGCCGCAGACCGCGCCGGCGCTGGTGCAGAAGGCCACCGATGTCTGGTCGGCCATCGGCGCGCAGGTGCTGAAGATGACGCCCGACAACCACGACAGCGCCTTTGCCGCGGTCAGCCACCTGCCGCACCTGCTGGCCTTTGCCTATTTCGGCGGCGTGCTCGGCCAGCCCGCCGGGCGCGACCTGCTGTCGCTGGCCGGTCCGGGCTTTCGCGACTTCACGCGCATCGCCGCCAGCGACCCGACGATGTGGCGCGACATCCTGCTCGCCAACCGCGAGGAGGTGCTGAAGCAGTCGCAGCGCTTCCGCCAGTCGCTCGACGCGCTGGAGCAGGTGATGCTGGCCGGCAATGGCGCCGCGCTGCAGGAGCTGCTGCGCGTGTCCAGCGACGGCCGCCGCGGCTGGCAGATGGGCACGCCGCGGGTGCCGCCGGCGCGATAGCCGGCACGCGATGTACGACATCCCCTTCCTGGACCTGCCGCCGCTGCGCGCTGCTTCGGGCACCGTGCGCCTGCCCGGCTCGAAAAGCATCTCCAACCGCGTGCTGCTGCTGGCCGCACTGGCCGAGGGCCGCACGCTGGTGCACGAGCCGCTGCAGTCGGACGACACGCGCGTGATGCTCGACGCGCTGCGCGCGCTCGGCTGCACGGTGCAGGCGGCCGAACGCGGCGCGCTACGCATCGACGGCCTGGGCGGCCGGTTGCGCGTGCACGAGGCGGCGCTGTTCCTCGGTAACGCCGGCACCGCGATGCGTCCGCTGTGCGCGGTGCTGGCACTGCTGGCGTCCACGCAAGGCGGCCGCTTCGAGCTGTCGGGCGTGCCGCGCATGCACGAGCGGCCGATCGGCGACCTGGTCGATGCGCTGCGTGCGCTGGGCTGCGACATCGCCGAGCTGGGGCAGCCGGGCTACCCGCCGCTGCGTGTGCAAGGACAGGCCGGCGGCAGGCTGCGCACCGACCGACCGATCCCCGTGCGCGGCGATGTTTCCAGCCAGTTCCTCAGCGCGCTGCTGCTGGCGCTGCCGCTGGTCAGCGGCGATGGCGACATCGTCGTCGAAGTGCAGGGCGAACTCATCTCCAAACCCTACGTCGAGATCACGCTGCAGCTGCTGGCGCGCTTCGGCATCGTGGTGGCGCACGAGCAATGGCGCCGCTTCGTCGTGCCGCGCGGCAGCCGCTACCGCTCGCCCGGCGAGATCCACGTCGAGGGCGATGCGTCCTCGGCCTCGTACTTCATCGCGCTGGGCGCGATCGCCGCCCACGGCGGCGCGCCGCTGCGCATCGAAGGCGTGGGCAGCCCCTCGATCCAGGGCGACATCCGCTTCGTCGACGCGGCCACGGCCATGGGCGCCCGGGTGCAGACCGGCCCGGGCTGGCTGCAGGTGTCGCGCGGCGCCTGGCCGCTGCGCGCGCTGACGCTCGACTGCAACCACATCCCCGACGCAGCCATGACGCTGGCCGTGATGGCGCTGTATGCCGACGGGCCGACGCTCCTCACCAACATCGCCAGCTGGCGCGTCAAGGAGACCGACCGCATCGCCGCCATGGCCGCCGAGCTGCGCAAGCTCGGCGCCACGGTCAGCGAGGGCGAGGACTTCATCGAGGTGCAGCCACCGACGTTATGGCGGCATGCGGCGATCCACACCTACGACGACCACCGCATGGCGATGTGCTTGTCGCTGGCCGCCTTCAACGCCCTGGCCGGACAGGCCGGCAGCGGCGGCCCCGGTCTCCCGCTGCGCATCCTCGACCCGCGCTGCGTGGCCAAGACCTTCCCCGACTACTTCGAGACGCTGTTCGGCGTGGTCAGCGCCGATGCCGACGACGTGCCGGTGATCACCGTCGACGGGCCCACGGCCTCAGGCAAGGGCACGCTGGCTGCGGCCTTGGCCACGCGGCTGGGCTACCACACGCTGGATTCCGGATCGCTGTACCGCAGCACCGCGCTGGCGGCGCTGCAGGACGGCATCGCCGCCGACGACGCGGCGGCGCTGGCGCGGCTGGCATCGCGGCTGGATCTGCGCTTCGACGGTGCCGCGGTGGTGCTGCGCGGCCGGGTGGTCAGCGACGAACTGCGGCGCGAGGACGTCGGCAGCCTGGCCTCGCGCATTGCCGCGCTGCCCGAAGTGCGCGAGGCGCTGCACGGGCTGCAGCTGGCCTTTCGGCGGGCGCCAGGGCTGGTCGCCGACGGGCGCGACATGGGCACCGTGCTGTTTCCCGGCGCGCAGCTGAAGGTGTTTCTCACCGCCAGCGCCGCACGGCGCGCGGAACGCCGGTATAAGCAGTTGATTTCAAAGGGAATTCAGGCTAGTATCGCAGACCTTCGCGCTGACTTGGAGGCGCGTGATGCCCGGGACAAGTCCCGCAGCGTCGCGCCTTTGAGAGCAGCCGTAGACGCGTTGTCGCTCGACAACTCGGCACTGTCCATCGAAGAATCGGTCGATGTCGTGCTGGGCTGGTGGCAACAACGCAGGCCTTTCGGCTGAAGACAAGCATTCAGCCGAAAGGCCAAAGAGCGCATCACCCTTCCCCGCCGTGACCGCCAGGTCCCACAGGGGTGATGCAAGGTCCAACCACAACCCCGTCGGCATCCGGGCCGACCCCAGGAATCATCAACATGCAAACCCAGACCGCCGCTCCCGCCGGCATGGAATCCTTCGCCGCCCTGTTCGAAGAGTCGCTGAAGAACAGCGACATGCGCGTCGGCGAAGTCATCTCGGCCGAGGTCGTGCGCATCGAGCACAGCCACGTCGTCGTCAACGCCGGGCTGAAGAGCGAGTCCTACGTCCCCATCGACGAATTCAAGAACGACCAGGGCGAAGTCGAAGTCCAGGTCGGCGACTTCGTCTCGGTGGCCATCGACGCCGTCGAGAACGGCTACGGCGACACCATCCTGTCGCGCGACAAGGCCAAGCGCCTGGCCTCGTGGATGTCGCTGGAGAACTCGCTCGAATCGGGTGAATTCGTCTCCGGCACGGTCAACGGCAAGGTCAAGGGCGGCCTGACGGTGCTGGTCAACGGCATCCGCGCCTTCCTGCCCGGCAGCCTGCTCGACACGCGCCCGGTCAAGGACACGAGCCCCTTCGAGGGCAAGACCATGGAGTTCAAGGTCATCAAGCTCGACCGCAAGCGCAACAACGTCGTGTTGTCGCGCCGCGCCGTGGTCGAGGCCTCGATGGGCGAAGAACGCGCCAAGCTGCTGGAGACGCTGTCCGAAGGCGCCATCGTGCACGGCGTGGTCAAGAACATCACCGAATACGGCGCCTTCGTCGACTTGGGCGGCATCGACGGCCTGCTGCACATCACCGACATGGCCTGGCGCCGCGTGCGCCACCCGACCGAGGTGGTGCAGGTCGGCCAGGAGCTGACCGCCAAGGTGCTGAAGTTCGACGCCGAGAAGAACCGCGTCAGCCTGGGGCTGAAGCAGCTGGGCGACGACCCGTGGCACGGCGTGAGCCGCCGCTACCCGAACGGCACGCGGCTGTTCGGCAAGATCACCAACATCGCCGACTACGGCGCCTTCGTCGAGATCGAGCCGGGCATCGAAGGCCTGGTGCACGTGTCCGAGATGGACTGGACCAACAAGAACGTCGCACCCAGCAAGATCGTTTCGCTGGGCGACGAGGTCGAGGTCATGGTGCTGGAGATCGACGAGGACAAGCGCCGCATCAGCCTGGGCATGAAGCAGTGCAAGGCCAACCCGTGGGAAGAATTCGCCGGCACCGTCAACCGCGGCGACCGTGTCAAGGGCCCGGTCAAGAGCATCACCGACTTCGGCGTCTTCGTCGGCCTGGCCGCCGGCATCGACGGTCTGGTGCACCTGTCGGACCTGTCCTGGCACGAGCCGGGCGAAACGGCGGTGCGCAACTACAAGAAGGGCCAGGAAGTCGAGGCCATCGTGCTGGCCGTGGACGTGGAGCGCGAGCGCATCTCGCTGGGCATCAAGCAGCTCGACACCGACCCGTTCACCAGCTTCACCACGGTCAACGACCGCGGCGCGCTGGTCAGCGGCAAGGTCAAGACCGTCGACCCGCGCGGCGCCGAGATCCAGCTCAACGAGGACGTCACCGGCTACCTGCGCGCCAGCGAGATCAGCCGCGACCGGGTCGAGGACGCACGCAACGTGCTGAAGGAAGGCGACGAAGTCTCCGCGATGATCATCAACGTCGACCGCAAGACGCGCTCGATCCAGTTGTCGATCAAGGCCAAGGACAACGCCGACCAGCAAGAAGCGATGCAGCGCCTGAGCCAGAGCAACGAGCGCGAGACCGCCGGCACCACCAGCCTGGGTGCGCTGCTGCGCGCCAAGCTGGACACGCAGAAGGAATAGGCGACCGCCGCCCGAGCGGCGCCGCGGCCGGCAACGGCTGCGGCGCCTTCCCGAAGCTACGGAACTGCGCGAGAGCCTTCGATGACCCGCTCCGATCTTGTGGCCCGTCTGGCCGAACGCTTCGCGCAGCTGACGCAGCGCGACACCGAGTTCGCGGTGAAGACCATTCTCGACGCCATGTCCGACGCGCTGGCGCGCGGGCACCGCATCGAGATCCGCGGCTTCGGCAGTTTCTCCATCAACCGCCGGCCGCCGCGCATCGGGCGCAACCCGCGCAGCGGCGAGCAGGTGATCATCCCCGAGAAGCTGGTGCCGCATTTCAAGCCCGGCAAGGCGCTGCGCGAGTCGGTCGACGCGCACATGCCGCTGCACGCAGACCAGGCACACGCACCCGAGCGCTGACGCGCCGCACGCCTAGAATCCGGCGAGCATGCGAGTCCTCGTCTGGATCTTCAGGGCGCTGATCTTCTTTACGCTCTTCGCCTTTGCGCTGAACAACCAGCAGATCGCCAACGTGCGCTGGTTCTTCGGCGTCGAATGGCATGCGCCGATGGTCATCGTGGTACTGGTGGTCTTTGCCGCCGGCTGCGCGCTGGGCGTGCTGGCCATGGTGCCCAGCTGGTGGCGCCATCGCCGCGAGGCCCTGCGCCTGTCGCCGGCACCGGCCGCCGCGCCCCAGCCCGCGGCCTCGCGCAACGACAGCACCGTTTCCGAGTTCGTGCCCGAACATCCGCCGCGCGAAGGCCTTTGAGGCTAGCCATGGATTTCGATCTGCAGTGGTTGCTGATCGCACTGCCGGTGGTCTTTGCGCTGGGCTGGATGGCCTCGCGCTTCGACCTGCGCCAGGTGCGGCGCGACGGCCGCGAGGCGCCGAAGGCCTACTTCAAGGGCCTGAACCTGCTGCTCAACGAACAGCACGACAAGGCCATCGACGCCTTCATCGAGGCGGTGCAGCACGACCCCGATACCACCGAACTGCACTTCGGCCTGGGCAACCTGTTCCGCCGCCGCGGCGACTTCGAGCGTGCGGTGCGCGTGCACCAGCACCTGTTGGAGCGCGCCGACCTGAAGGCGGTGGACCGCCACCGTGCACAGCACGCACTGGCCGACGACTTCATGAAGGCCGGCCTGTTCGACCGGGCCGAGGCCGCCTACAAGGCGCTGGAGGGCACCGCCTTCGACGGCGAGGCGCGCCTGGCACTGCTGTCGCTGCACGAACGCGCCCGCGACTGGCGCGCCGCCACCGAGGTGGCCAGCGAACTGGAACGCCGCGGCAGCGGATCCTTCGCCACGCGCATCGCGCACTATGCCTGCGAACTGGCGCTGCAGGCCGATGCCGCCGGGCAGCCGGCACAGGCCGAAAAGGAGTTGCAGCGCGCGCGCGCCATCGCGCCGCGGGCCCTGCGCCCGATGCTGCTCACCGGCCAGCGCCTGGCGCGCTCAGGCGACCATGCCGCAGCGCTGCAGCAGTGGGACCAGATGCTGGCGCAGCAGCCGCAGGCCTGGCCGCTGGTGGCGTCCGACTACGCGCGCAGTGCGCTGGCCTGTGCCGACTGCAGTACCGCCTTCGAGCGCCTGCAGGCGGCGTACGAGGCCGAGCCCGACATCGACCTGCTGCAGGCACGCATCGAGCTCGAGGGCACATCGGGGCAGCACGACCGACTCGTGCTCGACCACCTGCAGCGCCGGCCCACGCTGGGTGCGGCGGCCAAGGTGCTGGAACTGCCGCTGGTGCAATGGGACGAGGCCACACCGCAGCAGCTGCGGCAGGTCGTCGCGGCCGCCGCGCGGCCGCTGCAGCGCTACCGCTGTGCCGCCTGCGGCTTCGAGGCGCACCACTACTTCTGGCAATGCCCGGGCTGCCAGGGCTGGGACACCTATCCGCCGCGGCGCATGGAGGCGCTGTGAACGCCGCCGCCGACCCGCGCGTCGTGCTGTGCATGAAGTGGGGCACGAAGTACGGCCCCGAGTACGTCAACCGGCTCTACGGCATGGTGCGCCGCCATCTGCGCGGCGACTTGCGCTTCGTCTGCCTGACCGACGACGACCAGGGTGTGCGCCAAGAGGTGCAGTGCCTGCCGATCCCGCCGCTGGAGCTGCCGCCGGGCATCCCCGAGCGCGGCTGGACCAAGCTGACGACATTTGCCGCCGACCTGCACGGCCTGCACGGCACCGCGCTGTTCCTCGACCTGGACGTGGTGATCGTCGGCGACATCACGCCGCTGTTCGAGACGCCGGGCGAGTTCCTGATCATCCACGACTGGAAGCGGCCGTGGCGCGTGACCGGCAACTCCTCCGTCTACCGCTTTCGCCTGGGCGCGCACCCCGACCTGCTGAGCCACTTCCGCGAGCACGTCAACGAGCTGCGCGCGGCCTTCCGCAACGAGCAGGCCTACCTGTCCGACTACCTGCACAAGCAAGGCAAGCTGGCCTACTGGCCGGCCGACTGGTGCGTGAGCTGGAAGTACCACTGCATCCCGCGCTTCCCCGCCAACTACTGGCGCGACCCCTTCATCCCCGCGGGTGCGCGCATCCTCGTCTTCCACGGCGTGATGAATCCGCCCGACGCGCTGACCGGACGCAGCAACGGCAACTGGCGCCATGCGCGGCCGGCGCCGTGGATCGCGCAACACTGGCACGAATAGGCGCCGGCACCGCCTACAACCTGCGCCAGAAGTACAGCCAGTGCTTGCGATGGCCGCCGTAGCGCTGCCGCCAACGCCGGTACTCCGATTCGATCGCCTGCGCGCGGCGATCGAGGGCCGCCAGGTCGGCGATGCGGCCGGCGGCAGCCGGCGGTGGCCAGCCTTCCAGCGGCGGCGGTGTGCATTGGCGCAGGAAGTCGCCTCTTGCCTGCTCCGACGGCCAGAGGCTGGCGACCGCCCCACCCGCCGCCGGCGATTGTTGCGGATAGTCGCGGCAGAAGTCGGCGCGCAGCGTCCGGTCGTCCCGTCCCTCGGCGGATTGCACGGCCTGGGCCAGCCAGTGGATCAGGTCCAGCGTCGGCGTCGCCTTCAGGCGCGGCGTGCGCTCGACCTGGATCGGCACGCCCAGCCAGCCGAAGACCCGGTTCGCCAGGTCGCTGCGCAGATGCTCGTAGCTTTGCACGCGCACCGGCCCGAGCACTTCGGTCAGCACGTCGACCTGGCGGCCGTAGTCGAAGATCGGCGCGCAGCGGCGCAGGAATTCGCCGAAGCTCCAGTCGAACTTGCCGCTGAGCAACTTGGTCGCATACAGCGAATGCGCGTAGGACTCGGGGTCCCTGAAGCAGACGAAGGTCTGGACCGACGCGCCCTCGGGAAGCACGCCGCGCAGCCGCGCCAGGAAGCGCCGGCGCTGGTCCCAGTAGCTGCCGTCGTCGAAACCCGCCCAGGGGTCGGGGTTGCAGATGCGCGTCGAGATCTCCTCGGCACTGAGCAGCAGCGTGGCCGAATCGCCGCGCAACCGGCTCGATCCGCTCACCAGGTCTTCGCGGGCCGACCTCAGCTCGTCGTCCGCGCAGACCGCGAGCCGATGCACCAGCGCGTTGTGGTCACGGCCCTGGCGCTCCAGCGCCGGATAGTGGATGCCCGCGGCCGCCAGCTGCGCCCGGTGCGCCGCCATCAGGTTCTGCACGGTGGTGGTGCCGGTCTTGTGTGTACCCGCATGCACGATGCAACGCGCGAACCAAGTCATAGGGGCCTGCCTCTGCAACGAAGTCGGCGAGCATAAGGCTTCGGGTGTCGCCCGGCCCCGGCCGGCGCCACGGCTCGCCGTACACTGTCGCGTGCCACGCCCGTGGCGAGTTCGCCGCCATGAACCAACCGGTCGTATTCATCCACACCAACGAGCAGCAGCTGCTCGGCGCCATCGCTTCCGCGCACTCGTTTCGCCGCCAGAGCCGCCATCCGGAGCGCTTCGAGGTGCGTATCCTGCGACTGGAGGAGACGCCGCACCTGTATCGCCGGGAGGGCCAGAAGTACCTTCGCATGGGCAAGATGGCGACCTGGCACAACGACGACCTGCAGTCCTTCAGCCCGCTGCGGCGCATGGTGCCGCAGCTGATGGGCTTCCAGGGGCGCGCGCTGGTGACCGACCCCGATGTCTTCTCGGTTGGCGGCGACGTGCTCGAGCTGCTCGACAGCGACATGGCCGGCAAGGCCGTGATCTGCCGCAACCTGCCGCCCGAAAAAGGCGGCGGCGAGGGCCAGTGGGCCAGCAGCGTGCTGCTGCTCGACTGCGCCAAGCTGCAGAGCTGGCGCTGGGACGAGCAGATCGACGCCATGTTCGCGGGCCGGCTGGACTACAAGCGCTGGATCCAGCTGGCCGACGAGCCGCAGGGCACGATCGGCGAACTGCCCGAGGTCTGGAACTCCTTCGACAAGCTCGAGGCCGACACCCGACTGCTGCACATGACCGAACGGCTGACGCAGCCGTGGAAGACCGGCCTGCCGATCGACTTCAACATGAACTTCCAGGGGCCGGGCGGCCGC
>Ga0307505_10002509_pt1 | contig 12647 bp, 9 predicted proteins | sample 23_S_MG_FD_202183 | JGI IMG/M metagenome (GOLD analysis project Ga0307505, IMG submission 202183) | Soil microbial communities from Populus trichocarpa stands in riparian zone in the Pacific Northwest, United States - 23_S | ecosystem: Environmental > Terrestrial > Soil > Riparian zone > Trees...
CGGCGACCGGAAGCCACGCTCGCGAGGACCGCCGTTGACCGCCCCCCAGCTCGGCGAAGCCGCTCCGACGCATCCTCCCAGCCACCCGCTGGCGGGGACACACCGCACGGGGACCGCGCCCGACGTCGAGATCATCGGCGTGACCAAGCGCTTCGGGTCGGTCGCGGCCGTCGACGACATGAACCTGTCCATCGCGCGCGGCGAGTTCTACTCGCTGCTGGGCCCGTCCGGCTGCGGCAAGACGACCACGCTGCGGATGATCGCGGGGTTCGAGCAGCCCACCGAGGGCGAGATCATGCTCGCCGGCCAGCCCATCGCCGGCGTCCCGCCGTACCAGCGCAACGTCAACACCGTCTTCCAGCACTACGCGCTCTTCCCGCACATGGACGTCGCCCAGAACGTGGGCTACGGCCTGCGCCAGCGCAAGGTCGCCCGTGACGAGGAAGCCCGACGTGTCGAGGAGGCGCTGCGCCTCGTCCGACTCGTGGGCTACGGGAAGCGCCGCACCTGGGAGATGTCCGGCGGTCAGCAGCAGCGCGTCGCGCTGGCGCGGGCGCTCGTCAACCGACCCACGGTGCTCCTGCTGGACGAGCCGCTCGGCGCCCTGGACCTGAAGCTGCGCAAGGAGATGCAGCTGGAGCTCAAGGCCCTCCAGCGCGAGGTCGGGATCACCTTCGTCTACGTCACCCACGACCAGGAAGAGGCGCTCACGATGAGCGACATGATCGTGGTCATGAAGGACGGGCGGATCCAGCAGCAGGGCGGACCCACGGAGCTCTACGAGCGTCCGGTCAACCGCTTCGTCGCCGACTTCATCGGGACCTCGAATTTCATCGGAGCGACCGTCGAGGGCTTCGAATCGTCGACGGGTATGGTGACGGCGCGGAGCGTCGGGGGGTTCGTCCTCCGCGGCCGGGTCACCGATCGCGACCGCGTCCTTTCTGCTGGCGACGCCGTGACGGTCGCGACGCGGCCGGAGCGACTGGAGGTGCTCGCGGCCGACACGTCGGACGAGGCACCTGCCGGCTTCCAGCAGGTGCGCGGCCGGATCCACCAGGGGACCTACCTTGGTGGAGACACCGAGTACCGGATCGAGACCGAGCAGGCGGGCGAGCTGATCGTCCGTCATCAGAATGCATCGGGCGCTCGTGGCGCCCCGGGGGCAGGTCCGGGCGACCCGGTGGTCGTCCGGTGGCACGAGGAGGCCAATCTCGTCCTCGTGGGATGAGCAGGGCCACAGTCCGTGCGGGCATGAGCCGGCGCGGGACAGGAGGAGTGAACCCGTGGCAGAGCGCGATCTGAGCGAGTACCTGGCGAGGATCTCCAGGAGCAAGGTCAACCGCCGCAGTTTCCTCGCGACGGCGGGGCTGCTGGGTGGCAGCGCCGCGCTGGCGGCCTGCACCAACGGAGGCGCCACGACGGCGCCCACCGGCGGCGCGACCGCCGCCCCGACGAACGGTGGCGCGACGCCCCCGCCGGCTGGCGATATCGAGAGCGAGCTGTTCGTCTACAACTGGAGCGACTACATCTCGCCGACCAACATGGACGCCTTCAAGGAGGAATTCGGCGTCACCAACTTCGTGTACGACACGTTCGCCAACAACGAGGAACTGCTGGCCAAGCTCCAGGGCGGGGCCTCCGGCTATGACATCGCCTGCCCGACCGCCGAGTACGTGCCGGCGATGGTGGAGGAGGGGTTCCTCACCAAGCTGGACATGTCCCGGATCCCGAACTACGGCCTCATCAACGACACGTTCAAGGGTCAGTGGTGGGATCCCAACAACGAGTACCTGATCCCCAAGGACTACGGCACGACCGGCGTCCTGTGGCGCAAGAGCCTGTTGCCCAAGGTCCCGGAGAGCTGGCAGGACTTCTACGACATGGTCCGCAACGAGGCGTCGGGCAAGACGGTCTTCGTCGACTCCATGGGTGACGTCTTCGTCTTCCCGCTGAAGATGCTCGGCTACTCCCTCAACTCGAACGAGCAGAGCGAGCTGGAGGAGGCCCGCCAGATCCTGCTCGACTGCGCGCCGCACATCCTCGCCCTCGACTCCGACACGTACGGGGACAAGCTGGCCTCCGGCGAGTCGTCCATCTGTCTCGGGTGGACCGGCCCGCTCGGCCAGGAGCTGGGCGATCTCGTCTCCGCGGGTGACGCCGGCTACACCGTCCCGACCGAAGGCACGCTCTACTGGATGGACGCCTGGGTGATGCTGGCCGACGCCCCGCACCCGAATGCCTCGTATGCGTGGCTCGACTTCATCCAGCGCCCCGAGGTCCAGGGCGAGGAGACGAACTACAACCTGTACGCCACCCCGAATGACGCCGCCAAGGCGTTCGTCGATCCGGAGATCCTGGCCAACGAGGCGATCTTCCCGCCGGACGACGTGATCGCGGACCTGGAGGGTGCGGAGGACACCTCCGGCAACAACCAGCGCATCGACATCTGGGAAGAGTTCAAGTCGAAGATCGGCGGCTGAGGCCCACCCACCCAGCGTCCGTACCGCGGATGACCCCCACGCGGCCCATCGCTGCGGGACCGAGCCGAGCGGCCCGGTTCCGCAGCGCGCTGCTCACCACGGCGCTCATCGCGCCGGCCGGCCTGTGGTACCTGTTCCTGCTCATCGCCCCGCTGGCGATCGTGTTCATCTTCTCGTTCGGCGTCCGGGCGCGGAACGGCGGCTACGAACCGGCCTTCGTCCTGGACAATTACGTCCGCGCGCTGGAGCGACCGGATCCGTTCATCACGAGCCTCGTCATGGCGTCGGCCGGCGCCATCGGCTGTCTCCTGGTCGGCCTCCCGCTGGCGTACTACATCGCGACCCGGGCTGGCTCGCGCAAGAGTCTGCTCATCCTCCTTCTCGTCGTCCCGTTCTGGACCAGCTTCCTCATCCGCACCTATTCCTGGATGATCATCCTCGGCCCGGACAACGGCCTGGCCGGCTGGATCGGTGGGTTCCTTGGTGACGAACAGTTCCGGATCCTGGGGACACCGTTCGCGGTCCTGATCGGCCTCGTCTACGGCTACCTGCCACTCATGGTCTTCCCGTTGTATGTGACCCTGGAACGGATGGACCGGACGCTGATCGAGGCGTCCAAGGACCTTGGTGCGGCTCGCTGGGCCACCTTCCGACAGGTGACCCTGCCCATCGCGCTGCCGGGCCTGGTGACCGGGACCATCCTGGTCTTCATCCCGATGATGGGCGAGTACGTCATCCCGCAGATCCTGGGCTACGGGCGGACGTACCTGATGGGCAACGCCCTCGTCACCGACTTCCTGGAGGCCCGCAACTGGCCGTCCGGATCCGCGCGCGCGATGGGGCTGATCCTGATCATGTTCATCACGGTGTCTTTCTACCTGTGGTTCGTCAACCGAGGGCGCAAGGTCCGTGAGGTCAGCGTCCTGTGACGCCCGCGACCCCGCCGCGCGCCCGCGACACCCAGCTCCCCGGCCGCCGGGAGGGCCGCGCCGCGGACCGGTGGGCCGGGCTCGTGGAGGGCTGGCTCAAGGGGCACACGTACCTCGTGTACGCGTTCCTGTACCTGCCCATCATCATCGTCGTCGTGTTCGCGTTCAACGACACGAATCGGCGCGTCACGACCTGGGACGGTGCCAGCACGAAGTGGTTCGGCGTGGCCCTCGCCGACGGGGTCGTCCACAAGGCGCTGTTCAACAGTTTCGTCGTGGCGCTGCCCAACGCCATCCTCGCCACCACGTTCGGCACGATGGCGGCCCTTGGCCTCCAGCGCGTGGGCCGCAAGATGCGCACGACCTTCGATGCGCTGACCTACACCAGCATCATCGTTCCAGAGATCGTCATCGCGCTCTCGACCCTTGTCCTGTTCGCCACCGCCTTCGGCGTCATCGAGGCGGTGTTCGGGATCAAGCTGAACTTCGGCCACATGACGATCATCATCGCGCACGTCCTGTTCAACACGAGCCTCGTCCTGTTGCTGGTGCGGGCCCGCCTGTCGGGGATGGACCGGACCCTCGTGGAGGCCAGTTCCGACCTGTTCGCCACGCCGTGGCGGACCTTCCGCCAGATCACCTTCCCGATGCTCCTGCCGGCGATCGTGGCCGGGTTCCTGCTGGCCTTCACGTTCAGCTTCGACGACTACGTGATCACCACGTTCGTGTCCGGCCCGGGCTCGTCCACCCTGCCGCTGTTCATCTTCGGCCAGATCAAACGCGGGGTGACGCCGGAGACCAACGCCGTCGCGACGATGATCCTGGCCTTCACCCTCGGGATGCTCCTGATCGGTCAGCTGGTCCTGATCTGGCAGAGCCGCCGGCAGGGACGCAAAGGTGGCGGCGACATGGCCAGCATCATCGCCGAGCGCTGACCCGCTCGATCCGGTCCGGCGTGACGAGCGGCGATCAGGCGCCCGCCGGCGTCGGGGCAGGCTCTGGCAGCCCGGCATCCGCCGCCAGGAGCTGGGCCTTGTCCGTCCGTTCCCACGGCAGGTCCAGGTCCAGCCGACCGAAGTGCCCGTACGCGGCGGTCTGCCGATAGATCGGGCGGCGCAGGTCGAGCGCCGCGATGATGGACGCCGGCCGCAGGTCGAAGTGGCGCTCGATCAGCGACTGGATCTGGTCGTCGGCGACCTTGCCCGTGCCGAACGAGTCGACCGAGAAGCTGATGGGCCGGGCGATGCCGATGCCGTAGGCGACCTCCACCTCGAACCGGTCAGCGAGACCCGCCGCGACCACGTTCTTGGCGACCCACCGGGCGGCGTACGCGGCGGACCGGTCCACCTTGGTCGGATCCTTGCCGGAGAAGGCGCCACCACCGTGACGCGCCATCCCACCGTACGAGTCCACGATGATCTTGCGGCCGGTCAGGCCGGCGTCGCCCATCGGACCGCCGGTGACGAAGCGGCCGGTGGGGTTGACGTGCATGACGGGGTCCGTGTCGCGCAGCTCCCGCGGGATGATCGGCAGGATGACCGCCTCCACGAGGTCCTGGCGGAGCCGCTCCGGACGGACGTCCGGGTCGTGCTGCGATGAGACGACGACGGTCCGGACGCGGACCGGGACGCCGTGCTCGTACTCCACCGTGACCTGTGTCTTGCCGTCCGGTCGCAGGTACGGGAACTGACCGGACTTGCGGACCTCGGCCAGTCGCCGTGCCATGCGATGGGCCAGCGCGATGGGCAGGGGCATCAGCTCCGGCGTCTCGCGGCAGGCATATCCGAACATCATCCCCTGGTCGCCGGCGCCCAGCTCGAACGCGGAGGCGGCATCGTCGCGGACCTCCAGCGCCGCGTCCACCCCCTGCGCGATGTCCGAGGACTGCGCGTGCACGGACACGAGCGTGCCGCAGGTCTGGTAGTCGAACCCGTACTCCGCCCGGGTGTAGCCGATGTCTCGGACCGTCTCGCGGACGACCTGCTGGAAGTCCACGTAGGTGGACGTCGTGATCTCGCCGAGCACCAGGACGAGGCCCGTCGTCGTGGCCGTCTCGCAGGCGACGCGGGCGTTCGGGTCGTCGCGCAGGATCGCGTCCAGGATCGCGTCGCTGATCTGGTCGCACATCTTGTCCGGGTGGCCTTCGGTGACCGACTCGGACGTGAACAGGTACTGGGCGGCGTCGACGATGCTCACGGGATCCTCGCTGCGGGCGAACGACCGGAGGGTACCACCGGCCCGACCCAGGCCATGGGCACTCAGGCCACGGTCGCCGAGCGGCGGCGTTCGCGCCACGCGGCCATCCCGGGCAGGTCCATCGGCGAGACGTCGGCGGGGGCGAATCCGAAGACCGCCCCCAGGAACGCGAGGCGAGCTTCGGTGGCGGCACGGATCGCGGTCTCGCCACGGAACCCATGGCCCTCCCCCTCGAACGCCAGATACGCATGGGGGATCGCGTTGGCCGCCAGCGCGGCGACGATCGCCTCCGCCTGGCTGGGTGGCACCACGCGGTCCTCCGTTCCCTGGAGGACGAGGACCGGGCATGACACCTCGTCCAGGTAGTGCACCGGCGAGCGCTGGCGATAGCGCTCGGCCATCGCCGGGTACGGCCCGACCAGACGCTCCAGGTAGCGTGACTCGAACTTGTGGGTGTCCTGGGTGAGCGTCTCGAGGTCGGCGACCCCGTACTGGCTGATGCCGGCCGCAAAGACGTCCCGGAAGGCCAGTGCCGCAAGGGTCGTGAACCCGCCGGCGCTGCCGCCCTCGATGGCCAGCCGGTCCGGGTCGACATCCCCGCGGGCGACGAGGAACCGGGCGGCCGCGACACAGTCGTCGACGTCGACGACACCCCAGCCCCCGTCCAGCGCCTGGCGGTAGGGCCGGCCGTACCCGGAGCTGCCCCCGTAATCGACATCGACCACGGCGATGCCTCGGCTCGTCAACAGCTGCGTGTCGAGATCAAGGGCGGTGGAGGCGTTGGCCGTGGGTCCACCGTGCGAGCGGACGACGAGCGGCGGCCGCTCACCGGGTAGGCCGGCGACGTCCGGGTTGGTCGGCGCGTAGTACAGGGCATGCGCCATGCGCCCGTCCGTGGACGGGAAGGTGATGGATTCCGGCACGGCGATCCAGGACGGATCGATGGTCGTGGACGAGGACCGGCGAAGGACCCCGGCCGGAGCGAGCGTCGCGGCATCGAACGCGGCCACCACCGTGGCCTCCGCCGGCGAGCCGGCCAGGGCGACCACCAGCGCGCCGTGGGCGCGGAGGCCGGCGACCTCCGTGTACGGCGAGTCGATCTCGCCGATCAGCCGACCGGGGGCGATGTGGATGACGCGGTCCGCACCGCCACGCCGGGCGATGGCCATGATGCTGCCGTCGGCGAGGAACGCGTACGACGAGCGGTCCAGGGTCCAGGCCGGGTCGGCGAACTCCGCGTCCGTGGGCGCCAGCGGTTCCAGTCGCGGCCCGTCCACGACCCGGTACAGGTTCCACCAGCCGCTTCGGTCGCTGACGAGATGGAGTGTCCCGTCCGGCGCCCACTCCGGCTGGACGATGGATTCCTCCGGGCCACCGGCGGCCAGGTCGGACCGGCCCAGGCTGCCATCCAGCTCGACATCGGCCACCCGCAGGCGTGTCGCGTCCCACGGCATGTCGGGGTGGTCCCACTCCAGCCACGCCAGGCGGCGGCCGTCCGGCGATGGTCGTGGCGACACGATGAAGTCGGGACCCTCGTACAGGACGCGGGGTGAGCGATCCCCGTCCAGCGGAACGTCGACGATGGCGGCAGCCGGCGATCCGTCTGCGCTGTGGTCCTCACGGATGGCGATGAACCGCCGCCGGCCCGGATCGGATCGCAGGTCGCCGTAGCGGTACGGGCCGTCCGGCGTGATGGCCTCCGGCATCGCGCCGCCCGGATCCAGCCGGTACAGCCGACCATCCTCGCGGTTCGAGAACACTACGGTGCCGCCGGCGACGGTGTACGCGCCCCCGCCGTATTCATGGACCCGGCTCCGGACGTCGAACGGCGGCGGCGTCAGGTCCTCCGTGGTCCCATCCGCCGCGCGCCGGACGAGGACGTTCCTGCCGCCCTCGACCGGGCGACCCTCCAGCCAGTAGACGTCGTCGCCGTCCACCCACGGCTCGGCGAGCCGGACGGCATCCGCGAGCAGGTCATCGACGCCGATCGCGGAGGGCCACGTCCCGTACGGGGCCGTGGGCGGTTCCTGGGCGTCGCCGGTCAGGGTCTCCTCAACCATGGGCACCCGCCCTCACGTGCCGTGCTGCCACGAGGCGACGTACTCGGCCTGCTCGGCGGTCATCGGCTCCAGCTCGATGCCGAGCGCCGCGAGCTTGAGACGGGCGACCTCGGCGTCGATCGCCTCCGGCACGATGTAGACCCTGGGTTCCAGCTCGCCGTGATGGCCGGCCACGTACTCCGCGGACAGGGCCTGGTTGGCGAAGCTCATGTCCATGACCGCGGCCGGGTGACCTTCCGCTGCACCCAGGTTCACGAGGCGCCCTTCGGCGATGAGGTGCAGCTTCTTGCCGCCCAGGTCGAACTCCTGGACGTTGTCGCGGACCTCACGGACGTGGCCCTCGGCCAGCGCCCGGAGCGCCGCGAGGTCCAGCTCCGCGTCGAAATGGCCGGAGTTGGCCATGATCGCGCCGTCACCCATCGCCTCGAAGTGCTCCCGCCGGAAGACGTTGAGGTTGCCCGTCGCGGTCACGAACAACTCGCCCCAGCGGGCCGCGTCCGCGTGGGTCATCACGCCGTAGCCGTCCATCAGCGCCTCCAGGGCGCGGACCGGGTCCACCTCCACGATCGTCACGTGCGCGCCATGGCCGGCCATCCGCGAGGCGATCCCCTTGCCGACCCAGCCATATCCGGCGATGACGACCTTGCGGCCGGCGATGAGGATGTTGGTCGCCCGCAGGATGCCGTCGACCGTGCTCTGGCCGGTCCCGTAGCGGTTGTCGAACAGGTGCTTCGTCTGGGCCTCGTTGACGGCCACGACCGGGAAGCCGAGGGCGCCGGCGGCGGCCATCGCCTTGAGCCGGATGACCCCGGTCGTCGTCTCCTCCGTGCCGGCCAGGACCTCACGGACCTGGTCGGGCCGGTCGCTGTGCAGGAGGGAGACGAGGTCGCAGCCGTCATCCATGGTGATGTGCGGGCGCGTGTCGGCCACCGCGTTCAGATGAGCGTAGTAGGTATCGCGGTCTTCGCCGCGCCGGGCGTGCGTGGCGATGCCGTATTCGGCGACGAGCGCGGCCGCCACGTCATCCTTGGTGGACAGCGGGTTGGAGGCGGCGAGGACGACCTCGGCGCCACCGGCCTTGAGGGTCCGCATCAGGTTCGCGGTCTCGGTCGTGACGTGCAGGCAGGCGCCGATTCGCAGGCCGTCCAGCGGGCGATCCCGCTCGAACCGCTCCCGGATGAGTCGCAGGACGGGCATCTCGCGCTCCGCCCACTCGATGCGCCGCACGCCCTCGGCGGCGAGGCCGAGATCGGTGACGTCGTGGGCTGGCTGGGTGGCAGAAGCGGTCATCGGACGTGGGTCTCCTTGCGCGAGAAGAGGCGGCGCAGCGGCGCCGTGAGGTCGGCCCATGGTGAGCCGAGTCGATGGATCAGGCGTTCCTCGAAGCGGGCGTGCTCGGCGTAGCCCAGCCGGCGGTAGGCGTTGATCGCAGGGGGATTGTCCGCGCGGACGTTGAGGGCCACCTGGTCGCTGGTCCGCAGCAGCTCGGCGGTGACGGCGCCGGTCACGGCCGTCGCGAAGCCCCGGCCCCGGTGGTCGACATGGGTCAGCACGTTGCCCACCACGGCCAGGCGCGCGCTTCGGCTGACGACATGGGTCCCGGCCGCGGCGACGAGCTGCCCGTTCACGCGCATCCCGTAGTAGACGCCGTCCGCGATGGCACTGGATGGCAGCCACGCGGCGAAGCCCAGCTGGTAGAGCCGGTTGAGCTCCCCGATCTCCACCGGCAGCAGCCGCTCCACGGTCGCCGGGTACGGTCGGAAGCGCGCCCGGTCCACCCACATCCGGACCATCTGCGGGCCCGGGTCGACCCGGTAGTGGGCCTCGACGGCGGGCAGCATGGACGTCCGAGCGGCGATGTACGCCGCGCGGGGTCGGATGACATCGCGCAGGACGGCGCTGATCCCGTCCGCCCGACCCATGACGAAGATGGGCTGGGGCGTCGGACCCGTGTACTCCAGGCCGACCGCGACGAGCTCGTCGCCGTCGTATGCCGCACCCCAGCGCGTCCGCCCGAACTCGCGCTCCTCCAGGTCGCAGATGGCGTAGGCGGCGTACAGCCGGTCCTGCTCGAGGAAGGCTCGCAGGATCGCCCGGTCCGTGGTGGGACGGGCGATGGCCTGCGATCGGCGGCCAAGGACGACCGTCGTCATCAGGCGGGCACCGCCGTGGTGGCACCCATCCCGTGGCGCCGCTGGTCGCGGCGGGCGACCGCCTCGGCGATGGATGCGCCGTACGGGGCCCGCAGGACGCCCTCGTCCGTGATGATCCCGGTGATCAGAGCGGCGGGCGTGACGTCGAACGATGGGTTGCGGACCGCCGTGTCGGGCGGCGCGATGCGCTGACCGCGGATGCTCAGGACCTCGTCCGCCTTGCGCTCCTCGATGGGAATCGCCGCGCCATCCTCGGCGGCTGGGTCCACGCTGCTCATGGGCGCGGCCACGTAGAACGGGATGCCGTGGCGCGCGGCCAAGACCGCGAGGGTATAGGTGCCGACCTTGTTGGCCGTATCGCCCTGGGCCGCGATGCGGTCGGCGCCCACGATGATCACGTCCACCTCGCCGCTCGCCATGAGGTGCCCGGCCGCCACGTCCGGGATGAGCGTGTGCGGCACGCCCGCCTGGGCCAGCTCCCAGGTCGTGAGGCGCGCCCCCTGGAGATAGGGCCGCGTCTCATCGACCCACACGTGGACGTCGCGTTCGGCGTGATGTGCGGCCTGCACGACGCCGAGCGCCGTGCCGTACTGGCCGCACGCGAGCGGCCCGGTGTTGCAGTGCGTGAGCAACCGCAGCGGGCGAGCCTCCGGGAACGTCAGTTCGTCCAGGCCGAAGCGCGCGATCCGACCGTGATCCTCCGTGGCCTCGAAGACGATGGCATCCGCCTCCGCTCGCACGGCCGCGGCGATGACCGAGCCGTCTTCGCTCAGGTCGCCGACCCGCTCCACGGCCGCCATGACCCGGTCCAGCGCCCAGCCCAGGTTGACGGCCGTCGGGCGGGCATTGCGCAGGGCGTTGGCCGCGCCGCGCAGGGTGGCACGCCGCGCGTACGGTCTCGTCGAGATGGACTTCGCGGCGGTCAGGGCCATGCCGATCGCGGCGACCTGCCCGATGGCCGGTGCGCCGCGCACGATCATCTCGCGGATGGCGTGGGCCGCCTGCGCCGCTGACCGGCACTCGTACTCCACGAGGACGTCCGGGAGGCGCCGCTGGTCGACGATGTAGAGGATCCCGTCCTCCTCGCGGAACGGGGTGCGGAAGCCGCTGGGAGGGCCGGGGTCCGGACCGTCTCCGGGCGTCGCCACCGTCCCTCCGGCCGAGGCCGGATCCAGGATCGCGCCGGCGGCCTCCGCGGATGCCCGCTGCAGGACCTGCGCCGCGCCCACCACCGTGGCGGCACCCTGGAACAAGTCGCTGGCGAACTGGCGGAAGAACCGCCGGCGTGCGGCGATGGCCGGGTCCATGGCTTCCGCGGCGTCGTCGGGGGGCGTCGCAGCGCCGTCCGGGTCAGGGGGCTCGGCCAACGGCACGTCCTCCGGCGCTGACCGGCTCAGTACTTGATGACGCTGGACACGCGCCGCCCCTCGAGCCGATCGCGGCCCTTGAGGAAGTCCAGCTCCACGAGGAAGGCCAGTCCCACGACCTCGCCCTTCAGGCGCTCCACGAGCTCGATCGTCCCCTTGACCGTGCCGCCGGTCGCGAGCAGGTCGTCCACGATGAGGACCTTCTGCCCTGGCTGGACCGCGTCACGGTGGATCTCCAGCGTGTTGGAGCCGTACTCCAGCGCGTACTCCACGGTGATCGTCTCTGCCGGGAGCTTGCCCAGCTTGCGGACGGGGACGAGGCCGGCGCCCAGCTGGTAGGCCATGGGCGCGCTGAAGATGAACCCGCGCGACTCCATCCCGACGACCAGGTCCACGGGATCGTCCGCGTACGGCTCCAGCATCAGGTCGATGGCCTCCTTGTAGTCGGCCGGATCCTTGAGCAGGGTGGTGATGTCGTAGAAGAGGATGCCCGGCTTGGGGAAGTCCGGGATCTCGCGGATCCGCTCGCGCAGCGCCTCAGCGGACATCAGTGGCCTCCATGGATCCATCATCGTGGGCGGGGATGCTGGTGGGCGCGCCTCGTGGGGGGCGCCGGCCCGAAGTCTACCGCAGCGACCGGGCCACCCCTCACACGGGCGGCGGCGATGGGACGGGGCGCGGCGCTCGCAGGCGACCGCTGAGGGCCAGGCCGGCGAGACCGGCCACGATCGCGATCCCGAACCCGACCACCAGGCCGGGCACCACGGTCCCCTCCGCCCGGACCGCGGCGGCGACCAGGGCCCCGGTCACGCCGGTCCCGAGTGCCGTCCCCAGGGAATCGGTCAGCGACAGCGCCGCCGACGCGGACCCCTGCTCCCCGACGGGCGCCTCGCGCAGCACGATCAGGGTCAGCGGCGCGTAGGCCAGGCCCATCCCGAGGCCCGCGATGCCGAACGTCGGGACCGCCAGCCACGGCGAGACGTCGGGGGACAGCACGATGCCGAACGACGCCAGGCCGATCACGACGACGACCAGTCCCGCCTGCACGAATCGGTCGGGCGGGTAGCGCTGGGCGAGCCGGGCCTGGATCCACGAGCCGGCGGCCCAGGCCAACGTGGCCGCGGTCAACGAGATCCCCGCCTCGATGGCCGACTGGCCGCGCCAGTCGATGAGGGTCAGGGCCACGTAGGCGTCCACCGCGAAGAACGTGAAGGTCAGGATGCCGCGCATCATCACCGCGGCCGGCAGTCCGCGCGCCAGGCGCAGCGTGCCGGGCGGCGTCAGGGCACGCAAGGCGGGCAGGCCGACGATGACGCCAGCCACCACGAGCCCCACCAGCAGGGCTGTCTCGCCGGTGGACAGGCCGGCGAGGAACAGGCCGGCCCCCACCGCGACCAGCAGCGCCTGTGGCAACCGGCGCCGGAACGAGGCGGTCGCTGCCGCCTCCGCGGCCGCGGCGGCA
>Ga0307505_10002510_pt1 | contig 12646 bp, 13 predicted proteins | sample 23_S_MG_FD_202183 | JGI IMG/M metagenome (GOLD analysis project Ga0307505, IMG submission 202183) | Soil microbial communities from Populus trichocarpa stands in riparian zone in the Pacific Northwest, United States - 23_S | ecosystem: Environmental > Terrestrial > Soil > Riparian zone > Trees...
GCTGGTTGAACACCGACACGCCGAGGATGTCCGAGGGCAGCAGGTCGGGGGTGAACTGCACGCGCGCGAACCGCGCGCCGATCGAGGCGGCGAGGCTCTTGGCGAGCGTGGTCTTGCCGGTGCCGGGGAAGTCGTCCACCAGCACGTGGCCGCCGGCGGCGAAGGCGGCGAGGAGTTTCCTTACCTGCGCGTGCTGGCCGCGCATCACCTTCTCGATGTTGGCGGCGATGCGCTCGAACAGGCGCCGCGCGTCGCTGGCGGCCATGCCTAGAACCTCTCCGCCGCCGGCGCCTTGTCCATGGCGCAGATGTTAGCCCACGCGGCGCTCGGCCATCGCGGCGAGCGCCGCGCCGCCGGCCACCAGCGCGCAGCTCGCCGCCAGCAGCCAGCTGGCCGGGGCATCGCCGTTGGCCACCAGCAGCGCCGTGGAGAGGACGGGCGCGGCATAGGACAGCGCGCCGAGCAGCGGCAGGCTGCCGCGCTTGGTGCCGTGATCCCAGAGGAAGAACGCCGCGCCCACCGGGCCGGCGCCGAGCAGCAGGATGGCGAGCCATTCGCGTCGCGACGGCAGCACCGTGGTCTCCAGCAGCGCATGCGCGACGAGCGCGAGGAGCGTCACCGCGACGCAGGCGAGGGCCACCAGCGCCGAGGGTGCGCCGGCGTGGCGCCGGTTGGCCACCGAGTAGGCCGACCAGACGAAGGCGCAGGCGAGCGCGGCGCCGTAGCCCAGGGCATGGCGCGGCGAGAGCGCAAGCGCGCCGCGCGAGGCGACGATCAGCCAGGCGCCGGCGAGGCCGAGCGCGACGCCGGCGAGGTGCCAGCGGTTGACCTTCGCCGCGCCGCTCGCGGCGGCGATCACCACGATGAGCAGCGGCCACAGGTAGGCGATGAGGCTCGCCTCCGCCACCGGCGCGTTGGCGAGCGCCACGAAGTAGAAGAAGTGATAGCCGCCCAGCGCCGCGACGGCCAGCAGCAGGGCGCCGCAGTGCGCGCGCGCCGCGCGCCACAGGTTCACGCGGCGGGCGGCGGCGAAGAGGAGCCCGACGACGCTGGCGACGGCGAAGGTGAGGGCGAGCAGCTGCAGCGGCGGGATGCGGGTCGCGCCGGCGGTGAGCAGCGCGAGCGTCGACCAGAGCAGGACCGCGGCGCCGCCGGCGAGCGTGGCGGCGTTCACGTCCGAAGCGGCGGTCGCTGCCTCGCGCGATACCAGCGCAGGACGCGCACCTCGCCCTTCACGAAGCGGTAGACGATGACGTGGCCGGTGTTCGGGACAGCATGGCGACGCACGCCGGGTGTCGCCGTCTGCGTACCGATCCCTGGCTGGGCCTGGATCAGTGCGACCGAACGCTCCAGGCGCGCCGTCACCATTTCAGCGGCGAGCGGATCTTCTGCGGCGATGCGGTCAAGAGAATTCGTGAGCGCCGCGGCAGCGCGGCGTGACCAGCTAGGCGGCTTGCTTGTGTCCGCGGGCATGCGACACGATCACCGCCCGCGCCCGGCGCATGACTTCCTTGTGCGCGATGCCTTTGCCCGAGGCGAACTCGGCATCCGACGCCGCGCATTCGCGCACGTCTTCCTCGCAGGCGTCGAACCCGTCGCGCAGCACGAACCGCAGCATCGCCTTCGGGGTGCGGCCCGCTTCGCTGGCGAGCCGTTCGAGGCGGCGCTGTTGCGCCGGCGTCAGGGCAAGTTGCTTCATCGCGGCCGCAGTTTATCAGGCCTTTGCACCACTGCCTGCTAGAGCGCGGCGGCGAGCTCCGCGCCCTCCAGCATGGCGCGCTTGGCGTCGAGCTCGCCCGCTTCCTTCGCGCCGCCGATCAGGTGCTTCGCCGGCAGCGGGCGCAGCGGCTCCTGCCCGGCGCAGATCACCACCGTGTCGGCCGGGATGACGCTTTCCTTGCCGTCCACCGCAATATGCACGCCGGCATCGTCGATGCGCTGGTACGTCACCCCTTTGATGGACTTGACGCCGTTGCGCGCGAGTTCCGCGCGATGCACCCAGCCGGTGGTGCGGCCGAGCGTCGCGCCGAAAGGGGTGCCCGAGCGCTTGAGCATGGTGATGCGGTGCGCCGGGTGCGGGGCGGGCAGGCCCTTGGGGTCGAGCGCGCCCGAAACAGCGGGGTCCTGCACGATGCCCCAGTGCGCGGCGAAGGCCTTGGCGTCGAGGGTCGCGCGCTCGTTGCGCTCGAGGAGATAGAGCGCGACGTCGAAGCCGATACCGCCGGCGCCGATGATCGCCACGTTCCTGCCGGCCTGCACGCGGCCGGAGAGCAGGTCCACGTAGCCGACGACGCTCTTGTGGTCGATGCCGGGGATGGCCGGCTTGCGCGGGTCGATGCCGGTGGCGAGCACCACTTCGTCGAACTGTCCGAGTTCGGCCGCGCCCGGTGCATGGTTGAGCAGCACCTTGGCGCCGGTGCGGCGGATACGCTCGGCGTAGTAGGCGACCGATTCGCCGAATTCCAGCTTGCCCGGGATCTTCTTCGCGAGGTTGAACTGGCCGCCGAGCTCGGCGGCCTTCTCGAACAGCACCACCTCGTGGCCGCGCTCGGCCGCCACCGCCGCGCAGGACAGGCCCGCCGGGCCGCCGCCGACCACGGCGACGCGCTTTTTCTTCTTCGTGGGCGCGAACACCAGTTGCGATTCGCGGCCGGCACGCGGATTGACCACGCAGCTCGCCGGCTGGTTGATGAAGTAGTGATCCAGGCAGGCCTGGTTGCAGGCGATGCAGATGTTGATGCCGGCGCGGTCGCCCGCTTTCGCCTTGTTGGCGAAGGCCTCGTCGGCGAGGAAGGCGCGGGCGAGGGACACCATGTCGGCGTCGCCGCGCGCGAGGATCTCCTCGGCGATCTCGGGAGCGTTGATGCGGTTCGAGGCGACCACCGGGATCTTCACCGCTTCCTTGATCGGGCGCGTCGCCCAGGCGAAGCCGCCGCGCGGCACCGCCTGCGCGATGGTCGGGATGCGCGCCTCGTGCCAGCCGATGCCGGAGTTGAGGATGTCGGCGCCGGCTGCTTCCACGGCGCGCGCCACCTGCTGCATTTCCCGCGTCGACAGGCCGCCCTCGACCAATTCGAGCACCGAGAGGCGATAGACGAGGATGAAGTCCCTGCCGGCCGCCGCGCGCACCGCCTTCACCACTTCCACCGGGAAGCGCATGCGGTTCTCCAGCGACCCGCCCCAGCCGTCCTGGCGCTGGTTGGTGCGCGGCACGAGGAACTGCGTGAGGAGGTAGCCTTCCGAGCCCATCACCTCGACGCCGTCGTAGCCGGCGTCGCGCGCGAGTTTCGCGGCCGCCGCGAAATCGGCGATGGTGCTTTCGATCTCGGCGGCGGCGAGCTCGCGCGGCGCGTGCTGGTTGATCGGCGCCTTCAGCGGCGAGGGCGCGACGATCCCCGGGTGGTAGCCGTAGCGCCCGGAGTGCAGGAGCTGCAGCACGATGCGCCCGCCCGCGGCGTGCACCGCCCGCGGGATGACGCGGTGCTTCGCCGCATCCTCCGCGGTGCTCAGCTGGGCGCGGTGCGTCGTGAGGTTGCCGGCGTCGTTCGGCGAGAAGCCGCCGGTGACGATCAGCGCCGCGCCGCCCTTCGCGCGCTCGGCATAGAACGCAGCCAGCCGCGCCATGCCGTCCGGCCGCACCTCCAGCCCCATGTGCATCGAGCCCATGAGGATGCGGTTCGGCAGCGTGACGAAGCCGAGGTCGAGGGGGCGGAAGAGGTTAGGATAGGGCACAAAAGGGGACTGTCCCTATTATTCTCATTTGCAAATGAGAATAATAGGGACAGTCCCCAATTCTATCTGCGCGTGACCAGTACCGTCCCCGCCAGAATCAGAACGCCGCCGGCCAGCGCGGCGGCGGGAAGCGCTTCGCCGAGGAACAGCCAGCCCCAGAAGATGCCGAACAGCGGGATGAGGTAGGTGACGGTGAGCGCGCGCGTCGCGCCGACGTCCGCGATCAGGCGGAAGTAGAGGACGAAGGCGAAGGCGCTCGCCAGCAGCGCGAGCGCCAGCAGGTTGGCGACGGCGAGCGGTGTCGGCTGCGCCAGGGGCGGCAGGAAGGGCAGCAGCGGGACGAGGACCACCGCCGCGGCGAGCTGGTTGCCGGCGGCCATGCCGCGCGGCGTCGCGCCGCGCGCGAAGCGCTTGATCAGCACGCCCACTACCCCGTAGAGGCAGCAGGCGCCGAGCGCGGCCGCCACCGCCCAGCCGAACAGCGGATCCGCCGCGGTGGCGGCATCCGGGCGCGCGATCAGCGCCACGCCTGCGATGCCGAGCGCGAGGCCCGTCGCCTTGCGCGCCGTGACGCGCTCATCGCCCGCGAGCGCGGCCCAGGCGAGGCCGAAGATCGGCGAGGTGGCGTTGGTGATGGACAGCAGCGAGGCCGGCGCGTGGATCGACGCGAAGGAGTAGAGGACGAAGGGCGCGGCGATGCCGACCGTGCCCATCAGCAGGTAGAACCGCCAGTGCGCGCGCAGGCCGGGATCGAAGCCGATGGCCCGGAACCACGCCAGAAGCGCCAGGCCCCCGAGCAGCACACGCAACTCCGCAGTCCAGGCCGGCCCGAACACCGGCGCGGCGATGCGCATGAAGATGAAGGCCGCGCCCCAGAGCGCGGCCAGGGCCACCAGGCGGGCATAGTCGGCCGGGGTCACGACGGCATCTTATGCCGTTGCCCTTCATCGAGCTCGCCATTTTCGGACGCCACGGCATCATGTCCGAAAATGGCGAGCAGGCTTTTCCTGTGGCCGCCACAATGGCTCCCATGACCCTGGATCCCCACACCTGTTACCGTGCCCTGAAGGCGCGCGACGCGCGCTTCGACGGGCGCTTCTTCGTCGCGGTGTCCTCGACGCGCATCTACTGCCGCCCGGTGTGCACGGTGAAGCCGCCCCGGCGCGAGAACTGCCGCTTCTACCCGAGCGCCGCCGCCGCCGAATCGGGCGGCTACCGGCCCTGCCTGCGCTGCCGGCCGGAGCTCGCGCCGGGCAACGCCAGCGTGGACGCCACCTCGCGCCTGGCGCAGGCCGCAGCGAGCCTGATCGAGGACCGCGCGCTCGACGCAGACGGCCTGGAAGCCGTCGCCGCGCGCCTCGGGATCACCGACCGGCACCTGCGCCGTGCCTTCGGCGCCGAGTTCGGCGTCTCGCCGGTGGAGTTCGCGCAGACGCAGCGCCTGCTGCTCGCCAAGCGCCTGCTCACCGACACCGCCTTGCCGGTCACCGAGATCGCGTTCGCCAGCGGCTTCGGCAGCCTGCGGCGCTTCAACGCCCTGTTCAAAGAGCGCTACCGCCTGCAGCCGGGACAACTGCGCCGCCACATGCGCGTCGCGACGGCGCCCGCGGCCGACGCCCTGAACTTCGAACTGAGCTTCCGCCCGCCCTACGACTGGGCGGCGACCGGCGCCTTCCTCGGCGCGCGCGCGATCGCCGGCGTCGAGGCGCTGGAGGAGGGCCGCTACCGCCGCACCGTGCGCATCGCGCAGGAAGGCAAGGACCACCTGGGCTGGGTCGAAGTCTCGCTGTCGGCGAAGAAGCCCGCGCTGCGCGTCGCGGTGTCCCCGTCGCTCGCCCGCGTGCTCCCGCCCGTGCTGTCGCGCGTCAAGTCGCTGATGGACCTCGCCTGCAACCCGGCCGAGGTGGCGCAGGCGTTGGGCGAGTTGGCGAAGGAGCATCCCGGCATGCGCGTCCCCGGCGCCTTCGACGGCTTCGAGGTCGCGGTGCGCGCGATCCTCGGCCAGCAGGTCACCGTCGCCGCCGCGCGCACCGTGGCGGGTCGTTTCGCCGCCGCCTTCGGCGATCCGGTGGATACGCCCTTTGCGGGCTTGAGCACGATCTTCCCGGCCGCGGCGCGGATTGCGGACCTGCCCTACGGGCGCATCGCGCGCCTGGGCATGCCCGGTGCCCGCGCCCGCACGGTGCTCGCGCTCGCGCGTGCCGTGGCGGACGGCGAGCTCGACCTGGTGCCGAACGCGGACATCGAGGCGACGCTGGACAAGCTGCGCGCGCTGCCGGGCGTGGGCGAATGGACCGCGCAGTACATCGCGATGCGCGCGCTCGCCTGGCCCGACGCGTTCCCCCATACCGACCTGGGCGTCATGAAGGCGCTCGGGATGAAGGACGCGCGCCGCGTGCTGGCGGCCGGCGAGGCCTGGCGGCCCTGGCGCGCGTACGCGGTGATGCACCTCTGGAACTCACTGACCAAGGACCGACCATGACGACCTACGACTATTTCAGGAGCCCGCAGGGGCGCATGCTGCTGGTGGCGGACGACAAGGCGCTCACGAGCGCCAGCTTCATCGGGCAGAAGTACGCTCCGCGCGTCCAGGCGGACTGGAAGCGCGATCCCCGGAACGCGCTGCTCCTGCAGGCGAAGCGCGAACTGGCCGAGTACTTCTCCGGCAAGCGCCGGCGCTTTTCCGTGAAGCTCGCCCCGCGCGGCACGCCGTTCCAGCGCTCGGTGTGGAAAGCCATCTCGGGCGTCGGCTTCGGCAGAACCATCCCCTACGCGGAACTGGCGCGGCGCGCGGGGCGCCCGGGCAGCGCGCGCGCCGCGGGCGCGGCCACGGGGAGGAATCCGATCGGCATCATCGTGCCCTGCCACCGCATCGTCGGCTCGAACGGCTCGCTCACCGGCTACGCCGGCGGGTTGAACAAAAAGCGCGCGCTGCTGGCGCTGGAGGCAGGGCGCTAGGCGGCGGAGCGCACGTACTTGCGCGACGTGCGCGGGTCGAGCGCGGTGCGCTTGGCCACCTCGGCGTAGGTGCCGAGGCGCCGGTAGAGCAGGGCGCTGTAGCCGGACAGCAGTTCGTCGGCCGTGAGTTCGCCCGCGCGCAGCTTCGCCACCAGCGCTTCCTCTTCGCCGGGAGCGGCCTGCGCCGGCTCGCCGGCGTACCTCCCGGTCAGCAGGATGCGGCGCACCGCCTGCTCGAGCTCCCTGACGTTGCCGGGCCAGGGATAGCCTTTCGGCAGGCCGTCCTCGATCGCCCGCAGCACCGTGCCGGCGAGCCCGGCCGCGTCTTCTCCCGCGATGCGCGCCACCAGCAGGCGCACCAGCTGCTCGAGCTCCGCGCCGGACTCGGCGATCCTCTGGCGCAGCGTCGGCGCCTCGATCACGTCCGAGCACAGGCGGTAGAAGAAATCGTTGCGAAAGCGCCCTTCGCGGCGCAGCGCGCCGAGCGGCTGGTTGGTGGCGGCGATGACCCGGCCGGCGAAGCGCTTCTTCTCCCGGCCGCCGACCGGCGTGAAGGTGCGCTCCTGCAGCACCTGCAGCAGCTTGATCTGGGTGGGCACCGAGACCTCGCCGATCTCGTCGAGGAACAGGGCGCCGTGCTCGTTGCAGCGCTCGAACACGCCGACGTGGTGCTCGATGGCCCCGGTGAAGGCGCCCTTGCGGTGGCCGAACAGCTCGGACTCGATCAGCGTCTCGGGGAACTGCGACAGGTTGATGGCGATGAAGGTCTCGGTGAAGTTGGCGGCGAAGCGGCGCCGCGCGCGGTCGTAGGGGATGTAGCCCGCGCGGCCGATGGCGGCGGCCACCGCGCCCTTGCCGGTGCCGGTCTCGCCGAGCAACAGCGTGGAGAAGTCCTCCATGCGGTTCCACAGCGAGGATTCGAAGGCGCGCATGTCGTGGGTGACGAGGTTGTTCCACAGCGCCTCGCGCAGCCGGCGCATCGACTCGCAGTCGCCGGCGAGCGCGCGCTGGATGAAGTAAAAGCCGCGGCGCAGCTGGAAGAAGAGGGCGAAGTAGCGCACCGCGCGCTCCTCGTCGAAGCCGCTGCGCACCAGGTCGCCGATCGCCTCCTCGGCGAACGGCGCCGGCAGCGGCTCGCCGCCCTTGCCCGCCTGGCGCTCGATCAGCGCGTCGAGCTGCGGCACCGCGCGCTGGTAGCAGACGTAGAGGAACGCGGGCTCCAGGAGCTTGCGGTCTTCGGCGCTCAGGTGGTCCACGTTGGCCGCGCCATCGCGCAGGAACGGTTCCAGCCTCGGCACCACCACGCGGGCGAGGGCCTCGCGATCCACCAGTTGCACGCCGGGGGCGAGCCGGAGGATGAGTTCGGTGCGCTGCCTGCTGAAGGGATTGCCGTAGACGACGTCCGCGAGGGCAGCGAAGAAAGGGCGGTCGGCAGGAGGGATCTTTGGCATTGCCATGCATTAAATGTACTTAGTTACTTCATAAATTGCCATTCTTGAATTGGCTAGGTAATCAGAATCCATGAATTAATTATTTCCGATCAAATAGTTGTACCTCTGGCATGGCGGCTGCTCATAGAGGCATGGGATCAAGCTTCGGAGAAAACCATGAACGGGCAGCCCAGCAACAGGACCTTGAAGATTCGCCTGACGACCCGCGAGCTGGAGGTGATCCAGCTGGTCGCACAGGGCTGCACCTACGCGCAGGCCGCCGAGCGGCTCGGCGTGTCGCTGCACACGATCACCACGCACATCAAGAACGCCTACCGGAAGCTGGACGTGCATTCCGCCGGCGCGGCGGTGATGCGCGCGGTGCAGTTGCGCATTCTCGGGGAGGGCTGAGCCATGAGCGCAAGACGCCTGTCGATCGCTTTGCCTGCGGCGCTGCTCGTTCTTGCCGCGGGCACAGCAGGCTGCGCATCCAAGGGATCCAGTGCAGCTGCACCGTCCTACGCGTGGATTGCCCACGGCAACTCCGCGACGCCGATCCCGCCGGCGGGTTTTCCATCGGAACCTCGGGTGGTCACCGACACCGCCGTGGCGATCGTGCAGGTGTCAAATGAGCCCGAGCCGGTGCCCGGGACTGCCGGACTGCGGTCGGAATACCCGTCAACCGGGTCAGCACATGCGGCATTCGGCGGCAATGCCACGCATCGCGGCGGGCTCACGGGATTCGATCCGCGCATCGTGCCGGCATGCTTTTTCATGATGCCGGTGTGCATCGCGGCTATCGTCGTGATCTCCGCCATCGCGAACCGCAGGTCCAAGCGTCCTTCTGCCGCCTCCGGCTTCGACGCGGACGATGGCAGCGGGCGGCCGCCCGTGACCAAAGCCCAGTCCGCGCGCATGGCGGCGGCGGTCTCGAGAAAGTTGCAGGAGACGGACTTCGGCCGTCGGCTGACGCCGCGCCTGGCGCTGGCCGAAGACGACGCGGCGGCGTATCCGCGAATCGTCGTGCATCTGCGCGCGGCCAACCTGCGCGCGGAGGGCAACACGGTCCAGTTCCTTCTCGAGGCGAGCGCGCAAGGGCAGTTGAGTCCGGGCGAGGGGTGGAGTCCGACAGAACACTTCATCGTTTCCCCGAGGCGTCATGCCAAAGACTGGCTGGCCTCGGAGGGCAGGCAACTGCGCGAGGATCTGGAGGCTGCGCTCGACTCGCTGGGCACGCATATCGCCTGGCTATATGTCCCTGCGCCGCTGAAGAACTGAGGCGCGCCGCGCATGAAAACCTCGATGCGGGCCCTGGTGCCGATCGCCATCGTGCTGCTCGCCATGAGTTGGGGCATCTTCTCCCCCGCGCTGGTGCAATCCCAGGACTACCACCGCTTCGCCGACACGCGCGCGCTCCTGCTCGTCCAGAACGCCGCCGACACGCTCTCGAACCTCGCGTTCCTCGTGGTCGGCGCGCTGGGACTTGCCTTTCTGTGGCGCGAGCGCGCCGCAGGCGGCACGACGCGTTTCGCTACGCCGCAGGAGATGGGGCCCTACTGGGTATTCTTCGCCGGGGTGGCGCTGACCAGCGCCGGGTCGGCGTATTACCACCTCGCGCCGGACGACGCGCGCCTGGTATGGGATCGCTTGCCGATGACCCTCGCCTTCATGTCCTTGCTGGCGGCCGTGGTGGGCGAGCGCGTCAATGCACGCCTGGGCTATGTCATTCTCGTGCCGCTGCTCCTGCTGGGGCTTGCCAGCGTTGCCTACTGGTGCGTGAGCGCGCTGGCGGGCTTCGAGAACCTGCGTCCCTACCTGGCGGTGCAGTTCGGTTCGATCGCGGTGATCCTGGCCGTTTCCCTGCTGTACCGCTCGCGCTACTCGCACGGGGGCGCCATTTTCGCCGTGGCCGCGGCCTATGGGGCCGCAAAAGTCCTGGAGTCTTTCGATCGCGAGATCTTCGCGCTGGGTCACTGGGTGAGCGGCCACACGCTCAAGCACCTGGCGGCGGCGGCAGGCGTCTGCCTGTTGCTGCGCGCGCTGAGACGACGCACCTCCCATGGCCAGGGGATGGTCACGCGCTGATGGCGTGAGCATGATTCGGACAACGATGAGGAGGGTGATATGGAAGCCAGGAGGTTGATCCAGATCTGCATGGCTGTGCTTGCAGGGGCGGCACTGGCAGGATGTGCAGTCAAGCCCCTGGTCGCCGAGGTCGATCGGGAGAAAGTGCGCAAGGTGGCGATTGCCGTCGCGGATTTCGAGCCGGACTACAGCATGCGAGTCCAAACAGGCGGATCCGACGCCGTCGGAAAGGTGCAGGCAGCGGTCGAAGAGGAAGTGACCCGTCACCTGAAAGCGAGCGACCTGCGCGAGCCGATGATCGCCGCACTGCGCAAGGAACTGGCGGGCACGGGCATCGCGTTCACGGTAATGCCGCGATCCGGCGTACGCAAGCGCGCCGACGCCGTGCCGGAGTACGAGCCGCAGGCCGGCGACGTGGACGCGGTGCTCGAGGTGTCGCTGCGCGCGGTCGGCATGGTGGGGGGCGGTGCCGCGAACATCATGACACGCGGCGGAAATGAGCTGCTCGCCGGGCTGGGCGCGAGCTCGCAGGTGCGATTGATAGATGCGAAGGATGGGCGCGTCATCGGCGAATTCAGGACGGGTGCGGGCTCCGGCTTCACGCCCCTCGAAGACTGGGTGGCTGCGCGCGGCGGGCGCATCGAGGAAGCGCTCGCGGAGCTGATCCGACGCATGGCGGTGGCGACTATCGATGCGGCATTGCGCGAGTTCACGCCGCCCGAGATGCCCGGGGGCAACGACCCGGGGGTCGGGCGCACGTTCTCGACCTCGGGGGATCTCGCGACGCGGGACAACATGCTCTTGTTGCACGCCCCGCGCCCGGTGAGCCTGCGCCCGGATAGAGGCAATCCCTTCAACACGCGCAGACCACGGTACGGCCTAGCCGGCGCTGCGTTCACGCCCACCGAGGCGGCTTCGCTCCAGCCTGACCTGGAATGGGAGGCATACCCGCGCCGCTACCCCTGGGCGCCGGAAAGCGTGTACGCGTCGCGCATCGAGAACGTCACTTATGAGCTGCGCCTTTTCAGCTCGGTGCGCCAGTACGTCTTCGGCAAACCCGACGTGCTTTACCCGGAACGCATGTTCTACGAGCGCACGGGCCTGCGCGCGCCGGCGCACCAGCCCGAGATCGAGCTTGCGCCTTGCACGGTCTACTTCTGGACCGCGCGCGCCAGGTTTACCCTCGATGGCAGGGAACGTGTCACGCCGTGGATGTCCGCGTGGTGGCGGGGCCTTCTCGCGTTCGCTACCCCCGCCACGCCGGGCAAGGAAGGGGATTGTCCCTATGGCAAGTAGATGGGCGCATGCGCCGGCGCTATGGCTGCCGGGCGCTGTTCTACTCGCGGCATGCGCCGGCAACCGGCCCGGTGGCGAAGCGCCGGTGCGCGACAGCCCGGTCGAACGTGTCGAGGTGGCCGTCCGATTCCAGCCGCAGGTCGAGTGGGAGGTGAAGTCCAATCGCAACTTCGATTCAGGCGGCGCGGCGGGCGGTGCGATCGCCGGCGCGAGCCTTGCCTGCATAGGCACGGGGCCGTTCGTGGGTATCTGCCTCGCGGTCGCTCTGCCGATCGGGGCGGCGGCAGCAGGCGTTGCGGCGATGGTGGCGCACCGCCGCGGCGAGCAACCGCTTCCCGCTGGAGAACAAGGGGCCGCCGTACGCGTGATCGATCTGCGCGAGCTTGCGGGCGTTGTCGATCTCGAGTCGCGGCTGCGGGGCGCCATCGCGCATGGGGGATGGCGTGTGGAGTCGGCAGGCGAAATCGCCGCGCCGCAGGAACGCGAGAACGCGCTGCGCCTCGAGATGCAGGTAGAGCGGATGAAGGCCCTGAGCAGCGCGCCCATCCGCAATCTTTGGGTGCACGAGATGCAAGTGAACTGGCGGCTGGTCGAGCTTGCGGCCGCGCGCCCGGTCGCAGACGGCAGTTTCAACTACGAGAAGGTGCTCAGCTTTTCGCTGCGCTTCGACGAGGCATCGGGGCGCTGGGTCGGCAAGGACGACGGCCGCTTCGCCGCCGCCTGGGCGCGCGCCTGCGAGGAGATCGCGGAGCGCGTGGCGCGTGAGGCGGTCCCGGCGATCGCTGCCCACCGCCGCTGAATCAGGCCCCGCCCAGCGCCTCCAGGTACAGCTCCCGGTCGATGTTGCCGCCCGAGAGAATCACCGCGAAGCGCGAGCCCTTGCGGCCGTGGTCCTTCAGCAGGGCGGCGAGCGGCGCCGCGCCCGCGCCCTCGGCGATGTTGTGCGTATCCCGGTACAGGTACCGCACCGCCGCCTTCACCTCGTCGTCGCTCACCTGCACGATGCGGTCCGCGCCGGCGATGATCGCCTCGAGGGCCTCGGGCACGGGCACGCGCACCGCCACGCCGTCCGCGAAGGTGATGGCGGTCGGGGTTTCGATGGGGCGCTCGGCCTCGAAGGAGAGCGCGTAGCAGGCCGCGTTCTC
>Ga0307505_10002511_pt1 | contig 12645 bp, 13 predicted proteins | sample 23_S_MG_FD_202183 | JGI IMG/M metagenome (GOLD analysis project Ga0307505, IMG submission 202183) | Soil microbial communities from Populus trichocarpa stands in riparian zone in the Pacific Northwest, United States - 23_S | ecosystem: Environmental > Terrestrial > Soil > Riparian zone > Trees...
TCTTCGCGATAAGAAAGACCTATCCGCGAATGCAAGAACCGGCGTCTCTCTCCATTGCCATACCGAATATTCTCATGAAATGCTGGATTTCATTCCGCATTACGCGGAGCAACTTCCGATCATCAATCTCTTCTGGAGAAGGGAGCGCGACAGGTACGAATCGAGAGAGCAGCGAACCCTCGATTTCGTGACGTCCTACTGGTCGCCGCCACTCGCCCCGCATGACGTTTTCAAGATCGAGCAGCAGCAGATCGAGGAAGTGAACCTTGCTCCGATCGTATCCCTTACGGACCACGACAGCATAAAGGCAACGCTCGAGGTCAATGAGATCCAGCCCGGATCGAATGCTCCTATCTCGATGGAATGGACCGTTCCGTTCGAATATGGGTTCTTCCACGTTGGCGTTCACAACCTTCCGAAAGAACGTGCGGAGGAGATTACCGCCACACTGCTCGATCTTACCTTCAACGAAGCGAATCACGGCGATGCAAAGTTGATCGAGATGTTCGCTATGCTGAACGAGATCCCCGGCGTTCTTGTCGTGCTCAATCATCCGCTTTGGGACATTGAGATCGTCGGCAAGGAGCGACACGCGGCACTGCTCAGGATGTTCATCGAGCGGCACGTCCGCTGGATCCATGCGTTCGAGGTGAATGGTTTTCGGTCCTGGTCGGAAAACAAAGGCGTGATCGACCTTGCCGAATCTATCGGAATGCCACTCGTTACAGGCGGCGATCGGCACGGGTGCAAGCCGAATACGGTTATCAACATCACTCGAGCATCAACGTTCGACGAATTCGCGGACGAAGTTCGCAACGACAAACGTAGTGAAGTTGTCCTGATGCCGGCTTACGAGCAACCGCTTCATTCGCGTCAGCTCGACTCATTTGCCGAGATACTAACCCACTATCCGAATTTCCGTGCCGGACGCCAGAAGTGGTTCGAGCGTGTCTTCTTTGATAACGGCGACGGCCTCGGGCCCCGCGCCCTTTCTGACTACGGTTGGGTGCGAGGCGGCCCAGTGTGGCTGCGGTGCATGGTCTGGACACTTGGTGTCATGGGCGGTCCCACGGTGCGGCCTTTCTTCAGAATGATGAGGAAGAAAGTAGACCGCGTTCCAAAGACCATGCCGCTGGTCCAGGCGCTGGCCGAACCGGACGATTCGGTGATCGAACTTACTTCCGATCCTATCGGTTGAATTGTCGAACGAAGTAACAGATAATTAGAGTTTGCTCAAAAAGGCGGATGGTCCGCCTTTTGCTTTTGAAAGACAAATTCTGTGAGTAGTTCGATCCGAGCGGCCTTTTTCCCAGATTCCTACCTGGAAGTGAACGGGGCCGCGATGACAAGCAAACGACTGACAGGGTATGCCCGCAAAATGGGCTACCCCTTTTTGTGCGTTCACGCCGGGCCGGAAAGGAAAAGCTGGCAGGACGAAAACGTCTCGTACCTTTCGCTAAAGCGGTCGCCCCTGTCGTTCAAACTCGACGAAGAACTCGCCTACGATCCGTTTTTCCAGAGACACACAGGTCACGTGCTTCGCGAACTCATGAAGTTTCAGCCCGACGTGATCCACATTACCGGGCTGAACGACGTCAGTATCGTCGGGGCATACCTCGCGTGGAAGCTTCAGATTCCGCTGGTAGGATCCTGGCACACCAACATTCACGAGTTCGCCGCGAGCCGCCTCAACAATCTGCTGCGGTTTCTGCCGAAAGGTGCATTGTCAAAGATCACCGGATTCGCCGAGGACAAGATCCTTTACGGATCGATCCAGTATTACCGGATGCCCAAAGTCGTATTGGCTCCGAATCAGGAACTTGTAGACGCCCTCCATAAGGGCACGAAACGAGTTGCCCGCCTGATGACGCGCGGCGTCGATACGGACGTATTCTCGCCGGCGAAGCGAACGGCCACGGACGGGATACTTCGGCTCGGATCCGTCGGACGTCTGCGTGCTGAGAAGAATGTACGGATGCTGGCAGATCTCGAGAAAGCCCTGATCGCAGCCGGGAAAACAAATTTCAAGTTTCTGGTCGTCGGCGAAGGGCCCGAGCGCGAGTACCTGGAGCAGAATCTCAAGAATGCCGAATTCACGGGTTTTCTTGAAGGCGAGGCGTTGTCGGAAGCCTACGCGAACATGGATATTTTCATTTTCCCGTCGGAGACCGATGCATTCGGAAACGTGGCTCAGGAAGCGAATGCCTCGGGTGTCCCCGCAATAGTCACTGATCAGGGCGGGCCTAAGTTCATTATCCGAAATGGCGAAAGCGGGTTCGTCGCAAAAGACCTGGAGGAGTTTACGAGCTATACTATTAGGCTGATGGATGATCCGGTCCTGTTGCAGAAGATGAAAGCCGAGTCACGGGAATCTGCGATGTCTCGATCGTGGGATTCCGTTTTCGAGAGTGTGTATGCGGGATATCGCGAAGCGATCGAGATCAGCGAAGCGAAGCAAGCTGCCGCGGCTGAGAAAACCGCTTGAGCAAGGAAGGATCTAAGTTTGATCCGATGAACGATATTACTTTTGAAGAGGCTCCGGCCGCACCGCAAACCAATACCATCACCGAGGCATTCCGCAATGTGTGGAGCGACCCGGGCCAGTTTGTGAAGAACTGGAATTACAAGGGTGCGGTACTGAGCGGCGTGGTTCGGGCTCCGATATTCCTGATCACCTATCTGGCGGGCCGCGAAAGTCTTCGCATCGCGATCGGGGCGGCAACCGTCCAGTTTATTTTCAGATTTCTTTTCGCGGGTGTCGGTGGAACTCTGATCCAGGGTTTTCGGAAGGTAGAACCGGCATGGAAAGCCCTTGCGGCGATAATGCTGATCCTTCCGTTGATCAGCCACGCATTCGAATTGATCATTCAAGCGCTGTTTGCGTACTTCACGTCTACACAGGCCCATACCGACGCCGCAATACTACGCTCGATAACCGTTTCGATCATTTCGGCCCTTTTCACACTGTTCGCGATGCGTCGAAATGTGATGACAGTTGGCGATGAAGAGAGCCGCTCGCTGCTTCACGATGTTTCGAGGCTGCCGCGGCTTGTATTCGAATTTTGCGCGTTCATTCCTAACGAGATCGCTTCGTTCGTCAGGCGAGGTGCTTGGATCACGGCCGGAATGGCCCTTCTTAGCTTCGGAGCATTCTCACAGATCATGGTGTGGGCACTTGTCAGCCGGCCAAATTGGACATACGGCGGCGGCAGGTCAGTTCCGCTTCTTAAGTATTGGGCAACTTGCGGGATCGTCTTGATGGTCCTGGCTGTGATCTGGTCGCTCATCTGGTTTAACCGCAAGCATCATCGTTGATGAACGCACGTATTTTGTTGTGTCTGAACGAAAGATCAAATCGGTCCATATCACTAACTACTACCACAGGCACTCCGGTGGTATCAGCACGTCATATAACAACCTGATGGCGGCTGCCGAGCGGCATCGCCGGTATGTTCGGCTTATCGTCCCGGGTGAGGTCGAGGAGACCGAGGACGTGAACGAGTTCGCTAAGGTGTACTACGTCCCGGCGAAACAGTCGCCCGTATTCGACAAACGATATCGTGTGCTGATGCCGTGGCACTATATGCCGGCCAACTCGATCATCCGTAGGATCTTGCTCGCCGAGATGCCGGATATGATCGAGATCACGGACAAGTATACGCTGAGCTTTTTTGGCCGGATGTCCCGCAAGAAAGGCTTTCAAGAGATCGGGCGGCCCATGCTTGTGCATTTCTCTTGCGAAAGGATGGACGACAACATCGGATCGTTCTTATCCAACGGACGCTTTTGGCAATGGTTTGGGCGACGTGTGATGAGCAATTATACGCTTCCCAGTTTTGACTACCACATCGCGAACTCCGACTACACTGCCGAGGAATTTTACGATTCGCTATCGCACGAAAAGAACAGTGGCCGGAGCGCCAATTTTCTGAATTGGTGTTGGCAGTACTTTGCCGCTCCACGGGTTCCGGTCGATCAACGGATCTTTGTTTGTCCGCGTGGAGTTAATACGTCCAGGTACTATCCGCATCAATCCGCCGAGGTGAGGAGAATGATGCGCGAGCGTGCCGGGATACCCGAAGACTCGACCGTTCTTCTGTACGCCGGCCGGATCTCGCCGGAAAAGAACGTAGGGCTACTGATAGACGTAATGCGTGAACTGGCGGACGACAAGGGTCGTGATTATCGCCTGCTGATCGCAGGGGCCGGCCCGCAAGCCGAATGGTTGAAGGAAGAGGGCGAAAGCTCGTTTCCGGGAAAGATGATCATGGTCGGGCACCTCGATAGGGATACTCTTTCCGACTACTACTCAAACGCTGACATTTTTGTGCATCCGAACCCGAAGGAGCCTTTTGGGATCGCTCCGCTTGAGGCGATGGCATCGGGAGTGCCGACAGTTGCGCCGAATTCAGGCGGCATATTGTCCTACGCAACGAATGACAACGCCTGGCTGGTCGAGCCGACCGGTCTAGCATTCGCCGCCGCGATCCGCGAAGTGATGGACAACGACGAACTGCGGGAATCGAAGGTTGCACATGCGTTGGAGACCGCTCGAACGAACACTCGTGAAACCTCGACCGATCGACTGTTTGCAACGTACGATCGGATGTGGAAAGACTTCAACGTTCGGAACGAACTGTTCACGGATATCGACGGAAGCAAACATTTCGATTTCGTTAACAATGTCTTAAATGGACACGTTGCCGGCAGCTATACAACTACCGCCTCGGACTAAAATACGATAGGCAGCTGAGTAAAGATCGAAGATCCATGCTTGAATTGGTCCTCGCAAATTTGAAAGTACGCCCGTTCCGAACGCTGATTAGTGTGATCGGCGTCTCGCTCGGAGTAGTGTTGGTAGTGATGTTCACTGGCCTTGCGACCGGAATGGCGAACGACATGGCGAAACGCGCATCCAACTGGAAAGCCGAGATCGTGTTCACCCGACCCGGAGCAATGGAAATGACGAGTTCGAACGCTTCGGTTTCGACCGCGTATATTGACCGGCTGATGCAGGTCGATGGTGTCGAATCGGCTATCCCGGTGATCCGATACGTTGCGCCGGACACGACCAGCCGCTTCGGCATCACACAGATCGACGGCCTCGATTGGGAGCCTTTCGCGGCGATGAATGATATGTCGACCGTCGAAGGTCGCAGCCCGACCGCGAACAACGAAGTGATCCTCGATCAGCGGCGCATGGTCGAGGGCAAGCACCAAGTTGGCGACTCTGTGAAGCTATTCGGCCGGGATTACACGATCGTCGGAGTGTTCTCGCCGCCGTCGGGCTCACGGATCAAGATGTCCCTGGCCGCGATGCAGGAGGCTCTCGAGGCCCCGAACAAGTGCACGTACATCCTCGTGAAGATCATGGATGGCCAGGACGCACAATCGGTGGCAAAACGCATTGACGAAGCCCTGCCGGGAAACAAGATAAATCTGACCAGCGATCTTATCATCGACGCTCAAGACCGAATTCCTATACTGCAAACGTTCCTCCGCGTACTCGTCGGACTCGGAGCATTCGTGAGCACCATTTTTGTACTGCTCTCGATGTATACGACGATCACTGAACGCCGCAAAGAGATCGGCATATTGAAATCGCTTGGCGCCCCGAAATCATTCATTATTCGTTCGATCGAGGGCGAAGCGTTTATGATCGGCGTCCTCGGCGTACTGAGTGGACTGGTAACCGCATTCGTCGCCTCGACGGTGATCTCTGCTTTCTTCGACCTGGCCTTCGAGTTCAGTTCTGGATGGGTGCTGACCGCCGTGGCGATCGCGATCATCGGCAGTTTGGTCGGAGCGTTGTATCCCGCATGGCGTGCATCCGTGATCGATCCGGTCGAAGTGATGGCGAACGATTAATCCCAGATGAGCGAAACTACACTTCACTCCGCGGTTCAAAACGAAAAGCTCTCATCAAAACAAGGCCTCCTGCAAAAGCTGTTTGCGGTCTGGTTCGATGCGTTCGTCTATAACCAGATCTGGGAAGATCCGCGCGTGGATATCGAGGCTCTCGAGATCGACGGCGATTCGAGGATCCTGACGATCTCCTCAGGCGGCTGCAACGCGATGAATTATCTCGTTGAGAGTCCGCAGGCCGTCATCGCCGTCGACCTGAACCGGCATCACATCTATCTGCTGAATCTTAAGCTCGCCGCGATCAAGCATCTGCCGAGTTACGAGAAGTTCTTCGCGTTCTTTGGAGAGGGCAAGGGCAAGAACACGAACACCGATTACCTGCGGTACATTCGCCCGCATCTCGATAAAGAGACGCGCGCCTTTTGGGAATCGAACACTCTCGGAGGCGGCTTTCTTTACGGCGATCGGATCAGTTTTTTTACGAATGCTGGCCTTTACGAGCATTCGCGGAACGGCTATTTTCTTCGGTTCTTTCATCAGCTTGCGCATGTGTTCGGCTGCAGACCGGACGAAGTCTTGAAGGCGAAGTCGCTGGAAGAACAGGAGCAGCTTTACGCAAAGCATATCGATCCGTTCTTCGATACTTTCGTGATCAAGACGCTCGGGAAGCTGCCGGTTACGATGTTCGGACTCGGCATTCCGCCTCAGCAGTACGACGAGCTGAAGAAGGACCTGACCGACGGCCGAACCGTGATCGACATCTACCGCGAACGAGCCAAGCGGCTCGCGTGCGACTATCCGATCCAGGAAAACTACTTCGCGTGGCAGGCATTCGCTCGGAAGTACGATACAGATAGCCGCCGGGCGGTGCCTGAGTACTTGAAGGGAGAGAATTACGAGACCCTGAAGGCCAACGCCGATCGACTTACGACGAAGGTTGGCTCCGCAACGGACGAGATCAAATACAGTGATTTTGGGACGTTCAATCGATTCGTATTCCTCGACGCGCAGGACTGGATGAACGCCGAGACGATGACTGAGTTGTGGTCTGCGATCGCCGATAAGGCCGAGCCGGGCTCACGCGTCATCTTCCGCACCGCGGGTGCCGAATCTCCGCTGCCCGCCAATCTTCCGGCCGATCTTTTGGCCAAGTTTCGGTACGAAAAGGAAGCTTCCGAGCGGTTGTTCAAGGAAGATCGAGCATCTATCTACGGCGGGTTTCACTTGTATATCTTGAACTGATGGCAGACGCCTTCGAAAGCATGGACCGGATGTATCGGATGCAGCGGTACTTCTACGACCTGACGCGGAAATATTATCTTCTTGGGCGAGATCAATTGCTTGATGAGATGAATGTTCAGCCGGGCGAACGTGTTCTGGAAGCGGGCTGCGGAACCGCGAGGAATCTGATCATCCTCGCGAAGCGTCATCCCGACGCACACTTCTTCGGGCTAGATGCGTCGGCGGCGATGCTTGAAACTGCGCAGGCGAAGGTGGATGCGACAGGTGTTGAGAACATCACGCTGAAGACCGCTCTGGCCGATGACTTCACTTCGGACGGTACGTTCGAACTTTCCGATAAATTCGACAAGATATTCTTCTCCTACTCGATCTCGATGATCCCGCCCTGGCGCGAATCGATCGAGAATGCCCTTCTAAATCTCAAGCCGGGCGGTGAACTCTATATCGTCGATTTCTACGACCAGCGCGATCTGCCGATCCCATTTCAACGGTTTCTGAAATGGTGGCTAATGAAATTTCACGTCAAGTTCTGGCCAGAACTGATGCCGTTTCTTGAATCGCTCGGATCTGACGGTGTAAGAAAGGTGACGATCAAACCGCTGTTTCGCAGATATTCGTTTGTCGCACGCATCCGTCTTGTCGAACCGGGCTAAGTGTCAGCGGTCGCGATGGATGAGCGTCAGGCCAATGCCGCCGAGGATCAACGTCGCCGCGATGACAAGCCTGGTCGAAGCGGTTTCTGCCAGCAAGACGATACCGCCGACAGCCGCTATGATCGGCACTGACAATTGCAGGACTGCCGCACGAGTCGCAGTGTGGTGCTTCAATGCCGCGTACCAGACGGAATATCCGATGCCTGAAGCAATCGCACCGGAAAGAACGGCGAGGATCGCACCTCGTGCAGATATCTGCATCGAAGCGATAAAGACCGCTCCAACGATCAGCACCATCGGCACCGAGCGGAGAAAATTGCCCGCGGTGTCCGCCAACGGATCTTCACTCCCCTTTCCGCGAAGCGTGTAGAATCCCCAGGCGATACCGGCTGCGGCCATCAGAAACGCATTCACTAACGGCGGGGCGGCAAGGCCGGGCAGAACGAGATAGATCAAACCCGCGAACGCGACTATTAGCCCGATCCATTCCAAAGCACCCGGCCGCACACCCCGATAGAGCGATACGCCGAACATCGTGAGTTGCACACAGCCGAAAAGGATCAGAGCTCCGGTCGCTGTCGTCAGGCCCAGATACGCGAACGAGAACGCTATCGCGTAGGCGAAAAGAAAGAATGCCGAGAACCAGTTGCCGTTCTTTGCTATGTTTCGCGTCTTACCAGCAGCGAGAATGATCGCCGCGAGCGTGACCGTTCCGGACACAAGACGAATCACAGTAAAGCTCGCGGCGTCTATCTCGCCGGTCGCCAGCGCCATTCGGCAGAGAATGGAGTTAAACGCGAATCCCGTTAGGGCGAAGGCTGTGAGCAGGAATATCTTCATCTTGCGAGGTTGAAGTTACCACTGATCGGCATGTTCAGAAAAACCTCACAGAGTTCTCAGGAATACTTCAAGACTGTTGCCATCCACCGGATCTATCATCTACCTGTTGTCATATGTCCGGACGGTTGACACGGTAAGCAATAATTAGGAGTAATGATGAAAGACAGCAATTATAACCAACAAAAGGCAGAACGATTTTCACAGAGCCTCGTCGACGTATTCAATAAGAGTGCGATCGCTCTGGCATTGAGCCTCGGCCATCGGTGCGGGATTTTCGAAGCGCTCGCAAAGCTGCCCGCTTCGACGTCGCGACAGATCGCCGACGCGGCTGGATTGAATGAACGCTATGTCCGCGAGTGGCTAGGCACCATGGTGACCGGGCGGATCGTCAACTACTTCCCCGAGTCTAAGACCTATCAGCTTCCGGAAGAACACGCGGCGTTTCTGACCGATGACGGCGAATATAATTTCGCTTCGGGAATGCAGTTCATACCGATCCTTGCTCAGGTCGAAGACGAACTCGTCGACTGTGTCCGCAACGGCGGCGGTGTGCCGTACAGCAAATATCCGCGGTTCCACGAGGTTATGGCTTCGGAGAGTTCGCAAACCGTGGTTGCAGCTATGGAGCCGTTCATTCTCCCGCTTGTATCGGGATTGGTGGAGAAGTTGGAAGCCGGATTCGATGTCCTCGACGTTGGCTGCGGATCGGGCCAGGCGATGATCGAACTTGCAAAGCGTTTTCCGAACAGCCGCTTTGCTGGATACGACTTCTCGGAAGAAGGTATTGCTCGTGCTAGCTCGCAGGCGAAGGAATCCGGCGTATCGAACGTCCGGTTCGAGGTGCGCGACGCGGCTGCCATCGGCGAGACCGAGGCGTACGATCTGATCACGTCATTCGACGCGATCCACGATCAGGCCGATCCTGCAGCAATGCTATCGAGCATCAATCAGGCGTTGCGGCCGGATGGCGTGTACCTTGTACAGGACATAGCCGGATCGAGCCATCTAGAGAAGAACTATGATCAGCCCGCTGCTCCGTGGCTCTACACGATCTCGTTAACGCATTGTATGTGTCGCTGGCGTACGGCGGAGAGGGACTAGGTGCGATGTGGGGCGAAGAGAAGGCGGTCGAGATGATGAAAGCGGCCGGATTCGCCAACGTGTCGCTGCACAAGCTCAATCACGATTTCATGAACACTTACTACGTCGCGACGAAGTAAGTAAGTGCGGCCTTGGCTCCGTTCTTTCGAGCGGAGCCTTTTAGATTGCGGCGGCTGCGATCGCTCCTGTAAGCGAGCGGAAGATGGAGCGGCCGTCGTTTGAACCGAGCAGTTCCTCGCAGGCGCGTTCGGGATGAGGCATCATCCCGAGCACGTTCCGGTCGAGATTACAGATGCCTGCAATGTTCGAACGGGCGCCGTTCGGGTTGGATTCGGGCGTGATCTCGCCGGTCTCGTCGCAGTAACGAAAGACGATCTGGTTGTTCTCCTCGAGCGTCTGATAGGTTGCGTCGTCGCAGGTGTAATTCCCCTCCGCATGAGCGATCGGGATCGACAAGACGCTTCCCTCTTTCAACTCGTTCGTGAATGGCGTGTATTGATTCTCGGTGCGTATGTTGACGTGCTTGCAGACGAAATGCAGGCCCGCGTTCCTGATCAGCGCTCCCGGCAAAAGGCCGGCCTCGCAAAGGATCTGGAATCCGTTACAAATGCCGAAGACAAATTTGCCGGACGCTGCAAATTCCTTCACCGCCTTCATGACGGGCGAGAATCTTGCCAAGGCCCCGGCACGAAGATAATCACCGTACGAGAACCCGCCCGGCACGATCACGGCGTCGAACCCGGAAAGGTCGGTCTCTTTGTGCCAGATGAAATCGACCGGCTGTCCGACGTGCTTCGAGATCACGTGATAAGCATCGTGATCGCAGTTGGAACCCGGGAAAACTATTACTCCAAATTTCATAAACCGGAACGCGGACATTCTTGTCCGCAAAATGCTTCAATGCGGACAAGAATGTCCGCGTTCCATTACTGAACGATCTCCACGCGATAGTCCTCGATCACTGGATTCGCGAGCACATCGGCTGCGATTTTCTCGGCGGCCTCCCGGGCTTCGGTCTCGTTGACCGATGAGTCGAGACTAAGTTCGAAGTATTTTCCCTGACGAATATCCGACACCTGTTGAAAGCCGAGTTGCTCGACGGAATGGTGAATTGCCTTACCCTGCGGATCGAGGACGCTGGGTTTGAGTGTTACAAAAACTTTCGCTTTCATTTATTGCTCCGAAAGAAATTGTAGAACTTACCGCAAAACGTTGTTTTAATCAACGTCTTGTGGTAACTTTCCGCAGAACATACTTCTGCTGGTATTCGTACGTTTCAATACATTCAAAGGAGAAACTTCAGGAAAAGGCTATGCAAAATATGTCAGGCGGTAAGACCGCACTCGGATTGGACGCCAACGTCGGTGCGCTGGTCTGCTATCTCGGCAACCTAGTATGTGCCCTGGGCTTGATCTACAGCATCATCGTGTTAGTCACGGATAAGACTACGCGGCTTACTCGGTTTCACGCATTTCAGTCGATCTTTCTAACCGTCGCGATGATCGTCATTATGATCCCGCTTTACATCGTGATGTTTGTCGGCGGTCTATTTGTTGATACCGCTATCGGCCTCCCGATCGTTTCCGGATTGATGATGCTGCTGATGTTTGTCCTGATTATCGCGTCTCTCATCTTTGTGGTGATGGCTGCGATCAAGGCATACGGCGGCGAGTTCTACAAGATACCCGTTATCGGCGGCTTTGCTGAGAAATACGCCGGTTAAGTTATTAATTAGTGCCGTTGGTAGGTTACGTCGCGGACATTGATCGACGGCAGTCGAAAATGTCCGCACTTCATTTTAACGGGTCGCAGATATGCAAAACTCACCGGTCGGAAAATCAGTGTTCGGGATGGACCAGAATGTGGTGGCACTTCTCTGTTACCTGCCCTTTTTCTTTGTCCACTTCGTTTTCAGCATTGCTGTGATCGCCCAGGACAAGGAGAACAAGATCGTTCGCTTTCACGCGTTTCAGTCGTTGTTCCTTACGATATTCTCGGTCGTACTTCAGTTTGTGCTTCTGGGCCTCTTTTTTGTCCTGTGGATCGTCGGCGGCATCGCGAGTTACGCCATCGACTCCTCAACCGGTGTCCCGGTCGCGTCGATCATCGTCCTGATACTCTGGTTCCTTGTGGTACTTCTTTTGGCGGGCCTCGGGCTCGGAACCATGATCGTGATCATCGTTGCAATGATCAAGGCCTACAGCCTCCAGAAATGGAAGATCCCTATCGTCGGTAAGTTTGCCGAGAAATACGCTGGCTAGCTGAAAACCCTTTCGAACACTTTCTCGACATTTCGCAGATAGTGTTTCAGATCAAAGACGCGGGCGATCTCTCCGCTGGATAGATGCGAAGGAATGTCCGCGTCTTTCATTACAAGATCCTTGTAATCGCCCCCTTCGTCCCAAACCTTCATCGCGTTCCGCTGGGTGTAAACGTACGCGTCCTCGCGTGAAACGCCTTTTTGTGTCAATGCAAGCATTAGCTGTCCGCTGAACGTAAGGCCGCGGGTCAATTCGATGTTCTTGAGCATATTCTCGGGATAGACAACCAGCGTATCGAGAAGCGATGTCGTCTTAGCAAGCATGTAGTCGAGTGTCGCTGAAGAGTCAGGCAGGACGATGCGTTCGGCTGATGAATGCGATATGTCGCGTTCGTGCCAAAGCGCGACGTTTTCAAGGCCGACGATCGAATTTGCCCTGACGGTCCGAGCCATTCCGCAGATACGTTCCGACAGGATCGGGTTACGCTTGTGCGGCATCGCTGAGGAACCCTTCTGACCCTTCTTGAATGCCTCCTGAGCCTCGCGAACCTCTGTCCGCTGCCAATGGCGTACCTGAAGCGCTATCTTTTCTAGGGTCGAGGCGATGATCGCCAGCGTCGAGAGATATTCGGCATATCGGTCGCGCTGGATGACCTGGGTCGAGACCGCCGCAGCCCTGATGCC